>Ga0214231_100011_pt1 | contig 88431 bp, 77 predicted proteins | sample TroBogypolimnion_44_FD_153069 | JGI IMG/M metagenome (GOLD analysis project Ga0214231, IMG submission 153069) | Freshwater microbial communities from Trout Bog Lake, WI - 12MAY2008 hypolimnion | ecosystem: Environmental > Aquatic > Freshwater > Lake > Hypolimnion/Profundal zone | place: Trout...
GATTTTAGCATCGGTTCAAAAGGCTAAAGATAGTCTTGCTATTACTGTAATGAACTAACCAAACAGGATGCTAGCGTTTAAACATTCCCTCCTGTCAATTTGACTGGTTGGAAGGGATGTACACCGAAAGCGTTTTCTGCAACATCGGAAAATGCCAGGATTCTGAAGCGGCCCCTTAACGCCAGCTGTGTGCATTGTATTCACAACCCTATGAGCAAAAGCGAGCTACTCGAATTAATTTAGGATATGATGCGACATTGAAAGCCGCAACGCTGTTGAGACAATTACCATCAATATCGTATGTTTTTTTGTATAAAGGGGTTAGGTTAAACAATAATAACTGAAGCATTAACTGTAATATTGGAGATTCAAATGCAGACTGAAGAAGAATTAGCTAATGCTCCAAATAACTGGTTTGAAGACGAAACTGATGAAGTAGATGATTCCCAGATAAAAGAGTACAATATTACGGCATCACCAAATGACTTCAACATGTCAACCATGTTCAGCTTCATAGAGTCTGGCGCTGTTAAAATTCCTGGATTTCAACGGAACTATGTCTGGGATATCAAAAGAGCATCGAAGTTGATTGAATCAATCCTTATAGGCTTGCCAATTCCACAGATTTTTCTTTATGAGGAGTCGCGTAACAAGTTTTTGGTGATTGATGGGCATCAGCGTTTAATGACAATCTACTACTTCATTAAACAGCGGTTTCCAAAAAAGGAGAAGCGTATTGAGCTTCGAAGAATCTTTGATGAAAAGGGAAATATACCAGATGACGTACTGCAGGATGACGCTTATTTTATAAAATTCAATCTTCAGCTTGCAGAGCGTTTGCCGGATCGGCCAAATCGACGGAACAAGCTCAATTTAATCGTCTGAATACCGGCGGGGTTAATCTAAAACCGCAGGAAATCAGGATAAGTCTCTATCACTCATATTTTTATGAGATGCTGTATCGCATCAACCTGGATTCTCGTTGGCGTAAACTGTTGGGATTGTCAGAGCCTGATTTGCACATGAAAGACATCGAAATTCTCCTGCGTGCATTTGCCATGATGATGTGTGGTGCTGAATACAGGCCATCAATGACAAGATTTCTGAATCTTACATCAAAACGGGCAGGATACCTTTCAAAAGAGAAAGTTGATTATCTGGAAAAACTTTTCAACGCGTTTCTTGTTTCCTGTTCTTTTTTGCCGGAGAATGCATTCTTCAGGGCCAATGAAGAGAGGGTAAATATATCTTTTATTGACTCTGTATTTGCCGCGCAATGCACAGCGGCATTTAGCAATAGCATACTTGATTTGCCGGTGTTAAGTCCAGAAAAGTTGCAATATCTCAAAATGGATCCGGAATTTGTTAGTGCAGCACAGTTTGATACAGCAAGTTCGACAAATGTTGCCAAAAGGCTTGGAAGATCAAATATAATTTTTCATGGATAAAAAAATGTCAAGCACAGAAGAAACCTTCATTGATGCGTTGTATGAAGAACAAAAAAAACTTATTGCATTTCTTCAGCAGCAGGGTCAACCATCATATTCACAAAGTGTCGAGGCGTTTCTGAGCAAGATATTTTTGTTATCTTGTGCGAGTTACTTTGAAAGTCGCATTACAGACTCAATATCTGATTATGCAAAAAGCATATCGAATTCTGACGAGGCATTGGTCTCATTGGTTCGAATAAAAGCAATTGAGCGGCAGTATTACTCATACTTTGAATGGCGTGAAGCCCTATTTTATGGGAATGTGTCAGTGGTTCTATCTTAGAGAGAACGCCGAACTTCGTGCCAATGTAAACGCCAAAAATGGCGATAGTAAGGAGTTTGTTGATCTGCGAGCAGTACGGCAGGCATTGAAAGCTCGGCAAAAGCAGTTCGAGACAGTTGCTTTGTGAATATAATGGATTAAGATTATCTTATTTTAATAGCCACTGATGTTGTGTCGACTTTTATGTTTGGTGAATTTTACAAAACGAACCCATTTGTGTCGTTTCTATAATCCACAAGAGAATGCGGTGGGCTGTCCACTCTCCACGATTTTCATTACCTTATCTTACGTAGTTATAGCAATTTCAGGATGCCATGAATCCTGCAAAAGGTTACAGAACCCTGGTAGCAGGGAAGCTTTGCTATTGATCCGAAACGGAAAGGAATTTTGAAAAAAAGTTTCAGGCGATGGAGCAAGGAGAGGAACTCCCCAGACAGAGTATTTTCTACCTCACCTCCCTTCGGTCGTTTGTGTCCCTTTCGGTTTCGGTATATCATGGGACTTTCGGATCCACTGGACAAAGGAGTAGATCGTTCGAGTGGTTACCTCCTGAAAATCCGGGTGATGCTCTTTCAGCCAATCTTCGACTTGAGCGGCACTGCAGTCAGGATAGTCGGTAACCCTTTTCTTGATAAACTCTTCATAGGGCTGCAATTTTCGGAGGCGCTGCTTCTGCAGAGCAAGAAAGTCACTGAATTCCTCCTCGGTCATTCGAAGGTACTTGCGCACCGTTACCCTATCCAAGCCGGTATTTCGGCTGATTTGGCGGATGCTTAATCCTTTTCGGGAAAGTTCTTTAACTTTGTTATACATGGTTAGCTTTTTTAACTGTCTCCTCATAGCTCTGCAGTTTGATTTGGTTGGTACCTTCAAACTACGAGCTATGGGTGTTTTTTACGCTAACCCTGGGTGATTCTTATTTTCCGATCACAGTTCTCCCAGTTGCGCAATTTTTTGTTTGGTATTGGGTGGCTTTTTGGGAATACAGTTTGCTTTCTTCCCGAATATTCAGGTTTATATTCCGTAATTTATGTCCATCGATTCCATAATTTATGCTCGTAGAATCCATATTTTACGTTCTTAAGTGCTTATGAATAAATCTTCTCATTACTCTCGTCTGATTGAAATACGCATTGCTGAAGCGCTGGCCGACACTCCCGTTGTTCTGGTTGCAGGGCCGCGTCAGGCAGGCAAAACAACTTTGGTGCGACAAATGGCAATCGAAGGGATGCGCTATCTTACACTTGATGACGAGTTGACGTTGTTGTCGGCCAAAAGTGATCCTGTAGGGATGATTCGCAGCCTTGATCGTGCTGTCATTGATGAAATCCAGCGTGTGCCTCAACTGCTGCTGGCGATCAAAAAGAGTGTTGATGAGGATCGGCGCCCTGGGCGGTTCTTGCTGACAGGATCAGCGAACTTGATGGTACTGCCTGCGGTAGCGGATTCTCTGGCTGGCCGCATGGAGACGCTCACCTTGCTGCCGCTGTCGCAAAGCGAGTTGCATGGGAGCATTGCGAATTGGATCGATGCGGCTTTTGCTGGCAGGTTGCTCAAGGTCACCATGCCAGTGACAGGAGAGGAGTTGGTTGAAGCTGTTTTGCGGGGCGGCTATCCTGAAGCGATTTCTCGTACTGACGCACGCAGGCGTAAGGTGTGGGTGCGTCAGTACCTTAATGCTCTTATTCAACACGATGTTCGCGATGTGGCCAGCATCGACAAGCTTGATCAATTGCCCAGGTTTTTGCGCATCCTGGCTGAAATATCAGGTCAGATGTGTAATTACACCAAACTTGGTGGTCAGGTTGGTCTGGACAGCAAGACGGCTTCACGCTATACAGGAGTTCTGGAACAGATGTATTTGCTGAAGCGCATTGAGGTCTGGGCCAGGAATCGACTCAAGCGTGTTGTCAAAACCCCCAAGTTGCAGTTTATTGATGCTGGTTTGCTGTCCACACTGCTTGATTTTGGTGCGGCCGAAGCGCAGCAAGATCGCAGCCGGTTTGGCAAGATTCTGGAAACCTTCGTCTATGGTGAACTGCTCAAGCACAGTTCTACGGCGGAAGGCGACTATACATTGCTCTACTACCGTGACCTTGAGATGCTTGAAGTGGATGTGGTGATCGAAAACGCTTCCGGCCAAATGATTGGTGTCGAGGTAAAAGCCTCAGCTACCGTGAATGCTGGTGATTTGCGCGGTCTGAAAAAACTGGCAAGTGTTGCTGGCGACCTCTTCCAAATGGGCGTTTTGCTTTATGATGGCACAGAGACCATGCCACTGGGTGATGGCATGTGGGCAGCTCCATTATCGACGTTATGGGGCCAATAATCAGGGGGAGTCGCTTTAGGAGAGGCGAGCATTTAAGCCGTTACCAGCAAAAGCATCTACACCCTGATCTCCATCAACCCTAACTCTTATAGCATGGCATGGCGCCAGTCAAAAGCTACATTTTGAGCTGCCTATGATCGGAAAAGAGAAAATAATCACCTATATTGTCCTTTTGAAACGGACACTATAACAACAAATCATCCTTTATGAAAGGATATCTGAGAGGCATAATTCGCCAAAAGATTGTTGACGTCCAGGCATCGCCTCTGCCGGAATTTACATTCAGGGATACGAGAGTGCCTGAGGTGAAAGGTAAAGCTATTGCTGTCATCGGGATGAGGCGCTCAGGAAAAACAACACTGCTGAAACAAATCATTTCTGAACGGTTGAAGCAGGGGGTGCCTCGTGAAGGTATGCTCTATTTCAGTTTTGAGGACGAACGGCTCGCTGGTATGGAGAGCAGTGACCTGGATATTGTTGTCGAGGAGTTCTATCGTCTGCATCCGCAAGTAAGAGATCATCAGAGAGCGTTGCTCTTTTTCGATGAAATACAGGTGGTACCCGGCTGGGAACTTTTCATTCGCCGTTTGCTTGACACCGAAAATGCAGAGATTTTTATTTCCGGCTCCTCTGCCCGTCTGCTGTCACGTGAAGTCGCCACGAGCATGAGAGGTCGTGCAATGGAAGCGGTTGTCTACCCTTTCAGTTTCAGGGAGTATCTCCGCCACAACAAGGTTGAACCCTCAAAGCCTGCAGAAGAGTGGACAACGTCTGATCGCTCAACCATTGAGGCTGAACTTCGCAATTATCTTGCGTTTGGTGGATTTCCCGAAGCAACTGACATCACAGGGCGTGACCGGCAGGAGTTGCTTCTGTCCTATGTCGATGTTGTGCTTCTGCGTGACGTTGTTGAGCGTTACGCAGTGACAAACCCTTTTGCATTGCGCTGGATGGTGCGTCAATTGCTTGGAAATGCAGCAGGTTCATTCAGTATTAACCGTTTTCACGCCGATTTAAAATCTCAGGGATTTTCTGTAGCAAAAGATACGCTGCACACCTATCTCGGTTATCTTGAAGACTCTTTTCTCCTCCACACGCTCTTCCTTGCAACCGATTCGGAGCGTCGCCGTATGGTTAATCCCCGAAAAATCTATCCTGTTGATACCGGCCTTATCCCTCTTTTTGATCGGTCAGGAAAAGAAAACACCGGTCATGTTCTGGAAACTGCTGTTTTTCTTGAACTTTCAAGACGAGGGTATGCAATAGGCTATGTTCATACAGCTTCAGGCCATGAGGTGGATTTTCTTGCCAGGGATATCACGAAGGGAGATGAGCTGATTCAGGTCTGCACTGACCTCACTCAATCAAGTACCAGAGAACGGGAGGTAAGAGCGCTCCTTAATGCAGCGCCAGAGTTTCGGAATGTACGGTTACGGCTGATAACACTGGAACCACCTCCAAGAGTTGAATTTCCTCCAGAAATAACCATCACTCTTGCCAGTGAGTGGCTTCTGCTCGATTGAAAGCACAAACGAGTGCTGCTTGTAAAGAACTGGATACTCTATTTTGTCACCTTTCTGCTGTACTGTTTTGTTTGGATGGTAAAATCGTGTTACGAATCAATCCTTACTATAGCAAGTGGCAGGAGTATCTTCCCAAGACTGTGGTGGAGATTTGATGAATGCTGTAAGTTGCCCACTGTCCACGATTTTCATTACATTACTGTACGTAGTTGTAGCAATTTCATGATACCATGAATTCTGAAAAAGGTTGCGGATCCATGGACGATCAACACGGTTCATGATTGAAACACACCGGAGCAGCCATGAAAGTCGGATTTCGAGTACCATCGATCAAAAAGCGCATTGCAGCCCGCATGTCGTGGAAACGATATGCCCGTCAATCTCTGGGCCTCTCGGTACCACGCGGTTACGGCTGGATCACCGATCCCAAAAAAGCGCTCTATAACCGCGTCTATTACCGTTCGACACGGGGCTGTTCTGTAGTCCTCATTTTTATTCTCTCCACATTCGGCGCACTCTGTTATGCTGTAGCCTGGGCGTTTTAATCAATAAACTCCCTTTGCGATTTGAAAATATTGTATAATATTAGAAGTTATCTACACAGCCACTCCCTGATTCTCGTTGAGTTACGAAGCTACATACAGATTGAACGATGCGGCAATGATTTCCAGATCATTTGCGCTGTATTTCCCTGCATAGAAAAGAGCTCTTTATGACGATAATAAACTTCGAAAAAGAACAGTTGCAGCACCTTAACAATCTGCAGTTGACTGCTGAACAGGAGCAATTTCTCAGCAAGACAGTTATTGATGCAATTCATGGATCCTTTTTTATGCTGGATACTGATGCGCGACTTGTCAGGTGGAATACCTATCTGCGTGATGATTTTTTAGGGAAATCCGAAAGCGAGATGGCGGGAACTGATCTGGTTCAGTATTTTCATCCTGATGACCGTCAGTTTATTATCAGAAAAATAGAAAACATATTGAGCCATGGTGCTGAAGAGCTTTTTGAGGCGAGGGTACTTGTTCAGGGGGGGCCAGCAATCTGTTTGCGACTGATCACAGGTCGAAGAGTGATGATAGATGGTAACTATTTTCTTGTTGGCATGGGTATGGATATTACCGATCGCCAGCTGTTGGATGAGGAGCTTAACAGGTTGACACGTGCGCTCCAGGCCACCAACAGTTGCAATCAGGCACTTATTCACACCGATGATGAAATGGAGCTGATTCAGAAGATCTGCAACATTATTGTTGAAACAGGCGGTTACCGCATGGCTTGGGTTGGTTATGCGGAACAGGACACAACAAAAAGAATACGTCCTGTTGCTCAGGCAGGTTTCGAGCAAGGCTACCTTGAACATGCCATAATTTCCTGGGCAGATGACCAGTATGGCTGGGGCCCTGTAGGCACAGCAGTTCGAACAGGAAAGCCCTGTTCCACACTTAATATTCAGGAAGATCCACAGTTTGAGCCATGGCGTATTGAGGCGATACGTCGAGGTTATGCCTCTCTTCGGAGCCTGCCGCTGAAAAATGGTGATAAGGTGTTTGGCGCACTAACAATATATTCTGAAATAGCGCACGCTTTTAATGCAAAGGAGGCAGCCCTGCTCTCCTCACTTGCCGATAATCTGGCTTATGGTATTACAATGTTGCGAAGCCGTGTAGCGCAGGAAGAGGCGGAAAATTTGCTGAAACAAAGCGAGGAGCGTTTTCGAAAACTTTTTGAACGTCATTCTGCAATCAAGATTCTTGTTGATCCTGATACAGGCAATATTATTGATGCCAATCATGCGGCAGCAGAGTTTTACGGATGGTCGATTGAAGAGTTGAGGCAGATGAGCCTGCAGCAAATCAACTCGATCTCTCCACAGCTCATAAACAGCAATTTGAAAAAATCCAGATTGTCAGAGCAAAACCGGTTTTCATTTCGTCACAGCAGGGCTGATGGCTCTATTCGTGATGTAGAGGTGTTCAGTAATACTATCGAGCTTGAGGATAAAGAGTTTCTTTATGTGATTATCCATGATATCACGGAACGTAAACGCTACGAATCTCTTATTGCTTTCCGCATCCGTCTGCTTGAAATTGCGGAGAACAATTCTATGGAACAAATGCTGAACATTACGCTTGATGAGGCTGAAAAAATGACTGAAAGCTCGGTTGGGTTTTTCCACTTTGTGGCGGATGACCAGAGGACAATTTCAATGCAGACCTGGTCAAGCAGGAGCATCAAGGGGGTGGACAAGGGGGATGCAATTGGAGTGCATCTTCAAGTCCAGGAGGATGAAATATGGAGTGATGTCATAATGGGGCGACGCTCAGTGATAGATAACGATGAGAGTCAACCGCACTATCACCGGGTTATTCCGGATGGCTATAGAGAGGTCAAGCGAACACTGGTTGTTCCTGTCATTAGGGGAAATAAGGTTTTGGCAATTGTCGGGGTTGGAAACAAGTCGGGGAGTTATGATGGAGATGATCTCATCCAGCTGGAATCTCTTGCCGACACCGCCTGGGATATCGTTGCCAGAAAACGGTCAGAACTGTCGGAACAGGACGCACGGGAAGCATTGATCCAGTCACAGAAAATGGAGCTCATTGGTCAGCTTGCTGGAGGCATCGCTCATGATTTCAACAATATGCTTGGAGTAATTATCGGTAATGTGGAAATAGCAATGGATCGGCATGCTATAGAAGAACCGCTGCTCCGTAACCTTAAGGATATTCTCAATGCTACTGAACGTTCAGCTGACTTGATGCGTCAACTCCTTGCTTTTGCCCGAAAGCTGCCAGTGATGCCAATTGTTCTTGATCTGAACACCATGATTGAGAAGATGCTCACAATACTCAGACGGCTGATTGGCGAAAACATTGCCATTGCCTGGATCCCTGACAGTCACGCTCTTTTTGTACAAGTTGATCCATCGCAGATCGACCAGATTCTTATAAATCTGTGCGTTAATGCCCGCGATGCAATTGACGGTATTGGCAATATTACTATAAAAACCGGAATAGTAAGTGTTGATCAAACTGATTCTATCACTTCATCTCCCTGCAGTAGACCTGGAGAGTATGTAACCCTTTCAGTCACCGATGATGGTTGTGGTATTAAAAAAGAGTACTTCCTTCATATATTTGAGCCATTTTTCACCACCAAAGGGCATGGTAAAGGGACTGGTTTAGGGCTTTCGACGGTCTATGGGATTGTCAAACAGAACAACGGCTGTATCGACTTTCAGAGCGAACAGAACAAGGGAAGCACGTTCACCATCTATCTGCCTCGTCATAAAGGTTACTCCGGCCCTGATGAGAGTGAACAACCTGAGCCATCGATCAAGTATGGCAAAGAAACAATCCTTCTTGTTGAGGACGAGCCTGATATCCTTCATCTCTGCGAGCGTATGCTTGTACAGTACGGATATAAGGTTCTTTCAGCCTCAAAGCCGATTGAAGCTATTCAGATCAGTGAAAAATATAGTGGCAGCATTGATCTGCTTCTGACGGATGTGGTTATGCCCGGGATGAACGGATCTGATCTTTCCAATAGGCTTCAGTTGACCAGGCCCTCTCTTAAAACTCTTTTTATGTCTGGCTATACCGCCGATGTTTTTTTATCCTGCCAGGAACTTCATGCTGGAGTTCATTTTATCCAAAAACCCTTCTTTTTCAAATCGCTGATTTCGAGTGTTTACTCCATACTCAACCAGGTTGAGCACTGACTCTGGGCGAAAAACATCACAATGGCATCTTGATCTGCGGTAACTATCAAAAAAATATTCAACTATCTCTCCTTGACGATATCGGGATTATGCAAAATATCAGTAAATTAAAAAAGATAGAGTTTTCGTACTTAAAAGTATTGAAACTATGATGATGTATTGAATGTTAGGTAACTTTCAGCATTTCATAACGCCAAAACCACATACTGCCATGGGAACCACAACAACAAAAGCTGATCTGGTCAATGTTATTTCCCGCAGAACAGGTCTGACGCATGATGAAACGGAATCTGTTGTTAATTGCCTGTTTGAAAGTATTATTGATTCATTGAAAACAAGGAAACGCATTGAGATAAGAGGGTTCGGCTCATTTAATATAAGGCACAAGAACCTGCGGCAGGCTCGAAACCCGAGAACAGGGGAGAAGGTTACTGCGGCGGCAAAGGATGTTCCCAGTTTCAAGATTTCGAAGGAGTTCAAGAGCGCGGTAAGTGAGAGTCTTAAAACTGTCAGAGAGTAGTTTCAAGACAAATGCAAGAGACAAGAACAATGAATGTTATCGCTGTTAATGGAAGTCCTCATCATGAGGGGAATACTTTTCATGCTCTGATGAGAGTGGGCAGGCAACTGCAGGAGAGTGATATCAATTTTGAAATTATACACGTTGGCAACAAAGCTGTCAGGGGCTGTATGGCCTGCGGGAAGTGTGCCGAAAACAAGAATGAACGCTGCAGTATTGAAACCGATCCCCTGAATGACTGGATTCAGCAGATTAAAACAGCTGACGGGTTGATTCTTGCTTCACCGGTCTACTATGCGGGTATTGCGGGTACCATGAAATGTTTTCTCGACAGGGCATTTTATGTTGCGGGAAGTAATGGCGGTCTGTTCCGTCAGAAAGTGGCTGCTGCGGTTGTAGCTGTTCGACGTACAGGGGGCTCTACGACATTCGATAGTTTAAACCACTATCTGACCTATTCAGAAATGATTCTTGCAACCTCTAATTACTGGAATATCGCTCACGGAAGAGTGCCTGGCGAAGTGTTGCAGGATGCGGAAGGAGTGCAGATTATGGATGTTCTCGGGCGAAATATGGTGTGGCTTCTTAACATGCGCGACCAGACAAGGGCTTCGCTTCCACGGCCTGAATCTGTCGGCAAGATCTATACCAACTTCATCAGATAAGCAAAAGACCGGATGTTCAACTTCCTCTCAATTTGGAAGAAACCGGTTGACTTTTTAAACACCAGCCTGAAGTTGCAGTGGTGAAATGGTAACCCCATACCAGCCACCAGGCATTATTTTTTTTCCCAGTATCAATTATATTCTTGCTGCCGTACTCTTTGCCATTCCTGATACCCGAAGCGGAAATATCCATTTAACCAATAATGAGTGTTGTTATGAGAGGTAAATTTTTCGGAATTTTGCTGGTTTTAGTTTTTTCTTCACTCTTTACGCTTTCGGGCTGCAGTAAAAGAGAGAAAATCACCAAACTGCAACAACTTGATGGCAGGGAGATTGCTGTCCCGACCGGAACCGTTGCCGACAAACTTGTCCTTTCAAAATTACCCAATGTGAAGTTCAAATACTTCAACAGTGTTATGGATGCTGTTTTGGCGGTCAAATCCGGGCATGCTGATGCGGCTGCTTATGATGAGCCTATCCTGAAGAATATTACGGCAAAAAACAAGGGACTGGTAGTGCTTTCGGAGATGATAACCACCGATAATTACGGATTTGCTGTTCAGCCTGATAATCGGGAGCTGAAAAGAAATATTGATCTTGCTGTCAGTGAGCTTAAAAGAAATGGCGGTTATGATGACATGATGCGGCGCTGGTTTCCTAAAACAGGTAATCCTGCTCTGATGCCTGATATTCCATCAAGCGGGAGTAAAGGAGTGTTGAGGCTTGGCACATCAAGTGTAACGGAACCCTTTTCTTTTGTCGATGGCTCAGGTGGTATTGTGGGTTTTGATATTGAACTTGCCCGTTATATTGCCAAAAAGCTTGACAAGAGACTTGAAATCGTCAATATGGAGTTTGGTGCAATGATTCCTGCGCTGATTTCCGGCAAGGTTGATATGATTGCGGCATGTATCACCATTACCGATGAGCGAGCAAAAAAAGTGCTTTTTTCTGATCCTTATTACGTTGGCGGCATTGCAGCAGTGATCAATGAATAAAAAGGTTTTTATGGAGGGGCTGGTGAAAACAGTCGAAGCAACGCTGAAGCTCTTTATGAAACGTTGGCTTTTTATTGTTGTAGCAGGCTTTCTGCTTTGTTCGGGTTGTGCCGGCGAAGCATATTCTCAGACATCGCTATTGCAGCACAAATCACCTTCTGGTTTTGTGGTGCCGGAAAGCAGGCTGAAAGGTAGTATTCCCTCATTTATTACTGGTATTGCCAACAGCTTTCAGAGTAATATCGTCCAGGAAAATCGTTATATGCTTATTCTGGAAGGTTTTAAGACTACTGTTGTTATTTCTGTGCTCTCAACCTTATTCGGCACACTCTTTGGCGCGATGGTCTGTTTCATGAGGATGTCGCATAACGTCATACTCAAGATATTGGCGAAAACCTATATCTCAATTTTACGTGGTACTCCGGTTCTGGTGTTTCTGATGCTGATATTCTATGTGGTCTTTGCTTCAGTAAATATCGATCCTGTATTTGTTTCCGTTATTGCTTTCGGGATGAACTTTGCAGCCTATGTCTCCGAAATATTTCGATCCGGCATTGAAAGTATTGACAAAGGGCAGTCTGAAGCAGGTATAGCTATGGGCTTTACCAGAGTTGAGACCTTTCTTTTTATTGTTTTGCCACAAACCGTCCAGCGAATTTTACCAGTGTATAAGGGGGAATTTATTTCGCTGGTAAAAATGACCTCCATTGTTGGATACATCGCTGTACAGGATTTGACCAAAGCGAGTGACATTATTCGCAGTCGTACATTTGATGCCTTCTTTCCCCTCATTATGGTTGCCGTTTTATATTTTCTTATTTCATGGATTCTGATGTTGTTCATGGAGTATGCAGAACGGCTGACAAACCCTAAACTCAAAAGAAAACCTCTAACTGCCGCATGATAAAGATTGAGCATCTTTCCAAAAGTTTTGGAAATTTGGCAGTGCTGCGAGACGTCAACGTTGAAATAAAGAGAGGAGAGGTTATTTCAATTATCGGCCCTTCCGGTACCGGTAAAAGCACTCTTTTACGCTGTATCAACCTGCTCGATCGTCCAAGCGGTGGCTTAATTCGTATTGATGAAGTGGATATTCTTGATCCAAAGGCCGATGTGCCAAAAGTCCGTCAGAAGATGAACATGGTTTTTCAGTCGTTCAATCTTTTTGCTCATCTCTCCGTGATGGATAATCTGAGTATCGCCCCGATAAAACTCCTTGGTATAAGCAAACAGGAAGCGGAACGTAAGGCCATTGATCTTCTTAAACTGGTTGGACTTGCCGAAAAAGCTGATAGTTATCCTGATGAACTTTCCGGAGGTCAGAAACAACGGGTTGCCATTGCGCGATGCATGGCTATGGATCCAAAGATCATTCTTTTTGATGAACCGACATCTGCGCTTGATCCCACCATGGTCAGTGAAGTTCTGTCAGTTATCCGTCGCCTGGCCAAAGATGGCATGACCATGGCGATTGTCACCCATGAAATGGATTTTGCCAGAGACGTTTCAAACAGGGTGCTCTATATGGATGAGGGAGTTATCTACGAAGAGGGTACACCTCAGCAGATATTTGACAATCCCCAGAAAGAAAAGACCAGGACATTTATAAACAGGATAAGAAGTTTCAGCTGTCATATCACCTCTCCTGACTATGATCTCTATGCCATGAATGCTGAATTGAAACTCTTTTGTGAAAAACAGATTCTCCCGCTGAAGACTCGACAGAATCTTCTCCTGCTTGTTGAAGAGATGCTTCAGATATACAATCCAGTTCTCTCCAGGGCGCTCCTTGATATCAATCTTGCCTATTCAGAAAAGAAAGAGAGTCTGGAAGTTGTTTTTGAAAGTACGGGTGAGACTATGAATGTGCTTGACAAAAATCGATTGCCTGATAAGATGGGGTTAACCATTATCCAGAGCGTGACGGAGAGTATTGAATATCAGCGACTGAACCATAAAAACCGGATAACCTTGATTGTGAAAAAAAATTAGAGGTATCCCGGGCTTAGATATGATTACTCTTTTGCCCACCTCTGATACGCAAGGTTATGTATCAGAGGTGGGTTTTTTATGGGGGTAGGGTGTTGTGTTATATCGCCATTTTGATAACAACAGGATCTGTTGTTCCTTCAGCAACTGTGACCATTGTTTTGCCTTGTGGCTTGAGTTTTTCGTTCCAGGCAGTGATCTCATAGACACCGGCAGGAACATTTGCAATAGTGAATTTACCGTCATGCTCGGTTACGGTTGCATATTGATTATCAGTAACGATAACCCAGCCGGACATTTCAGCGTGAACCTTGCAGAGTAAAGGAACTACGCCAGGCTTATCAAAGGTAACCGACTTTGATTGGTGATCATAAGTATTCAGATCAAATTGTTTGGCACCGCTTGGTGAATTGATATTGTGATAGATTTTATCGTTATTTTTAAAACGAATGGTCGATCCGACAGGAATCGTTGTTATTTTAGGCACAAAAGTTAAATTTTCCTGATCTATAGATTTATGCTGCGGTACAATTGTACTCTTGACACCGACCAGATAGATAACGGTATCTTTTTTGTACTTCGACACGTTGGTCTCAACCATGCCAGTGATGGTTCCATTGCTGAAAGCGTTAGAGGTGGTAAAGCCGAAGCTTAGCATAAGCAAAGCCGTTTTTATGAATCTTGATTTACTGTTCATCATCATCATCTCCTTAAGTTTTGTTGTTTGCAATATTGCCCTGCAAATCAGACGAATCAACCTGCAGTAGGCATTGTAATCAATACTCTCTTAATGGAGACTTAACGGGAGCTTAAATTTTACGTAAAAATATCGTTCTTCTTGATCAAGGTATTTATCAGATGACTTTTCACTGAAGGTCTGAGGGGAGGCTGATACCTCCGGTAATGGTGTTGAAATCAACAGGGAATGATGGCTCAAGGTTATTGAGACGATCCCGTCCTTCAGGCATGGCGTGAACCCCAGTGGGCAGTTTATTATGGACACGAATATACTCAAGCAAATAATTGGTGAGGCGATAGTATCCACTCGGCTTTCCAGTCAATTCAAGCAGTGGCTTGCCGATTGCCCAACGTTCAACTATTTGTTCGACGATTGCCTGATTCTGGTTTTTCTGGCTCTCCATGCGCGGTTTTATCTGATTTATGAGAGAGAAACAAACGTGCCTGCTTATTTACGGAATATTAACCAGTAACAAAAATTGTGTGGTGCTGTAAAAGGGGGGTTATACATAAATTAGCTGTATATTACAGCATGCAGTTGATTGAACTTACCAACAAGGGGGGTGGTTATGATGACATTTAATCTGATGACTGTTCTGATTCTTCTGGCGGCTTTTCTGGCTTCATCGGTTAAAATTCTCAGGGAGTATGAGAGGGGCGTTGTTTTCCGTCTTGGACGTATTATTGGAGCAAAGGGGCCGGGGCTTATTATTCTTATTCCAGGGATCGACAAGATGGTCAAGGTTGATCTTCGCACGGTAACGCTTGATGTGCCTCCTCAGGACATTATCACTCGTGATAACGTATCGGTGAAGGTCAGTGCTGTTGTCTATTTTCGTGTGCTTGATTCAATCAAGGCTATTGTTGATGTAGCGGATTTTCACTTTGCAACCTCGCAGCTTGCCCAAACCACACTTCGCAGCGTCTGCGGGCAGGGAGAGCTTGATAATCTGCTTGCTGAACGGGATGAAATCAATGACCGCATCCAGTCTATTCTCGATAAGGATACTGAGCCATGGGGTGTCAAGGTGAGCAAGGTTGAGGTGAAGGAGATTGATCTTCCCGAAGGTATGCGCCGTGCAATGGCTAAACAGGCTGAGGCGGAACGGGAGCGTCGTTCGGCCATTATCAATGCGGAAGGGGAGTTCCAGGCTGCCCAGCGGCTTGCTGATGCAGCTGCTATTATTTCAGGTACCCCTGCAGCCCTTCAGCTTCGTTATCTGCAGACACTGAAGGATATTGCCGCTGAGAATAACTCAACCACTGTTTTTCCTATTCCGATGGATCTTTTTCGACCTTTTTTTGAAATCAAGCCCCCGGCTCCTTCCCAGACAACCTAAATTATTTCAATAATGTTTAAAATTCATACTATTCTCTGTCCCGTCGACTTTTCAGACGCATCCAGAAAGGCGATACGCTATACGGAGGAATTTGCCGGGAATTTGTCGGCATCTGTCTATCTGCTGAATGTGGTTGAGCCGCGGCCTATGGCGGTTGACGTATCGCTCAATTATGTACCGTTTGAAGCTGATCTTGAAAAAGCCGCAAAAGATGACATGGAGGTTATTCTCGAGGAATTTCATCGTAAAGGTTTCAAAGCTGAGTATGGTGTGGTAATAGGCAATCCTGCCGATTCGATTCTTGAAAAAATTGAGGAGCTCAATATCAATCTTGTTATTATGGGCTCTCATGGAAAAAAAGGACTGAGCCGTCTGATCATGGGCAGTGTGGCCGAGACTGTTGTCCGCAAGGCCAATTGCCCGGTACTGATTGTGAAATCGGAAGAGAAGGAGTTTATCGGCGACGAGTAAAGGCTTCCATCATGGTTTTTGCGCCACTGAAGGGGCTGATTTCGGCTGAGAGCACCTGCTGTTCAATGCTCTCTTTGGTGGCGATCACGGAGGAATTTGAGAAGAACTCTTTTTTCAGCATCTCTTCAAGCACAGTGTAGAGCAGACTTTTGAGTTGTTTTTGACGCCGTTTTTCAAGGGTATGGCTCTCCTGCATTGCTGCAAAAAATTCGGAAATGTTCTGCCAGACCTCGGTAATGCCTTTGCCGGTAAGGGCTGAGGTCAGAAAAACATCACGTTTCCATGCAGGATGTTTTATCGGCAGCATCCTGAGCGCGGCTTCAAATTCCGCTCTTGAAATAGCTGCAATGCCGGATTGATCGCCGTCAGTTTTGGTGATTGCCACAGCATCAGCAATTTCCATGATACCGCGTTTGATACCCTGGAGTTCGTCGCCGGAGCCGGGCAGCATAAGCAGCAGAATAAAGTCAACCATGGTGTCAACAAGCACTTCCGATTGACCGACCCCTACGGTTTCAACAAGAATAACATCATAGCCCGCAGCTTCACAGAGTACGATGGCTTCATGGGTTTTCGGCGATGTACCGCCCAGATAGCCCGAAGAGGCTGTCGGACGTATAAAGGCCTCTTTTCTGGCGGTAAGTTTTTCCATGCGAGCCTTGTCGCCGAGGATACTTCCTTTGGATTGATGGCTGCTTGGGTCAATGGCCAATACAGCCAGGGTAAGCCCCTGGCTGATGATCAGCTCGCCCATAGCCTCGATAAAGGTACTTTTTCCTGCTCCCGGTGCACCAGTTATACCTATGCGTAATGATGAAGTTTTTTTTGCAAGGCAGCGGTCAAGAATTTCATGTGCCTTCTTCTCATGCTCTGGTTTCAACGACTCAATCAGGGTGATTGCACGGCTCAACATATGTCGGTCACCGTTCATGATGCCGCTGACTACGGTATCGACGTCCGGGTCGTGATAGGGCTTCAGACGGCTATGAATGATACTGCTGTTCATTGATCAAAGCGCGCAATAAGCTGTTTGAGAATAGTCGTGGCAGCTTCTGCAATGACGGTACCAGGACCGAAAATACCGGCAACTCCCTTTTCATAGAGGAACGCGTGATCTCTCTCTGGAATAATGCCACCGGCAATAACAAGGATATCCTCTCTATGCTTTGCTTTCAGTTCCTCAATGATTTTCGGAATAAGGGTCTTGTGACCTGCGGCAAGGCTTGATATACCGATTAGGTGAACATCATTGTCAAGCGCCTGCTGTACCACCTCCTCAGGGGTCTGGAAGAGAGGACTGATATCGACGTCAAAGCCAATATCGGCAAACCCGGCTGCAATGACTTTTGCTCCGCGGTCGTGGCCGTCCTGTCCAACTTTCGAAACCATGATTCTCGGTCGTCGTCCATCAAGCCCGGCAAAGGTATCGGCAAGCTGCTGTGCCTCTTTAAAGATGGTGTTATCCTGCATCTGGGACATATAGACACTGGTGTTAAGCCTGGTGATGGCGCGGTACCGTCCGTAGGTTTTCTCACAGGCTGATGATATCTCTCCCAATGTAGCTCTTTTTCTTGCTGCGTCAACGGCCAGTTCAAGCAGATTTCCCTCACCTGATGCAGCGCTCTCCTCAATTTTCCGTAACGCGAGAGCTGTCTCTTCACTGTTCCGTTCCGCTTTGATCGTTGCAAGGCGCCGGAGCTGCTGCTCAAGAACCAGGGTGTTGTCCACTTCAAGCAGCTCAATATCAGTTTTGCTGGTGGTTTTATAGCCGTTAACACCCACAATGATCTCTTTGCCGCTGTCGATTCTTGCCTGCTTGCGGGTTGCAGCCTCTTCGATCTGAAGTTTTGGAAGCCCCTGTTCAATAGCCTTGACCATCCCTCCTGCGGCTTCGATATCGCTGATGATCTTCCATGCTTTTGTCGCAAGCTCTCCGGTAAGGTATTCGACATAGCTGGAGCCTGCCCAGGGATCAATGCTTCTGGTGATATCTGTCTCTTCCTGCAGGTAGAGCTGTGTGTTGCGCGCAATTCTTGCTGAAAAGGGAGAGGGAAGCGCGATAGCCTCGTCAAGCGCATTGGTGTGCAGAGATTGCGTGTGACCGAGTGTCGCTGCCAGGGCCTCAAGACAGGTGCGTGTAATGTTGTTGAAAGGATCCTGCTCTGTCAGGCTCCAGCCGGAGGTCTGGCAGTGGGAGCGAAGCATCAGGGATTTTGGATTTTTCGGATTGAACTGCTTGACGATTTTTGCCCAGAGCATTCTTGCCGCCCGAAGCTTGGCAATCTCCATGAAATAGTTCATGCCCGTAGCCCAGAAGAAGGAGAGGCGGGGTGCAAATGCGTCGATATCGAGGCCTGTTGCAAGGCCGGTACGGATATATTCCAGTCCGTCGGCAAGCGTAAAGGCAAGTTCAAGATCAGCTGTCGCACCCGCTTCCTGCATGTGGTAGCCAGATATGCTGATTGAATTGAACTTCGGCATATGGCTGCTGGTGTAGCGGAAAATATCGGCAATGATTCTCATCGAGGGTTCTGGAGGGTAGATGTAGGTGTTGCGAACCATGAACTCCTTGAGAATATCATTCTGGATTGTACCGCTCAGCTTTTCAGCTGGAACGCCCTGCTCTTCGGCAGCGACGATATAAAAAGCCATGATTGGAAGCACAGCTCCGTTCATGGTCATGGAGACTGAAATATCTCCAAGAGGGATTTGATCAAAGAGAATTTTCATGTCCTCAATCGAGTCCACAGCCACACCAGCCTTTCCGACATCACCGACAACCCGCTCATGATCGGAATCGTAACCCCGATGGGTTGGAAGATCGAAGGCAACGGAGAGTCCTTTCTGGCCGGCAGCAAGATTCTGGCGGTAAAAGTGATTCGACTCCTCGGCTGTTGAAAATCCGGCGTACTGTCGGATAGTCCACGGCCTTGTGGTATACATTGTGGTATAGGGGCCTCCGATGTAGGGGGCAAAGCCTGGCGCAAAATTCAGTTGCCGAACCTCTTCAACGTCAGATTCATGGTATATGGATTTGATCCCGATGCCTTCTGCAGATGTCCAGTTTGTCGGTGGAGCCTCGCAGCATTGTTGATGAGTGGCGGGATCGGAAGAAAAAATATCAATTTCAGAAAAGTCCGGTCTCATTTCACTCCGGTTTTATGTTGGTAGGATTTCAGCATTTCGAGGACGTTGATGCCAGTGTAAATAAAGCTGTCAATACCTGCATTGAGCAGCTTTTCATGCTCTTTAGGCGGTTTACCGGCCATGACTGTGATAATACCTGGCTTAAGGGCGCGAAGGCTGGAAGTGAGGTTTAAGGCTGATGGCACGGAATCTTTTTCAGCAATGCAGAGCACAATAATGTCAGGATTGCTTTGAAGTGCGGCGCGGTAAGAACTCTCTTCAAGAGGAAGTGCTGTCCTATCGGCAATTTCAAAGCCGCCGCATTTAAAAAAGTCTTCGGCAAACGCTGCCTGACGGAAGCTTACAGCCGGATCACCAAGCATCCAGATAAATATTGATGGTGTTCGACCGCTCTTCAGGCCGTAAGAGAGGGTTTTAAGACGCAGTAACTCATAACCGGCGGTTTCATTACCTTCAGGGAGTTGTTCAACCGCCACTTCAAGTGCACTCATTTTCTCCACCTGTTCGGCACCGAGAGGCCATGGATATCGATTGACGCCGATAATTGTTTTTTTACGGTTGTCGAGTGTTTTGCGGCGCTTTGTTTCAGCCTCTGATATTATTTTCTGAATGAAACCGCGGTCATTTGCCTCTGCAAGACCTCCTTCCGCTTCAATCTCTTTAAAGAGAGTCCAAGCAGATTCAGCAAGATTTTTTGTCAGGGTTTCAATGTAATGAGAGCCATGTGCAGGATCGACAACCCGGTCAAGAGAGGCCTCTTCCTTGAGAATGAGATGAATATTGCCGGTAATCCTTTCAGCAACCTCTGTATTGACGGAAAGCCCGGTATCGAACGCTCCTATCTGCAGGGTATCGTAACCGCCAAGCACCGCTGAAACAGCTTCTGTCGTGAGCCGGAGCACATTTGTGTAGGGATCAAGGAGAGAGTGGTTTCTTTTTGATGTTCTGGCAAAAAGGGCCGGCAGCGATTTCCCAGATGCTCCGTATGCCTTCAAGAGATGCATGAGAAGATATCGCAGGGCTCTGGGTTTTGCAAGTTCGGTAAAATGGCTTGAACCAACCGGCAGAATGATGTTTATAGCCGACACAATGCTGTCAGCCGGAACCCCTGCCGCAAAATAACGGTGCAGACAGTCGCTCACTCCGCCAAGTGCCAGTGCGATTTCCTGAACAGCGGTTGAACCCTTTTCATGGTAGGGGATGATATCAATACCGAGAAGTCCGAACAGCGGAAACAACTTTCCAAAAGAGAAAAGCTCGGCATCCTGTTCAATTGTTGCAGCAGATGACTCAGCAAGCAGCCCGCCGGAATTTTCGGAAAAACCCGGAATCGCAAGAAGGGTTTTAAGCAGTTCAGCAGCAGGGGGGAGGTTGCCGGAAAAGAAGATGGCAACTGCCTCTGGCTTGATTCCATTAAACAGGTGGTTGAGATTTTCCGGAGAGCAGAGTGCCGGATCGGTTATCAGGAACTCAATTGCGGCTGCATCAAGTTCAAAGCTTTGCAATGCGGCTTTGTTTGCAGCGATTGGGTCATCAACAATAATCTGCCGGCAATTTTTCCAGCTGTTGATCGGTTTATAGAATGGTATGTCAAGAAGTTGTTCTTTTTCTTCATGGCTGTACCAAGGCTCAAGCTTGAAGCCGTCCGGTGTCTGCCAGACTATGCTGTCATAAGGAGTTTCCTTGAGCTCGGCGGTCGCCTTTTTTTTCCAATCCTCCCGGCTGACCGCCGGGAACTCATGGAAGAGAGAATCAGGCCGGGAGTGTGTCATAACTTCATTTAGAATTGTTCATAAAAATCGGCAGACTATGCTTCTTGTGCTTCAAGCTGTTCTTGCTCGATTCTGTACTCTTTGAGAATGTCGGTGATTTTAAACTTCATATTTTGCGGCAGCGATGTTCTTTCAACAAAACCCTTCTGCTGCAGCCACCAGGTTGTCTGGAAGTCTCTTGTTGTAGGTTTTCCAGTATACTGCTCAATGACACGCTTGCCGGAAAATCCGATATTGCCCGCATTATGTTCAAAGAGTTTTATCCCTCTTGATGCTATACCTATGGCAACGCCACCGAGCGTTGGATCGGTAATGATTGAGATAACAGGGAGTCCAGCTCTTTCAACACTTGATATGGCAACATGCAGCTTCGGCAGGCCAACCATCGAAGAACATCCCTCATGCATTCTTGCGCCGCCGCCCGTAGCCTGGACAATAAGCGGTACTCCCTGTTTAATGGCTGCTTTACTGGCACGCCAGATTTTTTCAGCAGTGGTCATGCAGAACGAACCGCCAAGAAAGTTGAAGTTGGTTGCGCAAAATACAACCCGTTCGCCCAGGATTGTTGCATCGCCGGTTATAACCGATGCAGCTGCGCCGGTTTTCTGTTGTGCCTCATTCAGCTTTTTGCGGTAATCGGGGAACTTAAGGATATCCCTGTCGACAATGTATCGCGTGTCGGCATGTTCCTGGAACGACCCGGGATCAAGGATCAGGTCGATGTAGTCATGGGCAGTGAGTCTGACGTAGCGGTGACCACATATTTCACAGACAAAATTGTCTGTAAGCAGTTTGGTGTAGAGCACCGGATCAAGGATCTTTTTGCCCATAAGGTTGTGGCAGTTTTTGTGCCGGGCAACAAAGAGGAGCCTCTTTGGTTTGTGGATAAAGTAGGAAACCGGCTTTTCAAAAGCAACAATCTCTTCTTCAGTAATGGTGTTCCACTGGCCGATTTTTTCCCAGCGCTCCATTCTTCTCGAAAAGATCTTGTTTGAAGGTATTTTGCTCAGCTTGTCAAGCCACTTGGCCATTGACTTTTTGAATGACTGCAGGGCAGCCTTCGGGTAGTGGTGCGCTGGACCGTCAGGTTCACGGATAATTTCATCAATGATGCCGTTTTTCAAAGCTTCTTTCGCGGTTATCTGTGAAATCTCCGCAGCAAAACCTGCTTTTTCCCGTGTACGGAAGAGAATCGATGAACAGGCTTCAGGCGAAATGACCATGTAGGTTGAATATTCCATGGCCAGGACAGCATCGCAACCGGTCAGGGCAATGGCGCCGCCGCTGCATCCCCGGTTGATAATGACTGATATCGTTGGAACTGTAGCTTCAGCAAGGAGCTGCATACAACGGCCGATTTTCCACGCAATGCCTCCAGCCTCCGATTGTTCGGTAGGGTCAGCACCGGCCGTGTCAATAATGGTTATGATAATACGGTTTTCCTCTTCGGCAAGTTTGATGGCATTGTTTGCTTTTTCAAATGCTGCTGGTGTCGGCATGCCCTGATTCCATTTCTGGATCTCCTCTGGACTTCTCATCAGCTTGCGCATCAGCACAAAATCAGATGTTGGTCCAGATTGCTGTCCGATAAGCATGACTGGCCAGGAGGTTTTCCCATTGCGCAGGACTGCCCGGTGTGTCTGGATGATGCAGCTGCCGTGCAGATCGTTCTGCAGGCACTCCTCCGCATCGGTAAAGACGGTCAGATAATCAAGGTGCTTGGGGCGTTCGGGGTGGTAGGAGAGTTGATACTTTTCGTATTCGGTAAGTTGCTCAATACTCTCATGAGAGTAGCTGAAGCCCTCTCTTTTTTCAAAAGGCAGATAAAAATGTTTCACTGGTTACAAGCTGCTTTGTCTCGATTGGTTAATGCTTTTTCTGAGCAAATTCAAACAGTACCCTGTTTGTCTCTTTTGGATGAAGAAACACGATTTTTTTTCCGCCTGCCCCCTCTTTTGGCAAGCCGAGTGGATTGATGTTTAAAGATACAAGGCGTTTTGTTTCATTGTCGATATCGTCCGTTTCAAGCGCTATATGATGCATGCCATCCCCATTTTTTGCAAGAAATTTTGCAATCTGGCTTTCATCGCTCAAAGGCTCAAGCAGTTCGATTTTACTCTCTCCAACGGTAATAAATGCCACTCTGACCTTTTCAGAGGCAACCTCTTCAATCCTGACTGCCTCAGGTGCGCACCCGAGGATATTACGGAATGTTTCGAGTGCGCTTTCAAGGTTTTGAACGGCAATGGCGATGTGGTCAATTTTTTTGATCATCAGCTTTTTGCTTCAGTTTTTTTTGGCTTTTCCTGTGCATAGCCGATTGTTTGCAGTACTGTTGTTATCTCTTCGAGAATCATCGGGTCGTCTATCGTGGCTGGCATGGTATACTCTTCGCCATTGGCAATTTTCCTCATGGTGCCGCGGAGAATTTTACCCGACCTGGTTTTCGGGAGACGATTGACAATAATAGCGCTCTTGAACGAGGCAACTGGTCCGATATTCTCACGGACATACTCAATAACGTGTTTGATGATAAGGTTGTGCGGAGTTTCAACATCGTTTTTAAGAACAAGGAAGCCAAGTGGCACCTGGCCTTTCAGATCGTCATGGACGCCGATAACCGCGCTTTCAGCAACGTCAGGATGTTCACAGAGAGCACCTTCAATGCCTCCGGTTGAAAGTCTGTGTCCGGCAACATTGATAATGTCATCTGTCCGTGACATGATATTAATGTACCCATCTTCGTCGATAAATCCGGCATCACTGGTCTGGTAGTAGCCGGGGAACTCCTTCATATAGCTCTCCACAAACCGGTTGTCTGCTTTCCAGAGTGTCAGCATGCAGCCTGGAGGGAGAGGAAGTTTTACAACGATATCTCCCATCTGTCCTGCCGGAAGCTCATGCATATCTGCATTGATGACCTGCACATTATAACCAGGAACCGCCCTCGAAGCTGAACCGTACTTGACCGGTCCCGGCTCGATACCCTGGCAGTTCGCAGCAATTGCCCATCCAGTCTCAGTCTGCCACCAATGGTCGATCACCGGGACTTTAAGTTTCTCTTCAGCCCATCTTACCGTGTCGGGATCAGCCCGTTCACCAGCCAGGAAGAGTGTCCGGAAATTTGAAAATTGATAGTTCCTGAGGTAGTTGCCGTTAGGATCCTCCTTTTTGATTGCCCTGAATGCAGTCGGCGCTGTAAAGAGTACCGATACGTTATATTCGTTGATGATTCTCCAGAATGTTCCGGGATCGGGTGTGCCGACTGGTTTGCCTTCAAAAATGAGAGTGGTGCAGCCTTGCAGGAGGGGAGCGTAGACAATGTAGGAGTGGCCGACAACCCAGCCAACATCACTTGCGGCCCAGAAGACCTCTCCTGGCTCTACATTGTATATGTTTTTCATTGACCATTGCAGTGCTACCATGTGGCCGCCGTGATCGCGCACAATGCCTTTAGGTTGACCAGTTGTGCCTGAGGTATAGAGGATATAAAGGGGATCGGAAGATTCAACAGGTACACATAGTGCAGGTTCGGCGCCAAGAAGAGACTGATTCCAGGTAAGATCTCGTTCTTCGTTCAGTTCGGCCTTAAGCTGGTCACGTTGTTTGATGATACAGATTTCAGGCTTGAAGTGGGCCAGTTCAATGGCGAAATCAAGGAGTCGTTTATAGTCGATTATTTTACTGTGCTCGATGCCGCACGATGCTGAAATGATGACTTTTGGCTTACAGTCGTCAATTCGTATGGCAAGTTCATGAGAGGCAAAACCGCCAAAGACCACAGAGTGGATTGCACCGATTCTTGCACAGGCAAGCATGGCGACAACAGCTTCCGGGATCATGGGCATATAAATAATGACGCGGTCACCCTTGCGCACTCCTCTCGACTGCAGTGCTCCGGCAAAGAGGGCTACAATGTCCCGAAACTCACGGTAGGTATAGCGTTGTTTGGTACCTGTAACCGGACTGTCATAAATAACTGCTAACTGGTTGCCGCGTCCTTCATCAACATGGCGGTCGAGGGCATTGTAGCAGGTGTTTGTCATTCCTCCTGCAAACCAGCGATAAAAAGGGGGATTACTTGTATCTAAAACCTTGTTCCATTTTTTGTACCAGTGAAGATGTTCAGCTGCTTCTTCCCAGAAAGCTTCCGGATTCTGAATCGAGTGCTGATAGACGGTATTAAAGGACTGCGGCATACGAGTGACCCCCTGAAAAAATGGATTAATAAAAAATAAGGGAGAAAGGATTAGTCAGCATACAACAACGGGCGGTAGGGTACATGAAGAAGACCATGAAGTGTGATGCCTTTTTGATTGAAAAGCTAATGTTAACAAAAAATACACACTGGAACAATGAACATTTATTGTCGAAAAGAAAGAATGCCTGCTGTGCCACAGAAAAAGTGAGATGCTGAAACGCTGAAGAGAGGCATGTATGCCATCTTGCACTCTTTTCTGACTCAAGCAGAAGGAAATCGGGGGTTCATGTAACATGTGAACTTTTTTAGAAAATTATTCATGTGAGCGGTCTGATTTGCCGGAAAAGTAAAAAAAAATCTTCAATCGAGAGAGCCTCGGCACGCAACTTCAGGGTATCGCTTTCTACAGACTCAAGGTTATAGCTCTCCTTGAGATTGTTCAGCAGCGTTTTGCGACGCTGGTGAAAGGCAGTTCGGACAAAACGGCTGAATCCTTTCTGGTCATCTATCCGGTCATCCTCTTTTGGAGTCATTCGTATAACGGCACTGTCAACTCCCGGTTGTGGCCGAAATACCTTGCGCCCAACCTTGAAAAGATAGTCTATACGACAGAACGCCTGCATCTGGACAGCAAGAATGCCATACTCTTTTGTGCTTGGTTTGGCAACAATTCTCATGGCAACTTCATGTTGCATCATAAGGGTTGCGGAAATAAAACAGCGGCGATGTTCCAGCAGCTTGAACAGAATGGGTGTTGTAATTGAGTAGGGAATATTACCAAGAACTCTGAGTGGTTTTTCTCTGGCAAGCGGTTCGAGGTCAATTTCAAGAAAATCACCCTCAATGAGGTTTAGCTGCGGGTACTCGCTGCGGATAAATGCGGCAAGCCTCCGATCCTTTTCAACCACAGTAAAGCGAGGGCAGAGCTCATTGATCTCCCTTGTCAGCGCTCCGAACCCTGGGCCGATTTCAAGGATGTTCTCCTCGGGTCCAGCTCCTGAAACAGTTGCTATTTTTCTTGTGATATTACGGTCGGTAAGAAAGTTTTGACCTAATTTTTTTTTCACCGCGATTTCAGTATGCTTATATTCAACTTTTGTCATGAGGTTTGTATTTATTTCAGTAGCATAGCCGTGCGGAAGTACTTTTTATAATTTAAGTTATTCTGGAAGTAATGGAAGAAAATATCATCGGGACCGCCGCAGCGCAATACGTTTCGCGCGGAAACAAGGCTACTCGTACCGGATTTGGTGAAGCTCTCCTTGAAATTGGTCGGGAGAACAGCTCCGTTGTTGCGCTATGTGCCGATCTGACAGGATCGTTAAACATGAATTTGTTCCGTGATGCTTTTCCTGACCGTTTTATCCAGACAGGGATAGCTGAAGCCAACATGATCTCCATGGCTGCCGGTCTTGCAACAACAGGAAAGATACCGGTTGCGGCAAGTTTTGCGGTGTTTGCCACCGGCAGGGTTTTTGACCAGATTCGCCAGTCGGTCTGCTATTCAAACCTCAATGTTAAAATCTGTGCTTCACATGCCGGTCTCACACTTGGCGAGGATGGCGCTACCCACCAGATTCTTGAAGATATCGGCCTGATGCGTGGCTTGCCAAGAATGACAGTGGTCGTACCTTGTGATTACAGTGAAACTATTCGTGCGACAAAAGCGGTTATTAAGCACAAGGGTCCGGTCTATTTGCGTTTTGGAAGGCCGAACATTCCCGATTTTACGCTTGATGATGACGGATTTGAAATCGGCAAGTCGATAGAACTTCATCCAGGAAAAGATGTTACCGTTATTGCCTGCGGTATTATGGTATGGAAAGCCCTTGAAGCTGCCCGTATTCTTGAAAAAGAGGGTGTTGGCGTCAGAGTGATCAACATGCATACCATTAAACCTATTGATACCTTAGCTATTGTCCGTGCCGCCAACGATACCGGTGCCATTGTCACTGCCGAAGAGCATCAGATCTATAATGGACTTGGTGATGCTGTGGCCAATGTCTGTGCCCGTAATATTCCGGTGCCTGTTGAGATGGTGTGTGTCGAGGATCAGTTTGGCGAGTCCGGCAAAGCTGATGATTTGCTTGAAAAGTACAGGCTGACGACCGGTGATATACTTGAAAAAATTTATCTGGCTCTGCGCAGAAAGAATTGATTTCTCACTCTTTGCATGGAAAAAGATGTGACACATGAGGCTACAACAATTTTGTTAACAAAGAGGAGTGAGGTGCTATGGCAATGCCTAATTTAGGTGATATGATGAAGCAGATCCAGCAGGCTGGTGAAAAGATGCAGGATGTACAGAAACAGCTTGAAAAAATCGTAGCCTATGGCGAGGCTGGTGGAGGGATGGTAAAAGCCAGCGTCAGCGGCAAGCAGAAGGTGCTCAGTCTCGCTATTGATCCCGACATCATGGACGACCCGGAGATGGTTCAGGATCTTGTGCTGGCCGCAGTAAACAACGCACTTGACGAGTCTGCGCGACTTGCACAGGAAGAGATAGGCAAAGTAACCGGCGGGATGATGAATCCTGCTGATATCCTCAAGAACCTGAATCTCGGTCAATAGGAGTTCTCTTGCATTATACCTCAGCCTCTATTGAAACTCTTATTGATGAATTTGCCAAACTCCCGGGTGTAGGACGTAAAACAGCACAGCGTCTTGCCATGCACATCCTTCGTGAACCGAGAGTTGAGGCTGAAAAGCTGGCTGATGCGCTGATTGATGTTAAAGAGAAGGTTATTCGTTGTTCAGTCTGCCAGAATGTCACTGATAAAGGAAGCGATCCCTGCGCGGTATGCATCAGCAGGGCGCGTGACCGTTCGGTGATCTGCGTGGTTGAATCCCCTGTTGATATGCTCGCCTTTGAAAAAACCGGCTACTTCAAAGGGCTCTATCATGTACTTCATGGTGTTATTTCACCGCTTGACGGTATTGGACCTGATGATATCAAGGTTCGCGAACTGCTTGCCCGCATTTCCGGGCAGGAACCCACTGAAGTCAAAGAGGTTGTTCTTGCTCTGAATCCGACCGTCGAAGGCGAAACCACCGCACTCTACCTCAGCAAACTTCTCAAGCCACTCGGCATCCTTGTTTCAAAAATAGCGCGGGGGATACCTGTTGGAGCTGAGCTTGAGTTTATTGACGATGCAACCCTGTCACGGGCCATGGAAGGACGTTCTGCCGTTTAAATTTCAATTCTGTTTTAATTCCACCTCATGAGTTCAGAAAAAAAGTCAGTCTTGATCCTTGGCGGAGGCCTTGCCGGTCTCGCTGCAGCCAAACGCTTGACAGATAAAGGGTTTCAGGTCAAGGTGCTTGAAAAAAGAGAGATTTTCGGCGGGAAAGTCTCTTCATGGAAAGATGAAGAGGGTGACTGGATCGAGTCTGGCACCCACTGCTTCTTCGGAGCCTATAAGGTACTCTACGATCTTATGAAAGAGATCAAAACCGATCATGCAGTATTGTGGAAAGAGCATAAGCTCACCTATACCCTTGCAGGCGGCGGGCACTTTACCTTCAAAACCTGGGATCTTCCCAGTCCGCTTCATCTGCTGCCGGCGATTGCCAGAAACGGCTATTTCACTCTCGGCGAAATGGCAGCCTTCTCGAAATCACTCATCCCTCTGGCGCTGAAAAAGGATAAATATGCTCCCACACAGGACCATCTCACCTTCACTGAATGGGCGGAACAAAAAAAATTCGGTAAGCGTCTTCTCGACAAGATGTTCCGTCCGATGGCTCTTGCCCTGAAATTCATTCCCCCGGAAGAGATATCCGCCAAGATTATTCTTGATGTTACCGAGACCTTTTACCGCATCCCGGATTCTTCCCGCATGGGCTTTCTGAAAGGTGCACCCCAGGAGTACCTCCATCAGCCACTCATCGACTATTCAACCTCAAAAGGCGCGGTTTTCAAGAACAGAACCGTTGTCGAAGAACTGCTCTTTGATGGTGGAGAGATAAAAGGTGTTCAACTTCGCAATGGCGAGATTCTGACCGCGGACTACTATCTTTGTGCTCTGCCAATTCATAACCTGAACAGAATCCTGCCTGACAGCCTGAAAAAACATGACAGGTTTTTCGGTGTCCTCGATAATCTTGATGCTGTCCCGGTGATCTCCGCTCAGATATGGTATGACCGGGAAATTACTCCAGCCGATAATGTACTCTTCTCACCAGATGGTGTTATTCCGGTCTACGCAAACCTTGCCCGAACCACACCAGAATACCGTACACTGAGAGGAGTGCCTTTCAACGGTAAAACTCGCTTTGAGTTTTGTGTAGCTCCCGCAAGAAACCTCATGGCACTTACAAAGGAAGAGATAATCCGTCTTGTTGATCAAAGTGTGAGAAACTGCTATCCAGAAGCCGCAAGCGGTGCACAGATTCTGAAAGCAACCATGGTGAAAATTCCGCACTCTGTCTATGCCCCGACTCCGTTCATGGAGCAGTATCGACCAACACAGTCAACACCACTCCGTAATCTTTTCATAGCCGGCGGATTCTCCCAGCAGCTCTATTACGATTCGATGGGTGGCGCTGTCATGAGTGCAAATCTTGCCGTAGATTCCATTGTAAAAGAGGAGAGTATGAAAAATAACTGAAGATAGAGGTGCGGCGAACTCCTCCATTCTACTTTATTTGATGTAATCGCAAAAAATAAATAATGTTCTGAAAGATTTATTGAAAGAAAAATCAAGGAGCTGCGTAGTAGTATATAGGAAGCAGGATAATCCCGGTTCCAAAGAATTTAAAAACACAAACTAACAGACACATGAAAAAGAATTTTATTGCTGGCGTTATCGTATCACTTGCTATCTCCGGAATCTTCGGTGGCGTTTCTTTCGCAGCTGACAAAGCAGCAGCAAAAGCTCCTGCAGCAGTAACTGCACCTGCAGCACCTGCAGCCGATGCAAAAGCTGAAGCAAAGCCAGAAGCAAAGGTAGAGAAGAAAGTTGCAAAGAAAGCCAAGAAAGCTAAAAAGGCAAAGAAAGTTTCTAAGAAAGCAGCAAAGAAAGTTGAAGCAGCAGCACCAGAAGCAAAGTAAGCTTTCCGCTCCTTGACAAGACCGATATATATTGATGGCTCGTGATGCATAGGATGAAGAATAGATGAAAGAAAAGTCGTTGGTATTATAACAGAAAAAGCCTCTTCGCAAGTTGGGGCTTTTTTTTTCCCCGATCTGGTTCTTCCTTTGGCGCAAAATTTGTGCGATTTCCTGATTACATGCCAACAATAAAGTTTGACAAGACAGACAATCAAGTAGTGCAGGAACTTCAATATACACCAGCCGCTATAATTGCTCCTGTAACTCACCCCTTGAATCCCATCGCATATATGCGTTTGGGTTATGTACACTCCCGGATAATCATTGAAGAGGGTCGACCTGTTGATTTTATTCATCTGGAGGTCAACGCAAGTTATGAAAGACTGACCGGTCTCAAAAACGTCGTAGGTCGCAGGATGACAGAGGTTCTGCCAGGAATTGCCGACTCAAATCCGGAGTTTATCGAAGCACATAGGAAGGCAGTCGAAACCGGTATTGCTCAGCAGTTTGAAGTCTACCTCAGGGTATTGGCGAAATGGTTTGATATCACTGTCTACAGTCCACAAAAAGGGGAATCTGTAGCTATGTTTGACGACATTACTCTGCGCAAGCAACATGAAGAGGCCATTGTGGAAAGCGAAGAGCGATTCAGGCTGCTTTTCGAAAACCACTCTGCGGTCATGATTATTCTTGATCCTGAAACAGGCGATATCTTAAACGCCAACCATGCAGCTGCAAGATTTTATGGATGGTCAATTGACGAGCTGCGGCAGATGCGTATACAGCAGATCACCAATGTTACACCTGAAGCTGTAAAAAATAACATGGAGTACGCCAGAACCTCTCAGCAAAACCAGTTTCTGTTTCGCCATCGGCGGGCAGATGGCTCCATATGCGATGTAGAGGTTTTCAGCAATTCGATTACTATCGAAGGCCAAGAGTATCTCTATGCTATCATTCACGACATTACCCGGCGCCTGAATACTGAAGATGCTCAGAGGAAAAGTGAAAAGCAGCTGGAAAAGAAATACCAGACGCTTATTGCCGCATCCCCCGACACTATCATTACGACTGACCTGGAAGGTATTATCAGCAGTGTTTCAGCTGTCGGACTTGAGATATTCGGCATAAACAACATTTCCGAAATTATCGGCCTGCCGTTTTCAACGATTGTCTATCCGGACAACATTGCAATACTCCATGAAATATTCGACATAACTCTCCGTGAAGGGTTGATCCAGAACAGGGAGATCCTGTTACAACAGAAAAACCATACGGTCTATTCGGCTGAAATCAGTGCAGCACTCATCCTGGACTATATCGGAAAGCCATCATCCTATATGATGATTATCCGGAATATTTCTCAGCGCAAACTAATCGAAAGCGAGCTCTTCCATGCAAAGCGCCTTATCAGCCTTGGCGAAATGGCTTCGGGCATTGCACATGAAATCTATCAACCAATCAATAATATCGGGCTTGTGCTTGATAAAATGTTGATGAAAGCCTCAAACAGCAACTGGAGCTCTATCGAGGATATTAAAATAATGTCTGACAAAATTTTTGAAAACATCATCCGGGTTCAGACCATTATCGACAACATCCGTTCCTTCTCCAGTAGCGACAACAATTACATCTCATCGGTTATTAATATCAATAAAAGCATTCGTAATGTTCTCATGATGGTCTCGGAGCAGTGTAAACACCGCTCAATCACTCTTGACTTCAAACCTGATGAAGAGCAGGTTACTGCCGCCGGCAATGTCTACAAGTTTGAGCAGGTCATTCATAACCTGATAAGGAACTCCATCGATGCCCTTGAAGAGCGCAAGCAGCTCAGCCAGTCAGCCTATGACATGACAATCCTGATACGATCATTTTATGACAACGGTTTTATAACAGTAAGCGTTGAGGATACCGGGATAGGGATCAGTGAACAAAATATTGAATACATCATGCATCCCTTCTATACCACCAAAGATTCAGGCAAAGGATCAGGCCTCGGCCTCTCGATCAGCTATGGAATAATACAGGAGATGAACGGAGATATCAAGATTACAAGTACTCCCATGATCGGCACGTGTGTGGTTATTACTCTACCGATAAAACACTGATGACTGATACCAAGGTTTTCATCACTTTCAACCTTCGTTCTGAATTGAGCACACCAAGCGTTGATTGATGTTTTTTTATGTATTTGTAATTATATTATTATCTTCACTTCCCTGATTCAATTCAGTTAAAGTATGGCCATGCCCTTGTAGCTCAGTGGATAGAGCAGTAGTTTCCGAAACTAAAGGTCGGCAGTTCAAGTCTGCCCAAGGGCACAGATGAGAGGTATTTCGGGGTGTGGCTCAGTTGGTAGAGTGCTGCGTTCGGGACGCAGAGGTCGTGGGTTCGAGTCCCGCCACCCCGACACAAATGTAATATCTTATCATACATTATCGTCTACGAGCCCCTGTAAAATCAGGGGTTTTTGCTTTTTATCCGTACACTGTTGTACACTGTTGTCTATTATAATTCATCTTTTTTGGGTATACTCAAAAGTATAGTTAGTGTTAACAGTCTTAACGGCAGAAAAAAGTATACCCATGCCGAAACAAATCATTCCATTATCAGCGCGGAAGGTAGAGACAACAAGGCCAACCGATAAAGCGCAATCGCTGTTTGACGGTGGCGGTCTTTTCCTGTTGATATCCCCGCAAAAATATACTGCTGATGGAAAGCCGTTACCTGCTTTGAAAGGATGGCGGTTCAAATATCGGTTTGAGGGGAAGCCTTGCCTTATATCATTCGGCACTTATCCAACAGTAAGCCTTGAGGATGCACGTGATAGGCGTCAGGAGGCAAAAACACAGTTATCGCGTGGAATTAATCCAAGTGCGGAAAGAAAGGGCTTAAAAGCCTCTATTGTTGCGGAGGTAGAGGTGAAGAGAAATACTTTTGAGTATATCGCTTCGCAGTGGTTCGCAGTGCAGGAAAAAGAATGGAGCTCAGGCCATGCGAAAAAGATCAGCGACAGGCTTAAAGCGGACATTCTGCCGATGCTTGGCAGCATGTTTTTATCAGAGATCACAACGAGAGATGTGTTGTCCGCACTTCGCAACGTCGAAGCGCGAAAGGCATATGAAACAACGCACAGGGTGAAAACGATAATCGGACAAGTGTTCCGGTATGCAAGGGTAAGCTCAATACCTGGTGTTCTGACTGACCCGACTGAAGGACTCAGTAAAGTGCTTGTACATCACCAAGTCAAGAGCATGTCCGCAATTCTTGATCCTGTCACGCTTGGCCGGCTGCTCAACGATATTGATAACTACGCGGGAACATTTGTTGTTATATGCGCGCTAAAACTTGCACCAATGCTGTTTGTTCGTCCGGGTGAGCTTCGACATGCGAAATGGGCGGACGTGGATATTGGTGGAGCGGTGTGGAAGTTGCCGGTTGAAGATACCAAGCTTGCATTGAGAGATAAAGCGGAGCAAAAAGGGCAGGTGCAAACGATACCACTTTCACGTCAAGCGGTGGCCATTCTCAAACAGCTACATCCCTACACAAGCCGAAGCAAGCACGTTTTCCCCGGAAGAGCTGTAAGCCGGGTGATGTCACCCAATACCATAAACTCAGCATTGCGTACAATGGGATGGGATTCAGACACGGTGTGTGGGCACGGATTTCGCGCTACGGCAAGAACCATGCTGCATGAAATATTGCAGTTCTCTCCGGACGCTATCGAAGCGCAGCTTGGCCACCGCGTACCGGACAGACTTGGCAGTGCGTACAACAGGGCGAAGCATTTGGAAGAGCGGATACGAATGATGCAGGTATGGGCAGATTATCTCGACAAGATCAAGGGTGAGCAATCTCTAAGAATTACCTATAATCCTTCATTATAAACTTAAACAAGTAGATTATGGAACAAATTTACTTTTGGGCAATAATCGGGTCGTTGATGGTTGGAGCGTTGTTCGGATTAATCCCTTTATTGGTAGGAATTAATAAACAGTCTATAGGAGCAGGCTTTGCAGGGTTCGTATTTTGTGTTCTTGGAGGGTTTAGGTTTGGAATACTGGCCGCATTGCCTATTTCAATACTGTGTACGTTACTGATAGCCTTAAAATCAAAAGCTGACCGAATAAATCCTTAATACACCAAGCCCCGGACACAAACTGGGGTTTTTGCTTTTCTGCTCTTTCACAATACCACGCTTGCACAGCGGAGGTAATCCGCTAAATTGCGTAAGTATTATCATCAACTTAAACGCGGGGGGATTAAATGAAGATCAAGGTATTGTTTATTGCAGTGGTCATGGCGGTGATGGCGGTAAATATTGGGTATTGTATAGACAATGGATTAATCGAGAAAGCAAAGATTTCGGTAAGAAGATCACTAAAAGACCCTGAATCGGCAAGATTTAGGGATGTTCACGTTGGAAAAGAAACTAATCGTCCAGTTCGAGGAGAGGTTAATGCTAAAAATAGTTTCGGTGGCTATATCGGGTTTAACAAGTTTTTTGTTGACTTAAAGCGGAATAAAGTTTTTTTTGAAAGCGTCAAACTTAAAGAAATTGAAGATTGGAATAATGCCGTAAGGGAAGCCAGTAAAGCTCTTGGAGAGGAACCTAAAAACATAATAAACCCAATGGAAAATAAAGAATACCGGCATTATTTTGTTGAAGGTTGGTAGTTTAGGTCGCATCATATACCGCCAAGCCCCGGCCACAAACTTGGGCTTTTGTTTTTGGTGGGGATACTTGCAGTAAGTGCGTTACCTTCCTATTGAGTGCAAAAGAAAAAAGCAAAAACAGAGGGAGTGAAGCCGTCAGCAGATCAAGCTTTGATTGAAAAATCAATTGATGCCTTAAAGTTTAAACTCAAAGACCCTGAAAGTTCGCAATTCAGGAATGTTCACGTTACTCTTTTGCCACTGTTCCATATCGTACTCAAGCCCCTATCGACAAATCCCAATAACACAAAGCCCGGCAAAATAACAGACACCAGAGAGCTGTACTTCTCTGATATACCATACTGTCAATCTTCCACACTGCGTTTATCTCTCCGCCCCTATTCAGCAGCATGAATGCATCTTTGGTCTACTTCTTCGAGTGGTTTAGTATGTTGTTGATTAGAGCGAGGAGTTCGGTTTTGTTGATGGGTTTTGTAACGTAGCCATCACAGCCTGCCTCTCTGGCTTTATGTTTGTCTTCAATTGAGGTGAAGGCTGACTGGGCGATGACTGGCAGGTCGGGACGCAGCTTTTTGATCATTTTTGTTGCTTCGTATCCGTTCATCCCCGGCAGTTTAAGATCCATCAGTACAAGATTGATCTCTGGGTGATGCTGAACCAGTTCAACTGCATCCCTGCCGTATTCGGCAAGAAGAAAGATAATGTTCTCACTTTTTAGCATCTTTCTGAGCAGATATCTGCTTATAACATCATCTTCAACTATAAGCATGCAGAGTGCTGAGGGAGGGGATGGATCCTTCGCTGCGCTCAGAATGACGCTGCTCTGGTCAGGGTTCAGGATAATACCGGGAGGGTTATAGGGGAGAGTGAAGTTGAAGGTGCTTCCAGTGCCTTCTCTGGATTTGACAGTGATAGTGCCGCCGAGTATTGTTACGTAGGCTTTGGTGATGCTTAATCCGAGACCTGATCCTTCATGGTTTCGGGTGAGGGTGTTGTCGACCTGGCGGAACCGGTCGAATATTTTCTCTTGCATCTGGTCTGGAATACCGATTCCGGTATCGGTTACATAAAATTCGAGTGTGCTGCCTTGCCTGGTGTAACCGAAGTCGATGGCGCCTGTTCTGGTAAATTTCAGGGCATTCTGGAGGAGGTTTGTCAAGATCTGGGCAAGCTTTCCGTTGTCAGTCTCAATGATGCTTTCGGTGTCTGGAAGTCCAAAGGTAGAGTGAAACTGCAACTTTTTTTGGTTGATTGCAGGCATGAAAAAAGCATGGAGATCGCGCAGAACCTTGTTGACTGGCGTTGGTGTGATCTGAAGCTTTGTTTCTCCGGCTTCTATGCGGGAAATATCTATGAGGTCATTGATGAGATTGAGCATGCGTTCGCCGCTTTGCTCAATAAGGTCGATATATTCTGCCTGTTCTTCTCCGGTAAGGTGTGGTTCTTTGAGGAGTGCTGAAAAGCCGAGAATGCCATTCATGGGGGTGCGTATTTCGTGGCTGATGTTGGCCAGGAATGCTGATTTCAGGCGGTCGCTCTCTTTTGCATGTTCTTTTTCCGCGATGAGTTCGTGCACCATTTTTTTCTGTTCGGTGATATCTTCCTTAACTGCTATGAAACTGGTAATGAGGCCTTCTGGGTTTTGAATGGCCGATATGACAACGGATTCCCAGAAGAGTTCACCGTTTTTCTTTTTGTTTTGCCATTCACCACGCCAGATATTGCCGGATAAAATTGTTTTCCAGAGCTCTTCATAGACCGGTTTTGGCGTCAGGCCTGATTGAAGAATCTGTGGATTTTTGCCTTTTACCTCTTCTGCTCCATATCCGGTAAGCTCGGTAAACATCGGGTTGACATATTCTATCGTACCTTTTGCATCGGTAATGACAACTACTGCCGGGCTTTGTTCTACAGCGGTGCTCATTTTTTTGAGCTGATCATCAGCCAGCTTTCGCTCGGTGATGTTGGTGACGGTGCCGATAATGGTGTGGATATTTCCGTTTTCGTCACTAATCGGGTTCAGGACGGTTTCCCACCACATCTCTCTGCCATGTAACGGCAGAGACTCCTCAAGCTGTATCGTCCTGCCCTCTCGAAGACAGGTGTCGTAATTACTGGTGACGGCTTCGGCTATTGGAGGATCAAATACCTCTTCGGGAGTTTTGCCAATGATCTCATTGTTACGGATACCGGTCAGTTTTGCGTTCATCGCGTTATGCCACTTGAAATGGTATGACCCGTCAGGAAGCACATCAATAACAAAAACGGAATAACTCACGTTATTATAGATATTCTGCAGAAATTGCTGGTTCTCAACTAACTTCTGTTCGTATTCCTGACGGATGCACTCCTCGGTCTTGCGGTTGGTAATATCCCATATGAGGCAAATAAACCCGATCTCTTCTTCATCCTGGTAATACTGCCAATGGATTGCCGCATCAAAAAGGGAGCCGTTTTTTCTCTTGAGCTTGAATTCGACAACCTGTTTTGCCCTTTTATAGAGCAACGTATCGTTGAGCACCTTGAGAGCGGCAGGTATGTCATCATCCGCAAAAAAGTCGATAAATGAGTGACCAACAACCTCATCACGCGACAACCCGAACATTGTTTCTGCAACCAGTGACACATTGGATATAACGCCCTTGTCATCAGCAACAACAATAACCTCTTCGATTTGATCTGTAATGGAACGCAAGTTCCTCTCACTTTTACATAAATCTTCTTCAGCCGCCTTCTGAGCGGTGATATCCGAAAATATAATCCGGCTGGCATACTCACTATCACTTATGGCAGCATCAAGGCGAATGGTCCGGCCAGAGTGAGTCGGCAGGGTCTTGGATGATGGTTGAGGAGCATTTGCCAAAAGCCTCAGCTCGCAGTTGGCGGGTACTTTTTTCGTGAACACTGTTTCAAGCAAGGTATCAATGAGCTGATAGTCCGCCGGAACAATGAATTGCTTAAAACGCATATCTTGTAACAGGGATCGATCAACACCAAGTAGCTTGGCTGCCGTCAGGTTCGCTTGCAGGATAGTGCTGGCGCAATCCAGAGTCAAATACCCGGCTGGAGCTACATCATAAAGTTCGGTATACTTGCCAAGACTATCCTCCAGCTCAATCCTGGCGTGATCCATCTCTTCCTGCTGCATTTCGAGTTCGACCTGGTGAACATGGAGCTCATGAATCAACCTGAGCATCTCTTCAGGTGAGGTGGGTATATCGGGTATGTTCAGCTGCTCTTGCTGTATGCGCTTTTCAGCTCTATAGCGTAACTCAGAAGTGGTAACAGGTTTGATGCTGTGATGCATTTTTGCAATGTGGAGTCATGGTAAAAGGACAATGAAAAAGGAATAAACGTATAGTTTTAATATACGATTTACGGCACAATCAGTTAAAGTCCTTCCTATGAAAATGCATCAATGCTTTCGTTTTTTCCCTGTCTTCCGCGACCCCCAATTTAGAAGGTGAACTTCAAACCAATCAGAAAGGTGTTGCCGGGTACTTTAAAATTTCCATTGTCGATAATGAGATTCATCGGGCTGGTTCCAAAATATCGGTATCGTGCATCCAGAACCATGTCGTTGGTTACTGGAAAAGCAATGCCTGCTCCAAACTGATAACCAAGGAGTGAATAAGTTTTGGAAATTGTGTTGGGCGGATTAACCTCATTATGGATAGTGACTTGTGCAAGTCCGATGCCAGCGGTAAGATATGGAGTAACGGTGTCACCCTTGAAATCATAGTAACCATTCGCCATATAGGATGTGACCGAATAATTACCTCTGAAGATAAAAATGCCTGAATCAATGATGATCTTGTCAGCGTCGTTTCTCTGATAGCCGATTTCAGCCTCAAGCCGGATATGGTCGAAACTGGTACTGAATTCGGCGGCATAGGCTGGTGTAGCAAGCACTCCTGCAGCAAGAAGTGCTCCAGGAAGGGAAAGATGATTTTTCACAAATAACATGCATTTCGCCACAGGGAACTCACTTCCTTTTTATACCATTATAGGTAAAACCATAGATTTATTAAGCAACGTTATTGATTCTCTTCTATGAGGAGTTCAAACATCATTTGATATAGCTTGCGCGCATAGCTCAATACCGGCAAACAATGAACAATACCATAACTTCAGCTGGAATTACTGGTTTGACAGAAGCGGAAGCTGCTGAGCGGTTGGCATTGGAAGGGTACAATGAGTTGCCAACTTCCGGGAAGCGGAGTATTTTTTCTACTGCCTGGGAGATTGTCCGTGAGCCGATGTTGCTGCTGCTGGTTTCTTGCGGAGCGGTCTATCTGCTGCTCGGCGATGTGCAGGAGGCGCTCATGCTTCTTGCTTTTGTTTTTTTTGTTATGGGCTTGACCCTTTATCAGGAGCGAAAGACAGAAGGTGCTCTTGATGCGTTAAAGGATCTTTCAAGTCCACGTGCACTGGTTATAAGGGATGGCAGAGAACGGCGCATTGCTGGACGTGAGGTGGTACGGGGTGATATTTTTATTGTTCATGAAGGTGATCGGGTTCCTGCGGATGCTTTGCTTCTCTCTTGCCTCAATATGTCGGTTGATGAATCTTTTTTAACAGGGGAGTCACTTCCTGTCAGAAAGTCTGATGATGAACCAGATGGAAAAGAGGTGCATCCAGGTGGAGATGATCTTCCATTTATATTTTCAGGAACTCTTGTTGTTCAGGGGCAGGGGATTGCACGTGTTTCCGCAACCGGTATACAAACAGAAATCGGGAAGATCGGCAAGGTTTTACTCTCCGTGGAACCTGAAGAGACTATCCTGCAGCGGGAAACAGGAGTATGGGTACGTAATCTGGCTTTTGTCGGGCTTTCGTTGTGCGTATTAGTGATTGTCTTTTATACTCTTACCCGCGGTGAACTGCTTAATGGCATACTTGCAGGAATTACTCTTGCCATGGCAATTCTTCCTGAAGAGCTGCCTGTTGTGTTAATGATATTTCTTGCTCTTGGCGCATGGAGAATTTCCAAAAAAAAGGTTCTGACACGACGTATGCCGGCCATAGAAACACTGGGAGCAGCCACTGTTCTCTGCGTTGACAAAACAGGTACACTCACCTTGAACCGTATGACGGTCAACAAGCTCTTTGCTGGAGGGAAGGTAATTGCGCTTGAATCGGTTTCTCAACACTCTATGCCGGAAGGCTTTCATGAGCTTATAGAGTTCAGTATTCTCGCCAGTCAGCTTGATCCGTTTGATCCGATGGAAAAAGCAATAAAGCAGGCGGGAGATTACTATCTCAAAGAGACCGAGCATCTGCACTACGACTGGGATCTGGTGCATGAGTACCCTTTGTCAAAAGAGCTGCTTTCACTCTCCCGTGTCTGGAAATCATCGGTGCATGAAGAGTACATCATTGCTGCCAAAGGTGCTCCTGAGGCAATTATTGATCTTTGTCATTTTGATGAAAAGCAGAGAGTACAACTTTCATGCTCTATCAGCGAAATGGCTGATGAGGGTTTGCGGGTATTGGGTGTGGCAAGGGCATTTTTTCAACCACTTCGATTGCCGGATGGTCAGCATGATTTTGTCTTTGAATTTGTTGGTTTGATTGGGTTGGCTGACTCGGTGCGTCCGACGGTTCCATCGGCAATAAAGGAGTGCTATAGTGCCGGAATCCGTGTGGTGATGATAACTGGTGATTATCCGGGTACTGCTCGCAACATTGCCCGTCAGATCGGGCTTGCCGATGCTGATAAGGTTATGTCAGGCAGTGATTTGCAGATCATGTCGGATAGTGAACTTCAGCAGAGAATCAATGAGGTGAATATTTTTGCGAGGGTTGTTCCTGAAGATAAATTGCGACTGGTAAAGGCGTTCAAGGCTAATGGAGAGATTGTCGCCATGACAGGGGATGGGGTTAATGATGCTCCTGCACTGAAAGCCGCCAGCATTGGTATCGCTATGGGTGGCCGAGGCACCGATGTGGCAAGGGAGTCAGCTTCGTTGGTGCTGCTGGATGATGATTTTTCTTCGATTGTGCAGGCCATCAGGATGGGACGCAGGATTTTTGACAATATCCGGAAAGCCATGGCCTATATTTTCGCGATCCATCTTCCTGTAACGGGAATGTTGCTCTTTCCGGTACTCTTTCACTTTCCGCTTCTTCTTTTGCCGGCACATATCGCTTTTCTGGAACTCATCATTGATCCGGCCTGTTCAATTGTTTTTGAAGCTGAACAGGAGGAAAAAGATGTTATGAACCGGTCACCCCGCAACTCCAGGGATCCGTTGTTCAGCCATCAGGTCGTTGTAGTAAGTATATTGCAGGGTATTGTTGTTCTGTTTACTGTATTGGGCGTGTTCTGGTTTGCACTCAACAGGGGAGATAGTGAGCCTGAGGTGCGTGCTTTGACCTTTACAACGCTTATTTTTTCAAATCTTGCCCTTATCATGACTAACCGCTCCTGGAGCACTCCTTTTTTGGCGACACTTCGTTTTTCCAATAAGGCTCTCCTGCCCTTGCTTGCAGGTGCAACTCTCTTGTTAGGGATTGTGCTCTATCTCCCCTTTTTTGTCACTCTTTTCAGATTTTCCGTTGTGCACTCTTTTGATCTTCTTCTTTGCCTTGCAGCCGGTCTTGGTAGTGTGTTATGGTTTGAAGTTCTGAAATGGTTCGGCTTTTTCAGTAATGACGGCCATAGAGTGCAAGTCAATCCATAATGCGTGCATTAAGGAGAAGTGGCAGGTGATCGGAGTAGCCGCCCTTGTATTTTCTTCTTTCGTATGTGGCATAGGGCTTTTTGCCGCGCTCATCAAGCATTTTTGAAAACGAGAAGCAGCGGAAGGCACTGGCTGGTGCTGTCAGCCCTTTATTGTCGAGCATACCGGCGGAGAGGAGTATCTGGTCGATATGCTGCCACCGGTTGTGGAAGGAGAAGCTTCCGATTCCCTTATAGCCGCTCCAGCAGTTGAAGAGGAGCTTGCTGCCCTGTGCTTTAACCATTGCTGCGTTATCGCTTGAACCGAGCAGCTCTTTCATTGAATGGTTTTCTGGTTCGTCGTTGAAATCGCCCATAACAATGATATCGGCTGCGGGGTTTCCGAGACGCAGACTGTCGAGGATGTGTCGGGTAACTGTTGCAGCGCAGAGTCGTTTGCGTTCCGTCCATTGTGTATCGAAGGAGCGTGATGGCCAGTGGTTCAGAATAACATGAAAGGGATGATGGCCAGCGGAAAATCCTGCGACAATGATCTTTCTGGTCGGCTTGCCTTCAAGAGGAACACTATAGGCTTTCGACAATCCCGCCCGGAGCGTTTGCGGGTTATAGGCCAAAGCAATATCAATGCCACGCGGGTCAGATGTCTCATAATAGATCGTTTTGTAACTGATGCCCTGCAAAGGATTGAGTGTTCCCTTGAAGACTCGCTCATTTTCAACTTCTGCAAACGCAAGGATGTCTGGATATTTTCTGTAGTCGGGGTGCGCCTCTATGACAGAAAGGATATGGCGGATGCGCATCTGTTTCAGGAGAAGTTTCTTTTCAGTCCACTGCATGCTTCCTTCCGGAGTGAAATCATCGTCGTCGGTGGCTGGATCGTTCGCCGGGTCGAAAAGATTTTCAACGTTCCACCACAGAAACAGCACTCTTTTTTCGGGCCTTGGATTTCCTGTTGTCGAGCTGGAAATACAAAATGCCATCACGAAAAAGAGAAAAGCATAAGTGAGTAATCTTTGCATGCGCTCTTTCTTTGTAATTTTTTTTCTTTACCATAAGGATTATGTAACTTAATCGGGAATTTCATAGCTATCAAAATTTTATCTCCAACGATTTCCCCAACGATCCGGAATAAATTATGACCCAGAAGAGCGGTGTCAAAGAGCAGGCGAAAGATATCCTCGAGGAGACCCTTGACAGGGAGGCGGTTATTGTGTTGGCAAGGATTTCAGAAGAGATGCAGCTGTTGTTCAAGGCTCATCCGGAGCCGGCAAGGGAGGATGTTGAGCGGATTGTGACCGGTTTTTTTCTTGAGACAGGTAAATCTGAACAATTTATTGATGACTGGCTCAAAACCTCCGAAGAGTACAGTCGCAACAGGGGGTTGAGTGAACAGGACCAGCCGAAAGCCATGCTTTCTGATCTTGGTGTGTTCAGATTTATGAGTTTTTTAAAAGACAAGGGGCTGACTGACGATCAGATCACTATTGTGCTTACCGGAGCGGTTCAGCAGGCTGCGTCAGGGGATCAGCAAGAGTAAGGATGGAGTAACTTATCTATAAAACGTTTATAATGAAAAAGACAACACAACTTTATGAGGGCAAGGCCAAGAAAGTGTTTTTAACGGAAGAGAGCGACCTGGTGATACAGGAGTTCAAGGATGATGCGACGGCTTTCAATAACAAGAAAAAGGGTACAATCGCTGAAAAGGGAGTTGTCAACAACGCTATATCCTGCAAGCTTTTTACTCTTCTTGAAAAAGAGGGGATCCGTACTCACCTGGTTGATAAGCTTTCTGATCGAGAAATGCTTTGCCGGCGTCTCGATATTATCAAGGTTGAGGTTGTGGTGCGTAATATTGCCGCTGGATCGCTCGTTAAGCGGTACGGGTTTGCTGAGGGCACTCTCCTTGAGAGGCCTATTGTCGAGTTTTATCTGAAAGATGACGATCTCGATGATCCTCTGATGAACGAGTCTCATGCTGTTGCGCTTGGTGTTGCCACTCTTGAGGAGCTTGCAGTGTTGAAAAACCGTGCGGAAGCTATTAATCTGGTGCTTAAAAAGTTTTTTGCTGAACGAAAACTCAAACTTGTTGACTTCAAGCTTGAATTCGGTCGTCACCATGGCGAGATTCTTCTTGGTGATGAGATAAGCCCTGACACTTGCCGCTTCTGGGATCTTGAGACCAATGAAAAAATGGACAAGGATCGTTTCCGCTTTGATCTTGGTGGTGTGGAGGATGCCTATAGCGAAGTGCAGAGAAGGGTGCTCGAGCTGGATTGATAGTTTCACAAGATGAGGCCGGGGTGTTGAATGCTTGAATCTGCGATTACCTATCTGCAGCATGCCGATCCTATGTCGGTCTATCTCTTTCTGTTTCTGATTGCTTTTTTTGAAAATGTTGTTCCACCGATACCGGGAGATGTGCCGGTTGCTTTTATCGGCTATCTTATCTGTAAAAGCAAGATAACTTTTATCGGTGCTTTATGCTGGGCATCCGTGGGCTCGACGCTTGGCTTCATGTTTGTCTACATGATCAGCCGATATTTTGGCATGAAATTGTATGCAGAAGGAGGCGGATCAGTGGAGCACTGGTTGACGAAAAGTGTTCAACGGTTTTTTCCACCTTCCGATATGGAACTTCTGCGCCGGAAATTTGCAGCCCATGGTTATCTTGCCGTGCTGGTAAACCGTTTTCTGTTTGGTTCCAGGGCGGTTATTTCTGTTATGGCCGGTCTGATGCACCTTAAGATACCATTGGTGCTGCTTGCTGCCTTGATCAGTGCTGTTGCCTGGAATCTCCTCTTACTCTATGGTGGCTTTGTCTTAGGGAGCAACTGGCAGCATATCGGCGGTTATCTTGCTCTCTACACTATTCCTGTATCGGTTATTTTTTTGCTGCTCCTCTCTTTTTCAGTGTGGAAGTTTTTCAGGGAAAGAAAGTCGTGAGCATCAATAAGTTTTTTATTTTGTTATTTATAACCAGTGCCTTAAACTGCAGCTATTTTTTATTAATGCGCGAGAATTTTGTTGAGATACCATGGCAAAAGACTTAAAACCTTATCCTGCTGAAAAAAAAGGTGAGCTTCTTGAGCTTGCCTTGATTGCCGAACTCAAAGAGATGGCCCGTCAGGTGCGTCGGGATATTATCAGAATGCTTGCGATGGCTAATTCGGGTCATACAGGCGGTTCTCTCGGCATGGCCGATATTTTTACGGCACTCTACTTTCGGGTGCTTCAGCATGAACCGCACAAGTTCTGGTTGAATTATGATCAGGATATGGTATTTCTTTCCAATGGGCATATTGCTCCGGTCTGGTACAGTGTTCTTGCCCGTTCAGGCTACTTTCCGCTCAGTGAGCTTAACTCCTTGCGGCAGGTTAACTCCTATTTGCAGGGACATCCGACTTCCGAGTCGAGACTTCCCGGTGTCAGAATTGCTTCCGGCTCTCTCGGGCAGGGTCTTTCTGCAGCGGTTGGTGCAGCGCTTGGCCTTCGGATAGATGGCAAGGAGGGTGATGTATTCTGTCTGATGGGCGATGGTGAGTGCCAGGAGGGGCAAATCTGGGAAGCGGCCATGAGCGCCTCACACTATGGGCTTGGAAAACTTATCGGTATTGTCGATTGCAACAATCAGCAGATTGATGGTGAGGTTCACAACATTATGAGTCTGGAGCCGTTTGCTGACAAGTGGCGGGCATTTGGATGGGATGTCTGTCATTGTGATGGTAACGATATTGAGGATTTTTTAGCTACAGTTGAAACAATCAAGAGTGCAGGCAATCGAAGCAAGCCCACGGTGGTGCTTGCCGTAACGCTGATGGGAAAAGGGGTTTCATTTTTTGAGGGCACCATGGCCGACAACTCAAACTGGCATGGGAAACCGCCTTCAAAAGTTGATGCTGAAAAGGCACTCAATATTCTTGGTGAGACGGTGTTTGGTGATTTTTAGTTTTAATCGGCTTCATGCAGATTCTGGCGGGTAGATATAAAGGGCGGAAAATCAGGAGCTCCTCCTCTCTGGCAATTCGCCCTTGCAGCAGTCGAGTGAAAAAGTCTCTCTTTGATATCCTGACAGGTAGGATGGACTTTGACGGAGCTTCTGTTCTTGATCTGTTTGCCGGGTTTGGTTCTCTTGGTTTTGAGGCTTTGAGCCGAGGGGCTCGGTCAGTTTGTTTTGTTGATCAGCATATTGATGCCCTGAAAGCATTGAAGGCTACAGCCCTCCAGTTAGGCGTTACTGAGAGCGTCAAGATTGTTAATGCGGACGTTTCAGCATTTTCAGGGCGACCTGCCACCAGGCAGTTTGGCCTTGTTTTTTGCGATCCTCCCTATTCCTGGGGGGATTACGACCTCCTGATTGAAAGAATTATTGGAGGAAAATTTCTTGCCGAAGAGGGAGTGCTGCTTATTGAGCATAGTGCCCATATCGATTTCAGCCACACCCCGTATTACTCTTTTCACAGGGATTACGGTATGACAAGAGTAACTTTTTTTCAGCATTGATTCCGTTTTCTACCGATGAGACAGAAAGCCATTTATCCCGGTACATTTGATCCATTTACCAATGGCCATCTCGATGTCCTTGAACGTGCACTGAATATTTTTGAGGAAGTTATTGTCGTTATTGCCGCGAACAGCCATAAACAGTCACTTTTCAGCAGTGAAGAACGGCTGGCGATGATCAGGGAGGTTATTTTTGATTATTCAACGGTCAGTGTTGAGATGCTGCATGACGGTTTGCTTGCTGATTATGCCCGTCAGGTTGGAGCAAGAGCTATTGTCAGGGGGGTACGGCAGGTGAAGGATTTTGAGTACGAATTTCAGATGTCCCTTTTGAACCGTCAACTCTATCCGGAGGTGACGACGGTGTTTCTGATGCCGAATGTCAAATACACCTATGTCGCTTCGTCGATTATTAAAGAGGTTGCTCTGCTGGGTGGAGATGTTCGCAAATTTGTGCATCCATGTGTTCTGGAAATGCTGCACCAAAAACGTGATGAACAAAACTATAAATAAATTATAACCAACCATTTCGAGATGTCTACTACACAGAGTAAGGAAGAAACATATCTGACGCGTCGGGTACTCAGCATGCAGGAGTCGCAGACCATGAGAATCAGTAACCTTGCCAATAAAATGAAAGCTGAAGGCATGGATATTGTCAGTCTATCGGCTGGAGAACCGGATTTCCCTACTCCGGACAATGTCAATCAGGCGGCTATTGCAGCAATTAATGCGGGATTTACCCGTTATACAGCCAATTCAGGTATTGCTGAGCTTAAAACAGCCATTCTTGCAAAGTTCCAGCGTGATAATCAGCTGGAGTTTCAGGCAAACCAGATTATTGTCAGTAATGGTGGCAAGCAGACTCTTGCAAACACCTTTCTTGCACTTTGCGAAGAGGGCGATGAAGTTATTATTCCAGCACCCTACTGGGTGAGTTTTCCTGAAATGGTTCGTCTTGCAAGTGCTACTCCGGTTATTGTTCACACGTCGCTGGAAAGTGAATACAAAATGACACCGGCCCAGCTTGAGAGTGCCATTACCCCAAAGACAAAGATTCTTGTCCTCAACTCCCCATCAAACCCCACAGGTTCGGTCTATAGTGAAGATGAGGTTCGTGCTCTGATGCAGGTTATCGAAGGGCGGGAGATTTTTGTTGTGTCTGATGAAATGTATGATATGATTGTCTATGACGATCTCCGTCCCTTCTCTCCGGCAAGGATTCCGGCTATGAAGGATTGGGTAATTGTCAGTAACGGGGTTTCGAAAACCTATGCCATGACCGGCTGGAGAATTGGCTATCTTGCAGGGCCGAAATGGTTGATTGACGCCTGCGACAAGATACAGTCACAGACCACCTCCAATCCCAATGCTATTGCCCAGAAAGCTGCCGTTGCAGCACTGACGGGGGATCAAGGGATAGTTGAAGAGCGTCGAGCTGAATTTGAAAAGCGTCGCGATTATATGTACAAGGCTCTCAACAGCATACCGGGTTTTAAAGCAGCTCTACCGAAGGGCGCGTTTTATATCTTCCCTGATGTCAGCGGAGTGTTTGGTCAAACATGTAACGGTGTGGTTATGAAAGACTCGGCAGATGTTGCCGAATATCTCCTGAAGGTGCATCATGTTGCCACTGTTCCCGGCGATGCTTTTGGCGCTCCGGAAAACCTCCGCATGTCCTATGCGGCATCAATTGCTTCACTTGAGGAGGCGATAAGCCGTATCAGGAGAGCTTTTCAATAAGCGTGGATGCTCAAAGTCCGACGCAGCAGGCTTTATACCCTCTGGTTCAGCTGGTATTCCCGCCGGCAGTTCAGGCGGTATTTTAACTCAGTAGGTGTTTTTATGCAGGCCGGCGTACGGGAGATGAATCCCCGTATTCCGGTTATTTTTTATGCTAATCATGCATACTGGTGGGACGGCTTCTGGTCGCAGCTTTGCACGGAAGAGTTTTTTTTTCAGGAACTGTATATTATTATTGAGTATCAGCAGTTGAAGAAGCACCGTTTTTTTACCCGCATCGGAGCTTTTTCGCTTGATCAGTCACATCCAAGAAGTGCGGTCAACACACTGAGATATGCTGCTGATATGCTTACAGCCGATAATGACCGGCAAAATGCACTATGGATTTTTCCCCAGGGAAAGATAGAGCAGGTTGACAAACGCCCACTGCTTTTTTTTAAAGGGACGGCCTCGATTGTTTCTCGTGTTTTTGAGGCAGCACCATTAATCTACCTTGTTTCAGTTGTCAGTCGGATTGAATATCTTGACGAACAAAAACCTGAACTGTTTTTGTCTTTCAGAGAGCCACGGTTACTCTCTTCAGCAGAATATTCAGATGCCGGCGATCTCACTGCATACATGCAGGGAGTAACAGAGAGCCATCTTGATGAGCTGAGCGGAAAAATCAGGAACCGGATGCTCGATGATGCACAGATTGTTGTCAGGGGAACGGCTTCAATCAATAAACGTATTGAGGCCTTTAGGTGTTTTTTTGGTAGCCGGATATTTTCCCGGTTTCTGAATTCAAAATAATCAGTTATGAGTAATGTTATATGCAGTTGTCTTTTAGGTGATAATGCAAGGGTTCGGCTGCGGCTTTCACAATTGCTGCATAGCGAGATGGATGCGATTTACGGAGCAGTTTCCGAAGAGGTTCTTGAAGATATTTGTGAAGTTGAGCTGCAGGGGTGCCGACGTGAATTTTTTCGTAACAATACAGGACTCCCTTTCACAATTGGGTTACAGGTTATTATTGAATCTGACGGAGGCTATGATTTTGGTGTAGTCTATTCAACTGGTCAGATTGCCCGCAAAAAGCTCCAGCTCAAAGGGTTGGAAAAAAATGGCCAGGCTTGTACCGCAGTGTTGCGTGTTGCCGACGAGAGTGACAATCTTGCCATTCTTGAGCTGAAAAAGCGGCAGTCGGAAATTCGTGAGGTATGCCTGAACAAGGTTAAAAAGCATGAACTTGACCTGAAACTGGTTGATGTGGAGTTGCGCATGGACCAGCAGAAACTTTCGGTTTACTATACCTCATCACATAGGGTTGATTTCAGGACGCTTGTACGTGATCTTGCCGGAGAGTTCAAGGCAAGAATTCAGATGGTGCAGATAACAACTCGAGAAGAGGCCAGACGAGCAAATGCCTTCGGGCCATGCGGCTGTCTTCTCTGCTGTTCAAGCTGGCTCCAGAAAATCCATGCCAATCCTTTTTCTGAAAAATCCCAATATTCCGAAGCTGCGGGTAATGAGAACCATGCCTTCAATATCACCGGAATATGCAACCGTCCGAAATGCTGTCTCAGCTATTCGAAACATGAAAAAGGATGCCATACCCAGGGAGTTACCCCACTAGCCCTTCCTCCGATTGGAAGCAGGGTGAACACACCTGAAGGAGCTGCTGTGGTTGAAAATATTGACGCTCAGAAAAAAATCGTATGGCTTCGATACCAGAAGGGCGATCAGATTCGCCGGTTTTCGCTCGACAAGTTCAATGCGATGTTTGTTAAAAAATAGTTTATCTCTCAAGATCTTATCATTATTTGTTCATTCAGCATGCATCAGTTTCAAAGAACTCTTGTCACGACAGCACTACCTTACGCCAACGGTCCGGTTCATCTGGGCCATCTTGCCGGGGTATATCTTCCTGCGGATATTTATGTCCGCTACAAAAGGCTTAAGGGCGAGGATGTCATTCATATTGGTGGTTCTGATGAACATGGGGTTCCGATTACCATTACAGCCGAAAAAGAGGGCATTTCACCGCAGGATGTTGTTGACCGCTACCACTCCATGAACCTTGAAGCGTTCTCGAAGTGCGGGATTTCGTTTGACTATTATGGCAGAACAACCTCTGAACTTCATCATGCAACGGCACAGGAGTTCTTTCTTGATATTGAGGGTAAAGGAATATTTACCAAAAAGACGGAAAAGCTTTTTTTTGACCGCAAGGCTGACCGCTTTCTTTCCGACCGCTATGTCACCGGCACCTGCCCTATATGCAATAACCCTGAAGCCAATGGCGATCAGTGCGAGCAGTGCGGTACCCATTTAAGCCCCCTTGAGCTTATCAACCCGAAAAGCAAACTTTCAGACGCAACGCCGGAACTGCGCGAAACCATGCACTGGTATTTTCCTCTCGGACGGTTTCAGGAACGCCTTGAAGAGTACGTCAACAGCCATGAGGAAGATTGGCGGCAGAATGTGGTGAATTACAGCCGTACATGGTTGAAGCAGGGGTTGAACGACCGGGCGATAACCCGTGATCTCGGCTGGGGGATCAAGGTGCCGATTGAAGGTGAAGAATCTTTTGGAAAGGTACTCTATGTCTGGTTTGATGCGGTTCTCGGCTATATCTCCTTTACCAGAGAGTGGGCGGCAAAGCTGGGGGAGAGTGAGCGCTGGAGGGAGTACTGGCAGGATCCGGAGAGTCGTCTTGTTCACTTTATCGGGAAGGATAACGTTGTGTTTCATACCCTGATGTTTCCTGCAATCCTCATGGCATGGAACGAAGGGCGTCAGAGCGGGTGCTATAATCTTGCCGATAATGTGCCAGCATCGGAGTTCATGAATTTTGAGGGAAGAAAGTTCTCAAAGTCAAGAAACTATGCGGTCTATCTTGGCGAATTCCTTGAAAAATTTTCAGCCGATACCCTTCGCTACACTATTGCCATGAACTATCCTGAAAACAAGGATACCGACTTCAGCTGGCAGGACTATCAGAACCGGACGAACGGTGAACTGGCCGATACCCTCGGCAACTTTATCAAACGTTCGGTTGATTTTACCAATGCCCGTTTTGATGGAGCGGTTCCCTGGGAGTGTACAACGGAAGAGTGGAACTCTCTCGGCATTAACTGGCCGGACACCCTTCAGCAGCTTGATCTTGCATTTGAACAGTTTCATTTCAGGGAAGCAACCTCTCTTGGTATGGATATAGCAAGGGTAGCAAACCGCTTTCTCACTGAGTCGGAGCCCTGGAAGGCCATCAAGAGTGACCGGGAGGCTGCGGCAAGAGCGATGGCTCTTTCGCTGAACCTTTGTCATGCACTGTCTGTTGCACTCTACCCGGTTATTCCAGAAACCTGCAACAGCATCTATGCCATGCTGGGGTTTCAGGGCAGCATTGAAGATCGCTTTGTCAGGGGAAGTTCGCTTACAGCATCTCTGCTTCAGCCCGCACTTCCGAAAGGGCATAAACTCAGGGAGAAATCAGAAATTCTTTTTAAAAAACTTGAAGATGCCGATATCGCTCCGGAACTCAGAAAAATTGAAGGATTGCTGGCCGAAGCCGAAAAACGGGAGGCGGGAGCTGAACAGAGTCGCATGGAGTTCAAGCCGGAGATAAGTTTTGATGATTTTTTAAAAGTTGACTTGAGGGTTGCAACTGTTCTCTCGGCTGAAACGGTTAAAAAGGCCGGGAAACTTCTTAAACTCAAGCTGCAGGTTGGTTCTGCAACGAGAGATGTTCTTGCCGGTATTGCCCGCTACTACACTCCGGAAGAGATGGTCGGTAAAAATGTTGTTCTTGTAGCCAACCTTGCTGATCGCACCATCCGTGATGAGGTTTCAGAGGGTATGATTCTTGCCGTTGAAGGGGAGGATGGGAAACTGTTTGTTGTGGAACCGGCAGGAAATGAAATAAATGGCAGACAGATACAATAAAAGTTTGCAAATGGGATATATTTACTTACATTGAGAGTACAAACATCGTGGGGTGGAGCAATTGGTAGCTCGTCGGGCTCATAACCCGAAGGTTGCAGGTTCAAGTCCTGTCCCCACCACAAGTTAAAAGCCGCCCATCAAACAGGCGGCTTTTTTTTAGAGCTTTTCGGCTTGCCCATGTTTGTTACAAGGCAGAGTGCCATGATTTCTGACAGATCTTCTTATTCTCCACAATTGCACCCAGAAGCAAGCCGCTTTTGTTGTCCTGCTGCTCTCCTTCTTCTTCTGTTTTTTCTTTTTTGTGCACCTCCTCTTTCAGCCGAAGCCCTGCTCTGTGGCATAGACCGGCTTGAAGTGTCAGGATTCCGGGAATTGTCGGGCATGAATGTCGGGCTCATTACCAATGTGGCGGGTGTCAGCCGGAAAGGGGAGCCTGATTATGCCCTCATGCTCCGCAATGGAGTCAAACTGAAGTTTATCATGGCTCCGGAGCACGGTTTTTCGGCTGACAGGGAAGCAGGAAAACAAGTTGGCAACTCGATTATCAATGGTACTCTTCCGGTTTTTTCGCTCTATGGAGCTTCAAAAAACCCTGATATCCGCCAGCTGAAAACTATTGATACTCTTGTATTTGATCTTCAGGATATCGGTTCGCGCTGTTATACCTACATATCGACCATGAAGAGTGCCATGCAGGCCTGTGAGGAGGCTGGCATAGCTTTTATGGTGCTTGATCGGCCCAATCCGGTTATCCCCCTCTCTCCTGCAGGTTTTATGGTAGCGAAGGGTTATGACTCCTTTGTCGGTGCCGTTGATATTCCTTTCATTCACTCCATGACGGTAGGTGAGATTGCCATACTGCTGAAGGAGAGTAATTACCAGCATCTTGATCTGCGGGTGATCGCGATGTCAGGCTACAGCAGGGATCGGTTTGCTGATGAATATCCTGACTTCAGCTTTATGTCGCCTTCGCCGAATATCAGAGGTGTTGAGACGGCCATTATCTATCCTGCAACCGTCTTTCTTGAAGCAACAAAGGTGAGCGAAGGGCGGGGAAGTGATGCCCCCTTCAGGCAGTTCGGTGCGCCGTTTATCAATGCCCGGGAGCTTTCCGATGCTCTCAGGGAGTACAAATTGCCCGGAGTTAAGTTTGATGCTGTCTCTTTTCAGCCATTGTCCGGCAAGTTCACTGGCGAGCGCTGTCAGGGCGTAAAGCTATCACTGACTGACAGGAAAATCTTCAGCCCATTCAGAACTGCGGCTGCGATTCTCCTTGCGCTTCAGCGTCTCTATCCCGACAGAACAGCTCTTGACGAAGGGCATGTTTTTTTTGACCGCCTTGCCGGCACTCCCCGTTTTCGTGAGATGATCCGGAAGCAGATGTCGCTTGATGCCATTATGGAGGAGAGCCGGCTACAGGTAGAGTCGTTTAACCGAAACACTCCCCAGAGGCTTCTCTATCATTGAATCACTTCTCATTCAGATGTTCCCTGCTATGTAGGGTGAGGTAACGTTTAGTACGGAATTTATGTAAAATACAGGTAATTGTCAGTTTTTTATGGCTTGATTAAAAGTGTGAGAGTGCAGCTCTTTCAGCCCTCTACTCCTGTTTTTTTGTTTTTGAGGTGGTTACCGGTTCTTCTTTTTTCGGGCGTCCTCTTTTTTTAGAGTTCGACTCTTTCTCAGCATGGGTAACAGGTTCATCAGGTTCATCGGGCAGATCGGATATTTCATCCGGTTCAACCAGTGGTTCATCAAGATGTTCATCATGCAGATCGGGTACAGCAGTCAGGTCAATCTCATCGCAGAGCTCATCAATGATTTCATAGGCTGGAGCTGGAGCTTTTCCCCGTGCACCCCGTTTATTTTTCATCGCCGGTTCAATGAGCGTTATAACCTCATTGATAGACGAAAAAATATAAAGCTGTTTATCAAGATTTGTCAGTTTCAGAAGATCCTTGATCTGCTTGCAGAGGGAGACAAAAACAGCAAGCCCGTGTGACTGATTGGCAAGCTGGTGAGCAAGCAGAATTGAGCTTATCCCACATGAATCAATAGCTTTTACTTGCGAGAAATCAATGATCAGGTTTTTGCTACCCTCCTTGCATACCATCTCGTTCATTGCCAATTTGAATGATTCACCATGACGAAAATCAAACACCTCTTCTTCAATTTTCAGAATGGTTAACTCTTTGCGGGTTGAAACTGAGTAATTCATGATAAAACTATACTTTAATAACTGTAAAACATTGCCATTCAAGCATATAAGGGGCGGTTCTGCCAGTATGGCGCAGGGATTGTTGACAAGAAATCTAAAAAACGGCTCTTATCCCTAACCCGTTAGTAACTAAGGTAAAAAAAAAGCCCATAGTTAATATTTATTTTGCCTTGTAAATATTTTGTTTTTACCATCCAGACCAAAACAAATTCAACGCCGTCATCCGCAAAACTGATGCATGATGTTGATGAAAAGGACAAAAAAAGAAAATCCGGTTTTTTAAGTATCGAAACGATTTTACGTTGTACTGGTTTGCCGGACACGCCTCCTGCAAGATCTTCGGGAGAATATTGTTGCGCCCGATGAGCTTATGGCCGAGCTTCTTGCCCAGGGAGAATTATCAGGTTACGACGCAGTGAAGGAGGTGCTGGCTCAAAGCACAACAGATGCGCCCGAAATACTTAATGCGCTTTTTAGTACCGTTCGCGCCCATACCGAACCAATGCTTGTGCCCGATACCACAACATTAAGAGCAGAGAGCGCCAGCATAGATTTTTTTCTTTTGCCATGGGAAAGAGCGGTTGTCGCTGCCCGTGCGGCCAGAAAGTATTGGGCGCTTCCCGATGGTCCCGTGAGCAACAGGCAGTTGATGGATCTCTTTTCACTCTCAAGTGATATTTTCACACGGGGAACAAGAGATTCGTGAAGGTAAGGGAATCTCCCAGGTCGAAGCAAAGAAGAAATTGGAAAAATGGCTGAAATGAATGTGATGTGGTCTCCATCTGCATTGGATGATGTTGAGTCGATAGCGGAGTACATTGCAAGAGATTCAGTTGAGATTGCCTCTATTTTTGTTGGAAAAATATTTGACGTAACAGATCGGTTACAGAAATTTCCTTTATCGGGTAGGGTAATTCCTGAAATCAGGGAGTCTGTTTGTCGTGAAATTATATTTGGTGCTTATCGCATTATGAATCGTATTGTTCAAGAGGAGGTCTGGATTACAGGAGTCATGCACGGTGCTCGTGATTGGAAGATAGAGTAACTCAAAAGTATTCATCCATAATGAGAATCGGTGGTATATAATTGTAGTGGGTAAGGTCAACTATTGTCACCGCACTCCCTTTCTTCTCCCTGAATTGCTGAAAAAATAGTAGCTTGCTTCAACATCCTAAAAAGGGTTGTACGTTATTATTCAGCCGATTCATCAATTTATGGAAAACTCTCCAGCACGCTCTCACTCGCTCACCCGTAAAAAGTACCGCAAAAGTTGAGAGGCAGATAAACCCAAAGAATCGAAATGAACGAAGTCACTCATAACAAAATTGTATCATTTCTCTGGGGTATTGCCGACGATGTCCTCCGCGACCTCTTCAAGCGGGGCAAATACCCTGACGTCATTCTCCCCATGTGTGTCATCCGCCGCATGGACGCTGTGCTTGAGCCGACTAAAAAAGCCGTGCTCGACACCAAAAAGCTGCTCGACGATGCACGAATCACCGAACAGCGCGCCGCACTCTGTGAAGCGTCAGGGCATGCATTCTACAACACCTCACCGTTTACCTTGCGCGACCTCAAATCGCGCGGCAGTCAGCAGCATCTGCTTGCCGATTTCGAAGACTACCTCAATGGCTACTCATCAAACGTCCAGGACATTCTCGAAAACTTCAAGTTTCGCAACCAGCTCACCACACTCTCCAAAGCTGATGCCCTCGGCACCCTGATCAACAAGTTTCTCGATCCTGAAATCGACCTCACTCCCGCAGGTATCGACAACCATGCCATGGGGACGGTTTTTGAAGAGCTTGTCCGCAAATTCAATGAGGATAACAACGAAGAGGCTGGTGAACACTGGACACCCCGCGACGCCGTGCGCCTGATGGCCAACCTTGTCTTTTTGCCGATAGAGGACAAAATCAAGTCGGGCACCTATCTGCTCTGCGACTGCACCTGCGGAACCGGCGGCATGCTCACCGTTGCCGAAGAGACCGTTTTATCCATAGCCGCAAAGCATCAGCAGGATATACAATGTCTTCTCTACGGGCAGGAAATCAATCCCGAGACCTACGCCATTTGTAAAGCCGACATGCTGCTCAAAGGGGAGGGTGAAAACGCCGATCACATCGTCGGCGGCGCTGAATGGTCCACCCTCTCGCACGATGCCTTTCCCTCTCATCTCTTCGACTTCATGCTCTCCAATCCCCCCTACGGCAAGAGCTGGAAAAAAGATCTCGAAGCAATGGGCGGCAAAGAGGGGATGCGCGACCCCCGTTTCAGGGTGATGCACCAGGGCGAAGAGCTCTCACTCGTCACCCGCTCCAGCGACGGGCAGTTGCTCTTTCTGGCCAATCTGGCCTCCAAAATGAACCAGAGCTCCGCGCTCGGCAGCCGCATCGCAGAAGTTCATAACGGCAGTTCGCTCTTTACTGGTGACGCCGGGCAGGGCGAAAGCAACATCCGCCGCTGGCTCATAGAAAACGACTGGGTCGAAGCCATTGTTGCCCTCCCGCTCAACCTCTTTTACAACACCGGCATTGCAACCTATATCTGGGTGCTAACCAATCGCAAACCTGCACACCGTGAGGGTTTACTCCAGCTCATCGACGCCACCCAATGGTTCAAACCGCTCCGCAAAAATCTTGGCAAAAAGAACTGCGAACTCTCCCAGGAAGACATTGACCGCATCCTCAAAACCTTTCTTGATTTCGAAGAGACACCTGAATCCCGAATCTTTCTCAACGAAGAGTTCGGCTATTGGAAAGTAACCGTTGAACGCCCGCTTCGGCTCCACAGTCAGCTCACCATCAAAGCCATAGAGAGCCTGCGCTTTGCCTCCGGTGATGAAGAGATTCGTTCCACCCTCTACGAAGAGTGTGGCGACGACCTCTTCAACAGTTTCAGCATCATTGCTCCAGCGCTCGAAAAGCGCCTTGCCGAGTGGGGAAGCGACGACGAGGAGAGTGATGATAAAGAGGGTGGCAGCAAAAAAGGGCTCTCCGAAAAAAAGAAAAAGAAGCTGCTCGACCCGAAGACATGGGAACGCGACGGCAGGCTGGTTGAAACTGCTTATGCCTTGCGTACCATCCTTGGCGAACAGCTTTTTGAAGACCACAACCTCTTCCGCCAGAATGTCACCGCAGCACTCATGCAGGGAAGTATCAAGCTGTCCGCAGCCGACCTGAATAAAATACTGAAAGCAGTAAGCTGGAGGGTAGAAACCGCTTCCCCCGTCATTGCCAAAATGCACAAGCCCGGCAAGAACGAAGCTGAACCGCTCTACGGTCTTTACGATACGGTGACTCCCACAGGAAAGCATGTGATTGTCGAATACGAGCCCGACCCCGACCTGCGCGACACCGAACAGGTGCCCCTTCTCGAAGAGGGAGGCATTGACGCCTTCATCCGTCGCGAAGTGCTGCCCTACACCCCGGATGCATGGATCAAAGAGAGCGCCACCAAAATCGGGTACGAAGTCAGCTTTACCCGCCACTTTTACAAACCACAGCCGCTCCGCACGCTCGAAGAGATTACGGCTGACATTTTCGCCATTGAGCAGGAGGCCGAAGGGCTGCTCGACGGTCTGCTGAAGGGAGGTGCGCGATGAACAAGAAGATCGGAAGCGCCAGACAGGAGCCGCAACTTCCCGCAACCGTAGCGGACAACGAGACACTCCTTCTTACGGATCTGCGGATCCTTATCCAATCCGCCCGCCAACGGATCGCTACAGCGGCCTATTCTACCCAAACCCTGCTCTCCTGGCATCTGGGGCAGCGAATGCTCAAGGAAAATCTGCATGGTGCTCGTGCGGCCTATGGCAAGCAGATTCTCGTAACCGTGTCACGAGAATTGACTGCCGAATATGGGCGTGGCTTCAGTTATCCCGAACTCGCCCGCATGGTACAGTTCGTCCAGCTCTTTCCGGAGGAGTCAATTGTCGTGACACTGTCACAACAATTGAGCTGGTCTCACTTCCATGCCCTGCTACCCATCAAGGATTCCCTCGCCCGCGACTTCTATGCCGAAATGTGCCGAATCGAACGGTGGGATGTCCGCACCCTGCGCTGGAAGATTGGCGGCCTCCTGTACGAACGAACAGCCCTGTCGAAAAAGCCCGCAGCCGTCGTGGCCGCAGAAATTGGGAAGCTGCGCGAAGGTCAGTTGACGCCCGATCTTGTCTTTCGCGATCCCTACCTGCTCGACCTGCTCGGGCTGAATGGTGCCTACAGCGAGCGCGATCTCGAAAGTGCCATTCTGCGCGAGATTGAGGGTGTTTTACTCGAACTGGGCACCGGTTTTACCTTTGTAGCCCGGCAGAAGCGCATGAGCGTTGGCCGAGACGACTTTCATCTCGACCTGCTCTTCTATCATCGCCACCTGCACCGCCTCATCGCGGTTGAACTCAAGCTGGAGTCGTTCCAACCTGCCCATATTGGCCAGATGGAACTCTACCTCCGCTGGCTGGACAAGTATGAACGGCTTGCCGGCGAAGAGCCGCCCATCGGGCTCATCCTCTGTTCAGCAGCCGATGCCGAACAGGTAGAGCTGCTTGAGCTGGACGCCAAATCTATCCGCGTTGCCGAGTACCTGACCGAACTGCCGCCGCTACCCCTGCTTCGCGCCCGTCTTCAGCAGGCAATTGCGCACGCACGGGAGAGTGCCGTCCGCCAGATGCTCAACGAAGGAGGAAAGCCATGATTGCCCACCTCAAATCATATTCCGAATACAGGGAGTCGGGGCTACTTGATGGGCTGCTGAAAGGAGGGGCGCGATGAGTGATCTGCCGATGAAGGAAGCAACTGTTCAGGAATTCTTAACAGTTCACCACGAAAGGGCACCCGGAAGGGCAATCGGATGAGTGTGCGCGGGATAGACAGTTAATTAAACGGTGCCTTTCACAAGGCGATCTTTGAAGTCTATATTAAAGGCTGTGTTTAGTATGTAGCTTTTGTGAAACTATAATAAAGGAAGCTGTACAGATGAGGACTCCTGAAAATCTCTCTAAATGGACAGAGTTATGATTGCGGATCTGAAGCCTTATCCAGCATACAGGGATTCCGGTCTGCCGTGGCTCGGGAAAGTACCGGAGCATTGGATAATAAATCCAAATAGAGCGATTTTTCGTGAGATCAATGATTGCGGCCATGAAGAAGCAGAGATGCTTTCAGTTACGATCAAGAAGGGTATCATTCGCCAGAATACATTGCTGTCTGGCAGTTCGAAGAAGGATAGTTCAAGACAGGATAAATCAGCATACAAGCTGGTTCAGCCAGACGATATCGCATACAACAAGATGCGGGCTTGGCAAGGTGCAATCGGAGTCTCAGAGTATCGAGGCATAATTAGCCCAGCTTATATCGTTATGCGTTTACGATCCAGCTTGAATTATCCACGATACTTTCATCACCTTTACCGTACACCCCTATTTGCCAAAGAAGCAGAGCGTTTGTCTTATGGAATTACCTCCGACATGTGGAGCCTTCGGTCAGAGCACTTCAAGATGATCTATACACCATTGCCGCCACCCGACGAACAGGCCGCAATAGTGCGCTTTCTGAACTGGTCGAACGGGCAATTGGAAAAGGCCATCCGGGCAAAGCGCAAGGTCATTACGCTACTTAACGAGCAGAAACAGGCCATCATCCACCGTGCCGTCACCCGTGGTCTTGACCCCTCAGTGCCCCTCAAACCTTCAGGCATTCACTGGCTCGGCGATATTCCAGCGCATTGGGAGTTGAGGCGAATTTCAACTGCTTGTGATTTAGTCGTTGATGGGACACATTTTAGCCCACCGAATGAATCGGTAGGCGAGTTCCTTTACATTACAGCAAAGAACGTCAAAGAGTATGGAATAGAGACTTCTAACGCAACGTACATTAAAGCTATGGATCACCGCGACATATATCGTCGATGTCCTGTGCGAAAATATGATGTTATCTATATAAAGGATGGTGCAACAGCGGGGTTGGCTACAGTAAACAACTTAGATGAAGAGTTCTCAATGCTTTCAAGCATAGCTCTTCTTAGGCCAAAACCATCTGTGCTATTTCCCGACTTTCTTGCATTGTCCTTGAATGATCGTTTATTTAAGCAAAATGCACTGAGTAAAGTAGTTGGTGGTGCAATGACAAGGTTTACGATAGCTTTAATCAAAAGATTTCCACTTCTTATCCCACCATTAAGCGAACAATTGCTTATAGCATCAGCAGTAAACAATGAATTAAATCCGATTCTAAGCGTTCAGTCAAATATTGAACGTGAAATTGAACTGCTTCGCGAGTACCGTACACGCCTTGTTGCCGATGTGGTAACCGGAAAGCTTGATGTGCGTGAAGCTGTAATGAATTTGCCCGATGAAGCCTTGATTGATCTACCAGATAATAATAGTGTCGAAGGTCTTGAGGATGAACCCTTTGAGGAGGAGGCTATTCTATGACCACCGATACCACTGAAAAAGGGCTTGAAACCCTCATCATGCGCCACCTGACCGGTGTGGACGGTCTTGTTTCAGCCACCGGTCAGGTTGAACAGTCACCAACATCCTACGGCGGAACCGGATATATCGCAGGCACTCCAAAAGAGTATGACCGTGCATACTCGCTTGATGTTTCGCAGCTCTTCTCCTTTCTTCATGCCACGCAGCCCGAACCATTCGCAAAGCTTGTCCTTGCAGAGTCGAATGAACCGGGTGATATCAACCGCCTCAAGTTTCTTGCCCGCCTCTCCACCGAAATCGGCAAGCGTGGTGTGATTGATGTGCTGCGCAAGGGCATTGAGCATGGGGCTCTTCACTTCGACCTTTTCTACGGCACACCCTCTGAGGGCAACATAAAGGCTTCCGGGCTGCACGGGCAGAACCGCTTCTCCATCACGCGCCAACTGGCCTATAGCACTGATGCAACCCGCCGCTCTCTCGACCTCTGCCTCTTCATCAACGGTCTGCCCATTGCCACCTTTGAGCTGAAGAACAGCCTCACCAAACAGACCGTGGCCGATGCGGTTGAGCAGTACCGGCGCGACCGCAGCCCGCGTGAGCAGCTCTTCGAGTTTGGCCGCTGTGTGGTGCACTTTGCCGTGGACGACAGCGAGGTGCAGATGTGTACGGAGTTGCAAGGCAAGGGCTCGTGGTTCCTTCCCTTCAACAAGGGTTATCACGATGGTGCAGGCAATCCTTCCAACCCGAATGGCATCAAGAGCGACTATCTCTGGAAAGAGCTGCTTACTCCGGCAGGGCTCACCAACATCCTTGAAAACTACGCGCAGATTGTTGAGGAAAAAGATGAGCGGAGAGGGAGAAAAAAACGTCGTCAGGTCTGGCCCCGTTACCATCAGCTTGGCGTGGTGCGTCAGGCTCTGGCTGATGTGCAGGAGTTTGGAGCAGGGAAGCGTTACCTCATCCAGCACTCCGCCGGGAGCGGCAAATCAAACTCCATTGCCTGGCTTGCGCACCAGCTTATTGGCCTGAAGCGGGAGGGTAGGGAGCTGTTCGACTCCGTGATTGTGGTTACCGACCGCCGAATTCTCGATGACCAGCTCCAGAAAACCATCCGCCAGTTCATGCAGGTTGGCGCTACGGTAGGCCATGCACGGCAATCCGGTGACCTCCGCCGCTTCATTCAGGAGGGAAAGAAGATCATTGTCTCCACGGTGCAGAAGTTTCCCTTCATCCTCGATGAAATCGCCATGGAGGCAGCTCGAACCTTTGCCATTATCATCGATGAAGCGCACTCAAGCCAGGGAGGAAAGACATCGGCAGCAATGAGCCAGGCACTTTCCGGCAAGAATAGCTTTGATGCTGAAGAGCCCGATCCTGAAGATACGGTCAACGAAGCGCTCGAAAAACGCATGGCTGCCCGCAAAATGCTGACCAACGCCAGCTACTTCGCCTTCACGGCAACACCCAAGCACAAAACCCTTGAGATGTTCGGCGAAGCGCTGCCGCCTGACGCCGAAGGCAAGGTGAAGCACCGCCCCTTCCACAGCTACACCATGAAGCAGGCGATTGATGAGGGGTTTATCCTTGATGTGCTCAAGAGCTACACCCCCGTCGAGAGCTACTACAAACTGATCAAGAAGATCGAGGATGACCCGGAATTCGACACCAAAAAAGCGAAAAAGAAATTGCACCGGTACGTCGAAAGCCACGACCACGCCATCCGGCTCAAGAGCGAGATTATGGTGGATCATTTTCACGAGCAGGTGTTGGCCGCTGGCAAAATAGGGGGTCAGGCGCGGGCCATGGTAATTACAAGCGGCATCGAACGGGCTATCCAGTACTTTCATGCCTTCCAGATCTATCTCACGGAACGCAAGAGCCCGTACAAGGCAATTGTGGCATTTTCAGGTGTGCACGATTATGACGGCGCCCAGGTCAGTGAAGCTTCGCTTAACGGCTTCCCGAGCGGAGAAATAGCCGACAAGATCAAGAACGACCCCTATCGATTCCTCATCTGTGCCGACAAGTTTCAGACCGGCTATGATGAGCCTTTGATGCATACCATGTATGTCGATAAACTGCTTTCAGGCATCAAGGCGGTGCAGGCCCTCTCACGCCTCAACCGCTCACATCCGCTGAAGTACGACTGCTTTGTCCTCGACTTCCAGAACAACGCTGACACCGTTGCCTACGCATTCCAGGACTACTATCGCACCACGCTGCTTGCCGAAGAGACCGATCCGAACAAACTGAACGACCTCAAGAGAGATCTCGACAACGCGCAACTCTATACACCCGAACAGGTGCAGCAGCTTGTTTCGCTTTTTCTTGGCGGTGCCGACCGTGACCAGCTCGACCCGATCCTCGACAACTGTGTTGCGCTTTATACCAGCTCGCTCGACGAAGAGGGGCAGGTGAAATTCAAGGGCAATGCCAAAGCTTTCTGCCGCTCATACAGCTTCCTCTCCTCTATTCTGCCCTACAGTAACGCCGCATGGGAAAAGCTCTCAATCTTTCTGAACCTCCTCACGCCCAAGCTCCCGGCTCCAGTGGAGGAGGATCTCTCGAAAGGTATCCTCGACGCTATCGACATGGACAGCTACCGGGTCGAGAAGAAAGCGATGCAGAACATTGTACTCCAGGACAGCGACGCCGAAATAGAGCCCATACCGATGGAAGGCGGCGGCCACAAAGCCGAACCGGAGCTCGACCGCCTGAGCAACATCCTCAAAAGCTTCAACGACCGATGGGGCGGGCAACTGCAAGACCCCGAACGCCAGACCAAACGCATCGTTGACGACATTGCGCCAAAAGTAGCCGAAAGCACAGCCTACCGGAACGCCAGGGAAAACACCCCCCACACCGCCCGCATGGTGCACGACGAAGCACTCGGCAAGGTGATGCAACTCATCCTGAAAGATGATACCCAGTTCTATAAACTCTTTGTCGAAAACGAATCCTTCCGCCGCGAACTCGGCGATGTAGTCTACGCCATGACCAACGGCTGACCACAGGTTTGGGGACGTTCTTCAGCAGCGATAAAACTACCGGTCAACAGTGACAAGTACTCCACGATAAGCCAGCATTTCAAAACTCAAGGTGAAACAGAAATAAAGCCATACCGAATAGCTGATGATCTCTGTTGGATACCGGTGGCCGCCGAAGGGGTTCGTTTTCTTATCGATAGTCGAACCTTAACGAATTTCATTTTGCTTCTTTGTGGTTGAAATGGCTTTTATGCTTGCGCGGACGAATTCCTGAGATATCCTGAATTTTTGGGCGATCATTGCGATTACGTTATGAGCAAGTTGCGGATTTTGTCTTTCAAATATGGCAAGTTCAGTAATTATCTCTGACCATAATTGCACAGACCTGTTTGGGTCATTGGGAGGGTCAGGCAGGGTTTTTAAGATATTGATATATTTCCAGTGCTCAAATTTACGGCTATGTAACAACCATGGCCCATATTCACAATTATTACGGTCACTATAATAAGGATAATCAAAGGCAAGTTTTTGCGTATCGAGGGTAAGAATACCAAATCCCGATGTGCTTCCATTATCCACATTCTGTTCACTCTGCCAGCCATGAGCGTGGAGGCTCCACTTGCGCCACACTGTTCGCTTTATTTTACCGGATACTATTGATTGACTTCCTTAATTACAATAACTTGGCAAAACAAGGACTTGGGTTATGATATCTTTTTATAAGAATCTGCGATTGTTGGATGTCTCAACAACAGGGAATAGATTTTTGATGGGTATATTGGTGTAATCCGCTTTCTGATCGACCACTATAAGGGAACAGTATAGGTATGAATGTCGACAATAATTACGACACCAGCTTCACGTTTGAAGAACGCTATCACATGCTTCAAGCTGTCTTTGATACCAGTGATATAGCTTTTGTTATGGATCGCAATGATATCATTCTTGAGGCCAACAAGGCTTTTGCCGCAATGTTAGGCAAGCAGGTTCAGGAATGCATCAACACCAACGCATTTGATTTGCTTCCTCCTGATCTGGCAGCATCCAGAAAAGAAAAAACTGACGAAGCCTTTCGCACCGGTAAAATCAATACGCTTGAAGATCAACCTGAAGGACGGTTTATTCTTAGTACCATTACCCCCATAGCATCCAGGAAGAACACCATTACAGCGCTCCATATTTCCGTAAAAGACATTACAGAACTTAGGCTGGCTGAGAAGGAGTCGCAAAATCAGCAGACTTTCAGCAGCACACTGGTCAATGCAATTCCGGGAGCCTTCTATATGATTGATTCCGAAGGACGGTTTGTTCAGTGGAATGCCTACGAGCGGGATATTGTCGTTGGCAAACCCGAAAGTGTCATGGCGAATACCTTTGTCATTGAAACCATTCATCCGGACGACAGACCGATTGTAGCCGAAAAAATCAGAAGTATTCTGGAAGACGGCATTGAAGATTCTGTAGAAGTTAGAATCCTGATGCATGGAGGCCCTGAAGTCCGATGGTTTCAGTCTACAGGCAAAAGAGTTATCATCAATGACAACAAATTTCTTATTGGGATTGGCATTGATATCACTGACCGCAAACAAGCTGATATAGCTACCCAGGAACAGAGCGAAGAGCGTTTCAGGGCAATGTTTGAGGAGCATTCCGCCGTACAATTGATCATTGATCATGAAACAGCCAGAATCATTGATGCCAATCATGCGGCAGCCAACTTTTATGGCTGGTCCATTGAGGAGCTTCGCCGGAAGTCGATGTACGAAATCAATACCCTTTCTGTTGAACAGGCAAAGCATGAAATAGAAAAAAACAGCCAGTCTGGACAAGGCCCCTTGTCATTTAAGCACCGCAGGGCTGACGGCTCTGTACGCGATGTAGAAATTTTACGCAAGATCATCAAAATCAAGGGTAAAGATCTTTCCTATGCCATCATCAATGACGTTACCGAACGCAAGCAGGCCGAGATAACACTTAAAAAAATGAGTGTTGCCGTAGAGCAAAGTCCCGCCATTGTAGTCATGACCGATGCTGAGGGCAACATCGAATACGTCAACCCGCAGTTTACTGAGTGCACCGGGTATACTATTGAAGAGGCAAAAGGACAAAACCCCCGAATCCTTCAGTCAGGCCTGATGCCGAAATCGGTCTATGAAGATCTCTGGAAAACGATTCTTGCAGGCAATATCTGGCGTGGGGAACTGCAGAACAAAAAGAAAAACGGCGAGCTTTTCTGGGAGAGAGTTGTTGTGTCCGCTATTCGGAATCCCGATGGAGAAATAACCAATTTTGTTGCAGTCAAGGAAGATATCACCGAACAGAAAATATTGACCGATGCCCTGATAGCATCCAAAGAAAAAGCAGAAGAGCACGATCGTTTGAAATCAGCGTTTCTGGCCAATATCAGCCATGAAATACGCACACCCATGAACGGCATTCTCGGTTTTTCAGAATTGCTGAAGGAGCCTCATTTATCCGCAGAGGAACAGGCAGAATATATCGATCTTATGCAGCGAAGCGGCAACCGCATGCTCAATCTCATCAATGATCTCATCGATATTTCACGCATTGAAGCAGGCGAAACAATGTTGCAGGTAACAGAAACCCCGGTAAACGAACTCTTACACGACGTATGCACCTTTTTCAAGCCTCAAGCCAAAGCAAAAGGGTTACGCTTAAGCTGTACTGCAGGGCTGTCAGACAATGAAAGCATCATCGTAAGTGACCAGGCAAAGATTCACCAGATACTGACCAACCTTGTCCAGAATGCCCTCAAATTTACTCATACCGGGGGTATTGAGATTGACTATACCAGAAAAGGTAGTATGCTTACTTTTTGTGTCAGTGATACCGGTATCGGAATTCCTGTAGAGATACAAAACAGAATTTTCGATCGCTTCCTTCAAGTGGATAACTCACTGACACGTACTCATGAAGGTTCCGGACTGGGATTAAGCATTTCAAAAGCATATGTAGGCATGCTTGGTGGCACGATATGGGTTGAATCAGAAGAAGGTAAAGGAAGCACATTCATTTTCACCATTCCCTATAACCCTCTTAAATCCACTACAACAGAGTATCCATTACCACCTGTTGAGCAGGTGACGGTCAATCCATTATCCGGCACAACCATCCTTATAGCCGAAGATGACGAAATAAGTAGTTACTTGTTGAAAAAGAACCTGAAAGGCGAAAACCTGATGATCCTTCATGCCAGCAACGGACTGGAAGCCGTGGCTATTGTCCAGAGCCATCCAGAGATTGATCTCGTGCTTATGGACTTAAGAATGCCGGTGATGAGTGGGTATGAGTCTTCTCGGCAAATAAAACAAATCCGGCCGGGGTTACCCATCATTGCCCAAACGGCATTTACGTCGAAAGAAGACCGAGTAAAAGCTCAGGAAGCCGGTTGTGACAGCTTTATTACCAAACCGATCAATAAAACTGAGTTGCTCGGGTTATTACAAAAACTTCTCAATCGTTAAGCTTCAACCCTATCCTGAAAGAGCACAACACAACAAAACAAGACCCCGACTTGGACAGCTTTAGGCAAGGGAAGAGCATTAACTGATTGTGCCGTATTTAATTGTATATTGCAATTAGCTATTTATTCCTGTTCCATAGTGCATTTTCCATACCCACCCCCTATCCCTATGGCAAAAAAGCAGCAGAGCATCAACCCCGCACTCCCTTCTGAGTTACGCTCACATGCCGAAAAGCGCATGGAAGAACACCACCACAGCACTCCCGTCTCAACACTCAGCACTGCCTCCTCACCTGTAGAAATGCTCAAGCTTGTCCATGAGCTCGAGGTTCACCAGATAGAGCTTGAAATGCAGCAGGAAGAACTTGCTCGCACCAGAATTGAGCTGGAGGATAGTCTCACTCTTTACACCGATCTTTATGACTTTGCGCCAGTTGCGTATTTGACTCTGGGACCCGACAGCACAGTCCTTCAGGCGAACCTGACAGCCACAAAGCTGCTTGCAGTAGATCGCACCCGATTACAGGGCATGCGGTTTCAAAACCTTGTTGTTCCAGAAGACCATTCGGTACTTGTTGAATTTCTTGAGGAATTGTTCACAAAGAGAGTGTTTGGCATCTGCGAGGTAAAGCTTTTAGGGGATACGGCCAAACTATCAACAACTCTCCAGACTAAGATTGGCCGCACAGTTCGCCTTGATGCAGGAATTTGTGATACCAGTGATGGATGCCGGGTTATCCTCACCGATATCAGTGAGCAAAAAAGAGCTGCAAACGAACTCCACAGGCTGACCAGAATTCTCCAGGCCACCACCCATTGCAATCAGTCGCTGATTCACAGCACAGATGAAAGAGAACTGGTTCAAAAGATATGCAATATCGTTGTAGATATTGGCAGCTATCGGATGGCATGGATTGGTTATGCAGAACACGACAAGGAAAAAAGCGTACGCCCGATAGCCCAATCAGGTTTCGATGAAGGATACCTTGAAACAGTTACAATATCATGGGATGATAACGCATTTGGACGAGGCCCTACAGGAACCGCAATCCGCACTGGCAAACCAGCATACTCATTTGATATCATCCATGACCCGATGATGAACCCATGGCATAAAGAAGCCATTAAACACGGGTATGCAACCTCTCTCAGCTTACCCTTGAAAGCCGATGATGAGGTGTTTGGTGCATTATCGGTCTATTCTACCCATTCTGGAGCTTTTAATCCAGAAGAGACAAACCTTCTCACAGCACTTGCGGATAATCTGGCGTATGGCATCAGGATGTTGCGAACCCGTGAAGCAAAACAACGCTCAGAAAATGCGCTGAAAGCGAGTGAAGAGCGGTTCAGAAAGTTTTTTGAAGGCCATTCTTCCGTAATACTGATTATAGATTTGGATACCGGGTCAATCATTGATGCAAATCCTGCAGCTCAAGATTTTTATGGCTGGTCGATCGAAGAACTCCGCAGTATGCATATTCATGAGATCAATACGCTCCCGGCAGAAGAGGTTAACAAAAATCTGGAGAAAATCAGATTGGGAGGCAGAAGACGGTATTTATTTCAACACCGCAGGGCAGATGGCTCAATTCGTGATGTTGAGGTGTTCGCAAATGTCATTCAGGTCGGAGGAAAAGAGTTCGTTTATCCAATTATTCACGATATCACCGAACAGAAAGTTGCAGAAGAGAAGATAAGAAGCTATGTAAAACAGCTGGAAAGCGCAATGCAGGGTACGCTCCAGGCAGTAGCAAAGGTCGTTGAAGCCCATGATCCCTACACCGCAGGTCATGAGCGGCGGGTTGGCATCATCGCGGCAGATATAGCACGGGAAATGGGGTGGAGCGACGAGAAGTGCCAAACCCTGCAGCTCATCGGATTGGTACACGACATCGGCAAAATGAGCATCCCTGCCGAGATACTTTCCAAACCAAACCGATTGTCACCAATCGAGTTTGAGCTCGTCAAGACTCATGCAGAACAGGGCTATCAAATCCTCAAGGATGTCAAGTTCTTTCAGCCGATTGCCGAAATCATCCGGGAGCACCACGAGCGAATGGACGGCAGCGGCTATCCGCAGGGCCTGAAAGGAGAGGAGTCCCTTCCTGAATCACGCATACTTGCCGTAGCCGATGTACTTGAATCCATGGCCTCACATCGCCCTTACCGGGCCTCATTAGGCATCGAAGAGGGCATTCATGAAATTGAAAGTCATCGGGGGCAGCTCTTTGACCCTGAAGTAGTTGAGGCCATGCTCCGTCTCTTTCGCGAAAAAGAGTATCAGCTCCCGCACTGATGCCAGCCACCCGGAACAGAGAGTCAACCCGCCCGTTTGGTTACGCTTTTCTCAGCTCCGGAATTACCAAGGCACAGCGAAAGATGTTCAAAGAACTTTCCCGTTGAAGACGGAGGAGCAGGCAGTGGCGTCATGAGTGGCACCAGTTCAACCGCTGAAGAGAGTGATAGTGTTGCGCCCATGGCTCTTTGACTGGTACATGGCAGCATCGGCATGCTTCATCAGGGTCTGTTCATTCTCTCCGTGCTCAGGGAAGAGTGCGATACCAATACTGCATGAAATGTTGATGGTGTGTCCTTCTAACTCGAAAGGCTGAAGGATAGCATTTCTGATCTTTTCGGCAATGCCAACGGCATTCGATAGTTCAGCAATATGCTGCAGCAACACGACATACTCATCACCCCCAAGGCGCGCCAGAGAGTCTCCGCTTCTTCGCAGGACGCCAAGGGTTCGGGTTGCCACCTCCTTAAGCAGCAGGTCTCCTATCTGATGTCCCAGGGTGTCATTAACCATTTTGAAATTATCGAGATCAAATAACATCAATGCTGCCATTGTGCCGTTCCGTTGACCCTGGGCAAGAGTCTGTGTTATCCGGTCAGATAACAGACGACGATTTGGAAGGCCAGTCAAAGAGTCATGCATGGCCAGATCTTCAATCACATAGTTTTGCTCCATCAGGAGTTCATTCTTTTTGTCCGCAATTTTTTTAGCGACAATATCCCAGGCGTGATCTGCCAGAGTCGAAACCCATTTGACATCATCTTCATCATACTCAATAAGTTTGTTGCCAACCCCGATAATCGCAACGACTTTATCATCACGCAAAACAGGAACAACCATTTCACGTTTGATTTCGGCATGTCCTTCTGGCATCCCTTTGCGACTTTGGAGAGTGGCATAATCATTATGGATAACCGCCTTCTGTTCGCGCAGAGCATCAGCCCATACGCCAGCCTGATCGACAGGATAGTGCTGCGTCTCGGTTGTTGCTGTGCACATATTCTTTCTGGTGTTGGTTGACCATGCCTGAAAAGAGAGTGTTATCTGGTCTTCAAGAACAAAATGAAAGAAACTGATGGAGCTATTGGTCAATAATTCTGCCTCATCAAGTGTCATCTGCAGCAGCTCTTCTATCGAATAAGTTGCCTCCATCAGAATAAGAGAGAAATGAAATGAGGTGACAGTTTCATATCGCTTGCGCTCAGTGATGTCTTGAATAATTGAATAGAGAAGATTCTTGCCAGCAATCTCTATCTTGCTGCTGAACACATCAACATCACGAATAGAGCCGTTTGCCCTTCTGTGCCTGAATGAAAAATGATTTTTTTCGCCTGATATGGCTTGCTCCATGGCAGCCATTGTCTCTGCAGGATAAAGCGTATTGATTTTCAGTATGTTCATCCGGCGTAGCTGTTCGAGAGGCCATCCATAAAATTTTGCAGCTGCTGGATTGGCATCAACAATCTTGCCATCCTCCGGATCAGTGATCAGCATCACAGTATGATGGTTCTGAAACAGAGTGCGGTATCGCGTTTCGCTTTCCCGCAAATGTTCAATTCCCTCTTGATGTGCCTCACTGGTGCGCAATACCGTAATGGCATAGGCCAGGTTGTCCGCCAGTGTTGTGAGCAGCTCCGTCTCTATTGAGTCAAAGGCATCTGGAAGAGGAGAATAAACCGTTACGGCGCCAAACACCTTATTGTCAGCTTTCAAAGGTAAGCTCACAACAGAGAGGTAACCACGAGCTGTCGCATCTCTACGCCAGGGCTCAAAAAGCGGATCGTTCAGTACATTACGGATAAACGATGGTGTTCCCGTACGGATTGCGGTTCCTGTCGGTCCGCGTCCACGATCAACATTTGCCCAGGAGACATTCAGGCGACTCCGATAACCTTCGTCAAAACCTGCATGAGCAACAGGGCGCACACTTTTATCCTTGTCTTGTTTCGCATAACCCACCCATACCATCCGATAACCACCGATTTCAATGATGATGCGGCAGATAGAATCCAGCAACTCCAGTTCATTACGGGCATGAAGCATGATCTCATTACATTGACGTAACATCTGGAGTGTGCGATTCGACAGGATAAGATCATTTTCAAACTTCTTGTGATCAGTGAAATCGGTAACGACAGGCCCTGCATCATTTTCCGCCATCCTCGGTTCAGTATCCTGTACCGTTATTGAGAGCTGAGTCAGCTTGCCCTCTTTATCCGCTATAGGAACAAACATAAACCGATTAAAGCGCCCCTCTCGTTCATCATCATAGGTGATGATTTTACCAGTCCGAAGGGCTTCATCAACTTTTTCCCGGCACTTTGCAGCCAGTTCAGGAGGGATTACATCGTAAGCATTATTACCGATGCACTCATGCACCTGCTTGCCAAAAATGATGCCGAAAGCTTGGTTGGCCTCAAGAATCTTACCATGATGATCAATCACGAATGAAGGCCCAAAAGTATCAAATACAGAAAGAAGCGTTTTGTAGCGCTGCTCAAAAGTACCAGCACTCTCCTCTTTTTCATCACTATTGTCCTGCATCGGGAATGAGTAGTGTTGTGGTAATCAAAATGTATACATCAAAGAAGTTCCCCGTTGAAGGCGGAGGAGCAGGCAGTGGCGTCATGAGTGGCACCAGTTCAACCGCTGAAGAGAGTGATAGTGTTGCGCCCATGGCTCTTTGACTGGTACATGGCAGCATCGGCATGCTTCATGAGTGTCTGTTCATCTTCTCCGTGCTCAGGATAGAGGGCGATGCCAATACTGCATGAAATGTTGATAGTGTGGCCTTCTAACTCAAAAGGCTGCAGGATAGCATTTCTGATCTTTTCGGCAATGCCAAAGACATTCAACGGAGGAGCTATCTGCGGCAGCAACACGACATACTCATCGCCTCCAAGGCGCGCGAGGGAGTCTCCGCTTCTTCGCAGGACTCCAAGGGTTCGGGTTGCCACCTCTTTGAGAAGCAGGTCTCCTATCTGATGTCCCAGGGTGTCATTAACAGCTTTGAATTTATCAAGATCAAAAATAAAAAGTGCAGCGGTGGTTTTGTTGCGTCGGCATTGGGCAAGAGTTATGTCTATCCGCTCCGAAAGCAGTCGGCGGTTCGGCAGGCCGGTAAGAGAGTCGTGCATGGCAAGATTTTCAATCACATACTGCTGCACCTGGAGTATTTTATGTTCATCATCAGTAATTTTTTTAGAGATGACATCCCACGCCACATTGCCGAGCAGACCAATCAAGGCAGTATCATCCTCATTATAGTCAAGAGCCTTGTTGCCGACACCGAGGAGCGCCACAATCTTATTGTTGCGGAAGATCGGGACAACCGCTTCACGCCGCAGTTCCGCGTGGCCTTCCGGCATTCCCTTGCAGTATTTGTTTGAGGCATAATCGTTGTGAATCATGGCACTCCTCTTGCGCAGGGCATCGGCCCATATCCCTACTTCATTCAGGGAATAATGTTGGCTGGGTAACGCAACCTTGCACATTTCTGTTATGGTGTTGGTCGACCATCCCTGCAGGGAGACTGCCAGCTGGTTATCGTCGACATAGTGCAGAAACCCGATTGAACTCTCTGTCAGTCGTTTAGCTTCATCAATGGTCAACTGCAGCAGATCGTTGACTGTTTTCAGTGGTGCCGCATCAAGAATTGAAAGGTGAAATGTGTTAGCTTTCTCTATGCGCTGGCGCTCGGTGATATCATGAATGATCGAATACATCATGGTTTGAGCACGTATATTGAGTCGGGTGGGATAGATCTCAACATCGCGGATTGAGCCATTCGCCCTGCGGTGACGAACAATGAAGTAATTTTTCTCTCTCAAAACAGCCTGCTTAATGACAATCTGCAGCTCTTCAGGAGGAAGTGTATCAATCGCTCCTAAATTCATGGTACGAAACACTTCTCTCGGCCACCCGTAAAACTCAGCGGCTGTTTTATTAACATCAACTACGTCGCCGGTCGTTGGATCGAAGATTATCATGATGGCGGAATTACTTTCAAACATCTCCCTGAACTGCAGCTCACTTGTATGCAGAGCCGCTTCACCCTTTCTGTTTTTCTCTTCCATATCCATGGTGTCGAGGGCAAAGGAGATATCCCGCCCCATCTCCTCAAGCAGATGAATCTCATCAGCGTCAAAGTACTCAGCCACTTCCGAACAGAGAGTAAGCACTGCAACGATAACGCCATTTTCCCGGACGGGAACAGCGGCGGCAGATTGATGCCCTGACGAGCATAACTCTTGGCAAGACTCCTGCATGGCAAGGGCTGACGGAATGTTATTGCAGTATGCGACGTTTCCCGTTGCCACTGCAGATGCAATAATGCCCGATTTCGGGGACCCTTTTTTGATGTTCCTCGCTCCAGGCAGAAAAGAGCCATGCTCTTTACCATCTGCAACTGCCAGTGTAACAAGAGCTGTTTCTTGATCGTAGAGCCCAATCCATGCCTGATCGAACTTGCCGTATTCCACTGCCACATGGCATATCGTCTTGTAGAGTTCGTCCCGCACTTTGACACGCACAATGGCCTCATTGACCTGACCGAGCGTTGCATACATTCGGCTTAAACGCCCGATCTTCAATTCGTTTTTGGTGCGCTCAGAGACATCGCGCGTCACTTTGGCAAATCCCTTGAGCTGATGGTTTCCATCATAGAGAGCTGTGATGAGGACATCAGCAATAAAACGGGTGCCGTCCTGGCGTACCCGCCAGCCCGTATCTGCGGCCCGGCCTTCTGAAATCGCCTGTTGAAGCAAGCGTGCAGGCTTCCCGACTTTATTATCCTCATCAGTATAGAAAATCGACATATTCCGGCCGATGATCTCTTCCTCCCTGTAGCCTTTCAGCAATTCTGCTCCTTTGTTCCATGTGATCACCACACCCTTTGTGTCGAGCAGGAAAAGGGCATACTCTTTCACACCATCCACCAGCATGCGGAAATTTTCTTCGCTCCCTCGCAGTTTTTCTGTGGATTCGAGTAAAGCTTGAGTGCGACTTGCAATACGCTCATCAAGCTCACTGTTGAGCAACCTGAGTTTCTCAGCATCCCGCTTTCGAGCACCAACTTCATGGTTGATAATGACAAACGAGAGCAAGAGAAACAAGAAACTTACTACTCCGCCAGCTGCTATTGAAATAATTGTGTTCTGCATGACTACTGAGGCCAGAATGGAGCGTTGCTGTACAAGCTCTCCCTCCCTCTGTTTCATTCTTGCAATCACCATGCGAATCTCTCCCATCATGGCGTTCCCGATATCGGACTCTACCATTGCCTTTGCGGCATCAAACCCTCTCTGTTTTCGCAAGGCAACAAGAGTTTGCATAAAGTTGATTTTTTTTGCGACAAGGGGTTCCAGTTTTGCTTGGTATCGTAGCAGGACGTTGTCCTTCCTGCTCAATTGTCGCAATTCCCGGAGATGCTGCGCTATGCCGCTGGGGGCTAAAGCACTGACATAGGGATCGAGGAAGTGCTCCTCTCCGGTAATAATATAACCGCGAGGACCTGTTTCTAACTCGTTCAGGTGTATAAGGATATGGTCAAGCGAGTTCTGCGTTGCGAGTGCACGGTGGAGATCCTGCTCGTTCTCGATGAGTTGACGAAAACTGAAGTACATGAAACTGTCTGCCACCAGCATGATGATAATGGCAAGAACAAAAGCAATTCCGGAAAAATTTGCCTTAAAATTATTATTCATGAATGATCTAATTCTTCAAATTTACAGCCCCCTCAAGATTAGCTCCCTCAAAATTCGCACCTTTGAGCATGGCGCCGTTCAGCAAGGTGTCTTTTAAATTTGAACCAATGAAATTAACTCCGGTTAAGACACTTCCGCTGAAGTTCGCACCCTCAAGATTGGCACAGTGGAGATTGGCTGAGTTTAGAATTGCTTTGCTCAGAATGGCAGATCTCAAATCAGCGCTCTTGAGATTTGCTCCACTCAAATCGGCTCCACTCAGGTCAGGTTTTACCCCCCGGTTCTCTTTCACCCATTTGTTCCATACATTCACACCCTGCAGGATAATTCGCAAATGATCCTCGTTAGCCATAGGAATAGTTGATGTATTAATGGCAAATTGACTTAGTTTATACAATAAGATACACCTCAACTATATCACATCACAGCTGGTTTACATATTTTTTTGTCATGAAGTAGCATTCCATTTCAAGAGCAAGTAGTGGGGTACAGCTATACTTTTGTGGTTTTTCCCTTTTCGCTTTCCTGATGTCACAACCGGTATTGTCAGAGTTGGATAAAAAAAACCACTCCCTGTAGAAAAATAATTTTTGCTTTACATAAAATTGATACTATATTAGTATCAATTAAACGGACAGCAATGAAAGTACTCACCAAGAATACGGATTACGCAATACGAGCCCTGTTGGCGCTTGCCGCCAAGAAGGGGAGTTATCTGTCGGCAAAGAGTATTGCGACTGAGCACGATATCCCTTACCAGTTTCTGCGCCGCTTGCTCCAGGAGATGATCCGCTACGACCTTATTGTTTCAAAGGATGGTGTGCAGGGCGGGTTTATGATGAAAAAGGATCCTGATGAGATCACCGTAACCCAACTCATTGAAATTTATCAGGGCAAGGTTCAGGTATCGGAATGCATGTTCCGCAAGCAGATTTGCGGCAATCGTGCTCGATGTGTGCTTCGTCATGAGATCATGCGCATTGAGTCTGTCGTTCAGAGCGAATTTGAAAAGGTGACCATAGGCAAGCTGCTTCGTGACCTTGAAGCTGCCAACAAACCGGAACCGGAATTGAAACCATAAATAGAAAGGAGTAATCAACAATGAAACGTCAGATTATCACCATAGATGAAAAAAAATGTACCGGCTGCGGCGACTGCATTCCTGGTTGTCCCGAAGGAGCATTGCAGGTGATTGACGGCAAAGCCCGTCTCATCAGCGACCTGTTTTGCGATGGACTTGGAGCCTGTATAGGCCACTGTCCGACCGGAGCGATGAACATCGAAACCCGTGAAGCTGAACCTTACGACGAAAAGCGCGTCATGCATGAAAGTATTGCCAAAGGTGGAGCGAATGTCATAGCAGCTCATCTTCACCACCTTATGGATCACGGCCAGAGTGACTTTGTGCAGCAGGCACTTGAATACCTCCAGGAGCAGGGAATTGCCAACCCGCTTGAAAATGAAGCTCTTCGCCAACCAGCAAATCAGCATGCACATGGAGGTCACCACCATGCACCGCACGCCGGCGGATGTCCAGGAAGCAGGACTCTCGATTTCAGTGCACATGGCAAATCTGAAGCAGCAGCCACAATACCTGGCGTGCCAGCAGAGAGCGCACTCCGCCAGTGGCCCATCCAGCTTCACCTCGTTTCACCACAGGCCCCCTATTTCCAGGGCTCTGATCTCTTGCTTGCAGCCGACTGTTGCGCATTTGCAGTGGGCGACTTCCATGCCTCCTTCATGAAAGGTAAAAGCCTTGCAATAGCCTGCCCGAAGCTTGATTCAGAAATGGATATCTATGTCGACAAACTTGCAGCCATGATCGATCTGTCGCATATCAACACCATCACCGTAGCCATTATGGAGGTGCCATGCTGTGGTGGCCTGATGTCGATAGTGGCCGAAGCCCAGCGTAAGGCCAAACGTAAGGTGCCCGTGAAAAAGGTGGTGATCACTCTTCAGGGCAAAACATTATCAGAAGAATGGGTGTAACCAATATATATATATATGGAGAACCGATGCTGAAATCATAAAGCGAATGCCAGGCAATTAAAGGCTTTTGTGTTCAGCATATCGGAACAGGGCTTTGGTAAAAGAAAAAATGGGCGATAGCGAAGGGGCGGCAGGCTACACAAAAATGGCTCTTTTGTTCTCACCAGATCTGAAGAATCAATAACCAATAAAGGGAGATAGAACGATGGGAATGTTATGTAATCAATGTCAGGAAAGCATTCATGGAACAGGGTGTACGGTGCGAGGAGTATGCGGCAAAGATGAACCTACTGCCCAGCTTCAGGATGTGCTGGTCTATGCTACCGAAGGGCTTGCTCTGGCTGCAGAAAAATTGGAGGGCAGCGTTTCAAGGAAGGTTGGCCAGCTTATCAGCGAATCACTCTTTGTCACCGTAACCAACACCAACTTTGATGAGGATGCAATAGTCGCCCAGATACGCAAGACCCTTGCCGTGCGCGATGAACTCAATGTAACACTCGTTCATCAGCCGAATCATGATGCCGCTCACTGGAGTGGAAGTTCAAAAGAGGATTGTCTTTCGAAAGCTCTTGAAGTCGGTCTTGATAGCTTGAGTGAACATGAAGACCTGCGTTCTCTTAAAAGCCTTGTGCTTTTTGGCCTGAAGGGACTTGCCGCCTATACAGACCATGCAGCAGTACTCGATTATCATGATGACGATATCTATACTTTTTATATAAAAGGGCTTGCGGCGCTCACCAAAGAGCTGTCGGCAGACGAACTGACCGCACTGGTGCTTGAGACCGGTGGAGTTGCCGTCAAGGCAATGGCACTGCTTGACAAAGCCAACACCACAACCTACGGTCAACCCGAAATCACCACAGTGAAGACCGGTGTGGGCAAAAACCCCGGTATCCTGATTTCAGGCCACGACCTCCGCGATATGGAAGAGCTGCTGAAGCAGACAGCCGGCACAGGCGTTGACCTCTATACCCACTGCGAAATGCTTCCCGCACACTACTATCCGGCATTCAAAAAGTATCCGCACTTCATTGGTAATTATGGAGGTTCCTGGTGGCAGCAGGACAAAGAGTTCGATACATTCAACGGCCCCATACTCATGACCACAAACTGCATAGTCCCTGTCCGTGAAAGCTATCGCAACCGTATGTTCACAACAGGTATGGCCGGTTATCCTGGACTGAAGCATATTCCCGCAAGACCTGAAGGCGGACATAAGGATTTTTCAGAGCTTGTCAATCTGGCTAAAACCTGTCCGTCACCAAAAGAGATAGAAAACGGCACCATCACGGGTGGCTTTGCACACAATCAGGTTCTGGCTCTGGCCGACAAAGTGGTCGAGGCAGTAAAGTCAGGAGCTATCAAGCGCTTTATCGTTATGGCCGGCTGTGATGGACGTCATGCATCGCGCAAATACTATACCGACGTTGCAGCCGCACTTCCCGACAACACCATCATCCTTACTGCAGGATGTGCCAAGTACCGTTACAACAAGCTCGAGCTTGGCGATATCGGCGGCATACCCCGAGTGCTCGATGCCGGTCAGTGCAACGACTCATACTCCCTTGCCGTCATAGCCCTCAAACTTCAGGAGGTATTTGCCCTTGACGATATCAACGATCTGCCAATTTCCTTCGACATTGCCTGGTACGAGCAGAAAGCCGTGACTGTGCTGCTCGCCCTGCTGTATTTAGGGGTAAAAGGCATTCGCCTCGGACCAACACTTCCCGAGTTCCTGACACCGAATGTAGCCGCCGTTCTGGTCGAGAAATTCGGCATCAAGCCAATCGGGAAAGTTGATGCTGACATCGAAGCTATGATGGTCGGCGCTTGACCCCATACATAGTAGTTATTCTTTTTACCGCCCCCTCCCATGTCATCCCTGACAAAGGAGGGGAGCGATTAACCCTTAGCAATCGGCACCTGCCCTCCGCGCAAGCCCGTGAGCAATTCATGCCCTTGGGTATATCTACGTTCTCTTTCCTGTACTCACAGGCGCACTCATTATGCTCCTTGCCCTGCTAACCCCACTGAATTTTAAGCGAAATTTTAACCAATCTTAATGGAGTTTTATGATTCTATTGATTACTCTCAGAGGTGTGTATCATTCAATAATCATAACAACGGGGTCACCAATGAAAAACTTTTTACGCTTTCTATTTATGGCAATAATTGCTTTGACGCTTGCAAACAGGGCCGCATTTGCAGCAGAAGATACCAAAAGCCTTTTGTCAAGTGGTGAGGCTAAGTTTAAAGCAAAAAATTACAGTGGAGCAATTACAGACTACACCAAGGCCCTGGAGCTTAATCCAAAATTAGCCGAAGCTTATCTCGATCGAGGTTTTGCGAAACGCTCCGCTGGCGATATCGAAGGAGCGAAAATTGACTTTAAAACCTCAATAGATATAGACCCAACACCAAAAGATGCAGCCGCTTACTACAATCGGGCTCTTGCAAAATCCGCTCTTGGTAATAACGATGGCGCATTGTCAGACTATAAAAGGGCAGCTGACCATGGGGATACCAAGGCAAGGGAGTGGTTAAAAAATAATGGATATAAATAGTTGACTTCTCTTATCTGAAAGGCAAAGTATCAGCTTTCCTTTTCCCGGGGGCTTCTTCTTATTTTATTAGGCACTTACAGGAACTTTTTATAATGTATATAAATTTTATGCTAAGTAGGTTCTTGTTCACTGTATCTTGTGTAATAGTATATAGAAAAAGAAAACAGGATATCACCGTGCTGAGCGTTCATAGGGATGCCTTTGAACTTGCAGCATATTACCGTTGGAAAGCAAAAGGAAAAAACCTCTGGGCAGATAAAGATGACTGGTTTGAAGCAGAAGATTCCATCATTGAAGATTGACAAAAAGCAGCAAGACCATAACCCTGTCAGCCCTGTAGCATTGAGGGATCTCGACTTGCATCAGAGAGAGCTTGAGATGCCGCAGGATGATCTGCCTCAATCAAGGGCTGAACTGGAAAAAAGCCTTGTCAGGTATCGTGCATTATATGAGCAATCTGAACATAAACTGCAGCAGTTGACCCGTGCACTTCAAGCCACCAGCCAGAACAATCAGTCACTGATTCAAAGCACTACTGAAAGAGAGCTGCTTGAAACGCAGAAACGCTTTACCCAGGCACTGGAAGCCTCTAAGGCCGGTGTCTGGAAGTGGGATGTCAAAACCGGGGAAAATATATGGTCAGACGAGTTATGGAAGTTATACGGGTTGAAACAAGGCAAGGAAAAAGCCTCCCATGAGCTCTGGCGACAAACTATTCATCCCGACGACAGGCAAGAGATAATCCAGAATGTTGTACATGCTGTGAAACAGGCAATCCCGATTGCTTTTGAATATCGTGTTTTTCACCTTGACGGCACGCAGCACTGGCTGATGGCAAAAGGCAAACCGTTATTCGATGATAACGGCGAAGTAGCATACTATATCGGCACAATCATTGATATCACCGATCGCAAGCAGATAGAGCTTGAACATGAACAGCTGATCGAAAGCAGGGCAGGATTTAACGCCGCTCTGCAAATGCGGCATATCGGCTGGTGGGAACTTGATCTGAGTGACAACGTTGTCTATAGGTCACTTGAGCATGAGCGTATATTTGGCTACGACTCTTTTCGTTCACAGTGGACCTATAAGACCTTTCTGGATCACATTATTCCCGACGATCGCGCCGAAGTGGAGAAAAAGTTCAAGGAAGCAGTTGCGAAACTCGCTGACTGGCATAGTGAATGCAGGATTCGGCGTGCAGATGGTCAGATTCGCTGGATATGGGCAGTCGGGGGCTATCAGTTTGACAAAACAGGCAAGGCGATTCGTATGTCCGGCATTATACAGGATATCACCGATCGCAAGCTCCAGGAAGTGGAGCGAGAAGCACTGCAGGCGCAGCTCTATCAGGCACAGAAAATGCAGATGGTTGGCCAGCTTGCCGGAGGCATTGCCCACGACTTCAACAACATGCTAACAGTGATTCTCGGCCATACCGAACTTGCTCTTGAGCGTCACGACAGCTCCAATGAAGATCTCAGGGCCATACAGAGCGCAGCCACCCACTCTGCAGAACTCACAAAGCATCTCCTTGCATTTGCCCGGCGGCAGAGTGTCTCGGCCCGTATCATTGACTTGAACTCCTCCGTAGAAGAGCTGCTCACCATCCTGAGACGCCTGATTGGTGAAAACATCACTCTCCAATGGATACCCAAAGTCAAGGACGCCTTTGTCAAGCTTGATCCATCACAACTCATCCAGATGCTGACCAACCTTTGCATCAATGCCCGTGATGCCATTTCTGACATTGGTACCATCACCATCGAAACCTGCACAATCCATGTTGACCAGGCCAAAATCAATGCCGGCCACGTCTGCACCATACCCGGTGCATATGTTACCCTCACCATTACCGATAATGGACACGGCATCGAAAAAAAACATCTTCCACATATATTCGAACCTTTTTTCACAACCAGAGATATTGGCAAAGGCACAGGCATGGGCCTCGCAACGGTCTATGGTATTGTCAAACAAAACAACGGCTCTATAACCGTCGAGAGTAAAAAAGGAAAGGGAACCAGAATCATTATCTATCTGCCATTGCACCAGGAAGAGAGGCTCCCCGAAAAAAGCGCAGCAGAGGAGCCGGAATTGCCCTGCAATAAAGGCATGATCCTGCTGGTCGAAGACCAATCCGATATCCTGCAATTATGCAGAACAATGCTTGAACAGCAAGGATACACCGTCCTTACAGCCTCAACTCCACAGGAAGCAATAGAACTTGCCTGGAAAAAGAGAGAGAATATTGACCTGCTGGTAACGGACGTGATTATGCCGGAGATGAACGGCAGCGATCTTTTCAAAACAATTGAACCGATATGTCCCAGGCTCCATGTGCTCTATATGTCGGGCTTCACGGCTGACTATATAGGCAAGCACCTTGCTGGCGACAAGCAGGCAAACTTTATCGAAAAGCCATTTTCCCTCAGGGCCTTGACAACAATTGTCCACGATATCCTGAAAAAGCAACCTGAAGAGTAATCCTTTCCCATTCCTATGACACTCCAAAGCAAGGCCTCGGCCTGACCGGCTGTCGGCAACAAAAGAACTTTAACTGATTGTGACGTATTTAATCGTAAATTTCAATTACATTTTTATTCCTGTTTCAAAGTACTTTTTCCGCCATGGCCTCAAATCGCCCTTATCGACCCTCATGGGGCCTCCAGGCTGCCCTTGAAGAAATTGAGAAATATCGGGCGCAGTTATACGACCCGGAAGTAGTTGATGCCCTGCTCCGCCTGTTTCGAGAAAAAGGCTATCAGCTCCCGGTCTGATGCAAACCACCCCGGAATATCGTACTTTATTGTTACAATTCCCTATAGAGAAAAAGCAAAAATACTAACCCATGCCAGAGAAGAAACAGGGTAACAATAACTCAAGCCAGACACAAAGCGGGCAGGCTAAGGATGTTCTCCATCGTAACCTCGGCACCTATATGCAGCACGGCTACGCCTACTACCGCATGATTACCGATGAAGAGAACCGTGTTGATTTTATCTATGAGGAGGTCAACGAGAATTATGAGAAGCTGACCGGATTGAGAGAGGTTATAGGCAAGAGAATCACAGAAATCCGCCCAGGTCTGGCCAGGTCAAATCCACGGTTTTTCGAGAAATATGCAAAGGTAGCCGAAACAGGCATACCCGACAAGTTTGAAATCTTCATCGATACAGAGAATCACTGGTATGATGTCTCCCTCTACAGCCCCCAGAAAGGCTATGTGCTCTCAATGTTCGATGATATCACAGCACGCAAACTGGTTGAGCACCAACTTCAGAAACTGAGTGTTGCAGTCGAGCAAAGTCCCGCAATTGTGGTCATGACAGATCCGCTCGGCGCTATCGAATACATCAACCCAGCCTTTACCCAGGTTACAGGATATACAGCAGAAGAGGCAATAGGTCAAAACCCCCGCATTCTTAAGTCCGGCCTGATGCCGCAAACCGTCTATGAAGATCTCTGGAAAACCATTCTTTCAGGCGATGTCTGGCATGGAGAGCTGCAAAACAAAAAGAAAAACGGTGAACTCTACTGGGATCAAGCCGTGATCTCGGCCATACGGAACAAAGAAAATGTGATAACCAATTTTGTTGCCGTCAAGGTAGATATCACAGAACAAAAAAAAACAGAGCATGAACTGATCGATGCCAAACAAAAAGCCGAAGAGAGTGACCGGTTAAAATCAGCCTTTCTTGCCACCATCACCCATGAGCTCCGAACCCCGATGAACGGAATTCTCGGCTTTTCCGAACTCCTCAAAGAGCCTGATCTCTCACCACAAGAATCCATCGAGTATGTCGACCTTATCCATCAAAGCGGCCTGCGTCTCCTCACACTCATCAATGAACTTATCGATATAGCCCGTATTGAATCCGGTGAAACCAGGGTTCAGCAGGTCGACACCAGCGTCAACAAGCTTCTGTCCGATCTTGTAACCTTTTTCAAACTTCAGATTCGCAAAAAAGGGTTGCGACTTAAATGTACCCCAGGTCTACCTGACAGCATAAGCACCATCACGACAGACAGCGCAAAACTTACCCAGATACTCACCAACCTTGTCAACAACGCACTGAAATTCACCTTTGAAGGTGGGATTGAAATTGGCTATACAAAGCTCAACGGCACGCTTGAGTTTTATGTCAAAGACACCGGCATCGGCATACCACTTGCCATGCAGGAAAAGATCTTTGAACGATTCATTCAGGTCGATAACCCCCTGACTAGAGAGATCGAAGGCTCCGGACTTGGCCTGAGCATTACCAAAGCCTATATTGCCATGCTTGGCGGAACCATCCAGGTGGACTCAGTTGAAGGCAGGGGCACTACCTTTACCTTCACCCTGCCCTACAATCACCCAGGGAGTCATGAGCCATCCAAAGCAGTTTCCAGCATCCTGCTGCTCATAGCCGAAGATGACGACATAACCCGCATTCTCCTCACAAAGATACTCAAAGACGAAAACATAGCTATCCTTTATGCCCATAACGGTCATGAAGCCATTGAGCTCGCAAAGCTCCACCCCGAAATCAATCTGGTGCTTATGGACATAAAAATGCCACTCCTAAACGGTTACGAAGCAACACGGCAAATCAAACAACTTCGCCCCGATCTACCGATTATAGCCCAGACAGCCCTTACAGCAGCAGAATACCGCGAAAAAGCAATACAAGCTGGGTGTGATCGTTTTATCAAAAAACCAGTCAGTAAAAAAGAACTGATCACCATGATACATGAACTCCTCTATCGGTAAGGGGAGTGCCACAAGGGGTGCCTTAAACGCTCAATACTTTCAAGGAGTATTTTTATGGCTCTTGAGTTCAGAAAGGAGGCGCCGACTCAGCTGCGTTCTCCGGATGACCTTGACCGGTTGAGGATGCCTGGGAAGCTGCTGCAATGGCCGGGTTTGATGAGGATATCCGCCAGATGCCGATGGGAATGCATACCCTCATCAGTGAGGGCGGTGGAACACTTTCCGGCGGGCAGAAGCAGCGGCTGATTATTGCCGGTTCCCTTGTCCGGAAGCCGCGCATCATCTTTTTTGACGAAGCAACCAGCGCTCTCGATAACCGCACGCAGGAGGTGGTCAGCAAGAGTCTTGAGCAGCTTAAGGCAACCCGTCTTGTGATTGCTCACCGACTCAGTACCATCCGGAATGCTGACCGCATCTACAGCCTCGATCAAGGGCGTATTTTGCAGTCGGGCAGTTACAATGAATTAATGGCTCAGGAGGGGTTTTTTAAGGAGCTTGCCATCCGGCAAATAGCTTAGCGTAACAACTGAACTTGGCCAAGCCAATGAGATCAAGCATTGCGCCAGTGCAGATGAAGATCGCTAAAGAGCCCGATTCGAGTACACAACACGCTGCAGCGTGGTTGGCTGTGCTGGCCGCAAGAACTTTGGCGTGAGAACTTGGAACATTAGCTGTAACTTCCGAAAAAATAATTTGGATATAGATATCTATCTATCTATCTATCTCGTGCTTGATTAAGACTTGTCAGCCAGTACGACCAGAACGAACATGCAGACTCTACCGTACTCTCTTCCACATGCAAGGTGCCACAGTGCTACTTACACTTCCCCAACTGCAGCGCCATGAGAAAGGATATTTCTAATCCATTGGGTCGCTCTGAGTTACGGAGGCTGGCTGAGGAGCGGCTGAGAGCCAGTGGGTTCATTCCTGAATCCCAAGCATCCCCAGTTGATAAGCAGCGAATCCTGTATGAACTCTCGGTTCACCAGATTGAGCTTGAGATGCAGAATAAAGAGCTTCAGCAAGCATACAATGAAATCCAGAAAGAACATAAGCGCTTCAGCGATCTCTACGATTTTGCGCCAGTCGGCTATCTGACGCTTGCTCGAGACAGCACAATACTTGAGGCAAATCTTACCATCGACAAAATGCTCTCTTGTGAGCGATCGCATCTAAAGGGAGCCCGCTTTAGCAGTTTTATGGTACATGCCGATCTCCCTGTGTTTAACAGCATGATGCAGAAGGTCTTCCAGAGTAAAACTTATGAGCATTGTGAGGTCAGGATAGAGCACGTTGACCCCGAAAAGGCAACTTCACTCCCACAAACGTTTCGGCTTGACGCCATCACCAGCGACAGTCCCGAGGAATGCCGTCTTACATTCACCGATATAAGCGATGCCCGGCGTGCATTAGATGCTCTGAAAAATAATGAAGCCCAATACAGATGCTTGTTTGATGCAGCACAGGAAGGAATTTTGATACTCGACTACAAAAGTGGAAAAATTGTTGATGCCAATCCCTTTATAGCTCATCTCATAGGTTTTTCCCTTGATGAAATTGAAGGTAAAGAACTTTGGGAGATCGGGTTTATTCTGGATAAAGAACTGGCACGAAACACATATCTGGAACTGCAAACGAAAAGTTATATCCGGTATTCTAATTTACCTCTCCAGCACAAGTCAGGCAAGGTCATTGAAGTTGAGTTTTTCTGCTACGTCTATATCAGTGGCGATGAAAAAGCAATACAGTGCAACATTCGCGATATCACGCTCCAGAAACAATTGTTGGAGTATGAAAAGAAGCAGAATCAGATCATCGAACAACTCGCCATGCATGACCCCTTGACCGGCCTGCCAAACCGCCGTCTTCTTTCCGAGCGGGTATCGCTCTCGCTCGCTCAATGCCGTCGGAACAACGCCATGGCAGCCTTGATGATCTTTGATCTGGACAAGTTCAAACCAGTCAACGACACCCTTGGCCATGCAATCGGCGATATCCTGTTACAGCAAGTGGCCTCCCGCTCAGTTGAAGCACTGCAAAGAGGAGAAGACTCAATCGCCCGCCTCGGTGGCGATGAATTTGTCGTCCTGCTGCCGCAGATTGTTGCCATATCGAATGCGGTTACCATGGCAGAAAAAATCCGGAAAAAAATAAAAGAACCCTACACCATCGAAGGGCATACCATCGATATCTCCTGCAGCATCGGTGTCGCAGTCTTCCCTGATCACGGCGAAGACGAACTTAATCTGATGAAACATGCCGACGAGGCTCTGTACCGTGCGAAAAATAATGGGAGGAACCAAGTAATGGTATTTTAAACACATCCAATCCAACACTCAGCGTATCAGGGTTAGTAACACCGTTCTGCCCAACAGCTATCATGAACGCGCATACAACATGACAAAAATAAATTTGAAGCCAATGTTAATTCCGCTAAACAGGCGGCAACCTCCCCAGGCGTTAACGGGCATTAACGGGCTTGATATCATTACCGAAGGCGGGCTGCCGAAAGGTCGAGACTCACTCATTTGCGGAGGAACAGGTACCGGAAAAACCCTGCTCGCCATGGAGTTTTTGCTCAGAGGTGCCCAGCAGTTTCATGAGGCCGGCAACCTTAAAATGATTGCACAGGAAAAAACCCGTCAATCGCAACTAATCGCGTCGATCGAACTGCAATGGGAAAAGTTCGTAACGTTGATGAACGGCATACCCTTGTAAAAGCTAAAAAAAAATCAAAATGAACGGCAGCAAATGACCGATAAACCGATTGATTTAAGAGTTCATAAAAAAACAGAATCTGCAACCGCTCCTTCCAGTAAATGGCTATTGCGGTTGTATGTCGCAGGAACTACCGTACATAATAGCTCAAGCAGGATTTTTGCATTAATTATGCAGACAAATACTCGTTTATTCAGCCATAAGGTTTTGCGGCGTTTTTATTGTCATTCTCCTCAACAAATTTATCGGAAAGGGTAAGACCCCTGGTGATATAAAGGAATAATAAAAAGAAGTTGGTAGTATTTTTTCAACAAGTCTGATCATGAAAAGCCATGTCAAACGAAACAATCGATGATGTAACCGGCGGCATCAACGCAATAACCGGATCCGCAGGCAAAATTGCAACACAGCAAATCGAGCTGTTCACCCTCGCTATCGAGTCTGTGACACAGCTTTTTGTGCCAATCAGCAAAACGGCAACAGATCTTGTTACAGGCACGCTAACAGCCCTGAATCAAGTGCTGGAAAGCGTATCAACAGCTCTCGCTCCAAAAAAATAGTTAATCCTTGAACCGTTGTTCAATTACCTTGCTTGGTCTGGCATAACCGGCTGTGTTGGGGGAAGAGCCCTGTAGCATTGAGGCAGTGTTGAAGCAGCATGCACACTCCTCATCACTCTTCTCCCTGTCATCCTGCACTCTCTCATCCTCAGCCAGCCACATCTCTTCCAGAGCATATTCTATTACATGAGAACAAATAAGCTCTATACGATCAGCAATATCCTCTTTTGCCATCAATGCAGCACGGAATGCCAGATCACCTTTCATTCTCTCAAGGTATGCTTCCAATGGCTCTTGAGGCATAACAAATCTCTTTTAATCCCTGAACCGCTGTTCAATATCCTTGGTAGGCTTTGCAAAACCCGCTGCTTTCGGCGATGAGCCCTTGAACACAGAAGAAGAAGAGCCACCATAAAGAAAAGGATAGGCATTGACCAGCAAGCGCTTCGTACCTTTCCCTACATTCTCAAGATAATCACCAACAGTCCACCACGTCCCATCAATGTATGTTTCAACCATTCTTCCGTATGCCGATCCAAAATTGGTAAAGAGTCCCGATATGTTAATCATGGGCAGTGGTTTTGTTGATTTATTATGCACTGTCATGCAAGTTAGCAGAAATAGGCTGATCTTGAAATAAATTATACCGTAAAACCCTTATATCATCAGCACGCCATGCGTAATCCTGAGCGCAGCGAAAGATAGATCCCAGCAGTAACCTCCTAAGATATCAGCACACTTACAATGGCGGGTCAGTGATGATACAATGGATGACGAAGGTAAGTGTAGCTTGAGCGACCGTCAATTCAGCGTATTCATCTGGCAATCCGCCATCTGAGTATTCCGGCGAATGTGTACCACTGATTCCGGACGAAAGTGTACCACCTATTCCGCGACAAAATGTACCACTGATTCCGCGGCAAAGTGTACCACC
>Ga0214231_100016_pt1 | contig 80754 bp, 78 predicted proteins | sample TroBogypolimnion_44_FD_153069 | JGI IMG/M metagenome (GOLD analysis project Ga0214231, IMG submission 153069) | Freshwater microbial communities from Trout Bog Lake, WI - 12MAY2008 hypolimnion | ecosystem: Environmental > Aquatic > Freshwater > Lake > Hypolimnion/Profundal zone | place: Trout...
GTCTCTGCTTGCATCTCTTCGATGTTCACAATCTTGCCATCGTCTGCGATGAATGCAATCGACAATGGAATCTTGGTATTGTTCATCCAGAAGCAATGACCAGCTTTTTGTTCAAAGATAAACAGCATTCCAGAATTTGTAGGCATGCTAGCGCGATTCATGAGGCCAACTTCTCTAGCTTTAGGGGTATCAGCAAGCTCTGCCTGAATGCGATAGATGCTGGTCTTGAGTTCAATAGTCGGTAAGCCTACGTTCACTTGTGCCAACGCCAGCGACGATCCGATAAAAAGAGAAGCTGCAATGAGCTTGCAGAAAAATTGAGTAGTTGTGTTCATCGCTTGTATTTTAAGTGAACCAATTTTTAGACGAAAAAAAACCCAGGAAAGAATCCTGGGTTTTCCATAATGATCTAAGGACTATTAAGCCGCTTGGATATTGGTAGCTTGCTTGCCTTTAGGACCTTGGGTAATATCAAACGTTACCTTTTGGTTTTCCTTAAGGGTTTTGAACCCAGGCATAGTAATTGCGCTGAAATGCGCGAACAACTCTTCTTCACCATCATCAGGTTTGATAAAGCCAAAACCTTTTGCATCATTGAACCACTTAACAATTCCGGTCGCCATGCGAACTCCATTACATAAACTTAAAACAACCGTGATGAGGGTAAATACTTTTTAATCAGTCTCAATCCACAACACGCCTAAATAGAACCTCTTTTGAAGCCTACCCCCTGATTGTTTGCCCTTTTTGTAGGGGTGTCAAGGAGTTATATGCACTTACCCCCTATTAATGATCCCTTTTTTTATCGAAAAATGCCCCAATATGGTTTAAATGGGGCATTTTGCGTGTTTTTCGCAACAAGACCCTCCTTTAAATAAGTTTGGATATCTGTGTTTAGAATGTTTCTCATGAGCCGCACTCCCAAAAATCCCACTACTGGCGTCCCCGCCAATCCCTACGTTGAAGACACCCTTTTGCTCGAAAAACAGGTCGAGCAAGTTAAGGCTCCTTCCATGTACAAAGTTTTGTTACTGAATGACGATTACACGCCGATGGAATTTGTAGTGATGGTCATTCAGGAGTATTTTAATAAGGACCATGAAACAGCAACGCGCATCATGTTGCAAGTTCATTTGGTTGGCAAAGGCGTTTGCGGAATATTTACCCGTGATGTTGCTGCCACCAAGGTGCATCAAGTTATTGAATTATCCCGTGAAGCGGGTCACCCACTACAGTGCACTATGGAGGAAGCATGATTGCCCAAGAACTAGAAGTAAGTTTGCACATGGCGTTTGTTGACGCACGGGCATCCCGACACGAATTCATTACCGTGGAACATTTGCTGGCCGCCTTGCTTGACAACGCTACCGCGGTAGAAGTACTTAAGGCATGCGCTGTCAATATCGCAGAGTTACGCGCTCAACTGAAAAACTTTATCAATGACAACACACCAGTAGTGCCTGGTAATGATGAAGTAGATACACAACCTACATTAGGATTTCAGCGAGTGATTCAACGTGCCATCATGCACGTGCAATCGACATCCAATGGCAAGAAAGAAGTGACTGGTGCAAATGTATTGGTTGCCATCTTTGGCGAGAAAGATTCTCATGCGGTGTACTTCTTGCAACAGCAAGGCGTTACTCGCTTAGATGTCGTGAACTTCATTAGTCATGGCGTTCGTAAAGACCAAACTGAGCATGTAAAGCCTGCTGACACTACGCAAGAGACAGAAGAGGCAGCCTCGTCTGGTAAAGAGAGCCCTCTGGATCAGTACACCCAGAACCTAAATGCCTTGGCTCGCCAGGGGAAGATTGATCCACTGATTGGTCGTGAGAGCGAAGTAGAGCGTGTGATTCAAGTGCTTTGCCGTCGCCGCAAGAACAATCCTTTGTTAGTTGGAGAAGCTGGTGTTGGTAAAACTGCCATTGCTGAAGGCTTAGCCTGGAGAATCGTTAAGGGAGATGTGCCTGACATTTTGGCTGATGCCACCGTATATTCATTAGATATGGGCGCATTACTGGCTGGCACCAAATACCGTGGTGACTTCGAGCAACGTTTAAAGAGTGTTCTTAAGTCACTAAAAGATCACGCTCATGGCGTTTTATTTATTGATGAGATTCATACTCTGATTGGTGCAGGCGCTGCCTCGGGTGGCACTTTAGATGCAAGTAATTTATTAAAGCCAGCCCTGTCTAATGGGCAACTCAAATGTATCGGTGCAACCACCTTTACTGAATACCGTGGCATCTTCGAAAAAGACGCAGCCCTATCACGTCGCTTCCAAAAAGTAGATGTAGTGGAGCCAACCGTTGATCAGACTGTGCAAATTTTGCGCGGCCTGAAATCTCGCTTCGAGGAACACCACAGCGTGAAATACGCAGCTGGCGCTTTAGTGGCTGCAGCAGAACTTTCTGCCCGCTATATCAATGATCGTCACTTGCCTGATAAAGCAATTGATGTGATTGATGAGGCAGGTGCTGCTCAACGTATTTTGCCGAAGTCCAAGCAGAAGAAAACCATTGGTCGTCCCGAGATCGAAGAGATCGTTGCCAAGATTGCTCGTATACCGCCCCAATCTGTCACTGTGGACGATCGTAGCAAGCTGCAAACCTTGGATCGCGATATTAAGAGCGTGGTTTTTGGTCAAGATCCTGCCATTGAGGCTTTGGCTAGCGCCATTAAGATGACTCGTGCCGGTCTTGGCAAGATTGATCGCCCAATTGGCTCATTCTTATTCTCAGGGCCTACAGGTGTTGGTAAGACTGAGGTTGCAAAACAGCTGGCTTATATCCTAGGTATTGAGCTTCTACGTTTTGATATGTCCGAGTACATGGAGCGTCATGCCGTTAGCCGTTTAATTGGCGCCCCTCCGGGTTATGTTGGCTTTGATCAAGGCGGTCTGCTTACTGAAGCCGTCAATAAGAAGCCGCATTGTGTCCTCTTGCTCGATGAGATTGAAAAAGCCCATCCAGATATTTTCAACATCCTCTTGCAGGTCATGGATCATGGTACTTTGACGGATAACAATGGTCGCAAAACTGACTTCCGTAACGTGATCATCATCATGACCACGAATGCTGGTGCTGAAGCGATGCAGAAATCCACCATGGGCTTTACTAATGTCCGTGAGACTGGTGATGAAATGGCTGATATCAAGAAATTCTTCACGCCTGAGTTCCGCAACCGTTTAGATGCTATCGTTTCCTTCAAGGCACTTGATGAAACCATCATCATGCGTGTGGTTGATAAGTTCTTGATGCAGCTAGAAGAGCAATTGCATGAGAAGAAGGTCGACGCTACCTTTAGCCCAGCATTACGTGCACACTTGGCTAAACATGGTTTCGACCCACTCATGGGCGCGAGACCAATGCAGCGGATTATTCAAGATACTGTACGCAAGGCCCTTGCTGATGAATTACTGTTTGGTAAGTTGGCTCAGGGCGGTCATGTAGATGTGGATATCGATGCAGATGGTAAAGTGCTGTTGAACTTTGATACCCCAAAATTACCAGGTAAGGCTGCTAAGGCTGATATAGCTCCTGCAGAAGAAATTTAATCCACACTAGATTTACTAATAAAGGGAAACCATGTCACATCACGATAAATTGCTGGAAGCTTTTGAAACTTACAAAGCGGAGAACGAAAAGTTTCAAGGTAAAGGAATCAAAGCATCTGCAGCGCGTGCTCGCAAGGCCTTGCAAGAAATTGCTGGCTCATGCAAAGAGCGTCGCAAAGAAATCACTGCTGAAAAAGAATCTCGTGAAGGTGCTGGTGCTGGCATGTCGCAAGACGCTGCTCGTCATGCGCATATTCGTAAGTAAGGCGGAGTTTCTAAAAAGAAAAAGCCACCTACGGGTGGCTTTTTTATTGGCTATTACTGAATTGATTATTAGCTACGACCTGTGCTGCCAAATCCACCGGCACCACGACTACTCTCAGTAAACTCTTCCACCACTTTAAGTTCAACCTGCTGTACTGGCATCACTACCAATTGAGCCAAACGCTCCATTGGCTCGAGTTTGAATGGGGTGGATCCACGATTCCAGGTGCTCACCATGAGTTGACCTTGGTAGTCGGAGTCAATTAGGCCAACTAAGTTGCCCAACACAATACCGTGTTTATGTCCCAGGCCAGAACGTGGCAGGATAAAGGCGGCATAGCGAGGATCTTCTACGTAAATGGCAAGCCCGGTTGGGACTAATACAGTTTGGCCCGGGGCAATCTCAATGGCTTCATCGATACAGGCTCGTAGATCTAGACCGGCACTTCCTGGTGTGCCATAACTAGGCAACTGATCGCGCATACGTTCATCGAGAATTTTGACTTGAAGAGCTTGCATGGGATTTCCTAAAACTGGAGGTGAAAATGAAAAAACTTTGAAGCTAAATTTTCTTGGCAACTAGCTGAATCAATTGACGAGCCAAATGTAGTTTCTCAGCCTTGGCAAGTTTTTTGCTGCCACTAGCATCTATTACGAGTAATTGATTTAGATCGCTACCAAAGGTATCGGGACCAATATTGCCAACAATCATCGGAATGCCTTTACGCTTTCTTTTTTCATCAGCATGATGCTCTAGATCAGTCGATTCAGCTGCAAAGCCTACGCAGTATGGGTAAGGTTTGCCACTTTTAGTTTTGACTGTTTTGGCAACATCAAGAAGAATGTCTGGGTTGGCTATAAATTCGATGCTTGGAACTTCTTTGCCATTGCGCTTAATCTTTTCCTTCGCGGGCTTGGCAACACCCCAGTCCGCTACTGCAGCCACTGCAAAGAATAGATCACAATCCGCTGCCGCTAATGTCGCAACATGCATCTCTTGAGCGCTTACTACATTCGTGCGGGTAATCTTACCCGTGGCTTCTAGTGGAGTAGAGAGATCGCAAGGGCCTGCAATCAGATGAACCTCTGCACCAGCCTCTAGGGCTGCTCTCGCGATAGCAAAACCCATCTTGCCAGAGCTATGGTTAGTAATGCCTCGAACTGGATCAATTGCTTCAAATGTTGGGCCAGCAGTAATCAGTACTTTTTTCCCGAGTAGCGTTTTTTTCTGAAAAAAGGCAATGACTTGCTCAGTAATTTCAGCGGGTTCTAGCATACGACCCATGCCAACTTCACCACATGCCTGAAAACCGCTAGCGGGACCAAGTAATGCCACACCATCTTTTTCGAGTCGTTCGGCACTTCTTTGGGTGGCCGCATGTTCCCACATCTGCTTATTCATTGCTGGTGTGAGTAGGAGGGGGCAATCTCTTGCTAGGCAAAGTGTAGTCAATAAGTCATCTGCGAGGCCTAGAGAAAGCTTCGCCATGAGATCAGCACTTGCAGGTGCAATCAGAATGACATCTGCCGAGCGAGACAGCTCAATGTGTGCCATGTTGTTTGGAATGGTGCTATCCCATTGACTCAAGTAAACCGGATTCCCAGTCAGGGCTTGCATAGTTACAGGAGTTACAAATTGCTGAGCTGCTTCTGTCATCACTACCTGCACTGATGCACCTTCTTGCATCAAGAGGCGCGCGAGCTCTGGCGTCTTATAGGCGGCAATACCACCGGAGATACCAAGAACGATTTTCTTATTTAAAAGGGATTGCATGGCGCCAGCTTAATGGGATTGAGAGGATTTGCCAAATGACTTGTGCAATTCACCGAAAATGATTAGTACAGCCCCGATGCAAATAGCGCTATCGGCCACATTAAATGCTGGCCAATGCCAATAGGCATAGTGCACATCAATAAAGTCGACCACTGCGCCATACATCAGCCGATCCAATACATTGCCTATGGCTCCCCCAAGAATGAGGCTCAGGGCCACACAAAGCAGACGGTCTTTTTGATGTTTCCGTAAAACAATCACAATGTAAATACAGGCAGCTAAACCGAGAATAGTAAAAAACCAACGCTGCCAACCAGAACCTTGAGCCAGAAAAGAAAATGCTGCGCCTGGATTAAACAGTAGCAACCAATTGAGAAAGGGAAGTACCTGCTCTGGTATGCCCATCTGCAAGTGACTCAGTGCTAGCCACTTGGTTGATTGGTCCAGCAGCAAAGTTACTGTGGCAATCGCTAGGCAGCGTAAAAAAGTTATGCTCATCAAGGTTTAATATTTAGGCAAACAAGCGATGGTCACCATCGCCAAATAGGTTGCTAATGCAGCGCCCGCAAAGTTCTGGATGATCCGCATTGGCACCAACATCTTGGGTGTGATGCCAGCAGCGCCCACACTTCTTGTATTGACTGCCGCGCACGAGAACTTCTAAGCCCGCATTGCTTAACTCAATATTAGCGCTTGAGGTGATCGTGACAAAACGTAAGTCATCTTCCAGTGAATGCAAGATAGCAAAGTCGACATCGCCTAATTTAATTGTGAGCTCGGCTTGTAGGGATGAGCCAATATTGCCAGCTTCGCGTTCCACTTCAATTGCTTTCGTGACTTCTGAGCGAATCTCGCGAATACGATGCCACTTGGCAAGCAATTCATCGGCATTGTTCATGGCAGGTAAAGCGCCAAACTCTTCCATGAAGATGGATTCAGAGGGCTTGCTACCTGAGCCATAGGGTAATGCTTGCCATGCTTCCTCGGCAGTGAAGGAGAGGAAGGGTGATAACCACTTCAAGAGATTCTTGGTGATGTGAAAGAGCGCATTCTGGGCGGCACGACGATCGGGTGAATTTGCTGCGCTGGTGTAGAGGCGGTCCTTCAGGATGTCTAAATAGAAACCACCTAAATCTTCTGAGCAGAAATTGAGCATTCGAGTAACCGCTGGGTGGAATTCATAAGCCTTGTAATGCGCCTCGATGTCACCTTGTAATTGATTGGCGAGTGCCACTGCATAACGATCAATTTCGAGCAATTGCTCCGCAGGCATCGCATGTTCGATTGGATCAAAGTCAGAGAGGTTGGCTAGCAAGAAGCGCAAAGTATTACGAATACGACGATAGCTCTCAGTAACGCGCTTGAGAATCTCGTCGGAGATAGTCATCTCACCAGAGTAGTCGGTTGAGGCGACCCAAAGGCGAATAATTTCAGCGCCGAGTTTGTCGGCTACCTGTTGTGGGGCGATGACATTTCCTACAGACTTGCTCATCTTGCGACCTTGGCCATCCACAGTAAATCCGTGGGTGAGCAATGCTTTGTATGGTGGCTTACCATCGAGCATGGCGCCAGTTAGCAAGGAAGAGTGGAACCAGCCACGATGTTGATCTGAGCCCTCAAGGTATAAATCAGCCAAGCGGCCATTAGGTGTTTCGGCGTCAGCAGTCAGCAATTCATTGCGGTGTGAGCCGCGAATCACATGCCAGTGCGTTGTTCCAGAGTCAAACCAAACATCTAGTGTGTCGCGATTTTTTTCGTACTGAGCGGCTTCATCACCAAGTAATTCAGAAACTTCGAGTTGTTGCCAGGCTTCTATACCGCCTTTTTCTACACGCTTGGCGACTTCTTCGAGTAACTCAACGGTGCGCGGATGTGGATCACCAGTTTCTTTGTGCACAAAGAAGGCCATCGGCACGCCCCACTGACGTTGACGAGACAAGGTCCAGTCAGGACGGTTGGCAATCATGCTGTGTAAGCGCTGCTTGCCCCAGGCGGGGAAGAATTCAGTGCTGTCAATACCTGCTAGAGCAGTCTCACGCAAGCTAGTTTTGCCATCAGCTGGCTTCTTATCCATGCTCGCAAACCACTGTGAAGTAGCGCGATAAATAATTGGAGACTTATGGCGCCAGCAATGCATGTATGAGTGGGTATAGGTCTTATCACGCAATAAGCTTCCCGCCTCACGCATAGCTTCTACAATCTTTGGATTGGCTTTCCAGATATATTCATTGGCAAAGAGCGGCAACCAAGAGGCATACACACCGTTACCCATGACTGGATTGAGAATATCTTTGTCGGCTAATTGATTTGCTTTGCAGGACTTAAAGTCTTCCTCACCATAGGCGGGGGCAGAGTGAACGATGCCGGTACCTGTATCGAGTGTGACGTACTCAGCTGGATAAATTGGGGACAGGCGTTTATAGCCTTCATGCAATGGTGCTAGCGGATGCCAGAAAGAGATGTTTGCTAATTGAGCACCACTACAAGTTGCAATCACTTTACCTTCTAGGCCATAGTCTTGTAGACAAGTTTCCACACGATCCTTAGCCAGGATCAAAAGCTTGTCACCAACATCCACCAATGCATAAGTAACTTCTGGATGAACGTTCATTGCCTGGTTGGCAGGAATGGTCCACGGGGTCGTTGTCCAAATCACAATCTGACCGGGCTTGTTTGGCAGCTCAGAAAGTCCAAATGCTTTGGCAAGCTGTGGGCGCTGGGCCTCATCAAAGCCAAAGCCGACATCGACCGTTGGATCCGTTTTATCCTGGTACTCAACTTCAGCTTCAGCGAGCGCTGAGCCGCAATCAAAACACCAATTCACTGGTTTTAAGCCGCGGAACACATAGCCTTTTTCCCAGATCTTGCCTAAGGCGCGGATTTCATCGGCCTCATTGCGATAGTTCATGGTGAGGTAAGGATTATTCCAGTCGCCTAAGACACCTAAGCGTTCAAAGTCAATCTTTTGCTTGTCTACTTGGACTTGGGCATATGCGCGAGCTTTAGCTTGTACTTCCGCAGTTGGCAGGTTCTTGCCAAATTGTTTTTCAATTTGAATCTCAATTGGCATCCCATGACAATCCCAACCAGGCACGTAAGCAGAATCAAAGCCCATGAGCCAGCGGGACTTCACAATCATGTCTTTCAGAATCTTGTTGACCGCATGGCCAATATGAATGTCGCCGTTTGCATAGGGAGGACCATCATGCAAAATAAATTTTGGTTGATTGGCATGTGCCGCACGAATTTTTTCGTACAGCTTATTTTTCTGCCATTGAGCAACCCATTGTGGCTCACGCTTAGCTAGATCCCCTCGCATTGGAAATGAGGTATCAAGCAGATTGACGGGGTAAGAATTTTCTTTTTCAGACATACGCTTTTTTCTGGAAATAATTTCTGGCATGCTTTGCATCGGATGCAATCGCATTTGTTAGGGCATCAAGACCGTCATACTTGGCCTCGTCACGAATTTTTTCTAAGAGTTCAACGGTAATAATTTTTCCGTAAACATCTTGTTGATAGTCAAAGATATGGGTTTCAAGTAGTACCCGACCTTGGTCTTCTACTGTAGGTCTTACGCCTAGGCTGGCTACGGCTGGCAGGGGCTTATCACTTAAACCCAAAACCTGCGCAGTAAAGATGCCAGTAGTCGCTGGTTTGCGGTGATGCAAGTGATTGGCAACTGCTAAATTCAAAGTGGGGAAGCCAAGTGTGCGACCGAGTTTCTGTCCATGAATAACGTGACCAGAAATGGCATAAGGACGCCCCAATAATTTTTCTGCATGCGTCATATCACCATTAGCAAGTGCAGTTCGCAATGCTGAGCTCGAGATGCGCTCACCATCTTCCAAGATGGTTTGAATACTAGATACCTCAAAGCCGTATTTTTCACCGGCAGCTTTAAGGCTTGCAAAATTACCAGCACGTTTTGCGCCATAGCAAAAATCATCGCCAATCAAAATCCATTTAGCATTTAGACGCTTAACAATAATCTCAGAAACAAACTCGTCGGGAGAGAGGCGCGCAAAAGCAGTATTGAAATGTTCGACTACTGCACGATCGATTCCCAGTTCAGATAGCGCCGCTAATTTGTCGCGCAGATTCAGAATACGAGGGGGTGCTTGCTCAGGAGAGAAAAATTCTTTGGGATGTGGTTCGAAGGTCATGACACAGCTCACCAGACCCCTTTCTTTGGCGCCATCCACGAGCTGTTTGAGTAGGGCGCGATGACCCCTGTGCACACCATCGAAATTACCGATGCTTAGGGCACAAGCTGGTCCTGCAGAAAACTGGGTCGGGCCACGGAATACGTTCACAAAATCGCTTTCAGGGTAGCCATCAATTATATTGTGGGCATGCTTTCTATCGTTACCTTAATCTCAGGCCGCGGATCAAATTTCGAGGCCATCGTTAAAACTGCTCAAAAAGAGCAATGGCCAGTCAAGTTTGCGGGGGTTATAGCCAATCACTCTGCAGCCAAGGGCCTTGATTTTGCTCGCTCGCAGGGTATTCCTGCCTTTGCTATTGAGCACAAGCAGCATGCTACGCGTGAATCCTTTGATGCCGCCCTCATTCAGAAAATCGATGAACTGGGGGCTGATTTGGTGGTCTTGGCGGGCTTTATGAGAATTCTGACCCCAGGCTTTATTCGCCATTTCGAGGGTCGATTGATCAATATTCACCCGGCTCTATTGCCGGCATTCCCCGGTTTGCATACCCATGAGCGGGCTTTAGAAGCTGGCGTCAAGGAGCATGGGGCGACAGTTCACTTTGTAAATGAGGGGGTAGATGAGGGTCCAATCATTTGCCAGGCCTCTGTGCCAGTGCTCGCTGGCGACAATGCGGATACTTTGGCGGCACGTGTTTTGACTGCCGAGCATCAGATTTACCCGCGGGCCGTAAAATGGTTCCTTGATGGACGATTGCGAATAGAAGGTAATCAAGTGAAGTTACAACCCCCAGAGTCGCAATTTTTTAAATTATGAGTGCAGAACGCCCACCCCGGAAATCTGGCAACAGATTAGCGCCACATAAAAGCTACGCAGCCAAATCTAAAGATCCCTTGCGCCGCCCAGAGCGACGTAATGCTAGCGGCAATCTCATTGCACCTGAAGGTCAAAAGAATTTTTCTAATGCCAAAGCATTGCCTCAGCATGCAATTCATTTAGAGCGCTTGCTTCCAGAATTGCTCAGCTTTGAGCAGCCAGCCGATCGCGTAGTGAGTCGTTATTTCCGTGCTGAACCTCAGCTCGGCAATCGTGATCGCGCACTCATTGCGGAGAGTGCATTTGCAATTTTGCGTCGTAAAAATGAGTTCTCTCAATTTGCAGTGAGCGGTGAAGGTTCCCAGTCTAGACGCTTAGCCCTATTGGGTTTGCTGTCCGCCCTATCGGAAGGCGGGTTAGGTTCTGCGAACCGTGCAGAGAGCGCAATTGCGGACCTCGCTCACGTTCTCAAGGCTGGAGAATACGAATGGCTGCAACGATTTGCTACCGTTGACCCTACTGCTTTAAATCCTTTGGTTCGCAATAATTTGCCAGAATGGTTGTGGGATGCTTTTGGAAAATATCCTGGTGAAGAGACGCGTGAAGAGCTTGCGAAATCATTAATGCATCCAGCGCTTCTCGACTTGCGTGCAAACACCATGAAAACCAATCGCGAAGAATTGCTGGCGCAGATGAATGCATTGGGTGGTCGTTATCAAGCAATACCAACTCCCTATGCACCTGATGGTGTGCGCATTATGGGTAAACCTGCGTTGCAGAATACCGCTGGTTTTAAGGCTGGCATGTTTGAAGTGCAAGATGAAGGCAGTCAGCTTTTGGCCTATTTGCTTGCCCCTAAACGTGGCGAGATGGTAGTTGACTTCTGTGCTGGTGCCGGAGGTAAGACTTTGGCAATTGGTGCCTTGATGCGCTCTACAGGCCGTCTTTATGCTTTTGATACATCAGAGCGTCGCTTGGCTAATTTAAAGCCAAGACAGGCCCGTAGCGGCCTCTCAAATGTTCATCCCGTTTGGATTGATAGTGAGAACGATGCCAAGATCAAGCGCTTGGCTGGCAAGATTGATCGAGTCCTGGTGGATGCCCCTTGTAGTGGCATGGGTACATTGCGCCGTAATCCTGATCTGAAGTGGCGTCAAACTCCAGCTGGGGTCTTGGAGCTAAATCAGAAACAGATGAGTATCTTGGCCTCTGCTGCCCGCTTGCTTAAGCCTGGCGGACGTTTGGTTTATGCCACTTGCAGCCTTTTGCCTCAGGAAAACCAAGCAATTGCAGAGGATTTTCTGGCAAAACACCCTCAATTTGAGGCTGTTTCAGCTGCTGAGGTTCTTAAGCCATTGTTTCCAAAGGATAAATTGCCTTTAGGTTGTTCTACAGATAATCCTTGGTGGCAGTTGTGGCCCCATATTCACGGCACAGATGGCTTTTTTGGAGCCGTATTTCAGAAGAAGGCTGCCGACCCTGCCCCTGAAGCAGAAAAAGACGATCAAAAAGAGACTAAGGTCAAAAACAAGAAGACCCCTAAAGAACTAAAATAGAGCTTTAGACCTCTTTAGGGATTCCCTTTTGAACACAGTTTCAGGTTTTGATGTATTCCTCAATTGGCTTGCCAATGGATATTTAGATTGGTCTTGGTGGCAGATCACGCTGTTCACTTTGGCTGTAACGCACATTACGATTGCGGCAGTCACGATCTTCCTGCACCGTTGCCAGGCACATCGGGCTTTAGACCTCCATCCAATCGTTTCACACTTCTTCCGATTATGGCTTTGGCTCACTACCGGAATGGTGACTAAAGAATGGGCTTCGATTCACCGCAAGCATCACGCCAAATGTGAAACTGTAGACGACCCCCATAGCCCACAAATTTTGGGTATTGGCACCGTTCTCTCGCGCGGCGCAGAACTCTATAAAAATGAAGCTAAGAATCAAGAGACGATGGATAAGTTCGGTCACGGCACACCTGATGATTGGATCGAGCGCAATATCTATTCCAAGTTTTCTTGGCAGGGTGTCGCCATCATGCTCATCATCGACGTCTTTTTATTCGGCGGCATTGGCTTAACCGTATGGGCTGTCCAGATGTTATGGATCCCTATTACTGCTGCAGGCGTTATTAATGGTATCGGTCACTTTTGGGGCTATCGCAACTTCGATTGCGAAGATGCGTCTAGGAATATTTTCCCCTTGGGCATTTTGATTGGTGGTGAAGAGCTTCATAACAATCACCATACTTTTGCAACGAGCGCTAAGCTGTCAAATAAGTGGTACGAGTTTGATATAGGCTGGTTCTACATTCGGATGATGAGTGCAGTCGGTCTGGCAAAAGTGAAGAAGACTCCACCTAAACCAGTGTTGAGCGATCTACGTCCTGCTGATCAGAATACGCTTGAAGCCATCATTGCTAACCGTTATGAAATCATGGCGCGCTATAGCAAGACATTGCGCAACTTCTTTAGTAACGAAGTACAACATATGCAGGTTCTGGCGTCTCATTTGAGTGATGCTCGTACTTGGCTTTCCAAAGATGAGTCTCGCTTAAGCGAGGAAGAGAAAGCTAAGCTAGAAGAGTTGATGGCAAGTAATGCTCAGTTACGCAAGATGATTGAGATGCGTCGTGACCTACAGGCAATCTGGGGCCGCTCTAGCGCAAGCAGAGAGCAGTTGGTGTCACAGTTGCATTCGTGGTGTCAGCGTGCAGAAGATAGCGGTCTCACAAGCTTGCGCGAATTTTCTTTAAGACTGCGTCGATACGCTTAAGTTGAATAAAAATTGAGGCAATAAAAAAACCCGCTGATGAGCGGGTTTTTTTATTTGCGTGAAGTAGATTACTTCAGCTTTGTTTCTTTATAAGCAACGTGCTTGCGAATGGTTGGATCAAACTTCATGATCTCCATTTTCTCAGGCTTAGTACGCTTGTTTTTTGAAGTTGTGTAGAAGTGACCAGTACCTGCTGATGACTCTAACTTGATTTTTTCTCTACCGCCTTTAGCCATTTGTGCGCTCCTTAAATTTCGCCACGTGCACGCAGATCAGACAAAACAGCATCGATGCCATTCTTGTCGATAACGCGCAAACCAGCATTGGTTAAGCGCAAGCTAATCCAACGGTTTTCAGATTCAACCCAGAAACGACGATTTTGCAAATTCGGCAAAAAGCGACGCTTCGTTTTATTGTTTGCATGGGATACATTGTTGCCAACCATCGGCTTCTTCCCAGTGACTTGGCAAACTTTTGCCATGACATAACTCCATTAATTGCGAAAAAAGAAGATTGTATCAGTCAAAGCTGATTTTGGGCTAGTCCTTATTGGCTTTAGTGAGGGGGTTGGGCCTGAAAAATCGGCTCATATACAAGCTAAAGTGCTTCATTATTACTATAAGTTAGTAATTACTATCATTTATGTTCAATATTCATAAGGCCTGACTCAGCAAAAGAGAAAAATCCGCTATTACTCACAATGCAATGATCTAAAAGCGCAATATCCACCAGCTGAAGTGCTTTGGACAAGGTTTTAGTGAGATCTTGATCTGCCGAGCTGGGGAGGGGGTTCCCGCTAGGGTGGTTGTGCGCCACGATCAGAGCGCTGGCGTTCCTCGCCAAGGCTTCTTTGAGGATTTCACGGGGATAGACAGCGGTTTGGGTAATGGAGCCCCTAAAAAGCTCCTGGCACTCAATGAGTTGCAGCTTTGAGTCTAAATAAAGGCATAAAAAGACCTCATGTGGAAGAGCCCCAATTTTGGTTTGAAGAAATTCCTTAACGTGGCTGGAAGAGGAAAAAATGCCGTTCTGAGAAAGTCCATCCTCTAGGCTGCGCTTTACTAGTTCATGAGCCGCCTGGATTTGAGACCACTTGGAGATGCCCATGCCATGGATGCGGATAAATTCTTCTGGGCTACTAGCCAGAAGGCGTGGCAGGCTGCCAAAGTAATGCAGTAAATCCTTAGCTAGGGTTACAGCGCTTTTTCCTTTAATGCCGACCCGTAAAAAGATGGCTAATAATTCTGCATCAGTCAGACAGCGGGCTCCATGGAGTCTGAGCTTTTCTCGAGGCTGCTCATTTTTGGGCCAATGAGGGATCGGAGAATCCACTACTGACGCAGGGCTAGATACAATCACCTTATGACTAAGCTTACCGTTTTGCCTAACTCCTATTTGACTCTCAACTATCGGCTGACTTTGCCGAATGGGGAGGATTACATCAATACTTTTGTTGATCGTCCTGCGACGGTTTTGATGGGTTCTGGACAATTTGCACCTTGCTTTGAAAAAGTGTTGTTGGGTTTGGGTGTTGGCGATAAAAAAAGTGCTTTGCTAGTTCCTGATGAAAGTTTTGGCGAACGCAAAGAAGATTTAGTGCAATGGGTTTCTTTGAAGGCGCTGAAAGAAGGTCGCGATGATGATGCGGAATTCAATCCTGGTGATGTCATTGAATTTAATGCGCCTGGTGGCGCTCAATACGCTGGTGTTTTGCAATCGATCAACGAAGAGGGTGCGTGGTTTGATTTCAATCACCCTCTTGCTGGAAGAGCAGTCACTTTTGAAGCACAGATCGTGGCTATTCTCTAAAACATGAGCACAGTCGATCACCCTGAAATTTTGATGGCTCAGCCCCGCGGATTTTGTGCGGGTGTTGATCGTGCAATCAATATTGTTAACGAAGCCCTGACTCGTTTTGGGGCTCCTATTTATGTACGCCATGAAATTGTTCACAACGCTTATGTTGTTGATGAACTGCGTGGTAAAGGTGCAGTCTTCGTAGAGGAATTGCATGAAGTGCCCAAGGGCGGCATTGTAGTTTTTAGTGCCCATGGCGTTTCGCAAGAGGTTCGCAAGGATGCTGAGCAGCGTGGCTTGCAGGTATATGACGCGACTTGTCCTTTGGTTACCAAAGTGCACCTTGAAGTTGTCAAGATGTGTAAAGATGGCTACACGGTGCTGATGATTGGTCATGCTGGACACCCCGAAGTTGAAGGTACGATGGGGCAGGTAAAAGAGGGTGTTTTCTTAATTGAAAAAGTGGCTGATGTTGCAACATTGCCATTTTCAAGTGAAGAGAAAATGGCTTTTGTGACGCAAACGACTTTGTCAGTTGATGAGACCAAAGAAATAGTTGAAGCGCTCACTAAAAAATTTCCTAGTATTGTTCAGCCTCGCAAACAAGATATTTGTTACGCCACTCAAAATCGCCAAGATGCTGTGAAATTTATGGCGCCTCAAGTAGAGGTAGTTATTGTGGTGGGAAGTTCATCAAGTTCAAACTCCAATCGTTTGCGTGAATTATCAGAAAAGTTGGGGGTACCATCTTACATGGTCGATGCTCCCGAGCAGCTGAAGCCAGAATGGTTTGTGGGTAAAAAGCGTGTAGGCTTAACTGCCGGAGCCTCCGCCCCTGAAAGTTTGGCGCAGTCGATCGTCTCCCGCATTCAAGAGTTTGGGCCACGCAGTGTACGGGCCTTACCAGGGGTAGTAGAGGATGTCACATTCTCATTGCCTAAAAATTTAGTCGATTGAAGTATTGATTCATAACAGAGGAGCTGTAGATGATTAAGTCAAAAGCATCAAAAGTGATTTTTATGAAAACTGCTATCGCCTTATCGGCGGCAGCACTGATTTTGGCTGGCTGTGGCAAGAGTGGTGATAAAGCTGCTGCAGTTCCCGCTGATGGTGTTGAGGTCAAGATTGGCCATGTAGCCCCATTAACTGGCCCTATTGCTCACTTGGGTAAAGATAATGAGAACGGTGCACGTTTAGCGCTTGAAGAAATTAATAAAGCAGGCTTGACGATCGATGGCAAAAAAGTAGTACTCACCTTGGTGCCAGAGGATGATGCAGAAGATCCAAAAACAGCAACGCAAGTTGCACAAAAATTAGTAGATGCAAAAGTGGTCGGTGTTGTAGGTCACTTAAATTCTGGAACTAGCATTCCTGCTTCAAAAATCTATAGCGATGCAGGCATTACTCAAATTTCTCCATCCTCCACTAATCCCGATTACACCAAGCAAGGATTTAAAACAACATATCGTCTCGTTGCGACTGATGCCCAGCAAGGCCCAGCTTTAGGCAATTACGTTGCTAAAACCTTGAATGCCAAGACGGTAGCTATCGTTGACGACTCTTCTCAGTATGGCAAAGGTTTGGCTGATGAGTTTGAGAAAACAGTGAAAGCTTCTGGTGTGAAAGTAGTAACTCGTGAAGCAAGTAACAATAAGGCAACTGACTTTAAGGCAATTTTGACCAAGATTAAAGGTAGCAAGCCTGATGTCATCATGTATGGTGGCATGGATGCTACCGGTGGCCCTTTAGTGAAGCAAGCAGCTGAGCTGGGTATTAAAGCCAAGATTGTTGGTGGCGATGGCATGTGTACTGAGAAGCTCGCTGAGTTAGCTGGTGATGCAGTAGTGAATGTCACATGCTCTGAAGCTGGTAAAGCACTTTCTAAGATGCCTCAAGGCGCTGAATTCCAGAAGCGTTATAAAGAGCGCTTTAACTCTGATGTACAAATCTACGCTCCGTTTACTTACGACGCTGTATATGTATTGGTAGATGCAATGAAGCGCGCCAACTCAACTGATCCAGCTAAGATCTTATTAGTCATGCCGGACACCAAGATGAATGGCTTAGTCGGTAACATCGCCTTCGATAGCAAAGGTGATATGAAGGAGGGGGTCATTACCCTCTATGACTTCAAAGACAAAAAGAAAACAGTTCTTGACGTCATCAATATGTAGGATTCATTAAAAGGGCGCCGCAGATGCGGTGCTCTTTTTTTGTACCCTTCAGTTTTTACTCACATCACTCATGGATATTTTTCTTCAGCAGATCATCAATGGCTTAGTGCTCGGTAGCATCTACGCCTTGATCGCCTTGGGTTACACCATGGTTTATGGCGTGCTGGGAATTATTAACTTTGCACATGGTGAAGTACTCATGATTGGCGCAATGGTGTCGCTGTCTTTACTGCGCTTGATTCTGAGTTTAACTAGCGATCTACCGGGTTGGCTTACTTTATTGATTGTCTTGCCAGTGACAATGGCGGTTTGCGCAGGTCTAAGTTATTGGATTGAGCGTATTGCATATCGGCCCTTGCGTAATGCGCCCCGTTTGGCCCCGCTCATCTCTGCAATTGGTATGTCGATCTTGCTACAAACGATTGCGATGTTGATCTGGTCTCGCAATCCGATGACCTATCCACAACTATTGCCTTCAATCCCCATTGAAATTGGTGCTACTGGTGCAACAATTACCGGTAAAGAAATCGTGATCATCATTGTTGCTTTAGCGGTGATGTGTGGTCTATTGTTTTTGGTTGAAAAAACGAAACTTGGCAGAGCGATGCGTGCTACTGCTGAGCAAACTCAAATTGCTGCATTGATGGGCGTGAATCCCAATCGCGTCATCTCCATCACGTTTATGTTGGGCGGCGCTTTGGCGGGTCTGGCTGGCGTAATGATCGCTAGTAACTATGGCAATGTGCATTTTTATATGGGCTTCATTCCTGGCTTGAAGGCCTTCACTGCTGCCGTGTTGGGTGGTATTGGTAATTTGCAAGGGGCTATGTTGGGAGGCTTATTACTGGGCTTAATAGAGGCCTTAGGTGCTGGCTATATTGGCGAGCTTACCGGTGGCGTCTTTGGTTCGAACTATCAAGATATCTTTGCCTTCTTAGTATTAATTCTGGTACTCGTGTTACGCCCTACTGGCTTATTGGGTGAGAAGGTTTCTGATCGTGCTTAAGAAGCTTGCCGCAAATCATCTTAATCGTTCTACCTATTTTTGTTTGGGTGCTCTCGCACTGCTTCTGTTGCCATGGATTGTGGGTGCAAGCGGTGGCAACTATTGGGTACGGGTTGTAGATTTTGCGCTGCTTTACATCATTCTTGCTTTAGGTCTTAACGTTGTTGTGGGCTTTGCTGGTCTTTTGGATTTGGGCTATATCGCCTTTTATGCATTGGGTGCATACAGCTACGCTTTATTGGCTTCACCACATTTACCCCAACATTTCGAAACGATCGCAGCCGCACTTCCGCAGGGAATGCATTTTTCTCCATGGATGGTAGCTATCTTCTCGATGATCTTGGCCGCGCTCTTTGGAATCCTTCTGGGCCTTCCTACTCTGCAGTTACGTGGAGATTATTTGGCAATCGTCACCTTGGGTTTTGGTGAGATTATCCGCATCTTCATGAATAATCTCGATCGCCCTTTAAACCTGACCAATGGGCCTAAAGGTATTACTGCAATTGATCCTATTCAGCTGTTTGGTATCTCCTTTGCAAAGCCTTTAGATCTGGGTTTTGTGCAAATTCCTGGTTTGTATTTAGTGTTTTATCTATTCTTGATATTGGCGATTGCAGTGATGATTGTGTGCCTCCATCTACAGAACTCTCGGATTGGTCGAGCTTGGGTTGCTATTCGCGAAGATGAGATTGCTGCTAAAGCCATGGGTATCAATACGCGCAATATGAAGTTACTTGCTTTTGCAATTGGCGCATCTTTTGCCGGTGTGGCGGGCGTATTCTTTTCGGCATTCCAAGGATTTGTATCGCCAGAGTCCTTCACTCTTTGGGAGTCGATTGTCGTCTTAGCTATGGTGGTACTGGGTGGTATCGGCCACATCCCCGGTGTGATCTTGGGTGCGATTGTGTTGGCCGTATTTCCAGAGGTGCTACGTGGTGTTGCGGAACCCGTTCAAAACGCACTCTTTGGACACGTGATCGTAGACGTTGAAGTGATTCGTCAGTTGATTTACGGCCTAGCCTTGATTCTGGTGATGCTATATCGCCCAGGCGGTATTTGGCAAAAAGGTGGGGGCAAATAATGGCCGCTCGTTTATTGCTCGATGTAGCCGATGTATCAAAGCGCTTTGGCGGTGTACAAGCCTTAGATTCAGTCGGATTACAAGTTCCCCATGGCTCGATTGTTGGTTTAATTGGTCCCAACGGCGCCGGGAAGACAACGTTCTTTAATGTTATCACCGGCCTATATCCAGCCGATTCAGGAATTTTCTTATTTGATGGCAATGCTTACTTCCCAGAATCCGTCTCACAAGTGACTCAATCTGGAATGGCAAGAACCTTTCAGAATATTCGCCTCTTTGGTGAAATGACTGTGCTTGAGAATGTGATGGTAGGGTGTCATTGCCGCTCTAAAGCAGGGTTGCTGGGCGCTATCTTCCGCTTTCCATCGACCAAGCGTGAAGAGCTTGCTATTCAGGAGAAATCCCTTGCATTGCTCGCTTATGTTGGTTTGAGCGACTATGCGCAGTTGCAAGCGCGTAATTTATCTTATGGCCATCAACGTCGCCTAGAAATTGCGAGAGCCTTGGCGACCGAGCCTAAGCTTCTCGCTTTGGACGAGCCAGCTGCTGGTATGAACGCTACTGAGAAATTGGAATTACGTGAGTTACTGCTCCGTATCCGTGCAGACGGTAAAACGATACTTTTGATTGAACACGATGTGAGTTTGGTGATGGGTATTTGCGATAGCTTGACCGTGCTCGATTACGGCAAGGTGATCGCTGCCGGTAAACCTGCAGATGTGCGCGTTCATCCTGAGGTAATTAAAGCGTATCTAGGTCAAGGGGCGGTGTAATGGGCGCCTTACTTCATGTACAAGATCTCAAAGTGGCTTATGGTGGCATTAATGCTGTCAAAGGAATTGACCTGCACGTTAATCAGGGGGAGTTGGTTGCCCTGATAGGTGCGAATGGTGCAGGTAAGAGCTCTAGTCTCAAAGCCATAGCAGGCTTGTTAAAGCCCGCTGCAGGTGTGATTGCGTTTATTGATCAAAATACTGACCAATTGCCTGCCTATGAATTAGTCCGCTTAGGTTTGGGTCTTGTGCCCGAGGGTCGGGGCGTATTTAAGCGCATGACCATCTTGGAAAATCTGCAGATGGGTGCATTCTTAAAGAAAGATGCGAAAGCCATCAATTTGAAATTAGAGGAAGTATTTTCTTATTTCCCACGACTGAAAGAGCGTCTCTCGCAACTTGCTGGCACTTTGTCTGGTGGTGAGCAACAAATGGTCGCGATGGGTAGGGCAATGATGGCAGAGCCTAAGCTCTTGTTGTTAGATGAGCCTTCTATGGGCTTGTCACCCATCATGGTGGAAACCATTTTTGATGTTATTCGTAATCTCTCGAAAAATGGGATGACGATTCTCTTGGTTGAACAAAATGCCCGACTAGCCTTGCAGATGGCCGATCGGGCTTATGTGATGGAAAGTGGTTTGATTACGCTGACTGGCGCGGGGCAAGAGCTACTTCAAGACCCGAGAGTGCGCACTGCCTACTTAGGCGAGTAAGCCAGTTGTCACAAAACAGCTTAAGCAGTTTCTTTGAGTAACTCGCGCAGCATATTGCACATCTGACGAATTTCATCATCGCTGACATTTAATGCTGGCATAAAGCGCAAGAGGTTTGGTCTTGGAGAGTTAATCAATAGACCTTCAGGGCCGCGATCACGAGCAAGCTCTACTAATTTAGGTCCAATATCTTTCCCTAGCATGAGAGCGCGCAGCAAACCCTCGCCACGCTCACCCTCGAGATTGAACTCAGCGCAAAGTTTGAGCAATTCGGATTTGAGTAGTTCACCTTTGGCTTTAACGCTATCTAAAAAGCCTGGGGCTAATAACTGTTCGATCACGCTAATCCCTACTGCAGTCATCAATGGGTTGCCGTTATAGGTCCCGCCTTGATCGCCGGGCACAAAGCAGGCAACTGCATCAGTTGCCATGAGGGCTGCTAAGGGAACGCCGCCACCAATGCCTTTACCCAAGGTCATGATGTCAGGCTCGATACCGGATTGTTGGTAAGCGAAGAGGGTGCCGGTACGGCCACATCCTGCTTGCACTTCATCCGCAATCAGGAGGATGTTGTTATCTTTCGTGAACTGACGCAGCTCGCGCATAAATTCTTGAGTAGCCGGGATGACGCCGCCTTCTCCTTGAACTGGCTCAAGCATTACGGCAACCGTTTTATCGGTCACCAGCTTTTTAACAGAATCCAAATCATTCAGATCTGCTTTTGGAAAGCCAGCTACTTGAGGGGCAAACATTGTGTCCCAGTTTGGCTTACCAGAGGCACTCATGGTTGCTAATGTGCGACCATGAAAGCTGTGATCAAACGTAATGATTTCAAAGGCGCCGTTTTTATTGAGCTGACCCCATTTACGAGCCAACTTAATTGCACCTTCATTTGCTTCGGCACCACTATTAGCAAAAAAGACTTTGTTAAAGCAGCTATTAGAAGTTAATAGATTAGACAAACCAATCATGGGTTCGTTGTAAAACGCAGGGCTTGGGTTAATCAGTTTCTTAGCTTGCGTATTCAGTGCCGCAATCATTCCTGGATTGCAATGACCCAAACAATTCACTGCCCAGCCTTGCAAGAAATCTAAATAGCGTTTGCCGTTGTTATCTGTTAACCATGAGCCGTTGCCCTCAACCATCACCACATCTGGGCGTTGAGTAATAAACATCACTGAATGGGTATCGATAGGGGCTGGATTGTTCATGCTGGTTTGCGGTAAGGAATGAATAAAGGCTAATGAGGTTTCTATTATCTAACTTTATGAAGTTTAGTTTGTGGCTAAATCTGCTGCACTGGTAAAGGAGTCTGCAAAGAATTCTTCTTCAGGTAGATGACATTTGGATGAAAAGTCTTCGCGGGCGGCATTAACCATGACTGGAGCCCCGCAGGCGTAGACCTGAAAGTCCTTGAGGCTAGGATGGTCATCAATGACGGCCTGATGCACAAAACCTGTGCGGCCACGCCATGCATCTTCTGGTAGACCATCTGAAATCACCGGAATGTACTTGAAATTTGGGATTTCTTGCTCCCAGGTTTTACATAAATCACTCAGGTAAAGATCGCTTGGACGACGTCCACCCCAATACAACTCAATTGGACGCTCAATCTTCTTGGTCTGCATTTGTTCAATGATGGATTTAATGGGTGCAAAGCCTGTACCCGCAGCCAAAAAGATAATCGGCTTCTTGGAGTCCTCTCTTAAAAAGAAGCTGCCCAGAGGGCCTTCAAAGCGCAGGATGTCTTTCTCTTTTAATGCTGGGCTTACTGCGCCAAACACGAAGTCTGTAAAGAGCCCGCCGGGTAAGTGGCGGATATGGAGCTCTAATGGCCCTTCTTGCTCGGGTGCGTTGGCAATCGAGTAGGCGCGACGTTGCCCATCCTTTAGAAGAAACTCTAAATACTGGCCAGCTAGAAATTGAAAGCGCTCGGCAGCGGGAAGTTGTAGCTTGAGAATGGCAACATCATTGCTAGGTTTGCTGATGGTATTTACACGGCATGGCACCTTGCGAATGGCAATATCACCTGCGCCTTGAACCTCGCGGGCCTCAATGAGCAGGTCTGATTGAGGGTGTGAGCAGCAAAATAAAATGCCCCCTGCAGTTTCATCGGTCCTACTGAGGGCGTTTTCACTGTGCTGACCGTGGGTGATTTGACCCTCTAAGACTTTGCCTTTGCATGAGCCGCAAGCGCCGTTTTTGCAGCCATAGGGAAGATTGATGCCTTGGCGAAGGGCGGCCTCCAGGACAGTCTCATCCTGGGTAACAGTAAATTGTTTGCCGCTCGTTTTGAGCGTGACCTGATAAGACACTCTCATTCCTTTCAATAAATCGTTACGATGTTGCTTATGCAATCTTTTGGTAAACCTTCGATCCTGATTATTGGCTGCGGCGACATTGGTCTTCGAGTGGCAAGACAGCTATCTCGTAGCCATCGTGTTTTTGCACTCACTTCTTCGCCACATCGTTTTCAGGAACTGAGGGAGGTTGGCGCGATTCCAATTTTGGGTAATCTAGATCATCCAGAAACTTTATGGCGCCTATCCGGCTTAGCTCAAACCGTGATTCATTTAGCACCACCCCAAAACCAAGGAAATCGTGATTGCCGAACCCGCAACCTGCTTAGAATTTTAGCCCAAGGCTCCAATGCCGTCAGGCGCCTCATCTATATCAGCACCACGGGCGTGTATGGGGATCATCGGGGCGCTAAAGTGAGTGAGGTAACCCCTGTAAGTCCTCAAAGTGAGCGTGCTCACAGAAGGGTAGATGCCGAGCGTATCTTGCGTTTATGGGGGCCTGCTCATGGGGTTGCTGTCACTATTTTGCGGGTGCCTGGAATCTATGCGGCTGACCGTCTACCAATCGAGCGTTTGCAATCTCAAACCCCGGCATTACTTCCTGAGGAAGACGCATATTCAAATCATATTCACAGTGATGATCTAGCGCGACTGGTGTGTGCGGCGGTGTATCACGGAAAGCCACAGCGAGTTATCAACACTTGTGATGGTGGCGAAACCAAAATGGGTGATTACTTTGATGAAGTGGCGGATGCATTTGGATTGAATAGGCCGCCTCGTATGTCAGGCAGTGATCTGCAAAAAATAGTTAGCCCAATGCTTTGGTCATTTATGCGTGAGTCTAGGCGAGTAACAAACGATCGCCTACATGAGTTGAAAACCCCGCTACATTATCCCAGCGTAGCGGCCTTTCTGAAGACTACTTCCAAGAATCCTTAAGACCGACTGTACGGTTAAATACAGGCGCGCCCGGCTTAGAGTCGGTCTGATCAGCAACAAAGTAGCCATGACGTTCAAACTGAAAACGATCCTCTGCTTTAACGTCTTTCATGCAAGGCTCTAGATAAGCAGTGATTGTCTCTTTGGAGTTGACATTAATTGCGTCAAGGAAGTTTTTATCGCCACTATCTGGGTGCGGATCACTAAAGAGGTGATCGTATAAACGCACTTCAGCTGGAACGGCTTCAGCAGCACTAATCCAGTGAATATTGCCCTTCACCTTATAGTTATTGGATCCAGCGGTACCACTCTTACTATCAGGGAAATGGGTGACATTGACCTGCGTGACATTGCCTGCTGCATCGGCCTCAAAGCCAGTGCACTCAACGACAAAGCCATGACGTAGACGTACGCGGCTACCCGGTTGGTCGCCAATTGGCGGGTAAAGTCTGAAGAAGCCTTTGATAGGCTCTTTCATAAAGTCATCTGACTCAATCCACAGTTCGCGCGTGAAGTTAAATTCACGATTACCCCATTCAGGATGTTGTGGATGACGTGGTGCTGAGCAAGGTTCTTTTATTCCGGCATCAAAATTTTCAACTACCAGTTTAAGTGGCTTTAATACTGCAGTAGCACGGGGCGCCCTTGCTTCAAGATCATCGCGTAAGGCTTGATCCAAGGTACTCATATCTATCCAGCTATCAGCCTTGGATACACCAATACGCTCGCAAAATAAGCGAATACTTTCAGGTGTGTATCCACGGCGACGGATGCCTACAATAGTTGGCATACGCGGATCATCCCAGCCATCGACATGTTTTTCTTCAACTAGCTGCAATAACTTGCGCTTGCTGGTGATGGTGTAAGTCAGATTAAGACGCGCAAACTCATATTGGTGAGGAACTGGATCCTTGAAGACGCCCAGTTCCTTTAAGGAATGAACGATCCAATCATAGAGTGGGCGGTTGTTCTCAAACTCCAGTGTACAAATAGAGTGAGAGACATTTTCTAGGGCATCAGAGATGCAGTGGGTAAAGTCATAAAGCGGATAAATACACCATTTGCTTCCTGTGCGGTGGTGATCGGTATGGCGAATGCGGTAAACCACAGGATCGCGCATCACAATGTTCGGATGCGCCATATCAATCTTCAAGCGCAGTACATGTTCGCCATCTTTAAATTTGCCGTCACGCATTTCGCGGAAGAGGGCAAGATTTTCTGCGGGGCTGCGATCGCGGTAAGGACTGTTTTTGCCAGCTTGACCAAAGTTACCGCGGTTCGTATGAATGTCATCAGCGCTTTGACTATCAACATAGGCTTTGCCATTCTGAATCAGAATTTCTGCGAACTCATAGAGGCGATCAAAGTAATCGCTTGCATGATAGAGGTGCGTACCCCAGTCAAAGCCTAGCCATTTAACGGCATCCAAAATGCTGTCCGCATATTCAACATCTTCTTTCACTGGGTTGGTGTCATCCAGGCGCATATTGCAACGGGCGCCACCAGCTTGATTGTTGTAGTCAGCTGCTAAACCAAAATTGAGGCAAATACTTTTTGCATGACCAATGTGTAAATAGCCATTGGGCTCAGGTGGAAAGCGAGTAATGATCGAGGGGATAGCTTCACCAGCTAAATTGGTGCGCTGGGAAAAAGCTCCGCTTGCTAAGTCATGATCAATGATCTGACGTAAAAAGTTAGAGGGCTCAGCGACTGCGCCAGTGGCTACTTTAGAGGGTTTGCTATCTTGGGACATAGCCACATTGTAGAGAAAACCCCGCGACCCATAAAGAAAAAGCCCGCAAACTGCTGCGGGCTCGTTTCCAGGAAGGCTGAAAATATCAGTCTTCTACGAATGCCTCTTCACGAGTCTTCTTCACCGCTGGTAAGGCTACGATCACTACCAAGAGGGCAGCTGCAATCAGCAATCCAAGGGAAAGCGGACGAGTAACAAAGGTTGAGAAATCACCGCGGGATAGTAATAAAGCGCGGCGGAAGTTCTCTTCCATCATTGGTCCCAAGATGAAACCAAGGAGCAATGGGGGTGGTTCGCAACCCAGTTTTGTGAAGAGATATCCAACAATGCCAAAAGCTGCGGTAACGTATACGTCAAAAACAGTATTGTTTACGGTGTACACGCCAATACAACAGAAAACCAAGATCGCTGGATACATAAAGCGATATGGAATCTTGAGTAACTGAACCCACATGCTAATTAAAGGTAGGTTCAAGATAATCAACATCATGTTACCAATCCACATGGATGCGATCAGACCCCAGAACAGGGCTGGATTGCTGGTCATTACTTGTGGACCTGGTTGAATGTTGTGAATCGTCATTGCGCCAACCATCAAAGCCATTACGGCGTTTGGTGGAATGCCCAAAGTGAGCAAGGGAATGAATGAGGTTTGAGCAGCAGCATTGTTGGCTGATTCAGGGCCAGCAACACCCTCGATAGCACCTTTGCCAAATTCATGGCTGTACTTGGAGGCTTTCTTTTCAACTGAATAGGCTCCAAAAGAGGCAAGCGCTGCACCACCACCTGGAAGAATACCTAAGATGGAGCCAATGGTTGTGCCTCGCAAGATTGCGGGGATCATGCGTTTGACATCCTGCTTGGTTGGGATCATGGTAGTCATCTTGTTCAAGAAGCCCTCATCCTCCCCTTTTTTCTCAAGATTGGTCATGATCTCTGCGAAACCGAATACACCCATCGCAACAGAAACGAAACCAATACCATCGCTCAACTCAGGAATATCAAATGCATAGCGCGATACACCGGAGTTCACGTCGGTACCCACTAAGCCCATTAGCAATCCTAGAACAATCATGCCAATCGCTTTGATCAATGAGCCAGAGGCCAATACGACTGCACCAATAAGGCCTAAGACCATAAGCGAGAAATATTCTGCAGGGCCGAACTTAAATGCGAGTTGTGAAAGTGGAGCCGCGAAAGCAGCCAGTACCAATGTCGCTACGCAGCCTGCAAAGAACGATCCCATTCCAGCGGTGAACAAAGCAACGCCCGCTCGGCCATTTCTGGCCATCTGATATCCGTCAATCGCCGTCACCACCGAGGATGTTTCGCCTGGTATGTTAAGCAGAATGGCAGTAGTAGAGCCGCCGTATTGTGAGCCGTAGTAAATACCAGCAAGCATGATCAATGCCGCTGTAGGTGGCAATGCATACGTTGCAGGCAAGAGCATTGCGATGGTAGCGATTGGGCCAAGTCCAGGTAGAACGCCAATCAGGGTTCCAAGAATGCAACCAATAAAGCAATACAAGAGATTTTGAAGAGTAAACGCTGTCTCGAAACCGAGCGCTAAGTTGCTGAATAAATCCATTTTTAGTGTCCCGGTTCGTTATTGTTGTAAGAAGAAAGGCAGTAATGGGAATTGCAATTTCAATCCCAATACAAATACAAGATAAGTAGATACGGCTAGAGCAATCGCATTAACCAAGGTGCCTCTCCAGTTGAACTCATGACTGGCGCTGGCTGACATAAACACGAGAACAATGATGGCAGCCGCAAAACCCATAATTGGCAGCAGAACACCATATGCCACTACTGAGCCTGTAATAAGTCCAATGATCTTCCAGTTAAAAGGAGGGATCTTTTCAATCATGGCTTTAGCTCGCAGGGAGCTGACCAGGACAATTAGTCCAATAATAGTGAGAAGAACTCCAATCCAGAATGGGAAATACCCAGGACCCATTTTGGCGGCGGTACCCATCTGATACTGAGTAGCCATATAAGTGAAAAAGAGGCCAATGCCCATATACATTAGGCCAGCCCCAAAATCTTTTTGATTACGGATTTCCAAGTTGCGCTCCTTATTTATCGACTTAATGCCGATTTATTGATGTTCAGCGATTGTAAGGCAAGGGAGGGGGGTCTTGTCTAGGGTTTGCCCTAGACAGGTGCCAATGCGATAATTATTGCCATGAAAGTCTCCCAAATTCGCCAGGCCTACCTGGATTTCTTTGCCCAAAAGGGCCATCAAATCGTCCCCTCAAGCCCAGTGGTGCCTGGAGACGATCCAACCTTGCTATTTACCAATGCAGGCATGAACCAGTTCAAGGACGTGTTTTTGGGCTTCGATAAGCGTTCTTACAGCCGAGCCACAACCGCCCAAAAATGCATCCGCGCCGGTGGAAAGCACAATGACTTAGATAACGTTGGTTACACCGCACGTCATCACACCTTCTTTGAGATGCTGGGGAACTTCTCCTTTGGGGATTATTTCAAGAAGGATGCCATTCAATTTGCTTGGGATTTATTAACTGAGGTATTTAAGCTTCCTAAAGAAAAACTATTGGTAACCGTCTATGCGGAAGATGATGAGGCATATGGCATTTGGAAAGACCAAATTGGAGTACCTGTAGAGCGCATTATTCGAATTGGCGATAACAAAGGCGCACGTTACGCTTCAGATAACTTTTGGATGATGGGTGACACCGGTCCTTGCGGTCCGTGCACTGAAATTTTCTACGATCACGGTGAGCACATTCCCGGCGGTCCTCCTGGTAGCCCAGATGAAGATGGCGATCGTTTCATTGAAATTTGGAACAACGTCTTCATGCAATTCAATCGCGATGAGGCTGGTGTAATGCACCCATTGCCAAAACCTAGTGTCGATACTGGTATGGGTCTTGAGCGCATTGCTGCAGTGTTGCAACATGTGCACTCCAATTATGAAATCGACCTCTTTGTCAATCTCCTAAAGGCTTCGAAGGATGCTGTGGATGCTGCCGGTGGCGAAAATTGTGATGCAGCTAGCCCTTCGCTCAAGGTAATCGCAGACCATATTCGTGCTTGTAGTTTCATTGTTGTCGATGGCGTGATCCCAGGTAATGCTGGGCGCGGTTATGTATTGCGTCGTATTGCTCGTCGCGCGATTCGCCATGGTTATAAATTAGGCGCCCGCAAACCATTCTTCTATCAATTGGTACCAGCTCTTGTCAAAGAGATGGGCGAGGCATATCCCGAGTTACGCGCAGCACAAGATAAGGTCAGCGAAGTCCTCAAGCAAGAAGAAGAGCGCTTCTTCCAAACGATTGCCAATGGCATGGAAATTTTGGACGGTGCTTTAGCTGGTGGTGCAAAAGTAGTGGATGGTGAAACAGCATTCCGCTTGCACGACACATTTGGCTTCCCGCTAGATTTAACTGCAGACGTTTGTCGTGAGCGTGGTGTGACAGTAGATGCTGAAGGCTTTGAAGTTGCGATGCAAAAGCAGCGAGATCAAGCAAGGGCGGCTGGCAAGTTCAAGGTAGCCCAAGGCTTGGATTACAAGGGTAAGCCTACGCAGTTCCATGGCTACGATACGCTCAAGCATGAGGGCGCCAAAGTCACCGCTCTTTATGTGGATGGCGCTGAAGTCCCTTCAGTGAAAGCTGGCGATGCAGCGGTAATCGTATTGGATAACACTCCGTTTTATGCGGAATCTGGAGGTCAAGTCGGCGATAAAGGTGAGTTGCGCAATGAAACTGTGCGTTTCTCAGTGGATGACACCTTTAAGATTCAGGCTGATGTATTTGGCCATCAAGGCGAGGTGCATGAAGGTGAACTCAAGGTCGGCGACTCTCTCAATGCCCTGGTAGATATTCAGCAAAGAACGGAAACGATGCGTAACCACAGCGCTACGCATATCTTACATAAAGCCTTGCGTGAAGTTCTGGGTGATCATGTGCAGCAAAAGGGTTCTTTGGTGGATGCCACTAAAACTCGTTTTGACTTTACTCATAACGCGCCCATTACTGCCGAACAAATTCGTCGCGTCGAAGATATTGTGAATGCAGAGATTTTGGCAAATACCGCCACCTCTGGAAAAGTGATGTCCTTAGATGACGCTCAGAAGACTGGCGCCATGATGCTCTTTGGTGAGAAGTACGGCGATGAGGTACGTGTTCTCGAAATCGGCACCTCCAAGGAGCTTTGCGGTGGTACTCACGTCTCTCGCACTGGGGATATCGGTAGCCTCAAGATTGTTTCCGAAGGCGGGGTAGCTGCTGGCATCCGTCGTGTTGAGGCGGTTACCGGCAATAATGCACTGCAGTTCTTACAAGGGCTCGAAGACAAAATCAATGAAGCAGCAGCAATCCTCAAAACTCATCCCGGTGATTTAGTGAACCGTGTTGCACAACTTCAAGATAGCTTGCGCCAAGCTGAGCGTGAGTTAGAAAAAGTAAATTCTAAGTTGGCTGCAAGTCAAGGCGATGAGTTGGCAGGTCAAGCAATGGATGTCAATGGAATCAAAGTGTTGGCAGCCCGTCTTGATGGCGCTGATGCTGGTGTATTGCGTGAGACTATGGATGCACTCAAGGCAAAGCTCAAAACAGCGGCGATTGTCTTGGCATCCGTGCAGGGTGATAAGGTCAGCTTGATTGCTGGCGTGACTGCAGATTCAATTGGAAAAGTGAAGGCAGGTGATCTGGTGAACTTTGTTGCCCAGCAGGTGGGCGGCAAGGGTGGCGGTAAGCCAGAGATGGCGATGGCTGGCGGTAATGACCCAAGTAAGTTGGGCGAAGCCTTGGCTGCTGTTAAAGATTGGGTCGCAAGCAAATGAGCGAAGTCAATATTGCTTTTGATGCAGAGGTAGATGCGATTGGCATGAACTGTCCATTACCGATTTTGCGTACTAAAAAGGCCTTAGCGACTATGCAATCTGGTGAGGTCCTCAAAATTAAAGCGACAGATTCTGGTGCTGCAAGAGACTTTCCCGCATTTGCAAAGCAAACCGGTAATGAGCTCATAGGGAGCGCAACTGAAGGCGATGTCTTAGTGTTCTTCTTAAAGAGAAGATAAGCAAAGACAAAGCATAAGAAGTTTTAATCCAAAGAAAAGGCAGGAAATCCCTGCCTTTTTTGCTTTCTGCACAACAGCAGCTTAGGTGAGTGAGCGACTCTTCAGATAAGCGGCAAAGTCCGCAGATACTTCTGGATGTCGCAGGGCAAATTCCACAGAAGCCTTGAGGTAGCCAAGCTTACTACCGCAGTCATAACGCACACCATCGTATTCATATGCAAATACAGGCTCTTCTTTGAGTAAGGTAGCAATTGCATCGGTAAGTTGAATTTCACCACCAGCACCAGGCTTCAGATTACGAATATGTTTGAAAATATCCGAGGACAGTACATAGCGCCCCACCACTGCCAAGTTGGATGGTGCATCTTTTGGTTGCGGTTTTTCTACAATGCCATTGAGGCGATAGATGCCTTTGGCTACTTCTGCTCCCGCTACGATTCCGTAGGAGCTACTCTTGGCAGGATCAATTTTTTCGACAGCAATAACAGAGCCATTCTGCTCATGAAACACCTCTAGCATCTGTTTGAGTACTGGAGGCTGGCCATCCAATAAGTCATCCGCCAAGATGATGGCAAAGGGCTCATCACGTACTAATTTTTCTGCACAGAGTACGGCATGACCTAAGCCTAATGCTTCTGGTTGGCGAACATATACACAATCTACGTGGCTTGGTTTAACGCTGCGCACAATTTCTAAAAGAGCTTGTTTATTTTTTGCCTCAAGTTCAGCTTCAAGTTCGTAGGCTTTATCAAAGTGATCTTCAATTGCGCGCTTACTACGACCTGTTACAAAAATCATCTCAGTGATGCCAGCTGCAATAGCTTCCTCAACCGCATACTGAATCAATGGCTTATCGACTACATTGAGCATTTCTTTAGGGCTTGCCTTGGTGGCAGGCAAAAAGCGAGTGCCTAGGCCGGCAACAGGAAAGACTGCTTTGGTTACGGCTTTAGTATTCAATGGCATTGGATGTCCAATCTTTATTTAAGACGCTCTAATTGTGCAACAAGCTTCTCATGATTTTGCTCAAAACCAGCAAGCCGTTGTTTCTCTTGGGCTACAACCTCGGCTGGGGCCCTCGCTACAAAGCTTTCATTGCCCAGTTTGCTGCGGGCTTTAGTGATTTCATTAGCTAAGCGCTCAATTTCCTTACCAAGGCGAATACGCTCTGCTGCCACATCAACCTCGATCTTGAGCAAGAGCTTAATATCACCAACCAATGCAATCGGCGCACCAGGAGCATCTTTCTCGAGGGCAGATTCATCGCTATAGATTTTTACCTCGGCCAGCTTGGCTAATGCGAGCAAGTAGGGAGTCGCTTTTTGTAAGAATGCTTCTGGTCCGTAAATCCAGAGTGGTACTTTTTGGCCTGGAGGCACCTGCATTTCGCCACGCAAGTTTCTGCACGCATCCACAATCGCTTTTACTTGGTCCACCCAAGCTTCGCTTTGCTCATCAATCTTCTCGGGCTGGGAGACTGGATACGGTTGTAAGGCAATCGTTTGTTTGGCTTGTTTTACCAACTCTTTGCCAGACTTAGGCCCAACGGTTTGCCACAAAGTTTCCGTGATAAACGGAATCAGTGGGTGCGCCATCCGCAGAATAGTTTCGAGCACGCGCAATAAAGTACGACGAGTGGCGCGTTGCTGGGCAGGAGTGCCGGTTTGGAGTTGTACCTTGGCTAGCTCTAGGTACCAATCGCAATACTCATCCCATACAAATTGATAGATGCTGCTTGCGATGTTGTCAAAACGATAGTTCTGGAAGCCCTTAGCTACTTCGGCTTCTGTTCTTTGAAGTTGAGACACAATCCACTTATCTGCTGGCGAAAAGTCCAAATAACCATCGGGGCCACATTGGTTGTCGCAAGGCGCTAAGCCGTTGTCTTCATCACTACCGGGGCAGTTCATCAGAACAAAGCGGGTGGCATTCCACAGTTTGTTACAGAAGTTACGATAGCCTTCGCAACGCTTCTGATCAAAGTTAATATTTCGACCAAGCGAAGCAAGAGATGCAAATGTAAAACGCAAGGCATCGGTACCAAATGCTGGAATACCTTCCGGAAATTCTTTTTTGGTTTTCTTACTGATGCTCTCAGCTTGTTTGGGGTTCATCAAGCCAGTCGTACGCTTGCCTACTAACTCTTCAATCTTGATGCCATCAATCAAATCAATCGGATCCAAAGTATTGCCTTTGGACTTGCTCATCTTTTGGCCTTCAGCGTCACGTACTAAGCCGTGAACGTAGACTGTATGAAATGGCACCTTACCGGTGAAGTGGCAAGTCATCATGACCATGCGTGCCACCCAGAAGAAGATGATGTCAAAACCCGTTACCAATACTGATGAAGGCAAGAAGTGATTTAAAGCAGGGGTTTCATCAGGCCAGCCTAATGAGCTAAACGGAACAAGGGCAGAGCTAAACCAGGTATCGAGAACATCCGGGTCGCGATTGAGTTGACCTGCATAGCCTACAGCCGCAGCTTTGGTCTTGGCTTCCTCTTCAGAGCGAGCAACAAAGATCTGTCCATCATCGCCGTACCATGCTGGGATTTGATGACCCCACCAAAGTTGACGAGAGATGCACCAGTCTTGAATATTTGCTAACCATTGGGTGTAGGTGTTAATCCAGTTTTCTGGAACAAGCTTGATATCACCTTTAGTCACCGCATCAAGAGCTGCTCCTGCAATCGATGACCCTGGTTGGTATTGATTGTCTGGGCTAGGCTTAGACATTGCCACAAACCACTGGTCTGTGAGCATCGGTTCAATAATGGTTTGTGTGCGGTCACCGCGAGGCACCATCAACTTATGAGGCTGCACTTTTTCCAATAAACCGGCTGCATCTAAATCGGCAACGATTTGTTTGCGCGCAGCAAAGCGTTCCATGCCTTGATAAGCGGCAGGTGCATTCTGATTAATCTTGGCATCTAAAGTCAGAATATTGATGAGTGGTAGTTGATGGCGTTGTCCTACTGCATAGTCATTAAAGTCATGGGCAGGGGTTACCTTGACTACGCCAGTACCAAAGTTCAAATCAACATAGTCATCTGCAATGATCGGAATTTGTCGATCGCATAAAGGCAAATTCACTGATTTGCCAATCAAGTGTTTATAGCGCTCATCTTCTGGGTTAATCATCACCGCAACGTCACCCAATAGGGTCTCAGGGCGAGTAGTAGCAACAGTCAAATGACCGGAGCCATCAGTCAGCGGATAGTGGATGTGCCACATGGAACCATCTTCTTCTTCGCTTACCACTTCTAAGTCAGAAACAGCGGTGCCTAAAACAGGGTCCCAATTAACAAGACGTTTGCCGCGATAAATCAACCCTTGCTCATGCAGACGGACAAATACTTCCACCACTGCCTTGGACATCTTGCCGTCCATCGTGAAATATTCTTTACCCCAATCAATCGAGGCACCAAGGCGACGAATCTGACGAGTAATCGTATTGCCAGAAGTTTCTTTCCACTCCCATACTTTTTCAAGGAACTTTTCGCGACCTAAGTCATGGCGAGACACTTTTTGTGCATCGAGTTGACGCTCAACAACGATTTGAGTAGCAATACCAGCGTGGTCAGTGCCAGGCACCCACAAAGTATTTTTGCCAGACATACGAGCATGACGTACCAAGCCATCCATGATGGTTTGGTTAAAAGCGTGACCCATATGGAGGGTGCCAGTCACATTTGGTGGCGGCAGCTGAATAGAAAAGTTATCTTTACCCTCATCCATGCTGGCATCGGCAATGCCTCTGCGTTCCCACTCCGGACCCCAATAGGCCTCTATTGGGGCGGGTTCATAGGATTTAGCCAGTTCATCTACTGAACCGGCCGCTGGTGAATTAGGGGTATTTGAGGCATTTGGCATAAGAGGCAAATTATAATTGGGGCGATGTACTCAGACTTGCTCGCGAACCTCAATCCAGAACAGCGCGAGGCAGTAACCCTCCCGCCCGTTAACCCAGATGGCCATGCCCAATCAGCCCTGATTTTGGCTGGCGCAGGGAGCGGTAAGACGCGCGTGCTCACCACCCGTATAGCCTGGTTGATCCAAACAGGCCAAGTTTCTCCTATTGGCGTCCTGGCCGTTACCTTTACCAATAAAGCCGCTAAAGAGATGATGGTGCGCCTAAGTGCCATGTTGCCCATCAATACTCGAGGAATGTGGATTGGCACCTTTCATGGTCTATGTAACCGTTTATTGCGCGCTCACCACAAAGAAGCTGGTTTACCGTCCACCTTTCAGATCTTGGATACCCAGGATCAACTCTCTGCCATCAAGCGTCTTTTGAAGGGTTTGAAGGTGGATGATGAGAAGTATCCCCCTAAGCAGTTGCAATACTTTATTGCGCACGCTAAGGAGCGCGGTCAACGCGCCAAAGATTTATCAGTGGGTGACGACTTTCAGGCAAAGATGGCTCAACTCTATGCCGCCTATGATGAGCAGTGCCAGCGTGAAGGGGTGGTTGATTTTGCTGAGCTACTGTTACGTAGCTATGAGTTACTGAAGTACAGTGAACCGATTCGGACGCACTATCAAGAACGCTTTCGTCACATCTTGATTGATGAGTTTCAAGATACCAATGCGTTGCAATATGCATGGCTTAAATTGCTTTCGGGTCATGACGCTAGCAAAGTGAATGTGAGTGGCATGGGAAGTAGTTCTGTATTTGCGGTAGGCGATGATGATCAAAGTATTTATGCCTTCCGTGGGGCCGATGTTGAGAATATGCGTCTTTATGAAAAGCAATTTCATCCGCTGTTGGTTAAGCTAGAGCAGAACTATCGCTCGCATGGGCATATTCTGGATACCGCAAATCAGCTCATTGCTAATAATTCTGAGCGCCTTGGTAAAAACCTACGAACTGATGCTGGTCATGGCGAGCCAGTCCGTATTTATGAAGCCCCTAGCGATCATGCAGAAGCAGCTTGGCTGGTCGATGAGATTAAGGCCTTGGTCAATAGCGGTATCAAGCGGACGGAAGTGGCGCTGCTCTATCGGAGTAATGCGCAATCTCGAATCATTGAGCATGCCTTGTTCTCTGCGGCTATTCCGTATCGTGTTTATGGTGGCTTGCGATTCTTCGAGCGTGCTGAGATTAAGCATGCACTCGCTTATTTGCGTTTGCTAGAAAATCCAAATGACGATACTTCTTTCTCGCGAGTGGTAAATTTTCCAACTCGCGGTATTGGTGCGAGATCGATTGAGTCCTTACAAGATGCGGCTAGAGCACAGCAATGTTCTTTGTATACGGCAGCATCCTCTCTCGAAGGAAAAGCGGGCGCTACTTTAGGTGGTTTCATTCGCTTAGTCGACCACATGCGTGAAGCAACACGCCATAACACCTTGCCTGAAACTGTTGAATTCGTGATTCAGCATAGTGGCTTGATTCAGCACTATTTATCTGAGCGCGAAGGGCAGGATCGCGTAGAAAACTTACAAGAATTGATTAATGCTGCCACTGCATTTATTGCAGAAGAGGGTTATGGCCAAGATGCTGCTGCAGCCATGCTCCCTGGTGAGAATGCGCCTGGAGTCGTGGAAGTTTCTCCACTAGCCGCCTTCTTATCCCATGCTTCTTTAGAGGCTGGAGACAATCAGGCTCAGGCTGGTCAAGATGCTGTGCAATTGATGACAGTTCACTCAGCTAAAGGACTGGAATTCACCTCAGTCTTTATTACAGGTCTTGAAGAGGGGTTATTCCCTCACGAGAACAGCATTAACGAACAGAATGGCCTTGAGGAAGAGCGTCGCTTGATGTATGTAGCGATTACCCGCGCTAAGGAGCGTTTGTATTTATCGCACACTCAGTCACGTATGTTGCACGGTCAGGTGCGTTACAACATGCCTTCTCGTTTCTTGGAAGAGTTGCCATCCGATTCTCTTAAATGGCTCACACCCAAAGCAAAAGATGCGCGTTGGGGTGGCAGCTCCAGATCAGGCTCGACTTGGCAAGATGGCTATACCCGTCAGCGCGATTACGAGTCTAATGATTTCTTTGACTCTGGCAGTGATCGTCAGAGGCCGGTTAAACGAGTGGGCTCTGCTTCTATGGAAGTGAAGCGATTGGCTTCACCGCCGCGTGGCGACTATCCGTTCAAGATTGGCCAGAATGTATTTCATACCAAATTTGGCGAAGGGCGCGTTACTGGCTTAGAAGGTGTGGATGCCGACGCAAGAGCACAAGTCAATTTCAAGCGTCATGGTGTGAAGTGGTTACAGCTCAGTATTGCAAAGCTTGCTGCGATTGATTAAGCAGCGAACGTAGTGGAGCGCTTTACAGAATGACTTCATTCTCAGTAAAGCAGGCTTTCCAGCTTGCATAGAAAGAGCAATGCATGATAGTTAAGCCTGCCATCGAGATGGGCGCAACAATGAATGAAGCAGCCTGACCAAAATCTAATGCGTCAAACACCATGCCGATGCTTAAGGGAATTGCAATCAGTACGGCACTCCAAATAGCGAGATAGAAAAAGAAGGCTGCTTTGTTAGTCCAGCAGGCTAGCCAGCTAGAAAACAGCGCCTGTGGAATAGACATGTCTGCCCAAGCCACCAAGATTGGTGAGAACCACATCAGCATGGCTACTGGAATATAGAGAATGGCGCCAAAGAGCAGAACTAGGTAGATTTGTCGTAATGCTTCTGGAGTGATGGGCTTATCACTCGTCATGATTGGGAGTAGCGTTTCAAAGTCTATTAAGAGGCTTAAGGCAAAACTCATCAGCAATATTAAGGCGGCATATACCAAGCCTAATTGCATCATCCGTTTGCGGATGAGTACCCCTGATTGCAATGCCACAAGATAGACCATCGGTCGGATACGTTCCTTTTGAATGGCTTGGCGACAGGCTGTCATAAATCCAACGGATAAAGTTGGCGTCAGAAGTAAGACAGCAAATACACCAACTACTGGAATGATGACTGCTAGCTGCGCTACAAAAACATACATGAAGACCAGCATCAAAAAGCCTAAGGGGTTTTGTTTGAATAACCAAATACCTTGCCTAATCCAGGTATAGCCTTCTTTTGGGGGTACTGAATTGAGTTTCATAGGGTGCGACGACTCAGCAGAATACGTTCGAAATGAGTGGGGTCATGAGGCGTCAGCATCTGCGCATCACGCGGCAAATAGAAATCCCAAAGACGGGATACCCAAAACCGTAGTGCCGCTGCCCGAACCATGAGCGGCCAGCTAGCTTGCTCTTCTTTTGTTAGGGGGCGTACAGATTGATAGGCCTTCATCAGGGCATCAAAGCGCTCCGGATCAAGATCTTGCATGTTCTCGGCGAGGCACCAATCATTGACAGTAACCGCAAGATCAAACAACCACTTATCTGTTCCAGCGAAATAAAAATCAAAGAAGCCGCCCAATCGATCGTTGCTAGTATCGGAAGCCCCTTGAGGGTCGAATAGGACGTTATCGCGAAATAGATCGCAGTGACTTGCGCCCTGAGGTAGGGCATCGTAATTGCCTGAAGAGAAGAATGTTTCCTGAGTAGCAAGCTCATGGGTGAGCAAATCTTTTTGCGAGGAATTTAAGTGCGGCAATACTAAAGGAATCGTTTGTTGCCACCAAGCTAAGCTGCGAAGGTTTTCTTGTGACTTTGAAAAGTCTTTTCCTGCTAAGTGCATCTTTGCCAACATCTCGCCAACCAAGGCGCAATGTTTTGCCTCTGGCTGCATTCGGGATAGACCAGGAAGCTTGCTCACAATAGCCGCTGGCTTGCCTTTGAGGGAGAACAAAATCTCCCCTTGCTTATTTTCAATCGGCTTAGGAACGGGAATGCCTTGGTTCGCTAAGTGGCGCATTAACTCAAGGTAGTAAGGCAATTGCTGCGCAGACAATCTTTCAAAAATGGTGAGCACGTATTCATGCTGTTTGCCATCCTTGATGGTATCTAGGAAAAAATTGGAGTTTTCAATTCCGCCATGGATGCCACGAATTTCAGTAGCCTCTCCGATATTGAAATCTTGCGAGATCCATGGTGAGATCTCACTGAGTTCAATGGGGGTAAATACGGCCATACAGCGGTAACGATACGTCTTGAGATTTATTGAATTGGAATGCTGATGCTAGGCACACTCAAGAGGCTACCTTCACCAGACTGAGCGCCTGGTTTGACAGAATCTGGAGGAGACATCTCATACGTAGTGTATTTAGTTTTGACTTGAACCTGAGTCGGGCTGTTAGCATCTTTATATTCGGTAATTTCGGTGCCAGTGACTTCCTTATGCTGAAAACTCGGCTGCCGCTTTTGTGGACCCTCTAAAACACCGGCTGGACTGACGGTAGGTGCTAAGGGCTGATTATTAATTTGATTAAGCTCTGATTGGGTTAGGGCTTGGCTGGTATTCTGAGCCTGTGCCGAGCCTGCTCCAAAAAGGCCAAAAGTCACCAAAAAGCTCATCAGGATTAGGCTTTGGCTCAGGGTGTGGCTAATTAAGTTTGTTAGTGCATGCATCATTTTTCACCTTTTTAGGCCTACTCTCGGGTGGTTCCTTAACCAGACCTGTAGGCAGTTCACAACTAGATTGTACGATTGCGGTATGACTAAACATAGACTCTTGTTGGTAGACGGCTCTAGCTACCTCTACCGTGCCTTCCACGCCATGCCAGACCTCAGAAATGGGGCTGGTGACCCCACTGGGGCTATATATGGCATGGTCAACATGATGCGACGGGCTAGGTCCGAGCTCAAGGCTGACCATATTGCCTGCGTCTTTGATGCTAAGGGTAAGACTTTCCGGGATGAAATGTATTCCGAGTACAAGGCGCATCGCTCCCCAATGCCTGAAGATTTAGTGAAGCAAATTGAGCCAATTCATGCGATGGTCAAGGCTTTGGGGTGGCCGGTTCTGATGGTTTCAGGAGTTGAGGCTGATGATGTGATTGGCACCTTAGCTTGCCAAGCAACTGAAGCGGGTTGGGAAACCATTATCTCGACTGGCGATAAAGATCTAGCGCAGTTAGTCAACTCATCGGTCACACTCATTAATACCATGACCAATGAGAAGCTCGATATCAATGGCGTGATAGAAAAATTTGGTGTGCCACCGGAGCGTATCGTTGATTACTTATCGATTATTGGTGATGCAGTGGATAACGTTCCGGGTGTACCAAAAGCGGGGCCGAAAACTGCTAATAAATGGTTAGCCGAGTTTGGAGATCTTGATAATTTGATGGCGAACGCTGATCAAGTGAAGGGTGTCGTTGGAGAAAATCTTCGCGCTACTCTCGATTGGCTACCACAAGCACGACAACTGATCACCGTAAAAACAGATTGTGATTTATCACCGCATTTACCAGGCTTAGATGATTTGCATGCTAAACCTGAAGATGCCGCTTTGCTTCGAGAGCTATTCGAACGCTATGCATTTAAGACTTGGTTACGTGATGTCGAGAAACAGCTCACAAGCCCGGAGAATAAGGGTTCCGAGGAGGGCGCATTTGACTTGGCAGGTACGCCAATTGCCAACGAATCTGAAGAGGGTGAAGCTAAGAAACCCAGATCAATTGCAAGCGCACCCACTAAAGCTTTATCGCAAGATACTACGGATTTGCAAGATGCGATTGAGCGTCATTACGAGTGCGTAACAGATGAGCTCAGTTTAGATCGGTGGTTGAAAAAAATTGAAGCTGCAGACCTTACTGCGGTGGATACGGAAACCACTAGCCTAGATGCATTGGCTGCAGAGTTGGTTGGCATTTCTTTATCGGTAAAACCGGGTGAGGCTTGTTACATTCCAGTGGCACATCGTAATGGTGAAGTGCAACTGAATCGAGATGCCGTGCTTGCAAAATTAAAGCCTTGGTTAGAAAGTGCAAGTCATTTAAAGGTAGGTCAAAACTTAAAGTATGACGCGCATATTTTTGCGAACTATGGAATTACTTTAGGTGGCGTGGCATTCGATACTTTGTTGGAGTCATATGTACTAGAGTCACACATGCCACACAATATGGATAGCTTGGCTGAGCGCCATCTGGGCATGAAAACCATTCGTTACGAAGAAGTTTGTGGCAAAGGCGTTCATCAAATTGGTTTTGATCAGGTTGATCTTCAGATTGCCACTGACTATGCCGCAGAGGATGCAGATATTACCTTGCGCTTACATGAGGAGCTTTGGCCTCAGATACAAGAAAGCCCAGGCCTTCTATATGTCTACGAAAAGATCGAAATGCCGGCAATGCGGGTGCTTGGAATCATGGAGCGCAATGGCATTCGGATTGATTCAGCGCTATTAGCTAAGCAGGGTCAGCAGGTGGGCAAACGCCTCTTGGAGCTCGAAGGGGAGATTCATCAGCTGGCAGGGCAACCATTTAATATCCAATCGCCTAAACAAATCGCAGAAATTCTTTTTGTGCAGCAAGAGTTGCCAGTGATTAAGAAGACTCCATCGGGCGCGCCATCTACCGATGAAGAAGTGCTGCAGAAATTGGCGGAAGACTATCCATTGCCTGCTCGTATCTTGGACTACCGCAGTCTGGCAAAGTTAATGTCAACGTATATTGAGAAGTTGCCACGCATGGCTGATCCAAAGACGGGTCGCATTCATACCAACTTCTCTCAAGCTACTGCAGTAACGGGACGTCTGGCGTCAAGCGATCCGAACTTACAAAATATTCCAGTGCGCACCGAAGAGGGTCGTCGAATTCGGGAGGCATTTGTGCCAGCAGATGGTTGTAAATTGTTGTCTGCTGATTATTCCCAAATTGAGTTGCGCATCATGGCGCACATTGCTGAGGATGAGAATCTTTTGACGGCCTTCAGGGATGGCAAGGATGTACACCAAGCTACTGCTGCCGAGATCTTTGGTATTGCGCTAGATGAGGTGAGCTCAGAGCAACGTCGTTATGCCAAGGTAATCAACTTTGGTCTGATCTACGGTATGAGCGCCTTTGGCTTGGCGGGGAATTTAGGTATTGAACGCGCAGCGGCACAAAACTATATTGCCAAGTACTTTGATCGCTATCCTGGTGTTGCGCAGTATATGGAGCACACTCGTTTAGAGGCGAGAGAGAATGGCTATGTTGAAACTGTCTTCGGCAGGCGCTTATGGTTGCCCGAGATCAAAGGCTCTAATGGCCCCCGTCGTCAAGGCGCTGAACGTGCAGCGATTAATGCGCCAATGCAAGGAACTGCAGCTGACCTGATTAAGTTGGCCATGATTGCAGTAGAAAATTGGCTTGAGAAAGAACAACTGAAAACCAAGCTACTCTTGCAGGTACATGATGAATTGGTATTGGATGTGCCTTTTGACGAGCTTGATTTAGTGCAAGCAAAATTGCCCGATTTAATGTGCAATGTAGCCCAACTCAAAGTGCCTTTGGTAGTGAGTATTGGTATTGGCGATAATTGGGAAGAAGCGCATTAGAAATTAGCTAGGAGACAAGCAATATGAACGATACAACGCAAAACGGCAGAAGAAATTTTATGAAGACTTCAGTCGTTGGAGTTGCTGGGATGGGTGTTGGTTTTGTCGCCGCCTCTGACCCGGTGATGGCCGCTGCCATTGAAACCGACTTCAAGGGCCTCAAAGCAGGCGAGCAAATGATTCCAGTAGGTAGTTTTCAGTTGCCTACTTATGTCTCTCGCCCAGAAAATGCCAAAGGTAATTTGCCGATCATCATTGTGGTGAGTGAGATCTTTGGTGTGCATGAGTACATTGCTGATGTCACGCGACGTTTTGCGAAGTTAGGATATCTAGCTATTGCCCCAGAATTTTTTACCCGCGCAGGCGATCCGAATGCTTACGGCACTATCGCTGAAATTCAGACGAATATTGTTGCTAAGACTCCAGATGCTCAAGTGATAAATGATTTACAAGCCGCTTTGGTATGGGCTGGCAAGAATGGTGGTGATTTAAAACGGGTGGGTGTAACTGGTTTTTGTTGGGGTGGTCGCATTACTTGGCTATCTGCAACCTTGCCGCAGATCAAAGCAGGTGTTGCTTGGTATGGCCGCTTGATTGGTGAGAAAACCGAAGGTAATCCGCGTCATCCGGTAGAGATTGCAGCAGAGTTAAAGGCGCCAGTCCTAGGTTTATATGGCGGCGCCGATACCGGTATTTCTTTGGAGAGTGTTGAGCAAATGCGCGCAGCGCTTGCACAGGCGGCATCTAAAAACCCTGCGGCCAAATCTTCCATAATTGAGGTCTATCCTGATACACCCCATGCTTTTCATGCGGACTATCGCACCAGCTATCGCGAGGGTCCCGCCAAAGATGGTTGGGAAAAGTGTCTCGCTTGGTTTAAGAAAAACGGAGTGGTCTAAATAGTGAGCGCTTTAGAGAGCATCGTATTAATTACTGCGGCGGCAGGAGTCACTAGCGTCTTAATTGCCGCCAGTTGCTCCGTGACTTTGCTTTCTCGCATGATCAACAATATGGTCAGCCTTTCTGTTGGCATTTTGCTAGCTACTGCGTTGTTGCACTCCCTTCCAGAAGCGTTCAATATTCAAGGGACTAATCCTCAGTACTTGTTCGCTACTTTGTTAGCCGGCTTGCTTGGTTTCTTCTTGTTAGAAAAGATTGCTTTATTGCGTCACGACCATCACCACGAGGGTGATGGCCATCACCATCATCACGGCCATGATGCCGAAAATGCAGGGCGTAGTGGCTGGATGATTTTGGTTGGTGATGGCATTCACAACTTTGTGGATGGCATCCTGATTGCTGCTGCCTTTATGGCAGACTACCAAGTGGGCATCTTCACAGCAATTGCGATCATTGCCCATGAGATCCCGCAAGAGATTGGGGATTTCATTGTCTTGCTCAATGCAGGCTTCTCACGTACCCGTGCCTTGCTCTACAACTTGATTTGTGGTTTGTCTGCAGTGGCTGGCGGGGTATTAGCGTATTTCTTCTTAGAGCGGGCACATGCGGCAATGCCTTACTTGCTCGTGATTGCTTCAAGTAGTTTTATCTATATTGCGGTAAGCGATTTGATCCCACAGATGCATCGCCGCCCTCATTGGGCAGAGTCTTTACGTCAAACAGTATTGATTGCGTGTGGTGTTGGATTTGTACTGCTGTTATCACTGCTGCATTAAAGCTCAATCGGCCTGCTGGAATCAGCACACCATTCACTCCAGCTGCCTGCATATAAACGGGAGCCTTTAAGTCCAGCAACTTCCATTGCTAAAAGATTGTGGCAAGCTGTCACGCCTGAACCACACTGGTGAATGACTTCTGATGGCTTGATTGGTCCAAGCAATTCAACAAAGTCTTTAAAGAGTTGTTCTGCTGGTTTGAACGCAGTCGCAGATAAATTACCTTTAAAGAAGCGATTGATTGCGCCTGGAATATGTCCACCAACGGGATCCAAAGTTTCATTCTGACCATGAAAGCGATCATTGGCGCGTGCATCGATGACAGTATTTTTCTGAGTTTGCAAATTACTAACAACTTCATCAAGCAAGACAAGCCCCACATAAGGTCTTGGATCAATAGCTTGAGAGGCAGGAGTTGGTTTACGTGCTACGTTGCCCATCGGGCCATTCCAGGCATCTAGGCCCCCATCTAGGACCTGCACATTAGCATGACCAGTAGCTTTGAGCATCCACCAAAGACGACTTGCATAGACTGAGCCTTGCTTGTCATAGGCCACTACTAAGGTATTTGGACTGATGCCTAGGCGAGTTTTGGTTTGTGCCCACGCATCTGGGGTGGGTAAAGGATGTCTACCGTTGGTGCCCGTTTTATTGCCGGACATATCGTGATCGAGATCGACATAAATGGCGCCAGGAATGTGATTCTCTTCATATGCTTTTTTACCTGCCTGTGGATCGACCAAATCAAAGCGGCAATCACAGAGCAACACATTCTCGCCACTATTGATGATTTCTTCTAACTGGTTTGCGGTAATTAGAGGAGTCATGATGCTTCCTATTGTTGGTGGCGAAGAGAGTTAAAAGGCGCGCTACTTTTTAGATTATGCGCCCTGAAAGTTCATGACGCGACGGTACCATTCATGGAAATGTTGCATGCCATCTTCCATTGGACTTTGGTAAGGCCCAACTTCATTAATACCGCGTGCATATAAAGCTGCTCTACCTTGATCCATACGCTCGCCGATTTCATCATCTTCGATACAAGTTTCCATATAAGCAGCACGCTCTGCTTCAACGAATTCACGCTCGAATAAGGCAATTTCTTCTGGGTAGTAGAACTCGACAATATTGCGAGTCTTATTCACACCCATGGGGTGCAAAGTCGATACGCAGAGAACGCCTGGATACCACTCCACCATCACATTAGGGTAATAGGTGAGCCAGATAGCACCGTGGCGTGGGGTTTTGCCGTCAAATTGACGGAGAACTGCCTCATGCCAATGGCGATAGGTTGGAGAGCCTGGCGTACGCAAATCTTTATGGATACCTACGGTTTGAACACTGTGCCAATCACCGAATTCCCAATGTAAGTCTTCGCAAGAAACAAACTTGCCCAAGCCAGGGTGAAAAGGCACTACGTGGTAATCCTCGAGATAAACCTCGATAAAGGTTTTCCAGTTGTAGTTGCAGTCATGTACTTCAACATGGTCAAGTACATAACCGTCAAATTTGAGATCGTCAGCTACGCCAAGTTTCGCGAGATCGCTACGGACATCGCGCGGCCCTTCAAATAAGAGACCTTGCCAATTTTGTAAGGGTGACTTTCCTAGATTGAGACAGGGCTTGTCTTCAAAGTGTGGTGCACCTAGTAGGTTGCCGCCCAAGTCATAAGTCCAGCGATGGAGTGGGCAAACAATATTGTCGGCCTTACCTTTGCCGTTCAGCATTAATGCTTGGCGATGACGGCACACATTCGAAAGCAGTTCAACACCCTCGTTGTTGCGAACTAGGATGCGACCTTCGTTTTCTGCGCTAATAGTTTGATAGGAGCCAATTTCAGGCACCATGAGTTCGTGGCCAACATAGCCAGGCCCCTGCTTAAAAAGCAGTTCAATTTCCCGCTGATACAAGTCAGCGTCAAAATATGCCGAAACCGGCAGTTGTAGATTGGACGGCGCAAGCTTCTGCGCGGTAGCCAGATTAGTCATTCTCCCCACCCCCGAAAACGTCAGCCGAAGCTAAGCGGAATAACCAATCCAACCATCGACGGATCGATATTGGAAAGGAAGGGGTGAATTATACCCATCCAAGGGGCTTCTCGCTTTAATATATAGGGCTATCCGTCCGAGAAATACCAAGGAAATTGCTTATGCCAGCCAAGAAGTCAGAGAGTCAAAAACCAGGCCTTGAGGTCCAAATCGACCCAGATCTTCGCTATGAGCAAGCGGTAAAAGAGCTTGAAAAGCTGATTTCTGACATGGAGTCAGGCAAATTCTCCTTAGAAGAGACCCTTCTGGCTTATCAGCGTGGGGCTGCTTTACTCAAACATTGCCAAGGTGTTCTTGCGCAAGTAGAGCAACAAGTTCGGGTATTCGAGGCTTAATTGACCGCTGCTTTTCAATTTCAGGAGTGGCTTGCCACTCACTCTGAGCGCGCTGAATCTGCCTTAGATCGTTTGCTTGATTCTGCACAAACAACGCCCCATCGCCTGCACGAAGCCATGCGCTATGCAGCTCAGGGTGGAGGCAAACGTATTCGTCCTTTATTGGTTTATGCCGCAGGTCAATTGAGTAAGGGCAAAGAGAGTGGTGAAGCATTAGATGCGGCTGCTGTCGCGATTGAATGTATTCATGCTTATTCATTGGTGCACGATGATTTGCCCTGCATGGATGATGATGACTTGCGCCGTGGCAGACCTACTGTTCACAAAGCATTTGATGAAGCAACCGCTTTGCTCGTTGGCGATGCATTACAAACGCGTGCTTTTGAAATTCTGGCCAATGCCAATATCGATGCCACTCATCGTTTGCGCATGATTAGCGCCTTAGCTGCAGCCTCTGGCTCGCGCGGTATGGCGGGCGGTCAAGCGATTGATTTAGAAAGTGTCGGCAAGAAATTGGATTTAGTAGGCTTAAAGCAAATGCATGCCATGAAGACGGGGGCCTTGCTTTCATGTGCAGTAGAGATGGGCGGCATTGCTGCACAACTTGACTTCACTCAAATGACTCAGCTTGCAAATTATTCCCAAGCGCTTGGTCTGGCTTTCCAGATTGTGGATGATGTGCTTGATGCCACCGCGGATAGCCAAACGCTTGGAAAAACGGCTGGTAAAGACGCTGCAGCCAATAAGCCGACCTATGTCACCTTGATGGGTTTAGACTATGCACAGAAACAGGCTAAGGAGTTACAAGAAACCGCCATCACTAGCTTAGATGGTTTTGGTAGCAAAGCACAAGCCTTAAAAGATTTGGCTCTATTGGTAGTCAATAGAGGTAAATAAACAAAATTAGATGCAATGACTTTACATTCCGTTAACTCTCCCGACGACCTCAAAAAACTTTCTCGCGAAGAACTACCCGAGCTTGCTGATGAATTACGTCAATTTGTTTTGGATTCGGTATCTAAGACTGGGGGTCACCTTTCCTCTAATTTGGGAACGGTCGAACTATCCATTGCCTTGCATTACATCTTTGACACCCCCCGCGATCGCATCGTGTGGGATGTAGGTCATCAAAGTTATCCTCACAAAATTTTGACTGGCCGTCGTGAGCGCATGCATACACTGCGTCAGTTCAAGGGTCTTTCAGGGTTCCCGCATCGGGGTGAGAGCGAGTTTGATGCCTTTGGTACTGGGCATTCATCGACGAGTATTTCTGCGGCGATGGGTATGGCGCGCGCATTCCAAACCAAGGGTGAGCGGCAAGTAGCTGTTGCAGTGATTGGTGATAGCGCGATGACCGGCGGCATGGCTTTTGAGGCTATGAACAACGCTGGTGTCTATGACGACTTACCGTTGGTGGTCATATTAAATGACAACGATATGTCGATCTCTCCAGCGGTGGGCGCGCTCAATCGCCATTTGGCGAGATTGCTCAGTGGCAATATTTATTCTGCGACCAAAAAGGGTATTGATAGCGTTCTATCCATTGCGCCTCCCTTAAGAGAATTTGCAAAACGCTTAGAAGATCATGCCAAAGGGATGGTTTCTCCATCCACCATTTTCCAAGAGTTTGGATTTAATTACTTTGGGCCGATTGATGGCCATGACTTAGATGCTTTAATTCCAATGCTGCAGAACGTGCGCCGTTTAGCGCTTGAAGGGCGCGGTCCCCAGTTTTTGCATGTAGTGACTAAAAAAGGTCAAGGCTATGAGTTAGCTGAGGCTGATCCAGTGCTTTATCACGGACCCAGCAAATTCAACCCTGAAGAAGGCGTTAAGAAGGTTGCTGCCAGCAAGAAAACCTTCACACAAGTATTTGGTGAGTGGCTTTGCGATATGGCACATGCTGATCCTTTGTTGGTAGGGATTACTCCGGCGATGCGCGAAGGTTCAGGTTTGGTGGAATTTGAAAAGAATTTCCCGAAACGCTATTACGACGTTGGTATTGCAGAACAGCATGCGGTGACATTTGCTGCGGGTATGGCATGTGAAGGTATGAAGCCGGTGGTAGCGATTTACTCTACCTTCTTGCAACGTGCTTACGATCAACTGATTCACGATGTGGCCTTGCAGGACTTGCCAGTCTTGTTCGCACTTGATCGCGCTGGTTTAGTTGGTGCTGATGGTGCAACCCATGCCGGCGCATATGACATTCCATTCTTACGCTGTATTCCAAACATGTTAGTGATGACGCCAGCGGATGAAGCAGAGTTGCGCGATTTATTAACCACGGCATTTCATCAGCCGCATCCTAGTGCAGTGCGCTATCCGCGTGGTTCTGGTGTTGGCACCACTCCTTCGACTGAGCTGCGCACATTAGCATTAGGTAAGGGTGAGATTCGTCGTAAATCCAACGCACCTGCCGGACAGCGTGTAGCCATTTTGGCATTTGGCACTTTGTTGTATCCCGCTCTAGAAGTTGCCGAGGGAATTGATGCAACAGTCGCCAATATGCGTTTTGTAAAACCACTCGATATTGATCTCATTAAATCATTGGCTGAAAATCATGATTATTTTGTAACTATTGAAGATGGTGCTCTTGCGGGTGGCGCGGGTAGCGCATGCCTTGAGACGCTCTCCAATCTGGGAATTAATAAGCCCCTATTGCAGCTAGGCCTTCCAGATCAGTTTATCGAGCATGGTGATTACCAACTGCTCATGACCAAGTGCGGCCTTGATGTAGAAGGCATTGCAAACTCCATTCAGCAGCGTTTTCCTGCTGTATCGATGGCAAATTCGGTGATTTCGGGCAAATAAGCCCGTTTTGCTTGAAAATAGAGCTATGAATGACATGAACCCCGCCTTTCTCAAAGCCAGCGCAATGCCTGACGTGCAGTCCACTCTGGATGAGCGCGCATTGCCAATTGAGCAAGTCGGCATTCGCGGAGTACGTCATCCGCTGACGATTCGCAGTAAAACAGGAAACTTTCCATCCGTTGGCACTTTCGAGATGGATGTGGCATTGCCGGCGCATGTGAAGGGTACACATATGTCCCGTTTCATGGCGCTCCTACAAAAGCAAGATGTTGCAGTTGACAGTACAACGGTTGTTGCCTTGGTACGTGAGATGTTGCCTTTGCTCGATGCCAAAGAAGGTCATGTGCAATTTACTTATACCCACTTCGTGAAAAAAGCAGCGCCAGTATCTGGTGTGGAGAGCTTGATGGATTACGAAGTGACTTGGATGGCAACAGGCAAGCAAAACACAAATGGTGCTGCTGATATTGAGCTCACTTTGCGTGCACAAGTACCGGTGATGAGTTTATGCCCTTGCTCCAAAGAGATTTCTGAATTTGGTGCGCACAATCAACGCTCACATGTCACGATGACAGTCACGCTTGATGACAAAACACAAATGACAGTGGAAGACCTGGTTACCGCTGCAGAGAGCGAAGCCTCTAGTGAGTTATGGGGTTTACTGAAGCGCCCTGACGAGAAGTGGGTCACTGAGCATTCTTACAGCAATCCTAAGTTCGTAGAAGATTTAGTGCGCGACGTAGCTGGCAACCTCAAGGCGGATCAGCGCATCCAGTCTTTTGTGGTCGAAGCTGAGAATTTTGAATCCATCCACAATCACAGTGCATTTGCGCGTATCAGCCACAAGAAGTAAGGCTGGCTAGATCAAATTATTGCTTTGCAAATCCCAGCGGGTTTTGATGTCAAAGGCTCCAGAAGTTGTGGAGCCATTATTTTTGGCAAGCATTCTGAGTGCCCCAGCAAATGCAATCATCACGCCGTTATCCGTACATAACTCGAGGGGTGGGTAATGCACTTCAAATCCATTCTTCTTGGCTTTCTCATTGAGGGCGCTGCGCAATTGCAAATTAGCACCAACACCACCAGCAAGAACTAAATGTTTACAGCCAGTTTGCTTGAGTGCTTTTTCAGACTTGCTGACTAAGACCGCAACAATGGCATCGACAAAACTTCTAGCCAAGTCTGCATGAAATTGCGCCACTTCGGACGGGTCAACAATATTTTTCTCTGCAAACTTTTTGACTTGATTGAGAACGGCGGTTTTTAAACCCGAGAAAGAGAAATCCAAGTCGCCTGAGTGCAGCATGGGTTTGGGTAAATCGAATATTCCGACGCGACCTTGTTCTGCCAATTTAGAAATCGCTGCGCCACCTGGGTAGTCAAGACCCAATAACTTGGCAGTTTTATCAAAGGCTTCGCCAGCAGCATCGTCCAAAGACTCTCCCAACAGTTCGTATTGGCCAATCCCAGATACTTTCATGAGTTGGGTGTGACCGCCAGAGACTAAAAGAGCAATAAAGGGAAATTGAGGGGCAGTTTGACCTAAAAGCGGGGAAAGTAGGTGTCCTTCGAGATGGTGCACCCCAATGGAGGGTAAATGAAGGCCTTGGGCTAATGATTTAGCAAAAGCGCTACCAACGAGGAGGGCGCCAGCTAGGCCTGGTCCCTGAGTGAAGGCAACGGCATCAATATCCGCCAATTTAAGGCCAGATTGGGCTAGGGATTGGTCTAAAAGGGGTAAAACACGACGAATATGGTCTCTTGAGGCCAACTCTGGGACAACTCCCCCATAATCTCGGTGCATGGCGATTTGGGAGTGCAAACCCTGGCCCAGGATGCCCTGGAATGCAGGTTTGCCGTCTTCCCAGGGGGCTGTGTTGTATAAAGCCACCCCAGTTTCATCACAAGAAGTTTCTATTCCTAAAACAATCATTTTTTTGCTTGGCCGTGCTAGAATCGCAATTCAGTTAATTTTTCGATATTTATCGAGCATATACGAGTTAAATAAGTATGACTACAGTCCGCCTCCGTGAAAACGAACCATTTGAAGTGGCATTGCGCCGTTTCAAGCGCACCATTGAAAAAAATGGTCTTTTAACCGACTTGCGTGCTCGCGAGTTCTACGAGAAGCCAACAGCTGAACGTAAGCGTAAGAAGGCCGCTGCTGCTAAACGCCATTACAAGCGTATTCGTAGCCAAATGTTGCCTAAGAAGCTTTACTAATAGAATTTAAAAGCTCTCTTCACCGAGAAGCTTTGAAACCCGCTGACGGTGAAACGCAGCGGGTTTTTGCTTTTTGAATTGTTCATTACATCTAGATACATTCAACATCAGGAAGAATCAAATGAGTTTGAAAGATCAAATTACCGAAGATATGAAAAACGCTATGCGTGCCAAAGAGACTGCACGTCTTGGCACGATCCGCCTTTTGTTAGCCGCCATCAAGCAGCGCGAAGTAGATGATCGCATTGTGCTCGATGATGCAGCGATCATTTCGACTATCGAAAAAATGATTAAGCAACGCAAAGACTCGATCTCTCAGTTTGAAAAAGCACAGCGTGATGACTTGGTTGCTGTAGAAGCTGCAGAGATGGTCATTTTGCAAGCCTATATGCCAGCACAAATGTCAGATGCTGAAGTAGAAGCAGCTGTTGCTGCAGCGGTTGCCACAACAGGCGCTGCTGGTCCACAAGATATGGGTAAAGTCATTGGCGTACTTAAAGGCCAGTTGGCTGGTAAGGCTGATATGGGCAAGGTCTCCGGCTTGGTAAAAGCCGCACTCGCAAAATAAGAGAACTCACTCCATACTCTTAGCCTTATGGCGCTCATTCCCCAATCCTTCATTGCCGATCTTTTAAATCGGGTCGACATCGTTGATGTGGTTGGGCAGCACGTGAAGTTAAAAAAAGCGGGCGCAAACTATCAAGGTTTGTGCCCCTTTCATTCAGAGAAGTCCCCTTCATTTTCAGTTTCACCAACGAAGCAGTTCTATCACTGCTTTGGTTGTGGTGCCCATGGCTCTGCCATCAGTTTCATGATGGAGTATTCCGGGCTAGGATATGTTGATGCGATTGAAGAACTTGCGCGCTCTGCAGGTTTGGATGTGCCACGCGAAGAGCGTACTGCCAACGACGTAGCAAGACAGCAACAAGCTATGGCTCTGAGCGAAGTGATGAGTTCTGCAGCAGATTGGTATCGCCAACAACTCAAAGGCAGCACACGCGCCGTGGAATATCTCAAAGGTCGCGGCCTAACGGGTGAGATTGCGAAGCGCTATGGCTTAGGTTATGCACCTGACGGCTGGCAGGGCCTGGAAGCAGTATTTGGTCACTATTCCAATGATGAAATTGCCAAGACCTTAGTTGAAGGCGGCTTAATTATTCAGGGTGAGCAGGCTGAGGGCGCTCCAGTAAAGCGTTACGACCGTTTTCGGGATCGAGTGATGTTCCCGATTCGCAATCCCAAGGGTCAAACGATTGGGTTTGGTGGACGTATTCTGGATCAAGGTGAGCCGAAGTATTTAAATTCACCAGAGACACCCCTCTTTTCTAAAGGCAACACACTCTACGGTTTGTTTGAAGCAAGACAAGCGATTCGTTCGCAAGAATATGTCTTGGTGTGTGAAGGTTATATGGATGTCGTAGCACTTGCACAATTGGGCTTCCCCAATGCGGTGGCTACATTAGGGACTGCCTGTACCGCAAACCATGTACGCATGTTATTGCGCCAAACTGACAAAGTGGTTTTCTCATTTGATGGTGACTCAGCTGGTCAACGCGCTGCGCAACGCGCCCTCGAAGCATGCTTGCCACTCATGTCTGACGATAAAGAAATTCGTTTCTTATTTTTGCCAACTGAGCATGACCCTGATAGTTATGTGCGCGCCTATGGTGCTGCTGCGTTTGAGAAAGTCATCAAAGAAGCAATGTCTATCTCGAGCTTCTTCTTTAAGGTGGCTAGCGAAGGCCATGAGCTTACAACCCCCGAGGGTAGAGCGCATACGCATCACGCTGCTAAGCCGCTGTTACTCTCTATGCCACCAATTGCTTTACGTACTCAGATTTTGCGTGAGTTGGCGATTCGTACAAATACGACACCAGCAGAGTTAGAGGCCTTCTGTGGATTAACTGTGGTGCCAGCACCTGCGCAACAAACTTCGTATCAGCCAGCCCAGCCAAGACAGCAAAATTATCAAAACAATCAGGGCAACTATGCAAATAATAGCAATAGGCAGGGCGCGCCTTGGCAAGCTTCTAAAGGTTCTGCCAAGAGAGTTGCTATGCAGAATATTGAGCCGCCAAAAGCACCAATGGATTTGGCAGAGCAAATGCTGCGTGTCTTGATTCAGTTTCCGCATCTGGGAAAAGCGCTTGATAGCAATAAGCGTGCACTCGCACTCAAAGCCGCTGAACAACGATCAGCAAATGCGCTGGCATTAATGAAAGATTTGTTGGCCCAATGCGATCAGGTGGAATTAATCCCTGGTGAAAACGGCAAACCGGGCTCGGTAGGAGCCGGTGCATTTGCGATGTTCCAAGATCAACTCTCTCGTAGTGAGCTTGCACCCATGTATGAAGTCCTCAGAAAGCGGGTCATGGGCTCTGATTTGGAATTGGATGGCGCAACAGCTGATCTCGATGGAAGCTTTAAAAAGCTAGAGCTCATGAGTCTCAAACAAGAAATGACTGATATTGCCCAAAAGATCGCTGGAGGCACTGCCACCGACCTAGATCGGGCGCGTTATCGCGAATTGGGCGAAAAACTGAAATCCGTCTAAGAATTTACTGAAGTACCCCTAGTAATAACGGAAAAATGCCCGATATTTTTAGGTAAGCAGGGGTTAAAAAAGTCGTAATCGACTATAATCCTCTGTTCCCAAGAAAAAAACGAATTAATTCAGCCACTTGCGCTTTATTTTCATGAAATTTGGGGTAAGTGGACAACGGGGCTGTACTTAATCAGTCGTGACCTATAACAGTAATGTGAGTAAGTGCTAATAAATGCCTAATACCAAGACCAAAAAACCAGCTAAACCAGTAAAAGCAGCCGCTAAACCAGCGCCTAAAGCGAAGCCTGCGGCAAAAGCGCCAGCAAAACCCGTGAAGGCTGCTGCAAAGCCAGCACCTAAAAAAGTAGTTGCAAAAGCGCCAGCTAAACCAGCGCCTAAAGCGAAGCCTGCGGCAAAAGCGCCAGCTAAACCCGTGAAGGCTGCAGCAAAGCCAGCACCTAAAAAAGTAGTTGCAAAAGCGCCAGCTAAACCAGCGCCTAAGGCGAAGCCTGTTGCAAAGGCGCCAGCAAAACCCGTGAAGGCTGCAGCAAAGCCAGCACCGAAAGCAAAAGTAGTTGCAAAAGCACCAGCTAAACCAGTTAAGGCTACTGCAAAGCCAGCACCGAAAGCAAAATTAGTTGCAAAGGTGCCTGCCAAACCGGTTAAGGCAGCAGCACCGGTAAAGGCGCCTGCTAAAGCAGAGGTAAAAGTAGAGCCAGCTAAAAAAGTGAAAGCAGTTGTTGCTAAGGTAGAGGAAGCAAAAGAGCCTAAAGACAAAAAAGCCAAGACTGCTGAAGTAGCGGTAGAGGTAGTAGAGGAAGAGAAAAAGCGTGGCCGCAAAGCTAAGGCTGATGCTCCTGCAGAAGCTGCTGAGCCAGTTTTGACGGATCGTCAAAAAGCTCGCGAGCGTAAGGCAAAAGAAAAGGCGCTCTTAAAAGAATTCGCAGCACAACAGTTAGGTAGTGAAGAGCAACAAGAGTTGCGTCGTGCTCGCTTGAAGACCTTGATTAAGATGGGTATGTCCAAGGGTTACTTAACCCATGGCGAGATGAATGACGTGATGTCTGATGAGTTGTCTGATGCTGATGCATTAGAAACGTTGATCAGCTTATTGAACGACATTGGTATTACTGTTTACGAACAGGCGCCTGATGCTGAAACTTTAATTCTGTCTGATAACACTGCTGCTGCAGCGTCTGAAGAAGAGGCGGAAGAAGAGGCTGAAGCAGCGCTCTCTACAGTAGATTCAGAGTTTGGTCGTACAACTGACCCAGTCCGTATGTATATGCGTGAGATGGGTACGGTAGATTTGTTAACTCGCGAAGGCGAGATTGTGATTGCCAAGAAGATTGAGGCTGGCCTCAAAGATATGGTGATGGCATTGGCTGCATGCCCAGTAACTATTGGTGAAATCTTGAGCAACGTTGACAAGATCGCTAGTGGCGAGATGGAGATTGACCAGTTTGTGGATGGTTTGGTTGATCCAAATGCGGAAGATATTAAGCTTGGACCTGAAGAGCCAGAAGTGGATCCGGATGCCGATGAAGGCGAAGAAGATGGCGGCGAAGATGAAGGCGGCGGTGGTGGCGGTGGCGCTGCAACGGCTAACGCAAAGCAATTAGAAGAGCTAAAGCAGATTTCTTTAGAGAAGTTTGCAATTGTTCGTACGCAAGCTGACAAGATGCGCCGTGCTTTTGATAAAGATGGCTATAACTGCCCTGCATATCTCAAAGCACAAGAAGGTATTCGTGCTGAGTTACTCGGCTTCCGCTTAACAGCAAAGAGTGTTGAGAAATTATGTGACACCATGCGTTCACAAGTGGACCAGGTTTGGAAGCTTGAGCGTGGCATTGTCAGTTTGTTGGTGGATAAAGTAGGCGTCAACCGTGGCGAAGTTCTCAAAGACTTCCCTAAGATGTCCATGAATCTGACCTGGACAGAGAAGTTGCTCAAAGAGAACAAGCCTTACACCGCACTACTGCAACGTAATGTCCCTGCGATTCAAGAGCTGCAACAGAAGTTGATTGATATTCAGAAGAACGTGGTTATTCCACTTCCTGAGTTGAAAGAAGTAAACAAGCAAATGATCGCGGGTGAGAAGCGTGCTCGTGAAGCAAAACGTGAGATGACTGTAGCCAACCTCCGTTTGGTAATCTCGATTGCTAAGAAATACACAAACCGTGGCTTGCAGTTCTTGGATTTGATTCAAGAGGGCAATATTGGTTTGATGAAGGCGGTAGATAAGTTTGAATACCGCCGTGGTTACAAGTTCTCTACCTATGCAACTTGGTGGATTCGTCAGGCGATCACTCGCTCTATTGCTGACCAGGCGCGTACGATCCGTATCCCTGTGCATATGATTGAGACGATTAACAAGATGAACCGTATCAGCCGTCAGATCCTGCAAGAAACTGGTCATGAGCCAGATGCTGCAACCTTGGCGCTGAAGATGGAGATTCCTGAAGACAAGATTCGTAAGATCATGAAGATTGCTAAAGAGCCAATCTCTATGGAAACACCAATTGGTGACGATGAAGATTCTCATTTGGGTGACTTCATTGAAGACGGCAATACCTTGGCTCCAGCTGAAGCTGCATTGCATGACTCGATGCGTGACGTAGTAAAGGATGTTCTCGATTCGTTAACACCACGCGAAGCAAAAGTATTGCGTATGCGCTTTGGTGTTGAAATGAGCACAGACCACACCCTCGAAGAAGTAGGCAAGCAGTTTGATGTGACTCGCGAGCGTATTCGTCAGATTGAAGCGAAGGCCCTCCGTAAGATGCGTCATCCTAGCCGTAGCGATAAACTCAAGACCTTCCTCGAAGAAGATTGAACCAAAGACTAACGGGCCTATAGCTCAGTTGGTTAGAGCAGAGGACTCATAAACTTTGTTTGACATTGTTTTTTCTTTGTAAATCAACGCACTACATATACACATTATTTTTGTGTGCTTGTAGTGCGTTTGTTTTTGTGTAGCGTTCGCACACTGTCTGAGCGTGCTTACCATTTGCGCATAGTCTCTCATCCCCGCACCACTCGGTTTTGTTTTTACACATATTTCACGCATAAACCACCACTTTTTGCGTGTTTTTAGCACTTTAAGGTTTGAGTGCGTTTGTCTTACGCTGTTGTTCCTTGCGTTTGCGTTCATTGTCACGCTGTTGTCGCTGTCGTTCTCGTTCCTGTTGTAGTCGTTGTCTGTCACGCTCAACACTCTGCTGTAGTCCGTGTATGCGTGCTTGTGCGAGATTGAGTGGTGGTTTCGGTTTGATAGGGCGGAGGGTGATTTCGTATATGCGCATACTGTATTTAACAGCGACCAAACAATATCCTTCACCCCCACATTATTCACGCATACCCCCACCCATACTTTCGCACACCCTACACTTTAGTTTGACGCTAATGTGTAGCCCAGCACATTACCTACACCGTATTGCGCTTCACCCAAGCGTTTTGCGAGATAGTCGTTTTCAGCATACACCAGCGTGTTTGCTGTTTGTGTTTGACTAATGCGCACCCACAGTCTGTATTGTTTCATTTTGTAAATCCTTCACGCAGTTTAGTTGCCGCATTTTCAATCGCTGTATCTAACTCGCCAGCACTTACAGCCGTTTTGATTACATCCAAAACTTTGACTAAATCCTTCTCTGTGCCAACTTCTACAGCAAACTTGCCTTTACTTAACTCCAACACTTTACTACCGTAGCGCACGCTGATTGCCAGTTTCCCGCCATCTGTAACAAACCACCACGGCTTTACACGCACATCGGTTTCTACTTGTTTGCGTGCTCCTGTTTCCATATCAGCAACACTGCGGAACTTTTTGACACTAAAACTTGTGCCAGTTTGCTGTGCCCGTGCTAACTCTGCCTGTTGCCAGATGCGCTTAATCAGTTTGTTTCTGCGCTGTAGCACTTGCGGGATTTGTGTAGGTTTCTTTGCGTCCGTTAGCTTTAGCGTGTTTAAGTTACTCATTTGTGTATCCTTTTCTGTTGTGTGTTTGAGTAACTGTAGTTTCGGATTTACCAAACTCGCAACCTCTTTTTGCCTTCGCATCTTTTTTGTCCAAAATCACGCAAAACCACCTAATATTGCGTCAGATTTAGTTATCTATTGTTTGGTCGTTACTAAATAAATGTATGAACGATATTACTTACAACATACAAAGACGAGAGAAGCGTGACACCGAACTTGCTGACGCTTGGTTGCGTGGCATTGGTGTAGATGTAGGCAGTTTTGGAACAACTAAACCGAACTTACTCAAAGCGCAACAGACAGCTACTAAACTGCTAACTGAACATATTGGTGTTCTGGACAAATCTACCAAACGCTTTATAGAGTATTTCCAGTCACGCTACAGTTGCGTTAAAAAGCGCAAGCACATTACGGACGGCGATTGTTTCCGTATTCTCAATCTACACAGTCGCATATTGCGCGGTGAGTATCGCAGTAACAGGCACAAACGCAGAACAACACAGGCATAAATCAGGCACTATTCAGGCACATTCAAAACGCAGATAAACACTGCGCTAACAAAGGTAAAAACTCCACTTGTAATATAACGGCTAATGAGGTGGAACTTGTTACACATACACTGTAGAGTTTGTGTAGCACATAAGTTGATGCCGAAGTTTTACTACAAACGCAAACCAATGCCACAGTAGTTTGGAAGTTTCAATACATCAGTCTTCCATATTAAAAAACTTTCTACAGTGTGTGTGAGGGTCTTTTTACCGTCAAGCACAGCGCAACGACTAATAGCGACAGATTTGTCTCCGCTATAGCCGTTGTGCGATCTAATCATTCTCCGTCAATCAAACAGCACCAAAAGCAACTGCGTTGCTTTCGGCTTTCTTCTAATATGTTTATATATGTGTTGAGAGATGTAAATGTGTGAGCGTAAGCGATACACAAGCGAACTGCGTTCGCTTTCACACTACCAGTTAGATATAAATCACCAGCACCACAGATCTCCAACACCTAAAAAAACTGCGCAACTAAAAATACAGGACTACGAACTGATTTTGGGTAGCACTGCGTAACAGCACATCAAATCCGTCTTGTAAGCGCAGATTATCGGTATTCGTAGAGCGTAGTAGCAGATTGACACATACGCACGCTGTAGCGTGTTTTAACAAGTCTTGTCGTTCAAACTGCGCTGTGTAGTCAATATGCCACATTCATCACGCATTTTTGCGGTAAATACACGACCAAAGAGAAGTTACAAAGTCACAACACCACGACGCAACCACTTGTTTTTGAACATATTGCGCCACTTACACAGCACAAAACTGTTTCGGTTGCTCATTAGCTACTAACGAACACATACTTATTACGCACATATTATTTGGAGAACACAATGGCACAAGCTAAATCACTTACGCAACAAGATATCGACAGAGTTTTGACATATATCGCATCAAACACTAACGCAACACGCAACAGGGCGATGTTTTTGCTTACTGTATTAGCTGGACTGCGTGTATCAGAAGTAGCGCAACTTACACTGGGTGATGTGCGTAACACTGACGGCACTGTTAAATCGCAGATGTTTTTGAGTTCTGACCGTGTTAAACACGGACACGCACGCACTGTATTCATTAGCACGCAGTTACAGCACGAACTTGCTACATATCTTGCCACTCGTTCAGCATTTGATGACACATATCCGTTGTTTAACACGCTACGAGGCGCGCGGAAGGCATTTAGTGCTTCAACACTTACACAACACTTCCACTATCTGTATCGCCGTGCGTTAGTGTTCGGTGCCAGCTCTCATTCGGGAAGACGCACTTTTCTCACAACCTTGAGTAACTCGGGCATCAGCGTGTTTGTCTTGGCAAGTTTGGCAGGACATAAAAACATTTCCACTACACAGCGTTATGTCACCGTCAATGACGATCAAAAGCGCAGGGCAGTGGATTGTTTCAGCTTACAAGTTGCCTAATCACGCTCGCCGTAGATAAACTCACGCAACTTATTCATTTTGTTGCGTAGCGTGTCTTTCTGCTGTTGTGTTTGTGCTGGTGGCTGTTCTGTCTGCGGTAACACGAACGCTATGTCGCACGCTACAACTAACAGCATCATCAGCACACTTTCTTCACGCTTTAGTCTTTTGGACAGTTTTGGTTTGCCACTTGATTGCGCAAAATGACTCTTACTACCACGCACTCTTGGTATCGTATCAACTTCTATTCCAACTGTTCTGTCGTAACCTTTGTCAAAATCAACATCTCTGTCTATCCACGCATCCAACCTCGCACGCATATCCGCACCATAGTCACCACGCTCTACACATCCATACAGTTCTTCTAAATATTCCAGTGCTTCTTCATACAGTGTTTGTGCTTGCTGTGATACTTTTGTGCGTGTGTTTGATGTTCCTGCGTTCGTGCCAGCCATCTTCTCGTATCTGCCATTCATCAAGTCAGCTTTATTCAGCTTCTTGTTGTATGTTTTGAGTTGTTCTGGCATTTCGTCATACAGTATTTCTTCGCTGTGTCGTATTTCTTCCAGCATCGTTTCATAGCTACTGTATTCACTCTCGCTCAAAATACTGCGCAGGCGGGTAGTGCGCACGCTCATACCATTCAGTATGTCGTTCATCATTTCGTTTATTTTGTGTAGCTTGAGTGTTTGTGCGTCGTCTATTTGCTTTAGACCGAACACACTTGTGTCGTATGTGTGTTCAGGTTTCGCATCAACATAATCACTTTCTGCGAACTCTACGACACCACCGACTACATTATTGTGTCCTTGTGTGCGCCTTACACGCCCCTGATGTAGCAGAACAGGTATGTGATAGTTGTCATACGCTATGTCATCAATGCGTTTCGCAACACGGGTTAGCGCCGCCCGTGTTGCTTCTTGTATTGCTACTGCGTTTAACTTACGAGGTTTTCTTCTTCGCTGTGCTTCTGCGTGTTCCACTACTTTTGGTAGCTTTTGCCTTGAACACCCCGCGCAGTTTAGTTTGTGTAAATCCGTGTAACTTGATTAGTGCTTTAACAGTTTCCAAATCCTCTGCTTCAGCTTCCTTCTTTAATCTGTCAATCTCCGCATCTTCTGCTTTGCGTTTGTCGTATATTTCTTTCAGACGCTGACTTGCTGTTTGTGTTCCACTCATTATTTTCTCCAAACTTTAGTGTTAAAAAAAGCCACTCGTAAGTGGCTTTCTTGTGTTTCTACTGATTAAAACTTGTAACCAATACCAACTACAGCATTAAACACATTTGCGCTTGATGTCATTGAGTAGTTGTAAGCATAACCACTTGACACGCCACTGTAAGAGTTTGTCTTGTTGCTGTAACCCATATAGTTCAACTCGCCGAAACCATACAAGCCACCTTGAATGATTTGTTTGTAACCTAAACCGAGTGAGTAACCAGTTAGATTGTTTGTGTTTGATGTTCCACCTTCAGTTGCTTTAACAGAAGTTCCTGTGTAACCAACTTTACCGTATAACAATCCGTCTTTTCCAACTGGTGTTGCTGGAGACAAGAAGATGTTGTATTGGTTTTGTGACTGATATGTTCCATTTACTTTCGCACTACCTACGCTGTAGTTGTAGTTGCCTGATTGCGAGTTGAACGGATTGTATTCAGCACCAATACCTAACAGAAAATCATTTGTAACTGGCAACATATAACCAATAGTTACAACGCCCATTACGCTACCTTGACTTGACACATTTGTGCTGATTGGAGCTGAACCAACACCAACAATGTTTAGCGAACTTGCGCTAAAAGAAGGAGTGATATTTTCGTATCCAACACCTATTTGTCCAAACGCGCCGTCAAATGCTGATTGTGCGCTTGCTACTGCTGACAATGACATAACACCTGCGGCTACTAAACCTAATGTAATCTTTTTCATTCTGTATTCCTATCTGCTTTTGTTTATACGATGTTTAAGACTGTGCTTATTTTATTACCATACCTAACTATTATATAAAAACTATAACGAACTGTTGTTTTTTTGGCGCTTTTTGAAGTAGGGGATTACGCTAACCTATCCGCCGCCATTGTTGCTGTGAGCTTGCTGTAGTGCTGTTCAATCATTAGTGCGCTATTTCCCATCTGTTTTGCCAGCGTATGTATGTCTGTCCCGTTTTCTAACAGTTCCAGCGTCGCATAGGTATGTCGCAAACTGTATAGCGTGCGTGTTTGTCCTTCTGCGCTTTTTGTTAGTTTTGTGTCACGCATCAATCTTCTAAACGCACCAGCCAAGTTCGGCGGTTGATGTCCGTCACTAAAACGGAACACTTTTCCTTTCACTCGTTGCGTTAGTAAATCATCAAACGGTATTTCTTTAATGTCCGTTTGTCTCTCGTGTAATCTTTTGAGCACATCTAATGCTTTGTGTTTGGCTATCAACCAGCGTCCGCCAGTTTTTCCATCAACCCATATGCGTAAGTAACGCACATCTTTGTTTATGTGCCACTCAATATGTTTCCAGCACATATTCATCGCTTCTGTTCCGTGTCTCATTCCTGTGTATAACAATATCTCTACATAATCTCTACACAGCAAGCGCATCTCAATCTCGCTACTAAACTTGTAATCTTGTTCGTGCCAAGTTTTCATATAGTTCAGCAAGTAATCTATTTCAGTTCTTGTAAATGCTGGTCTTGTACTTCCTTTTTCTCCACCTGTGCTTAAACTTGGCACTGCGGCATTCTTACTCATCCAGCCACGCTGAACTGCTGTGCTTATTAGTCTATTCCACGCACTTGTAAAGTTTCTCAGTGTGCTTGCTTTTGGTGCTCTTTGTAACTGTCTGTTTCTCCACGCTTCAAACTCAACAATATCTTTGTGCGTTATTAGTTCCAGTTGTGTATCAGCGAAGTAAGGCAGGAAGTATGTTTCGATACAACTGACATAACTGTTGTATGCCGTCTTATTTTTGTTCGCATCTATCAGTACCCTTAAATCTACCAGTGTTTCGTGCGCAACTTGTGCGAAGCTATGTGCTGTGTGTGCTAAACCCAGTCGCTGTCTAAATCGTGCTTCGTCATACATTTCGCACGCAACTTCGATAGCGTTTTCTACACTTGCCTTGCGTGTAGATGTTCTGTGCCAAGTTCCATTGGACAACTTAAATCGACATTGATATAACGGTGATGACTTACGGCGATACAGCACTACTTCCCCGTCACGCAAATACAGCACTAACGGCTGTGTAGTGGTGAGTGATGCGAAGATTTTTAGCTGTTTTTTTGGTCGTGTGGGCGTTTCATTGTGTATTAGCTTTAGGTGCGTAATGTTTTTTGCCACTCGTCTATAATGTGTAGTTGTGTTTCACAGCGTTATATTCTGTTTCAGCGTAAGCACTCTTGTTACCTTTAAGCAGATTAAGAAAAGATTTAACGGGCCTATAGCTCAGTTGGTTAGAGCAGAGGACTCATAAGAAAGAAGCCCTAGGGGTCTTGTCACAAAGACCTCAATAGATTCAAGAGGTTAGTGGTGAATTAGGCGGTTTAAATTCACTACACACCGACTACACACCGGAGCTTTTTTCATGGTGTGTAGTAAATGCAGTTTTGCAGTAAAAACATCCGTAAAGGTGTGTAGTAAAAGTAAAGTTTTAGGGCCTATAGCTCAGTTGGTTAGAGCAGAGGACTCATAGCGAAAGTTGTGCCTTATGCGTGGAAACTGCATAAGGGATGGTGTCAAATTCGGAGAAAGCTAAAGGCAGCCAAAAGCTGCACAAGCTAACGCCGAGCCAAGCTTCAGTATGAAAGTGCTGTTGAAGGTGTAGAGACTAGACGGCACCCATCTAAGTCGAGCAATCGATATGATGAAGGCATAGTCCAGGGAGTAGTGAAAGCTACACAAACCGGAATCCTTTGGTCCCAGGTTCAAGTCCTGGTGGGCCCACCAGAAATGAAAATACCAACCTTCGGGTTGGTATTTTTTTGAGTTAAATTAAGAGTTATTTGTTGATGGCTAGAAAGTATCCAATGATTCTACGTAGAGATGAAACTTTTCGCGTTGTCTTTAACTTAAGAACTCCAGCGCAAGATGGTTTAGAAAGAGTTGGAACAGGAATTTTTGTAGCTAAAGAAAATGAATTGTTTTTAGTAACTGCAAATCATGTTGCAATTGAATGCAATGTAAATACCAGTCTAGTTGTTAGTGATAACGCCGGTAACGCGACTGTTTTAAATCTGGTGGATTTCAATCCAAAATTACAATGGATTCATCATCCTATTGCGGATTTATCTGTAATGCCAATAGTTGTTTCCGAGAAGAATCATGCACACTTAGCAAGCAGATTTTTTCCTTACGATCACTTCAATTTGCAACCAATAGCTGTTTCAAGAGACTACGAGTTGACATCAGTGGGATTTCCTTATGGAATGGGCGCTCAAGGAAAATTTAGCCCTTTAACTTATAGATCGTACGCATCGTCATCTTTCGTTAGTTTCAATAGATTCGATACAAAAACCCCTTCCGAATTCTTTTTATTAGAGAATCCTAGCGTCGGTGGATATAGCGGAGGGCCTATATTTGATCTTGCGTATATGGTTGTTGGCGGCATGACAACAACAAAAGATAAAACAATTTGCTACGGGCTAATGCATGGAACGTTATCTGATGAGACCGGAGGGAAATTGGCTGCAGTAACACCTTCGCATTATTTGGCCCAGATTATTTAGAGCCAATGAATTCTTCTGCAAAAGACTCTTCTGGGATATACGCCTTTCGAAATAAGGAGAATGGCAAGGTTTACGTTGGGCAATCGAAAAAGGTATTGACCCGCAAAAAGCAACATGAGCGCGGGGATACTAATAATTCGCGCCGTTTTCATAACGCAATGAATAAGCATGGCCCTGATGGGTTTGAGTTTGAGGTTCTGGAGTATTGCTCAAGCGACTTGATGGATGAGCGTGAGGTTTATTGGATTAATCAACTTAGCTCTCTGTATCCAAGCGGCTATAACTTAACTTCTGGCGGTGGAGCTTTTCAAAAGCACCATGAAGAAACCAAGAAGAAGATGTCCGCTAATCAGAAGCAAAGGGTTAAGCAAGGAGTGCATCTTTTTGCCTCTGGTGAGTTTCAAAAGGAGCAAGCTAAAAGACAGGTTGAATTAGCCAAACAGGGAAAACACTCATCACAGCAACCTGAATTTAAAGAAAAGAAAAAGAAAACTATTGAACAAAAGGTAGCTGATACCGGTTTCTACTTCAAACACACTAAGTCTACTATTGAGAATTATCGAAAAAAACAGCTAGCTCTTTACGAGAGCGGGAAAGGTAAATTTCAAGATCCTAATCTGATCGAAAAAAATAGAGAAATAGTTAAAAGGAAGTTGGCTGAAGGTAGCCACCATACACAACGACCTGATTGGTCTGATAGGGCAAAAAAAGCCGCCCAGAAGCAAATGAAGGGGATTGTGATTGTCATAAGGAGTAATGATGGCTCCACATATGAGGTTGACTATCCATCTATTCACGAAGTTAGTCGGCAACTAGATGCTGATAGGCGACATATAACCAATTTGTGTAATGGAAAAGCATCGACACTCTCCTTGCAATGTAATCAAGGCAGAATCATTAAAGCGGCACATGTAGGCAAGGTGGATTGGGATTTGGAGGTGCTTAAGAAATTACCTGATTCAGCTTTTACTAAAAAGAAGGCGGTAATAGTTACCATTCAAACCGAGTCTGGCAAGATCATTAAAAAGAGCTATCAAAGTCAAAGGTCTGCTTGTGAAGATTTAAGGGCGCAAAGCAGGGCATTGCGCTACATGATTGCTGGTGAAAAATATAAATCAACAGGTTGCAATTTGGGTCGAATTATTGAAGTTACAGAAATTTAAGCGTTACTTAAAGTAACGCTCATCCCCACAAACTCACCAATAACCGCCATAACTAGCCATACTTTCTTTTGGCTAAATTGACACCTGTTTTTCCTCCAATCAGGTTGTCCTAGCCTGGTGTCAGAAGCTAAAGTATGTGTATGTCAAATAAGAAAGAAAGTACACATCAACTCATACACCGTAATCTAACCCTCTATCAACGTGAGCATAGTGCCGTATGGCAATGTCGCTATAAGGTAGATAACAAGTGGATACGAGCTACTACTAAAGAGACCCAGTTTGATTTGGCGGTTAACAAGGCTAAAGAGCTATTAGTAGAAGCGGAAATACGAAAACGATCTGGTATTCCAGTAGTGACTAAACGCTTTAAAGATATCGCAATGCTGGCTATCGATAGGATGGAGAGAGACTTAAAGGGTGGCTTAGGAAAGTCAATCTACAAAGACTACATCCGTATTATTAATGAGCATTTCATCCCCAGTCTTGGGCAAAGGCTCATTACCAATATTGATTACGATGCCTTGCAGCAGTACTACGATGATCGTGAAGCCAAGTATGGCTTGGCAATATCGAATAGTAATCGTAAAACCCAAAACGCCGCATTTAATAGAGTCTTTGATGAAGCTATTGTTCGGGGTTACTTGACTGAGAGTAATCGTCCCAAGTTAGATGGTAAGACTAAAGAGAGTCAAAGAAGACCAGCATTTGAGCTTCATGAACTCAGAGCTTTACTAAAGCTCCTGGGTCCTTACATAGAGTCAGGCAGAACCAGGGATGTACGTGAGCGTCGTGAAATACTTAGAGACTATGTAGAAATGCTAGTTGATACAGGAGCAAGACCCGGTATTGAGCTGCTAGATATGAAATGGAAGCAAATCCGTTTTATGATGAATCCTATTAGTACAGTTACAGATCAATTAGATGAAGACGGTGAAGTCATTGAAGTGCATAGCCTTAACCGTAGCTGTGAGATGACAGTAAAGGGTAAAACAGGGCAAAGGCAAATTATTGGACGCTTGCCCAGTATTAGAGTCTTGGAGCGTATTGCGCTTAGAAACTATGGAGTAAAGAGTTCTATTAAGGATCCATTGGCTGAGCTGATTAAGCCTACTAATGATGACTACATCTTTAGAACTAAAGAGGGCAGAGATTTAAGTGATGTCTTAAACCATATGTTTGATACCTTCTTGGCTGACCATGGCTTGCTCATAGATCCCAAGACTAACCAAAAGCGGGTGTTCTATAGCCTACGCCATACCTACGCTACGTTAGCACTGACTCACGATATGGTGCCTATCCATACACTAGCAAAGCAAATGGGTACTAGCGTATTAATGATTGAGAAGCACTATAGCCATTTACAAGTAATACAGGCTATTGAGCAATTACGCGGTACTAATACTAGAAAGCTTATTGAGGCTGATAGTAAGGCTGCGGATAACTACCCTAGTAAGAAAAAAGCCCAACAGGAGATTAGGGCAGCTTAGTTTGGTTGTATGCCCATCAAATACTCATTAGGATTGTTTTTCAATCTTGGGTAAGTGATCAATTTCATGAAGCCAGGGCATGGCAGAGCGATGCCAAATTTGCTTTGCTGGAACAAGTTGGGCTCTTTGTTTGAGAGTGCCCACTCTGAGTCCAAACATTTCTTGATCAAATTCACTTGTGGCATATATAGATGATCCACAGTCTGGACAGAATGCTTGAATTCGACGATTGCCGCTATCAGCAGTTTTGAGATAAGTTTTAGGCTGACCTTGCAGAATCTTGAAGAACTGTTTAGCGGCTGGAACTACAACTCTAAAAGGCGCACCAGCCATATTTTGGCAATCTGTACAGTGACACATTACTACCTTTGTTGGATCTACTTCGGCTTCAAATTTGATTCGTTCGCAGTGACAAGATCCATCGACATGTAACATTTGATCCTCCTTTTTATATTAGGAGTAATGTAGCATACGACTCAGAGTTCATATTTCTTGTCTACTGAGAATATTCAAGACTCCAAAGCCTTTCTTAAGTAAGGATCAATATCCCCTTGAGTCAGCAGCCACTGCTTGTAGTCGCTAGGTACATCCGCTAATAACAAGCCTTTATGTTTACCAAAGGGCATGGTTGTTGGAGTTCTTGCTTTCTCAGATTCGGCATATAAATCTTCAATAGTTTTAAGGCCTAGCTGCTGGCAAATGTGGTCTAAGATCACAGCGCAAACGCCTACATCTGCAATAGCTGAGTGTGCGTTACGTAATTGCTCGCGAGCTGTATCGCGCTCCAAGTAATACATAAGCGCACTTTGATTATGGCTATCTAAATTGGGCCAAAGTTTACGAGCTAGGGCTAGCGTACATATCCGCTTGATTTCAGGCTTGCCAATAACCTCCCAGTCAAAGTCCACGTTATGCCCAATGATGTAGTCCACATGTCCTGGCAAGGTGAAGCTAGCTGCTGGTGGGCAATCAACCAATTCCTCATCCATGATGTGATGCGTGGCTAGTGCGCCGAGGGTAATGGGTTTGCCAGGGTTATAACGCTGTACAAAAGGGTTGGTAACGGTAAAGGGTTCAATGGATTCAAGCTCAACCCAAGCGGCTTCAATTAATACAGGTTCTTTGATGCCTGTAGCTTCGGTATCGAAAATAATGGTTTTGGACATGGGCTTGTGTAATATTTAGATAGTTTGATTCTAAAGGGGGTGGGAGATGGCTATTAAATTTGCGCGATTCAATATCCAGCTGTTAGGCAGTCCTGATGTGGAAATAAAGGCAGATGAGTGGCAGGCTTTGATAAATGATGCAGCAATTGAGGGATATGCTGATGATTATGAAGTTTTCTATTTATCACAGCGAGGAGTTGTCGGTTTAAGTGTGCCATATGAAGATGATGATCCAATGCTTTTGCTGGAGGCTGGCGCTGCCTTAGGATTTTGTCAGTCAAGGTGTGAGTCTTCAGATATTGGAGGAATAGAGTCCATGTGGCTATCTTTGCATGATGCAGATGATTCAACTATTGATTCCCCAATTGAATAAGTAAGCGTTACTTAAAGTAACGCTTAGAGAGTATTTGTACTATGCCTGTCAGTCGTCTATTGGTTGAAAAATAATCAATATGAAAATCCTTAAAAATCAGGCGAATTTGGGTCATTTCGCCTGATTTTTGTTTAGGGTTAGATTAAATCACCAGGGGTCGAGATCTTGAATGGCGCTGAAAATTACGCTGTAGATTTTTAGCGACTTAGATTGAAAACTCGCTGTTGATCTTTAACTATCTTTTGCCTAGTTCTTTCGGCATCTAGTGCTTTCCCAGCCTTTGCCTTTTGGCGCTTTAGTACATCGATCCTAGCTTGTTGGGGAGTAAGCGGTTTGAAGGGTTTAATGGGCTTAAGCCTGCTAATAATTTCTTCTAATGGTTCATGCTCCAAATCTTCCTTGTTGGATAGGGTAGGGCTAGAGAGAATGCAATTCATGCCAAACTGATATTGCAGGATTAATCTGGCATGAATGGAGTTATCTGCAAAAACGGCAGTCTTTATAGATTGACCTTTTACTTTGATGGTTGCGATGTATTTGTTCATAACTGTATTTACTAGCAATCCAGTAACTAGTGCTTAAAACCCAGCTTTACTGCTTCAGTTGCGGCGTCTATTAAGTGATCTAGCTCCCCAGCCTCTACAGCAGTCTTAATCTTTTGTAATGTTGGTATTAGGTCGGAAGGCTTATCCAGCTCTATAGCTGCTTTACCTTGCGTAATTTCAAGTGTTTTAGAGCCGTAGCGTAGGATTAAGCAGACTTTGCCATTTTGAGCGGTAAACCACCAAGGCTTAATGCGTTTTGGCACTTCTAGTAGCTTAATATTGCCTTCTATATCTTTTAGACGCTTGGATTTGAGTGGAGCATATGTACTACCTTTACTTTTTGCTTCTGCTAATTGGATCTGCTCCCATATTTTGTCAGATAGCTTGTTTCGCCTTTGGACAACTGGGGGCAATTTTGTTGGTTTATTAACAGTTACTAGCTTCAGTGAGTCTAGTGTGCTCATATAGGGCTCCTTGGTAAATGAATGCGCACATATAACAATATGATCAGATTTGGTGATTGAGCAACCTGAAAATAGATAACCTAAAGAATCCAGAAATAAGCCTGAATTTGTGTGGTTTGCTAAATAACTATGACGACAAAGCAGAAGAACGTTTTGTATGCCATAACTTATTACTACTGAAACAAGGGCAGTGACACCCAGTCATTATGTCACCCTAAAACTGGACTAAGTGTTACAGGGATGGAAATTCTGGGCAGTAGCAGAGACTTGCAGTCACTAACCATTAGGATGCCGTTGGATGTTGCGAACCAACTGACTCAAGAATATTTCAGCACAAAGATCGTAAGACCTAGTCTTACAGGATCACGAGAAAGCTCTGCTTACACAGTAACTTTCAAACAAGACAAAGGTAGCCACTTATTGCTTTTGTCATTGTTGCGTTTTAAGCCGCACGTAAAAGGAGACAGCGAAACCGCCCTTCCCAAAATGGTTGTGCCTATAAGTGGTGTAGTAAAGAACTCGACAAAAGAACTTTTCTACTGCTGAGCCTGTTGCTTAAGGCTCAGTGTAGGTTGAATCTGACAAAAGCTCGTCAATAAAACTCTTAAAAGAAAAAGTGATGAGCGACAAGCGAAATCACAGGAGAACGTAGTTCGCCTATCTATCTACTTCAATAAATTCAATATTCCTTCCTGTTATTGAATTAAATTCTTCAATACAAGTTTCTCTTAAATCCTCAATTCGCTCGTCAATTTCTTGGAACGAAATGATGTCATCCCTGCTTAAGTCAGTTTCTTCTTCTAATACATCATCAATATCGTCGATATCACATGACCAGCTATAGCTTAATTCTTCTTCCTCTTTGTGCTCAATGAATCCAAGTAATTCGTCAAAACAGACAATTCTTGTGCCAATTAAAGAAGGGTTATTGTCCTTATAATCCATCTGAACAACAACGTTGGGATCTATGATTGAAGCGCACTTAGCAATATGATCTTGTAACTTTTCAGGGGCGATATTGTTACTTTCAAGCTCAAATTTATGAGTTGAACCAAAATACCAGCAACCATGAGCTCCAAGTAATTCCCAACCATCAAATTCATCGTCTTTACTCATGCCATAAAGTATTCTTGTGACAGCAGAATATCTCTCAGCATTTTTATCAAATGAGTATCTTCCAGAGCTATCTGTATTTTTATCGAAATCATTCTTAAATCTTCGGATAATTTCTTTTTCTAATTCACGAATTTTTTCATTGCCATAAAAAGTAAACGTGCTTTCTACTGGTGTGGACATTTTTTCACCTCAATTTAAGTTTGTTTAATAACTATAGCTAATTTTTATAACAACAGAATAGTTTTAAGCAGAAATCTTTCAAGCTCGCTGGCTTGGGTAGCTGAGCCGAAATTTAAAACGCTTGTAGGTCGTTTTAAACGGTCGTCAAAATATCGTGGCATTTTAGCTACAAATTGTGCCATTTAGACCATCGTTTTCCAGTAAAAACCGGCTAAATAAAAAACTACACTTTTTCATGCAAAAGTGCAGTTTTTTTGTAAGTCATTGAAATCGAAAGCCCTTTTTTCTGTGGCATTTCTGCCATAGTCGGTTGTCCTAACCAAACATCAGAAAACATACTGTAGCTGCGTATTTATTAGATTAAAGGACAGCCGTATGCCACAAGCAAAATCATTTAGTAGTACAGAATTAGCTCAAGTTTTAGCCTATGTAAAAACCACCAAACACAGCGTACGTAACCGCGCTATGTTGCTATTAACCCATTGGGGTGGGCTCAGAGTAGGGGAAGTAGCGGCCCTACGTATATGCGATGTTTTAGACGGGGAAAATCGGGTGAAAAGTGAGATCCGCTTATTGCCAGAGCAAACCAAAGGGCGCCACCCAAGAACGGTGTTTCTCAATGAACGCTTAAAGGCAGAGTTACAAGCATTTGCCAATGAGATCGCCATTAAAGACCGAAACTATGCATTCTTCCCCACGCAGAAGTATCCAAAACGCGGGTTCACAGCAAATACATTAACTCAGCACTTTAAACACATATATAAAGAGTCTGGCATATCTGGGGCTACCAGTCATAGCGGTCGTAGAAGCTTTATTACAAACCTAGCTAGCAAGGGAATTGGTGTTCGCGTGCTCATGAGCTTGGCGGGTCATCGCAATATTGGCACTACACAGGCATACATTGATGTGAATGACGATATGAAGCGCAGGGCGGTGGAGCTTATTTAGGATTTTTTAGCTTGGGATTAGAGATTTGCATGCGCCTATAAATATCTTCGTAATCAAAGTCTGGCAGGGTGATTGCTTTAGAGTCTGGGAATCTTCCTCTTGCCGCATTTTCTGCAATGTACTGTGCTTTCTTAAGAGCTCTACTGGTAAGTACAGTCATATTATTGCGTTGATCGACTGTTTTGGCGCTCGCTTTAGTGGCGCTGATATCAAGGCCTATTGCATTGGTGGGACTGACTTTGGCTACAACACCTAAGCGCCAGTTCACCCAATCTGGATGTTGTGCTTTTGTCCAGAGTAATTTGATGCCAATAAATAATGGCGCAGAACGTAAACGTTTGGCTGTGAGTGAGCGTTTGGCTTTTTGGGCTCTAGGTGCCACAGTAACGCCAGTTCGATTAATCATCCTGGAAACTTCCTTTAGGATGGCTCGCTTAGGCATGCCAAGTGGAATTGCCAGAATTAGCGCACGGCCAGACCCTTCATGTTTTCTAAAGCCCTTAAAGTATTGCTCTAATGATTTAGCAAAACCAGGTTCATACTCTTCGTTCTTTTCAATATTAGCTATTTGACGTACTTGAGGTTTAACGTATTCAGTGCCATATAGATTGATGCCGGTACTGGTCCACCAATCATCAAACTTCACTTTAGCTACATCACCATATTCATCGTAAGTCTTAAGAACTAAGTCAAAGTCCTCAGGCAATAACTTCTTCTCTTTAGTTGTTAGCTTGCCAGCCCTCGCTTTTCTAGCTAGCTCGTAAGTAGGGCTTAGGCGCAGATATTCGAGCATCAGCATGACATAGCCCTGGATACCCTTTGTAGCCCAATCTTTCTTTGACTTATTTGGCAGCATTTTTTACTCGATTTCTCATTAAAAACTTAAAAATATATTAACACTTAACGATCACATTTTAATTGTAATTTCTACTAAATGTTAGTTATGAGATTCTATTAATACAGCAATTTCGCTGTTTTTAAAGGAGTTTTGAAATGGAAACAACAGTAAAGATGTCTTCAGTAGCAAATGTATTTGATTCTTATAGTGGTGTCTGTTTAGCGGATACCGGAGAGACTATTCAAGCAAATTTGAGTAGTGATGAGTTATTGCGATATTGCCACGCAATGATGAAAGTGGAGAAGCAGCAGGTTTTAAATAGAAAGGACTTAGCTGTATTGGATAAGATTGATGCGATCACTTTTGAACATCATGGCATGTGTTTGAAGGATTCGCTTGTAACTAAAGCACGTCTAAAAGCGTGTAAAAAATATGGCGTAAATTTTATTGATCGTGATGGCTTAATTGACCACATGTCTGCAATGACAAGCACGCATTCTTCTAATGATTTAGATGTAACCGAGAGTGAACTAAATCTGCAGATTGGATATTTTCTTTTGGATCGGTTGGGTGAATCACGTTTCCAAGACTTTGCTTTGACTATTGGTCGCGTATTAAAAAAACAGCCTCTAAGTAGAAAAGATCTTGAGGTGATCTATGAAGTTGAGTCACTTTTTCTAGAGGAGCTTGATTCCTCAACTAGAAGTGGGGCCCTTCAGTCTGCTATTGATGAGGCCTGTGAACGTTTATGCCTTGATTTTGAAAGTCTTGGTCAAAAAACATTTCATTAAATCTTACAAAGCAAGCGTTACTTAAAGTAACGCTTGCTAATCAACAAAGGAAAATAAAAATGAATACAGAATTAATTGAAGTGAAAGCACAAGCTAAAACTGCTGTTATGAATAGGACTTTGATAGGGCAGGCTGATGATTTAGCTATAGAGCACGAAAGCTTTTATGCAAACTACATCGTTTCAGGTCGCATTGCGCTTTATGAGTTGTTAGCAAAGATCTATGCGTTATCAGTCAAGCTGGATGGCGCTATAGATAAAGCTGAACAGATCAGCATCATGCGTTCAGTTCTGGCTGACAAATATCAAATCCGTACGCAGGAAAATACCCCCGATCTAACAGTTCTCGTGCGTTATATCACCCGTTCTGATCGTAGAACTGCACATGGATATGCTCGCGTGATAGAAAGCGCTAGGGAAAGCGGAATTCTTCCTGATAACCTAGTTGGTTTTATTGAGCATCATGGAGGTATAGAGCGGATTCGAATTTCAGGCGCCGATCATGAAGGCTCAGCCGATATTGAGCAAGAGAAAATTCGATTGGCTAAAACATACCTAGCTGTAAAAGCAGATTCTCCCTTTACAAGCTTTGATGGCCCGAAAGAATTTGATGGAATTTATTCTAATAGCTGTGCTTATGAAATCATCATATGTTCTTTGGGGGTTGGTAATAAGTACCACGTCATTGGCAAATTACCAGCAGATCCAGCGTTAGAGGATCTAGCAATAAAGCATTTTTCCAAGCATTTATGCAAAAACATGGATCTGGCTCGAAATGAAATTGCAAAAATGGATCAGAAAAATAGAGAGCTAAAGCGTGAGAGAGCAAGCGTTAGTTGCGAGGTGAAATCATGAGATATATGGCTAAAGAGATTGTTGATATTTTCAAAAGCTTCCCAGAGGATGAAGTTATCTTCATGTGGTTTAAAAGGCGGCATGAATTTGATAATGTTTTAGATATTTCAGAGGAGCAGTGGGATGAAGTTTTTGATTGGAAGGATTGGATTTATGACTATGTAAATACAGCCATGTTTGACTTGGTTTGTGAGAAGGTGAATCAGTCGAGAGGTCTAATAGAGTAGCTTTGAGGAAAATTACTTTGGAGCAAGTATTGCTCCAAAGTAATTAAGTCTTGAAATCCTAGTGGTTTTCTTTGGATGTCTGCTCTCATAACCAGAGAATCTAAAAACACCCTAAAACTAATAAAAAGTAGGCCAGGAATATAAATGGTGAGGTTTAGTCATTTGAGCATTACTTTAAGTAACGCTTGCTCTGTATGGTGAACATCACCATAGTAATGTTTAATACCCTACGATCGTAGGGTATTAAAAATCGATACTTTACACCAAACTAGCCCTGCTCATACAACGTCAATCCTAAAGAATGATCAGAATTTGGAATTCCCACCTCTTTTTCATAATCATATCTTTATGTTTATTGACCCCAGGACGGGCAGAAGAGTTGGAGGGTGCGAAATATACGGGTTTTTATGCTGATTTGGGTTTTGGCTACCGTGACATTACCACTAGTACAAGTTCTGTTTTGTCACTTAATAGTACAGTTATTCCATCTAGTATTAGCTCTGGTGGAGCTAATCACACTCTTGCCGTGCTAACGGGAGGGTATAGCTTTAATCTTGCACATAATTTCTTTCTTGGCATTGGCGCTAATATTTCACCTGCTAACGGTTTAACTCAGCAGCTTCAGGTTCAAGCTCTAAATCGAAACACGACCGTGAGTGGTATTAAATCTCTTTATAACTATGGGGTTTTTATCACTCCCGGTATTCAAATCGAAGAAGGGCTTCTTTATTTGAAGGCAGGAAAACAGACCCAAGTTAATAATTCAAATTCAAGCACTAACTTTAATGGTTACTTATTGGGGCTTGGCTATAAGCAATTTATTTACGATTCCATCTATCTTTTTGGGGAAGCAGATTACTCATCGTATGATGCTCAAACTACGTCCAGAACTTTTGTTTCATCTGGTCGCACAATTAATGCTGCCGTCACCACAACACCACAGTCAAGTAGAGTGCTTTTAGGCGTTGGTTATCAGTTCTAGTCAATTAGCTGAGATTGTGGGTAAACTTCAAATACCATTACACCTCAAATAAAAAAGTATTTAGTTAAAAAATGAGCACATTCCCATGGGGTTTTACTTTCTTAACTGCAGGTGTGTGCATAGCAATTTTTTTATTGGTATTCCCTCTTTTTATAAAGTCACCAAAAAATAAGCCCTCATTTATATGGTTACTGGGATTGCTGCTAGGTACTGCCTCCTTTGTTTATGCGACATTTTTTCTGGTGTCAAGAACCTCAATATTTAATTTCCAAGAATCATTACCATTTTTTAAAAGTGTGCCATTAGCCGTTGCACCAATGCTTTTTACAGCATACTTTTTCCAGCCCTTATTTTTGCGCTCTGCTAGGGTTCCTATTTCTTTCTATCAACTTCTCTTGCTAGTGATCCCATTACTTTTACAATATTCATTAGTTTTAGTCTTTAGCTCCCAAGTACTGAGTTTTTCCAGTTATGCAAATCTTAGGGCAGGTTTTTTTATGAGTTTGCAACTGGCCCTAGGATTTTTATATGTCACAGCTTGGCTTTTATATGAAACAAGGCAGCATTTAAAGATTAATCAAAGCTTTGTATTGAGATTAGTCTATATTTTTACTGGATTAATCGTTGGTGTAACTATTGCTTGGCTATTCTTTTTACTATTTGACCTTTGGACAAATCAAGCTATTTCTGAGGGTCTGGGCGGAATACTAAGTCTTGATATCAATAACCGCATCCTTAGGATGGGGTTTTATACAATTGTAGAAATACTGCTAACTGCCTATTGGGTGCAAAATTACTCTGCTGGTGCTATTGAGGAGCGTTTGCAAAAAGAGCGAGTGCAGGCTCTTTTGACCGAGAAAGATGCGCTAATTATGAGGCTATCAAATGAAGGCGCTCTTATTGAGACAGGGGCATTATCTGCAGGTTTGGCTCATGAGCTCAATCAGTTTTTAGCGATGATTGAGCTTAATAGCGATGAAGCGTTACATCAAATGGATCAAGTTGATGTCAAGATAGATGACCTTAAGCCATCTATACAAAATATCTTAAGTGCTAATCATTCTGCAGCTAGTCTCATTAGCAGTTTGAGAATGCTTTTTAAAAGTAACCACAGCGATCTCGTTTCATGTGATTTAGATACCTTGGTTAGCGATGTCACTCTTTTGTATCGAGAGCGGCTAAAAAAATCAAATATTCAGCTCAAACTAGATTTGACTGTTCATAAAAAATGGGTTGTTTGGGAGTCTTTGTTGCGTCAAGTTATTGTAAATTTACTATCCAATGCGATCGAGGCTTTAGACGCTACTAGTAGGGATGGAAAAACAATCATAATATCTAGTGAAATTGATGAAAAAGGGCAATACCAACTCCGCGTCCAAGACAACGGCCCCGGTATTCATCCCAATCAAGAAAACAAGTTGTTTAATTTATTTGGTACTTCTAAGTCTGGAGGTACTGGTATTGGACTGTGGCTTTCTCAATATATTGCCGAGCGCCATAAAGGCAAGCTTCATTATTTCAATCTTCCCAATCATGGTGGCGTCAGTTTTATCTTGACGATTCCCCCCGATGAAAATTCTTAATGGGAATTAAATTAGCCAAAGCCGACTCAAGTAGAGTTGCCTTGTATCTATTTCATTCAATTACCCTGCGATCGAAGGGTGTTCAATACAACAAGAGCTCTTCATACTGATTCTTTAATGAAGTCAAACCACACATATGAATATTTTTTCACCTCAATGAGGCGGGGTTTTTAAATGGGGCTTGAAAAAAAATACGTATTTTTAGTTGAAGATAACGATGATCTTCGATCTCAGCTTGAACGTACCTTAAGTTTTTGTGGTTATAGTGTCAGCGCATTTTCCAATCCCGAGCAATTTTTAGATGCATTCAAACCCTTGGTACCCGCAGTACTCGTGACTGATATGCGCATGCCAAAACAATCGGGCGTAGAACTACAGGCGCAATTAGTTGCCAAAGGCCATAAAATTCCCATCATCTTTATCAGTGGTGAGAGCTCTGATGAGCAGATTATTGCCGCCCTTAAAAATGGCGCAGTTGATTTTCTACTAAAGCCATTTAGCCGGGAGGCCCTTTTAGAGGCTGTTGCTAAAGCAATTGAACTTGATACGATTGCTATGCAAGAGCTTATTAGAAAAACTCGCTTGGCTGAAGCTCTCAAGACATTATCACCACGTGAACGCCAGGTTTTTGAACTTTTAGCAAAAGGCTATGGCAATAAAGAGTTGGTGGATGAAATGGGCATCTCGCTACCGACTGTTAAAGAATACAAATCTGAAGTAATGTACAAATTGCGCCTACGCTCTTTAGCAGAGCTGATTGCTTTAAATACGACTCTTAAAAATTCATAATTAGTTTTAGAACCCTACTATCGTAGGGTTATCAGATTCTACTCATCCCTTGAAAATCTTCTTTATTAGTGCAGCATGCACTTAACAGGATTTATTGCCTAAAGATGATTGAATCAAGATGAGCGCTTTTACGTTTTCCAAAAAAACGCTGATATTTACTACTATCGGTATGATCACTGCTTGCCTATTTCATAATTCATTTGCACAAGATGCTGGCGCTTTACAAAATCAATTAGATCTCCAACTCCAACGCGAATCTCAAGCACCTTTAGTTCAACCCCCAAAGCCTGAGAAAGCTGCCCCAAGCGAGAACCGTGGTCCAAAGATTTCTGTGTCGCACTTTGTTTTTGAAGGTAACACTCTTTTTACTAGTAAAGAGTTAGATCAAGTAGTGGCACCTTGGACAAACAGGACCCTGCAAATTAGTGAGCTACAAGACGCCGCAGTAGCTATTCAAGACTTTTACTCAGTTCATAACCGCATTGCTCAAGCAACACTGCCCCCTCAAGAAATTAAAGATGGTGTTGTGCTCATCAAAATCTTAGAAGGCAAGATGGGCGCAGTTATTGTTGAGCCCGTTGATATTTCACCTGATGCAACTGCGCGTTTTTCTCAAGAGCGTGCCAAGGCTTATATCACCCAGGGCACTAATGGTGAAGTCTATATCAATACGCAGGCCACTGAACGGGCCATGTTGTTGCTAAACGAGACACCAGGCGTATCTGCAACAGGAGCTTTTGAGCCCGGTAATGATCCTGGCTTAAGCAACTTTAAAGTCAAGCTATCAGACACACCATGGTTTAGTGGCCAAGCCGCTCTGAGTAACTATGGATCGGCTAGTACCGGAGCAGCTCAAGCCATTGCCAATCTCAGCTTGAATAACCTCTCTGGTTTAGGGGATCAGGTAAACCTCAATGCCATACAGTCCCAGGGCTCTGGTTATGTCGTCGGTAACTACATTGTGCCTATTGGCTACGATGGTTGGAGGATGGGATTGCAAAGCTCTTACTTGCAGTACATGACCTTACCCAACTGGAATGCCTCCACCCCTTCGGCAGGTTCTGCGGCTACTTTTCAAGCCAATACTACTTACGCATTGCAGCGTAGTCAAAGCGCCAACTCGACAGCAAAACTGAGTATAGAGAACCGCGCATACAATAACGTCCAAACAGCGCCAGTGATTAATACTTTAAGTAGCTATCAACTTACTGCCGCCAATGCGAGCATTAGTGGCGACTGGGCAACGAGCGGTGGCTCAATCTTCAATTACTCAGCAGGCTATGTGTTTGGCCACTTGGGTATCCGCAACCTTGCAGAGTCCCAGCAAGACCAAAACGGGGTAGGTACTGCAGGCGCCTACTCAAAATGGACCTTTAGTCTGACTTATGCGCAAGACCTCTCCTTTTTGAGTGACACCACTTGGACAAACTCGATTTACGGTCAGTTTGCTAATAAGAACTTGAACTCCTCAGAGCAGATCTATATGGGTGGTGCTTATGGTGTACGTGCTTATCCCACCTCACAAGGTGGCGGCTCCCAAGGTGCCATCCTATCGACCGAACTCATGCACCGCCTCGATGAAAATTGGCAATTAGGAATCTTTGGCGATTTGGGTTTGGTACAACAATACGTCAATCTATACAGCGGCTGGCAAGGTTTAACCAATGCCAACAATCAGTATCAATTGGGCGATGCGGGCATAACAGCAAAGTATTCCTATGAGAAGTTACTTGTGAGCGCCTCATTAGCGGCACGCATTGGTAACAATCCGCTATATAACTCTTCTGGTCAGCAATTGAATGTGGATAACGCCTATAAGTCAGTGCAGGCATGGGTAAGAGCGTCCATTCCGTTTTGATAGTGATTGGTTCGCTTTCAAATAAGAACTGCTTAATAAAAGTAAAAAAATTATCAAACCCCTCCGATCGGAGGGTTGAGGGTTTTTACCACCTTCTGAATAATCCACTCATATCAATTTAATTTGGGATATTGTTTTTGCCTAAGACCCTTCAATCTTTTCAAGTTGCGTTTTCTCGCAACCAAGAGAGAGCTCATCAACAGGATGAGCGGGGGCTATTCGCTTTAAAAAACAAGCAATGGCATTGCAAAGGCCTTCGAAAAAAAGCGCTTGCTAGTCTTGCTCTGACATCGATACTTGCCTCATCGCATGTATTTGCTGCTCCAGCGGCCAATGCTCTACCTACGAATGGCCGAGTAGCTGCAGGACAAGCGAGCATTAGCCAGTCTGGCAACGTCATGAATATCAATCAGAGCACGCAGCGTGCTGTGATTAACTGGGATAGTTTTAATGTGGGCAAAAATGCCACAGTGAACTTCAATCAACCTAATAGCGGTGCATCAACACTCAATCGTGTAAACGGCGCTAGTCAGTCGATGATTAATGGCGCAGTAAATGCCAATGGCCAAGTGATTTTTGTTAATCCAAATGGCGTGGTATTTGGTAAAGGCGCTGAAATCAATACCGGTGGCTTAGTTGCCACCACAATGAATATCAAAGATTCTGATTACATGTCTGGAAAAATGCAATTTTCTGGGGGTGAATCTGGCAAGGTTATTAATAAAGGCACAATTACTGCTAATGGTATTAATGGTTATAT
>Ga0214231_100033_pt1 | contig 47828 bp, 46 predicted proteins | sample TroBogypolimnion_44_FD_153069 | JGI IMG/M metagenome (GOLD analysis project Ga0214231, IMG submission 153069) | Freshwater microbial communities from Trout Bog Lake, WI - 12MAY2008 hypolimnion | ecosystem: Environmental > Aquatic > Freshwater > Lake > Hypolimnion/Profundal zone | place: Trout...
GTGGTACACTTTGCCCCGGAATCGGTGGCACATTATATCGCGGAATACCTGGCACACTTTCACCCGGAATGGGTGGTACACTTTCCCCGGAATACTCAATAATGCACCGACCCCTTCAACAACGTCACAATCTGCGCCGGGCTAATCGCCTTCGCCGCCGAAGCCGCCGCAAGCAGGGCATTATCCACCCTGATCGTCCGCAACTGCTCACCCAGCGCCGAAATATCCTTCTCCCGCAACCCAATCACCTCATCCTTCTCCCGCACCGTCTGCGCCAAAATCTTCTCAAAATCACCCCGCTTCTCCAGCGCCTCCCGCTACTGCCGAGCCTTCGCCACCTTCAGCGCCCGATACTCCTCAACATCCACCCCCGCAAACCCCTCCAACCTCACAGCCACCAAAGCATCAACCTCCGCCTGCGAATACCGTACGGGCGAGCCCTTCCCGCCCTGATGAGCCGTCCCGCCATCCCCGGCATCCGGCTTTCCCCCATCCACACCATCACTGCTCATACCGCCTCCAGTCTTATTTTATAGATACAAATATCAAATAAAATATACGTAAATCTTTTTATAAATAGAAATAAATATCTACGAAAAAGACGTAAAAAAATGCAGGCAGGGGAGAGTGTCATGCTTTGTTGACTGCTCAATTAATGATATAAGGTGGAAGAATGAAGAGATAATAATTGTTTTTTCTTCCATATAGGTTTATATTTTATAAATTTCAAATAAAGGACTTATTATATATGGCGGACAAGTCACAGGGATTGTCTCAGGATTTCGTCCACTTGGCGCGAGTGGCGCTTTCTGAAAGAAGTCAGGATATTCAAGCGTTCTTGCATCGTGTAGCCAGAAAACGACGTGATGCCGATCCACAGCTTGCTCAAGACATTATTGCGCTCCTTCGAGAAGCGCCCACTCGCTCTTCTCCACTACGTCGTAGTGTAGAAGCCGCTATACCCGTGGATACCGATTCACGTTTTCAGCTTTTGCGGGTTGAGGCCAACCCGGAAATGCCTCATGAGCCAGTTTATTTTGGAGAAGTGAGGCAAACGCTGGACAGACTAGTAGAAGAGCGACGGCGAGTTACCGACCTTTTCGAAGCAGGCTTGCAGCCCACTCGAACGGTACTGTTTACTGGGCCCCCAGGTGTTGGTAAAACCCTCGCTGCGCGATGGATCGCAAGAGAGCTTGGTAAGCCACTTCTGATATTAGATTTATCAGCAGTAATGAGCAGTTATCTCGGTCGAACAGGAGCAAATCTGAGGCATGTCCTTGACTACGCAAAGGCATTAGATTGTGTTTTACTCCTTGATGAACTTGATACAATTGCAAAGCGCAGAGACGATGCAGGAGAAATAGGTGAATTGAAGCGCCTCGTAACAGTTCTACTTCAGCAATTAGATGATTGGCCATCTACAGGCCTCTTAATTGCAGCCACCAACCATTCTGAGTTATTAGATCCTGCCATTTGGCGACGCTTCGAACAACCACTTGATTTCCCTCTGCCGACAAAAGAAGGGATTAATGTCTTTATACAATCTTTACTTGAGGGTAAAATTCAAAAATCCATTGAATGGTCAAAAGTATTATCAATAATTTTTTACGGAAAATCATATAGCGAGATTGAACGAGAAATTAATCTGGCGCGTCGGTCAGCAGCCTTAAAAGGCATAAATCTGGAAGCTCAACTACCTGAAATACTAAGAATGAGCACCCGTTCAAAAGATGATCAAATACAACTAGCTATTGATCTCGTTACTTTTGGGTTTGCATCGCAGCGCAAAGCCCATGAACTCACAGGGGTTGCTCGGGATACAATTCGATCCAGATCAAATCATGATATTCAAGTAATTTAAAGCTGATTGCAAAATGACGAAAAGAAACTTTTTGCTTGGAAAAGGTGAGCGGCTCACAGAAGATATAATCGTGAAGTCGGGTGGCGGCCCTAAAGATAAACCTTACACCTTTACAGAAGCAAAAGCTCGGTTGGCTCCTATGCTTATTAGTACATCAACTGTTGTCGATTCTCTTCCAAGTGATGCGTGTCCACATGATCAAGCGATTATTTCTATCGTTCTTAATCCCGAATTTCTTGCAAAGTCATATTACCCAAGTGAATTGCTTAAAGAGATTGGAGTTGAAATTGTTGGTAGTCGGCCAAAAAAAATTACACCCGAAAAGCGTTCAAAAGATCGAGAGATTGTTGAAACCTTTTCGACTGAGCTGTTCGCTCGAGTTTCTCGAAGCGCAATACGTGCATGGAGTCAAAGTCTCCCAAGCTGGCGTGAATCGAGCAAAGGAGCAAATGATTTAATTTCGATTGAAGAGATTACAGCACTTGAGCCACGGCAAAAAATTAAAGGTGTGATACCAAATCATGGTCTTTTTCCTTTGGAGATCGTACTTCACTCAGACGAATTGGAGTCACATACTCACGTTCTTAAAGAGTTTACAGATTATTTATTGCATAGGAATTTACCTGCTGAGTTTGGTCGCAGGTTTTTTGCGAAGGGTTTATGCTTTATTGAAGTTGACGCCCCTTCTGAGCGTGTTGAGGAAATCGCCCAGTACTCTTTGGTCCGCGCCATCCGTCAAATGCCTGAACTCCGATTGTTTCTCCCACCTATCCGCTCTTCCTCTATCCCATTAGCTGTACCTCAGCTTCCCAGCGATGCTCCAATTTCCAGTGATATTAGTGTTGCAATATTTGATGGAGGTATCCCGGATGAGCATCCTCTCAATTCATGGGTGACATCATATGAAATGCCAGATATGGGTCCGGCAATTGATGAGTATTTATCACATGGCGTATCTGTTACATCTGCAGCTTTGTTTGGTCATATCAATCCGCGCGAGCCGCTCCCAAGACCATACAGTTTTATAGACCACTACCGTGTTCTTGATGATGCGCCTAATAGTAATCCACATGAATTATACGAAGTTCTTGATCGGATTGAAGGAGCGTTGTCTACAAGGGAATATGATTTTATAAGCCTTAGCTTAGGGCCTCATCTACCTATTGAAGACGATGATGTTCATGCTTGGACAGCAGTTCTCGATGATCGTCTTTCTCGTACTTCAACTCTTGCGATAATTGCTGTTGGTAATGATGGCGAAAGTGATCCATTACTTGGGTTAAATCGTATTCAGGTGCCGGCAGACTGCGTTAATGCACTTGCCATAGGAGCTTGTGACTCTCCCGATGCAAATTGGCAACGTGCACTCTATAGTTCTGTAGGACCTGGTAGAAGCCCCGGAATAATTAAACCTGATCTTGTTGAATTTGGGGGTGTTGTAGATCGTCCTTTTATAGTGCTTGGACCAGAAGTACATCCGACATTATCAAGTACTGGAGGCACATCATTTTCAGCTCCGAGTGTTGTGCGTCTGGCTACTGCTATTCGAGCACATTTTAGCTCAAACATTAATCACCTTGCTATACGTACATTGTTGATTCATACCTCGGAAAAAAACGATCAGGATGTAAAAGAGGTAGGTTGGGGTCGCGTTGCAAGGAATTTGAATGATGTTGTGCTTTGCGATGACGACACCATTCGTGTTGTATATCAGGGAGAAATTTCACCAGCGAAGTATATCAGAGCTGCCATTCCTTTGCCTTCGGGTGTGATTGACGGTATGGTCACTATTAATGCGACCATTTGTTATAAGTCACAAACCGATCCACATCACCCAGGAAACTACACAAGAGCGGGACTTCAGTTAACATTTAGGCCACATGAAGATAAGTTCACTCGAGATGACCAAGTTCACCCCAATTCGGCAAGTTTTTTTGGGTCGTGTGGTACCGGATCAACTGAGGAAGAATTAAGGCGTGACGCTTGGAAGTGGGAGAATTGCCTTCACTCTTCAAAGCGCTTAAGAGGTTCTTCACTAAAGAATCCTTGTTTTGATATTCACTACAATTCTCGTCTTGAAGGTCGAAATTTTGCACCTGATGAGAAATTGCCCTATGCGCTTGTTGTAACTGTTCAGGCGAAAAATATCGTGGATTTATATGATCAGATTGTTCGGAAGTATGCGAATATTATAGAACCAATCAGACCGAGACTAGAAATCCCTTTGAGAGCATAAGATGATAAAATCATTTCTTTCATAAAAAGCTTATCAGGCAGGGTCCAAAAACTTTTGATAATAACTATTTCAAATCACCCAAAGGAGATTCCAACAACTTCCCTGAACCCGGATCATAACAGAAGTTTACAATTGAACCATCTTTAATCTTTTCAACAACCTCATCAATGATAAAAAGAGGCACCAAAAACCACTCGCGGGGCACAACCGGATTACCGAAACGATCTTTGATCTCCATATCAAGTTTTGCTGGCTCAAAAAATCGGTGAATCACATTTTCCAGTTTTGTCCGGTTGATGTTTGAAAGCTCATAAGTTGCAATAACTTCCACATCCGCCATAAGAAACGTAGGGTCAAGCTTTGCGTTGGCAATCCGTTTTTCAATATCGCCACCCGTCACGCCAATTTTGTGAACAACGTCCCTGTGCTCCTGAATCAAGGGGTGATCTGATTTACTGCGCAGAACATAGATGGTACCGCTTGCGCAATCACCATCTTCAACCAGGCCGGAGAAAAGCGGCCCTTCTGTAGGCTCACTAATTCGCCGACCGGCGACATCTCTTTGAAGAGCCCTTTGTAAAGAGCGCAACAGAATATCGCTTTCGGTCCCATTATCATAAATAACCCGAAGTCTTCGATCCGTCCTCTCATAGTCATTGATGAACTCTTCTCCCATATCGGCGACATAGACCTTCTGCCCGCCGAGGATGAAAAACTCACCTTGCCGGATTTGTGCATAATCCTTGAACTCGCGTGCCTTTCGAATGCCCGATTTCAACTCTTCCTGCACCTGGGTAAACAACGGCTTGAACGTATCGAAATCAAGACATTGCGTACGCTTCGCTATCTCCTCCGCCGCCCTGATTTCAGTGCGTGTTCTGACGTGTGTCAGCCTGGTAATATCATTTTCGGATGCATGCAGAACGCCAAGTTCAGCAAGCAACGCCTCATCATCCAATGCTTCAGAAGAGGTGTCGTTTGCGACGGGTTGACCTTGCAGCAAACCATGTTTATCAAGACCCGTCAGGGCGCTCCGGCACTCCTCAGAGGCACGGATTTTATCAAGCCGGACGGCATAGAGCCTTTCAAATATCTCTTTATCCTCACCATGAACAGGCAGGCGCCCATGTTGTTCAAAAAAACGCTCGATATCCTCGAAGCCAGCAATAATCCTCTCCTCACGAGCTGTTCTGGACGATTTGGCTTCTACCTTTGCTTCAACCCCAAGGGCTTTAAGAAGCTCCTTATCACTCATTTCAGCCATTCTTGGCCTCCGCTGTCTTTTTTTGCAGGAAGGCAACGCCCTCAGCCATCCTCTTCTCCCAAGGGTCTTGAGCCGTTAAAAAGGGTAATCTTCCACGTTCCTGTTTGAATTTCAGAGCCCGCAAAGCCAGTTCACGTGCTTCATCCAGTGATAGATTTACTTTCTTACCGGCAATCACCGAAGCTACCTGTTTAAGACTCTCCTCATTCATCGCTTTTGCAAGAATGGCGTATGCCTCTCCAAAAGGATTGATGCGGTCAATCAGGTCAATATCAAGGTCACGAACATCCATCGCAAATTTGCGAACCCCGTCAATCAGGGCAGTATTGCCGCCTTGCTGCAGGTTATCGCTTGCATTAATAATCTTCTTCGCCTGCTGAGTGAGATTCAGTGCTGTAATGGCGTGTTGCCGCACCGCTTCCTGATCTTCCGCATCCAGTTCGGGGTATTTATCTTTCACAATTTTACCCATGCGCAACTGGGTCAACTCCTCCGCCACTACTTCCGAATCAAAAAGCCCGCGCTCAAGTGCAGTTTTATCCTGCACAAAAGAGGCAATCACCTCATTCAAATCTTCCTGACAAATACGAACAGCCTCTTTGCTTTTTGGCTCAACCAACCCCTTTATCTCTATCTGCAGTTGTCCGGTTTGTTCATTAAAACCAACATTTTCTTTCGCCGGATCGTAACCACTTTCACCATAATCGAACCCTTCCACCGGCCCATTATGACTGTTCTTGGGAGTGAAGTTAAACTTGGGAGCAAGCACCTGCTCCATCAGCAGACTTGCCGCTATTGCCTTCAGGGTATCATTCACGGCATCAGTCACCGACTCCGCTGATGCGTCTGGTTCTGCAATCAGGTTGGTGAAACGGGTGTGCGTTTTTCCTATGGCATCGCGTGTAGCTCGGCCAATAATCTGGATGATCTCCGTCAGGCTTGAGCGATAGCCCACCGTGAGGGCATGTTCACACCAAATCCAGTCAAACCCCTCTTTAGCCATGCCAAGCGCAATGATGATATCCACATGGTCGCGGTTATTCTTCTCAGAAGGGTCCTTCAAAGCGTTAAGCACTTTCGAGTGCCGCTCCGGGCCATCATCCACCAAATCAGCAATTTTCAAAATATGGCCATCGGCTCTCTGAACACAGTCGAAACCAGTTATCGGGTCTTTCCCTTTCCAAGTTCCTATAGCATCCATGATCTCACTCACTTCCGTGGTCTTTCCGCGCTGTGTACTCTCCCTCGAATTGACATTCGGGATATGTATAATGGTCTTTTGGTCGGTATCAAGGACATCCATTATTTCGTCCAGATAAGAGCCGGAGTAAAAATAGTAACCAATATCGAGTTGTTTCAGATACTGATAGCCGTTCAGTTGCTCGTAGTAGGTGTAGGTTACCGTCTCAAACTTCGATTCATCCTGTGGTGACAGAACGGCTTCGGCATCGCCTCGGAAATAGGAACCGGTCATGGCAACAATATGAACCTTGTTCCGGGCTATAAACGTGCCAAGATGCGCCCCAAGTTTGTTATCGGGATTGGCACTGACATGATGAAATTCATCCACGGCAATCAGGCAGTCATCAAAAGCCTCCACGCCAAACCGATCAACGGCAAACCGGAACGTGGCATGGGTGCAAACCAGAATGCGATCCTCACTCTCCAGAAAACTCTTCACAGCGTTAACCTTGCCGCCGTTATCATCCCCCGGCGCATTACAGAGATTCCATTGCGGAGCAACTATCCAGTCAGCCCAGAACCCATACTTGTTTAAAGGCTCATCAATGAAGCTTGCGCCAATCGACCGTTCTGGCACAACGATAACAGCTTTTTTAATATGCTGATTGTGAAGTTTGTCAAGCGCGATGAACATCAGTGCACGGCTTTTGCCTGAAGCGGGTGGAGATTTAATCAACAGATATTGCTCACCTCGCTTTTCATAGGTGCGCTCCTGCATAACGCGCATGCCCATTTCATTGGCCTTCGTGGAGCTGCCGTTGCAGACATAATTCACCGAGACAGAAGGGATGGATTTGTTCTGCGTCATGGTTCTTCAGGCCTTTGCTTTTTTGAATTGGTTAAGTCTTTCTCGAAGGCTTTCTCAAACCATTCAGGAAAACAAATTATATCGCTATCGAAGAAATTCTCTGGTACACTTTCCCAAAAATCAATGATAGCTTTGGAAAATTCCTCAACATGAGCATCGCTAACCACAAGGTCTGTATGGTCACTCATATCGATATACAATGAATCATTCATTGATTCATTGATAAATTCAGGATACAGTTTTTTTATGTGAGTAAAAGCATCTCCGTCCCCATGTTTATAGGCATTCACTATGAGGCGGCATCTATCCAAAGATGTAAAATATGGCATAGATTTTACGTGAAATCCAATCGCTTCCAAAAAATCCATCAGCGGATAAAATGTTTTTTTCCAAATAACGCTCTTGGCTTCATTACCATGGTGCCAAAACTCTATTTCTTTTGTGAGCCATCCACGAAACTGTTTATCCCATTCATGATACATACCTGAAATAACGCTTAAACGGGTTCTATTTCGCATATCTTCAAGCATCTCATAGTACTCAATACCTTCTTCTGTGGCCTGATCGTAAAAATCATCAGCATTATATCTGTCTGGATCAAACATTGGACTATGCTGATTGAGCCATTCACGAGAATATTTTTCAGCCTCTTCTTCTATATTTTGAAACTGTGACAGTAGACGCTTTTGCGCTTGCTCCACATAGAATTTATGGCTGCGAATCAAAAGCGCTCTGAAGGACCCAGACATTTGAAAAAGAACCAGGCTCATGTTTTTGCTCCTTTCAGCTTTCTGGAGCTTGTTTTATTCTGTTCCGCGGTCATTTTAGTGTAAAGATCAAACAGTTTTTCCAAGCGTTCAGTATCATTCTTGAACCGTCGCCCGATGTAGATTCGCTCAAGCACCTCGTCATTACGCTCGTGAGCATGACGAAGATTTTCCGGCATATTTTCGGGATTATACAAATCTGCGATGGTGGCAGGAAAGTGAGCTTCTCGTGCCAGCAGAATATCCTCTGCGCAGCGGGTAAGATCGGCTTTGTTTTTCTCGGTTAATGTTGGAACTGGGAAAGTATTCCAACCGAAAGTATTTGAATAGCGGAAATCTGTCTTGAGCTTTCCGCAAACCGTAGCGATCCAAACAAGATGTAGGCGTGATGCAATCAATGCCATGTTCCATAGAGAAGCATCGTATATTGCAAATGAGCTGTTGATTACAATAGCGTTTTTAGTAAGTAATCCGACAGGAAGGTACTCTCTTGTTTCAGATGAAACTGCAGGAACAACGATAGTATGGCTGTGACCAAAATACATTTCTCTGAACTGATGGGCTCGTTTAGCCATATTTTTTGTTCCAGCATCCGAGCTTTCAAGACGCTTGGCTTTAACCCTTTCAATTCTCTGACGGATGGGTTCAATGCTTTGGGCTATATGTAGGTAATCATCTGTAATCCATAGGCAATACCGGGTAATGCCTCGAATGTATTCAGCCGCCCCATAAATGCGTCGAAGAAAAATCCGCAATTCTTCTTTACTCAAACCAAGATCACTGACTTCTGTACTTGAAAGCAGTAAATGCCCTCCATCAACAGGCATGTTTCCAAAAGACATATTTGGTAAGTTTGATATACTTATTTGCTGTCCTTTTACAATTACTTGCTCTCCAACCGTAAGATATGCTGTTAAATGATTGGCTTCTCTTACTATAGTTTCGGTATTTTTTCCAACTTCATATAGATGACAAGCTTTTTCTGTAGAACGTGTTAAGCCAACTATTACTACTGTTACACCGGCGTTATTACTTGCTAAATTTGCCCATTTGAATGACGTATGTGCAAAAGGAATCATTATATCCATTTCGAAAATCTTTGACCACAGTATGGGAACAATACGTCCTTGGCATATAGAATTCGTGCTCACAAATGCAGCAACAGCCTTAGTATGTTTGACATAAGCGGCAGCTTTCATAAACCAGCCACCGACATAATCGATTTGTTTTGACGAAATACTATAAGAATCAAATACGTTTGCCAGGTCAGCTTTCTGCTCTTTTGATTGTGTTTGACTACCTTTATAGGGCGGATTCCCACAGATATAGGTTTCCCCACCTTCATACTCAAAGTCGATCTGTGCTTGGTGGAGCGGTGTGCTGAACAAATCATCACCTATAAGCTTAACCCCTGTACCCGTCGATGGGCAGACACTGAGCCAATCCAGCCGCAAGGCGTTTCCGCAGGTTATCCAGTTCTGGGAATCCAGTGGCAAAAAATCAGCCAATGCTTCCATTTGTCCGCGATACACAACGTCGCACTGATATTCAGCAATGATAAGCGCGAGCCGGGCAATCTCCGCCGGAAAATCACGCAACTCAATCCCTCGAAAATTGGTAATCAGAATGTCGCTTCGACGATCTGCCTCGCCTCGCCGTCGATTGATTTCCGCTTCAATGGTCCGCAACTCCTTGTAGGCAATAACAAGAAAATTGCCAGAACCACAGGCTGGATCAAAAACCCTGATTTTCGATAGACGCTTGCGCAGGTTGAGCAACATTCTTGAGTTGTCGCCCGCATCTTTCAGTTGCCCCCGTACATCATCAAGAAAGAGCGGGTTTAAAACTTTCAGAATGTTTGGCACGCTGGTGTAGTGCATCCCTAAAGCGCCACGCTCTTCATCATCGGCCACGGCCTGAATCATCGAGCCGAAAATGTCGGGGTTAATCTTTTTCCAGTCGAGATTCCCTACGTGCATCAGGTACGACCGGGCAATTTTACTGAAGCGGGGCACCTCGTTACTGCCGGAAAAGAGACCTCCATTCACATAGGGAAAAGCATTTGCCCATCGTGGCAGATTTGCTTCCGCTCGATCTTCTTTTTTCGTGTTCATTGCACCAAAAATCTCACCAATCACCTCGTGAGTGTTGGAGGAGTCTTTAGCGCTCATTTGGGTAATCGTGTCGGTAAACATGCTTTTGGCGGTGAAGATGTCGGTATCTTCCGCAAAGAAACAGAAAATCAACCGAGCCATGAAGTGGTTCATATCATGACGACGACCAGCGCTTCCCCATTCAGGATTATCTTTCAAAAGCTCGATGTAGAGCTTGTTCAGGCGACTGGTTGCCCTGATGTCGAAAGCGTTTTCACGAACCTGTTGTACCGTACTGATCCCGGCTAATGGCAGGAAAAAACCGAAATGGTCAGGGAAATCTTTAAAGCAGCAAACTACAGGTTCACCGCTTGCCAGATCTTCGGCTTGAAAATCTTCACCATCGGTGGCCAAAATAAATTTAGCCTTCTGCCGAATGGTTGAAGGACTCCCTCTCAGCTTGCCGAGCATCTCAGGAACTTCACCTGCCGGGCATACGGCTATATGGATGTTGCTGTATTGAAGAACGGCGCCTTCAACATCCGACTTGTTGTTTGCTTGAAGTCGCTTGAGCGTTGCAGGCTTGTTTCCGAACGCCTCCAAAAACGCATAAGGAAATATAGCAGCATCAAACGGCTGCTCCGCCAAAATCGTTATCGCCTGTTCAATCTCAACTGCGTTCAATGCGCCCCCTAAAATTATGTATTGCCTTTTTGCCAGTCAATCAACTGGTCAAGCTCTGCTTTATGAAATTGCCAAGCCCAAGCGACTGTGAAGCTGGGGGCTTCATCGACCTCATTCATATCCTTGAACAACATTTCTACAGGGCTTACTGTTTTTCGAGCACTTAATCTTCTGCGAGCTCGAATTCCTTCACCTCAGTTAAGCGCTGAGGCTGTTTTCCCGGGAGTAATTTCCCTTTGACCTTTACATAGGCATTGTGCGCTGCCATGTGAGCTTTGTCAGCTTTTTGATACTGAGTAGCATCAAGATTTACCCGTACCTTTATTTGCTCGCCTTGAGGCAAAAGCAAATGAAGTAAAACTTCGCCTGATCGTTCCCCATTAGAGCCAACCTCACCTGATAATTCTTCAACAGTTGCATAAAATGTATCAACTATTGGATCGTCTGAAGGTTTCAGTTCTCGAGCAACCTCTTCAAAGCGAGGAAAATACTCTTGCTGTATCAAATTCGGTTTATTGAGCGATTGGTCATTAACCGGTTTCAAGATAGACCACTCATTTTTTATTTCAAGTGAGTTTCCCAGCCCTTCAGAATAAAAGCTTGCAACGGCATTACACAAATTGTAAGAAATTGAGGGAGATGAACTTCTCTTCTCATTTTCAACTAATGCATCCAGGGTGTCTGCTTCAATTGCGGCAATAACGGAGCTGATAGATTTATTCAATAAGGCCATTGCCTTTCTGACAAATGGAGCGTTATTTTCAAGCTCTATTAACTCAAGCTGATTTTCGGATACATCATCAAGAGCATAAAGTGGGCAAGAGATTTTCAGGACAACACTGCCAGGTTCAGTGTGCCGAAAACGGGATGCCTCAAGGAACTTTTTTGCCTCATTGCGATTCAAACGAGGATGAAAAAACTGTGGCTTAAGAACGGTATGAGCTGCTGACAGTAATAAATTTTCAGCACCTAGAATCATTGAGTATGCAAAAACCAAAGGAATCGATCTTTCCGACATTGAATTCCTCATGACACGAAAAGATACCGTGTCGTCCCTTGACTCCTCAATATGCCTTCCCAATAACCAGGGCTCAACCGACTCAAGAGCTGCCAATTTTTCCAAAGCAACTTGAAGCGCCTCTTCAAAACCCGGAACTTCGCGATGAACCGGGAAATATATTTGCCGTGAGCTATCAGGATGGTTAAACAAAAACTCTCCGTCAGCAAGAGCCTCAGTTACTTGTAACCAACCACGAAACTTCATGTAGTCTCTTAGATCAGTTGGCGTTATATCCGAATAAATACTCATGATGGCTTCAGTATTTTGGAATATCTCGTTTAGCAATTCTAACCAATAAAGCCTCAAGTCCTTTTGGATCAAAAAGCTGAGTTCTCTTCAAATACACTGTTTGCCCACTTTGATTAGTAGAATCGGGTGCTCCTAAAAGACTTACCCAATACGCACAGCGTTTCAGGATTAATTGATCTTCGGTTATGTTGAGCCATGAATTTTTTTCTCGCGGCAAAAACAGCACTACAAGAATACGTGGAACCTGATAACAATCGGAACGCAGATCGTTGTACCGTTTTACATCCTTCATAAAATATGATAGAGTATCATCCTTATGTTGGACTGGCTCGCCAATAGTTGCTTTGAGCTGAATATGGATTGTTGCTGCAGTTTTATAGGTTCCCGTCTTTAAACCCCATCCGCTAATTTCCGCATCCACCCCTCTATTGTCAGAGTGTCGCCCCTTTGCACAGCACTCCATACCGGCATGTGCAGCAATAGCGTGTATATAAGCATAACTGAGTTCCGACTCGACATCTAAAGAAGAAAGCGAATTCATAGAGCCATGGTTTATATGCGGGAAGTATACGGCTTGACGGATCAGCGCTTTTGGTGGCTTATCCCTCTCTTTGACCAGTCATAATCAAAAATAACGGTTTTTAACTGATAGCAATGCAAAAAAAGAAACACTCATCTTTTCTTATACGGCTTTACGCTCCAGTACCTTGCGCATCCTCTTACGACGCGAACACCCACTCCATAACGCGCGCTCTTGTACCCAGGCGCTCCAAAGTATCAGCCAGTCCTCCACCAGAAGCGCTGCTCTCCGCTTCGCTCCGTTTGCGCAGCCCGGCCAAGCGCCCAAGCCTACTGCCGCTGGCTCACACTGCCCGCCACACTCCACCACCCAGCTCCGACCGAGCACCCGCAAATGCAGTGCCGAGTACAGCCCTGCACTTGCTCACCTCAACCCGACCGCCAAACCCACAAACAAACCGCTCAACAGCGCCCGCCCGTCGCTCCATTCGCTTCACTTCGTTACGCTTTCATTCCGCGCCGTTGGTAAGCGCTGTTCAGCGAAAAAGAACCCGCATAGGCGCCGCACTCCGCTTCGCTCCGTTTGCGCAGCCTGCCGGGCGCGCAGACCAACTGACGCAGCCATGCACTGCAATGCCGTCCCTCGCATCAAGAGTCCTAATTCACCCCATCCATCCACAACAATCGCAATCAAACCACCAAACCCGCACGGCAGGATCGAAAGCGGACTACCGCCTTCGACCTGGAACAGCTCACCCCGAGAACCACGCCCCCCGGCGCACTTGACTACAAGAGCGCCAACAGAAAGCAAGCTTGCGCCCTGTGCTTCCAGCGCCCGTCACCTCCGCTCTGCGCCATTGGCGCCAGAGACGCAGCCAGGGAAGCGCCAATGACACTGCCGCTCCGGCACGGCTCGCCTCCAGCCCGGTACAGCGCAAACAAAGAGAAGAACCATGGCCTCCGCAAAGGTTTTTGAAAGCTCCAACTGCGCAAAAAAAGCACGCAGCTTCCACTTTCTAAAAATCCCTGCTCCGGCTCACAAGTAAGCAGCAAGCTGAGTACAGCATGCCGCATGAAAATACATCTGCGCGCTTCGCTTGCTGGCGACAAAACAAAACATATGGCGGCTGGTACCCGTGGCCGGACGGGGCCGGCCAGCATTACATAACAGGAATTATACACCCGGCGCTGACGCGCCTACACGGGGTACCGTGTTGTATAATTCTCCGTTATGTAAAGTCAGGTTATGGCGGGCCACCTTACCTTTGGCGCCCCCTCCATGCAGCCCAGTACGGGGCAGGGCAGTCGGACAGCCACGCTCCGCAGGCTACGCGGGCTGCCGACTGCCGCCCCTTGCACTCCACCATCCGTAAAAAGCAAGCCCGAGGCAACCGCGAAAGCGGACTACCGCCTTCGCTCAACCAATCCCATACCTGCACACCAACCAAAAAGCGCCCTTAACTACAAGAGCGCTTTGGTCTTCAGAAAAAAACACCATCAGCCAGAGCCTCAGCCAACAAGAAAACTCAGAGCAGTTCATCATTCTCGCACGGCTAAAAGCGGAAGAGCTTTTGCGCCGTGCTGAGAATGAAAAGATTCGGGAAAAAACAAAAATCACAAAAAAACTCATCACGAAGCTCCTGCCGAACCCCGATCAACCGCACCAGCTTGCGTTCGCTCCGGGCTGTCACGCTTTTTGCAAAAAAGACTGCAAAAAGTCCGTGCCAGCCCTCCGCTTACACAAGAAGGCACTCAGAGGTAAACCGTAGCTCACGTAAAAGCGGCAAATCGCCCTGCCGGAGTACCGGCAAGGCGAACTTCAATATTGTCGCCCGCGCCTCCGCGAAAAGATAGGGCCCCCTGTATACCGCTCCGGCGCAGGCTCCATGCAGCAAGCAGCCCGCCAAAGCCTTGCCACCATCAATCACCGCGATATACCCGGTCTGTCATGCCGCTTGCAAGAAAAGCAGCAAGCGCCCCGCCAGCCGAATGAAGAGGCGCTAAGCAAGCAGGTTGGGCCTCAACGGCTTTAAGTCGGGCCCCCTGTATCCGTTTCAGCCCAACCCCCTTGCTTGCAGAAGAGCAGCAAGGCCGGAGTACCGCCCCTGCTGCCTGAAGGCAACCGCTTCGCGGATAACCATCATCCCCCGTGGGGCGGGCTGAAGATATGCCAGTTTGCCTTTTTGCGCAAGGGCCGTTCGCTTCCGCGGAGTACCTTGTGCAGCTCACTTCCTCCCTTGCACAAAAAGTTTGCCTGGGCATGGGGAAGCCCTTGTCCCCCCGGGGAATGGCTCAAAAACCATCCACTCAACCAGCAGGAAAAGGAGCATCATCATGGTCATCGCAGAATATACAAGCCCCTCCGGCACCGCATACCGCCTCATAAAAGAAGGTACGCGAGTTATCGCAGAACGCCAGATCAATGAAGTATGGGAAGAAGCCGGCAGCTATTGCGGCAACGCCATCTACAACGCAGAAATAGCAATCGTAAAAATCGCCGGTTTCATGGAAGATAAGAACCTCTACCAGCTCCCTTGGTGCACCAAACCAGCCCCAAAAAGACCCACAAACCCAAAGCTCAATTAACCCCAAACAGCAGGCCGGGCAACCCCCGGCCCGCTACCCAGTAACCGCCACTTCACCCGCTCCTGGTCATCCTTCAATAAAAAATACGCCATCATTAGTGGAACACTCCGAATTCCTGAGTACATTATATCCTAATAACCAGAAACAGCAGCAGCAGATATACAATGCATTGCATTTTTGTGAATGTTGTGTTTTATATGGGTTACAATTCAATCATCCGCTGATTAGGCGGTTCAATGTAATTATTGTTAGCCTTCGCCCATCCCACTCGTGAAGAAAAAAGATGATTTTCTACAGCTTCTCCAGAAGGGTGTAGATGAATGGAACCGCTGGCGTGAGGACAACCCTCTCGTAACCCCGATGCTTGAAGGTGCGAAGCTTACAGGTCGTGATCTTCGAGGAATCAACCTGAGTAACGCCTATCTTGGGAATGCTGACCTCTGCGGAGCGAGGCTTAGTAAAGCCGATTTGTATCAGACGGAATTTTGGCAGGCGAATTTGTCTCACGCAGATTTTACCGACTCAGAATTGGCGGGCGCAAAATTCCACAACGCCAATCTTTCTGAGGCAAACTTCACAAAAACCCGACTCTATCGAGTGGATTTCATAGGCTCCATCTTCAACGGCACGAAGTTCTTCCAGGCAGTTTGCGGTGTGACGACTTTTTCCGATGTTGAACTTGATTCGGCTCTTGATTTGGATTCCGCATTCCATGTCGCCCCCTCGCATGTGGATTCGTTGACCTTATCCAAAGTTCAGATGACGAGGACTCGCGAGTTTCTCAACCGTTGCGGTGTCCCTGCTCGCTACATTTTCGACTCTCCTATTATCGTTCCAATTGAACCGCTCTATCAATCTGTTTTCATCAGTTACTCACACAACGATGAGTCGAGTGTTGATCGTCTTTTTCATCGCCTAAAAGCAACACAGATGAAGGTCTGGTATGCCCCCGAGGAAATGAAGCCGGGTGCGAAGCTTCACGAGCAGATTGATGCAGCAATAGAGGAGTATGATCGATTAGTTCTGATACTCAGCGAATCTAGCATGAATAGTCGCTGGGTCGCCACCGAGATACGAAAGGCGCGACGAAAAGAGCTTCGTGATTCCAGACGGGTATTGTTCCCTCTGCGTCTTTGCTCTTTCGACGCCATTCAGGCATGGTCGCTCTTTGACTCCGATACGGGTACCGACTTAGCGGAGGAGATTCGCGCCTATTACATTCCAGATATTACGTCACCTGAATCTCCTCGATACGAAAGAGAAATCACCAAACTTATCGAGTCTCTTGAGAACATTCCTCCTAATGTATAACGGCCCTAACCATTCGCTACAGCGAACCGCTCCACACGTCACGTTCCCTGCTTCCACCGCAGCCTTTCCACCTGCCATGCAGGGTGCCGAACGATGCTCCGCTGTCGGTGAGCTTGAGGTCGTTAGGCGAGTGAACCTCACACCATTGACATCATGAAGTATTCAGCGACAACGCGCATTCTCTCCGTGCTCGAAGAATTGGTTGACGCAAGTCGCACGCAAGGCGCAGGCACGCCCGTAGCCAGTGTTCTGGCTTCGGTTCTAGGCACAGAGCCCTCAGCACACGCTCACCTTCACGGGGCGTACTCTCGAATAGTCAACCTCTGCTCAGACGCGATCGCCGAAGTCGAGCAATGCTTCGATGATGTTGCTCTCCCAACGGAAGTTCGAGAGCAGACGCGCATAGCGGCTAGCGCGCCTCTGCGTCAAGCATTTGATGTACTAGTAAGCAATAGCGTTCTATCTCAGGTCGGACCATTCGCGTCCATATTGATTGGCGAGATACGCATTCTCGCGATTGCCACTCGCAGGCAGGTGGGCAGGGAGGAGATCGCAGTGGATCATGTTGCTCATCTTCGCCAGAGTATAGACGAGCTTCGTGCGGCGATTTCCGATTCCACTCTGCCGGACGCTCTGAAGGTCTATCTGCTGAGTATACTGCGGGACATGGAGCGTGCTCTTGATGAGTATCAAGTATTCGGTTTCGATGAGGTCGCGAACCAGTTCGGTAAACTCTTGATGACCATCGCTTCTGTGAGGGAAGTAGTAGATTCAACGGAGAACAGCTCTATCTGGGAGAAACTGAGTCGCATCGCCGAGTTGATTTCTATAGTCCAATTCGGTATCAGTTACGGTCCAGCTCTTCTTCAGTCAGCGGCTCAACTACTGAATCCGTAGACTCAATCGCATAACCTTGCGCTGGTGCTCTGTCGGCGGCCACAAAGTGGTCGTTATTCATAAGTTTAAGGTGTTATTCAATCGATTATATTTCCTGAACATCACGTCAGAAAAATATTTCAGGACAGTAGCAATCAATCTAACTCTCAACCAATAACCACAATCTCATCCCTCGGCCCGTCATCCGCCGGAGGTGCTTCACGCTTACCCCACCGCTCAGGATGCTTTCGCTCCAAAAACCACGCCGACGCAAACCAGCTCTTCGTTGATGCTGTCTCAATATTCTTCAAATGAAACACCTCCGCTTTAGCCTCCGCCTGCTCAACCGCCAGATAGAGATCCCGATACACCCCCGATCGTTCCCGCTGGCCCCGCTTCAGCCAGTTCAACAGCGTCTTCCGATCAATACCCGCAAGCTTGCAAGCCACCTCCCGGTAATGACCCGCACCCAGCGCATCAACAATGCACCGGGTAATCTCTTCCGTAATCTTCGCCGCAGGCATCACATATCCCTTTTTATATGGGGAAATGGGGAAATAGAGAAAGAACTATCCATTTTACCCGCCCCTCCATCCTCTTCTTTATCCTTATCATTTCCTATCTTTCCTGCTCTTCATTTGCTTTTATTCCTGTTTTTAGGTATAATTATCTGTTAAATGTACGCAAAATATTGAATAAAATATAAATATATGCCTATATCAGGAGCGTACACCGACGAAGCAAAACGCCTCAGAGCAGAGATCAAAAAGAAATTCAAAACCCAGGTAGCCCTCTGCCAGGCCATCGGAGCTAAAGATGCCTCCTATATCACCGCCTACGTTACCGGCAAAAACCGTATCGGCAACATCCTCCGCGAAAAACTCGAAGCCGTCGGCATCGACGTCAACTACATCATCTACGGCAAAAAAGGTGGCCCGGAACTACCAGCACCGCCACCCGACCCGGCCCTGACCCTCATCCTCACCGACTGCACCCAAAAAATCCAGCAGCTCCAGAACCAAGCGCTCGACATGAACCAGCAACTCCTCGAACTCAACAAACTCCTCGACACCCTCAAAAAAAGAGTCGGTCAATAACCCTGGCCAACTCATTGCATCCGCCGGAGAATCCGCTGCATCTCCTCTTCCTCAAGCGGGCACCCTGACCCGCTGTTCATCTCCCGCAACAACCGCTCAAGCTCCATAACGCCATCGTCCCGCATCCAGCAGGCAAGCTGAAACAGCGCATTATTCCGGTTACCCGGTACAAACCGATTCTGAAAAAACGTCAGATAACTTTTTTGCACCGTTGCCTTACCATCCGGCCTCCGTACCCTTCCACTCCGTTGCAACTCCCTCTCACGCAACCGCGCCACACCCGCCCGATAAAACCCCTCCCACTCAAACAACCGCGACCCCTCCAGATAGAACACCTCCGACTCAGGAAATCCGTAATACATCCGGTCAATATTCTTGCACGCCGCATCAGCATGAACAAACCGACGCATCACCTCCGCCATCATCAATTTGAACGCCTCACGATCCAGCATAATCGGTTTGTCCGTCGGCAAAATCACCCTGAACCGCTCAGCCAAAACCCCATGCTTCTCCTTCATGTGATTTCTCGTCGTCGCAATCACCCCCACATACTCAGCAAAATCCACCATCGCCTCGCCAATCGAATACCGATCATCAAAATCCAGAATAACCAACTCCTGACCCGGAAACGCATGATTCCCATCCCGATACCCATCCCTGAACGCCGTCGCCGAATAATTCCCCCTGAACCGCACCATCCCCTCAACCCGGTCAAAAAGAATTCGTTCCGCCCTGAACCCCTCAGCCTGATGTTGGCTAAACGAAACCAGCACACGCCCATCCAACCGGCTCTCGCCATCGCATAAACCGCTCATCTCTTCAAAACATTACCTCTCGTGGCGAAAGTGGCGAAACCGGCGAAATACTCTGTAACGCCTTTACAATAAACACGTTCCACAAATCCACCCTTTGGCGACATGGTGGCGAAAGTGGCGAAACTATGGCGAAAACCAATCCCCGCAACGCTATACAAAACAACAACATCCCAATTTCTGCGCCACTTTCGCCAGTTTCGCCAGGGGTATCATCGTTAAAGCTGTTTCTCATACTCACCCCACAGCTTTTTTCTGAAAAACGTCTTGTTCCCCACAAACCGGTCAAACGTTCTTGAAGCCATCCTCATCGTTGTTGCAATCGCCTTCCCATCCGATTTTTTGAACTGCTCCGGCAGGGCATGGTACAGCGTTATCTTGTCATCCGGCAGATCATCCAGTGGCGAACGGCTCTCCATCTCCTCGTAAATTTGAAGATGGCTCGCCTTAAAATACTCGGCCAACTTTATCGCACTGTTTACCGACTCGATACTGATATCCTCCTTGCTGCCCTCCTTGCAGGCATACCGGACCATCTGCATAATCAGAGAGAGACGAATGGCATACTGCCCAATCTTGGCATACACACCCTTGGTATAGCCGCTGCGGCAAAGGTTGGCCTCTTTTGTCAAAATACCCTGCCAATCATGCAGCAAACCTTTCGCATCAGGTCGGAATGTCAGCACCTGCGGAAGAACAACATCACCAACCTCGTAGGGGAGTGCCAGCAATGTTCGCATAACACTATCCCAGCGACTGAAAATACTTCTGTCGTAATCTTCCCGGTTCCAGGGTTTTGCCTCCGCATCTGGAAAACAAAAAAGCAACCGATGCGTAAACCCATCGTCACCCCGACTTTCCGCCATCAGATCCGGCAAAATTTTCGGCTGAATCGTTCCACCAACCATAATGCACGGCACCTCAATCCTGATCGAACCAGCACCGACCCGGTCATTAATCAGCGGGCTCCGGCTCCACGTCGTGTTATAATTCTTCTGAGCATTACTGGCATTGTAACGGTTAAACGTCTGCAACCATCCGGCAAGCTCATCCACATGCAGGCAAATTCCACGGAGATTATCAGCATGAACCCGACCCATCTTCTCCGGCGTCACATCCGACAAGATTGTTTTCTTAAACACCGGCATTTCCGGTTCATCACCATCACTGACCAACTCTTTTTTCTTATCCTTTTCAAACTTCGCCAACGCCCGCTTATACCTCTTCATATCCTCCATCCACACCTTATATCGGGCGGCATCCTGCAGTTCAATCTCCTTCAGCACCCGTTTCAAAGCATGACCCTTTCCCGTACCCGGATCGCCCACCAACACCATCCATAACGTCACACCCTCCAGCCAATCCGGATTCATCTTCACCATGCACGAATTCCCGATAGCCGACGCAGCCGCCAATAACATCGAACAACCGGTGAACGCAATGCCATAATTCAGCCGCTCATCAGCCTCCCTCATCATCCCTTGCAACGTTTCAGGAAAAACCTCAAGAGGGAAGACCGGAGCAGCACTTTTTATCACCTCTCCCGCATCCGTACCGTAACACTCCGCACCATTGCCAGTTTGTTGCACACTGTTTTTCACTCTCGCATCCCGTAACCTGGCCGCCTGCGGCATCGCCGTCCCGTCAGATGCCTCACTCATGGCAGCACCCGCCGCATCCGCCGCAACTCTTTTTTATTCCAGAGCGGCCTTGCTCCTCCACCTGTTCATTCCAACACCCCTTATTCAGTCTTTCGACCAACATCTCAATATCAGAAGCCCGCCATGCGGCACTCTTTTCCGAGAGTTTGATTGGTTTGGGATAACGCCCATCTTTAATACCTGCATACCACGCAGCTCGCGAAACCGGCACAATACCATGGATTCCCTGCTTGCGATCCCCGATAATTTCACGCAACCGATAAAATTTCGTCACACTCATCACACACCTCCCTTTTTCACAGAAGTACCCTCAATCCATCGCTCAACATCCGTAATCCGAAAAAGCAACCGCCCATTCACCTTTGTCGAAGGCAAACTCTTGCTTTTCACCGCACGATAAATTGAAATCTTTGAAATCGGCAGATCGTAAATCTGATCCGCAAACTCAACCAAACTATCAAGATTGAGAAACTGCCTTTTCGGCTTCTGAAGAGGAACAATTGTATTCATCATATTGCATCATTATAGTTGAAGAATCATCCGACAACTATAAAATGCAAAACAGCTCAACCGTGTTCAATAATAAAGTGTTTTCTTATATGTGGTTACGTGTCTGTATCGTATCTGAATCGTGTCTCGATTGTGCCTGTATCGTGCCTTTTTTATTTTTACTTGAATTGTGATCTATCCAAGCCTTCTTTAATGCTCTCGCTTGTTCAATTATCCCTGCAATTTCACAAAATCTTTCACTCACCTTCAGGTTGGTCTCGCCGGTTCGCTTCCTGATTTCAAACAACTCGTCAAAGACACAATCCGGCCACGTTTCTCTTGGCTTATGTTCACAAGCAATGCGATAAACCTCTTTTTCCGTATCAAGATTTTTTTCAAAGTGCCTATCTGAAATATCACGTTCGTGAAATTTTATTTCACTCGTTGCTTCAATTTTATGTAATGCTGTTTCATGAGCGTTATTTTCATTCCTCTCAGGTTCATGATTACCAGCTATACCCTCACTTCGCACTCTGTCCAACCACCGTACAACCTCATAGTTCAAGAGGTGATCGGTGTCATCATCCAATTCAAAACTGTTATGATTATACGCAACCCTTATTCGTTGTTTCTCAATGAACTCAGGTTCATTATGTAACTGATTATTTCTTATTTTGATAGTCTGTAAGCCCTCCAACAGGTAGCCTATTATTTCCGGGTTTTCTTGAAGTTGCTGTATCAATTCTTCTTCCGTCAACAGCAGATAATCTCTCTCAATAGTCTCTGCCCATTGCACAAGACTATCATGGGCCTGTATCACTCCTTCCTGTTTTTGTTTAAGCTCTTCGGTTTCACAAAACTCCAATCGCTCTCTTGTTTGCCGAATTTTTTTTGATTGCCTTTCAAGATACGTATCCACGGCTTCAAGCAGACGTACTCGCATTTCGTCCTGATTCGGATTATACTCCTCCTCAGGACAATTTTTCTTTATTATCAATGGGTGCTCTGTTTTCGGAACATCAGTTATCCTGTTGTGCTCAAGAGGAAACACAGGTCGCAACATAACATCCTCACGAAAACCATCGAAACGTAGTATAGGGTCACTCTGAAGTACATCGCGAGCTATTTTGAACGCTCCACTACCAGCCAAAGTAGCAGCATCAACTACCGAATCAACACCGCGCAACACCGAACGATGATAACCAACAGGAGCAGCAAGTATTCCTAAGCATTCGTTATAATCCCTCATCTCCTGTTGTAAATCGCGTATCACTTTGAACGCCCCGCTATCAGCCAAAGTAGCAGCGTCAACTACCGAATCAACACTGGGCAACACCGAACGATGATAACCAACAGGAGCAGCAAGCATTCCGAGGCTTTTATTATGATCTCTCATCTCCTGCTGTAAATCGCGTATCACTTTGAACGCCCCGCTATCAGCCAAAGTGGCAGCGTCAACTACCGAATCAACACTGGGCAACACCGAACGATGATAGCCAACAGGAGCACCAAGCAATGCAAGCTGATTAACCGGTTTAAACATCTCCGTTATATTGAATGCAGCTTGTTTGCTTACAGAGAACGGCAAAGCATTAATATTCTTTATCGAATCAAAGCAGGGCAAAAACAAATTATTCTTGTACGCAGGAGCAGCAAACAATGCAAGCTGATCAACCGATACCGACAAGTTTTTTAACTTGAGTGCCTCTTGCTGAGTTGCAGAAAAAGCCGACTGGAAACTATTCCTTATTGAATCAAAAGCGGATATCAACGAACACATCTTGCGAGCAGGAGCCGCAAGCAATGCAAACTGATCAACCGGTTTCAACATCTTGAGAGCCTCCTGCTGACTTATGGAGAGCGCCAAAGCGTTACCATTCTTTATCGAATCAAAGCAAGGCAACAACGAACGATCTTTACTCACAGGAGCTGCAAGCAATCCGATTCTGTTATTATGATCCACCACTTTCTGTAAATCAAGATTCAGCCGGGAAGCAAGGCCACCCGCCAAAGGGTCAGAATCTCTTATCGATTTGACCTTCAATAACGCGTCATCGATTTTTCCCGTTAAATCCTTTTGAACACATGATTGTAAGGGCTCGTAATGTGATCTTTTCTTCATGTCACAATGTATTTCTTCTTATCAGAAAGTTTCTGTCGCTTTCCATAAGTGTACTTTATCAGTGGATTAAAAGCAAAAAAAATATTTAGTCCAACTTTGCGTTAGAAATGGCGCTCTGCTTGATCAGGTCGGTCTAACCGATCGTTCCGGTTTGCCAATAAAAGAGTGTGATATGAGGAAGGAGATGGAACAAAAAAGGCGCCTATTCCAGCGCCTTTCTCTCCCGTGGTGCCGCCAAAGCATCAACCGGCGCGGAGATTGCGACGGCTTTCAGATTGTCCAGATAATCCGCCCACGCCTGCATCATCTGACGGCGATCATCGATAAAAGATGTGCGATTATAGGCGCGTCCATTCGGATCCCTGACGGCATGAGCCAATTGGTGCTCAATCAAGTCAACACGGAACCCCAGAACTTCATCCAGAATCGTTCGTGCAGTCGCCCTGAACCCGTGACCGGTTACCGTCTCCCTGTCGAAACCAAGGTATCGAAGAGCTGCATTCACGCTGTTATCGCTCATGGGGCGTGAACTTGTCCGGCCAGGAAAAACATAACGCCCTGAGCCAGTCACAGGCTGAAGCGCCTTAAAAATCTCCAAGGCCTGTTTGGCAAGCGGGACAACGTGCGGCAGTTTCATCTTCATGCGCTCAGCAGGAATCAGCCACAAAGCAGCCTCCAAGTCAAGTTCACTCCACTCCATCTTCTGCAGTTCGCCAGGGCGGACAAACAGCAGAGGAGTTAATTGCAGGGCCGATTTCACCACAAAGGTTCCCTGATACCCGTCAATCGCCATCAGCAGGGGAGCCAACTCTTTCGGATCCGTAACCGCAGCATGGTGCCGGGTTATGCGCTTCCGGAATATCTCATGAGACTTCAGGGCTGCCGAAGGGTCATGCTCCATTCTTCCAGTTGCCACAGCATACCGAAACACCTGCCCACAAATGATTTTAATCCTGACAGCCGTTTCTACTGCCCCACGCGCCTCTATCTTCAGAAGCATAGTCCGAACATCCGAAGCCGTGATAGCCGTAACCGGCTTGCCGCCAAATGCAGGGAAAACGTCTTTTTTAAGCCTCCCTTTAACAGTCGTAGCATGACCGGTGGACCAGACCGCCTCATTCTTTTCATACCACTCATTGGCGACCAACTCAAACGTAGAAGATGCGTCAATAGCAGCGGCTTTTTGAGCAGCCTTTTTCACCTCGCCAGGGTCTTGCCCGTTTGCCAGGAGCATCCGAGCTTCCAACCGCCGTTGCCGTGCTGTCGCCAGAGAAATTTCAGGGTATCGCCCCAAGGCAAGTGCCTTCTGTTTATCGTTAAAACGATACTGGAAACGCCAGAGCTTGCCGCCACTGGGCGTAACCAGCAAATGCAGACCGCCACCGTCCGAAATCTTGTATTCTTTATTCGTAGGCTTGGCCTTGCTCACTCGAGCATCAGAGATAGGAGGAATCCGTATCAGCATGGCCTTAAATTGTTTTGGTGGTATCTAAAAAACCGTTGGTGGACTCATACCATCAAAAAAGTCACCAATAACCTTAGACTTCACAAAACAAATATAAACAAGGGTAGACCCAGAAACAAGAAAAGCCCTGATTTTACAGGGCTTTCTGGACATTATGGGATAGTGCTGGACTATCCTCTGGCGGAGAGGGTGGGATTCGAACCCACGGTACACCGAAGCGCACAACGGTTTTCGAGACCGTCACATTCAACCACTCTGCCACCTCTCCAAGTGCTTAATTATAAACTCTACAATAACTTAGCTGATATTTTGAGCTGTTCTTGATAGGTTAACATTCAAATATATACCTTCAATATTGTGTCTAATGGTTGTGAATTTATGAAAATCTCAATCTTTTTCCTCATGGTTTGTATTCTACTTTATAATCTGATATGAATATACCATAACCTGTTAGGCGGGGATGGGGTTAGCTGAAACAACGAGCACTCTTCCTTCCTTGTGCAAGTAGTTTCAGCCCCCAGGGTGGGTGGGCAATATTCAAGTACCCTTGGATGAGCACGCACACCCCCCCGACAGCAAAATCTCAGATCAAAGTTTATAGATAATGGTCAACTCTCTTTCTTCCACTGGCAAAAGAGTTTAAGTGTTATTGATACCCTGCATCATCACAGGTAAAGCCCTGCTCTCTTCTTCAAAGATTGAACCAGACCTCTTTGGCCCTCCAGAAGGTTGCTTATATAACTCATATTATGTAAACCTTTAGGTTCCCGTAGGGCAGCGTACATAATATAAGTTATATAATAACCCTTATTTACCGCCATATGTAATGATAGTACATGACAATAAAATCTCTCAGTGAAGCTTGAAGGCGCAACTTTTGAGCCCTAAAAGGTGTGACTGAATGCGGGAACAGAGAGGTATAGTTGCACTCTTCCTACCAATGACAAGTTCACTATGCCATTGTACTAGAAAAGAAGGGTTATAGATACCAATACCAGATTTCACAAGCAGATGGTTTGTACTCAAGCCTTCTGCAATAGTTTCTTGATCAGCTTACCATAATCAGCTTTGGCGGGATGTTTGCCCTCTCCCCCTGCAAAGATCATGACAAAGCTGCATGAAATACCAAGCTGATCTTTTTCATACCAGATTTCAAGTTTGCCGGAAAATGTACCCATTTTATTGAGGCAACATGATTGTCATGCACGTGTTTAGGAAGCAATAGAGAGAAGCGTAGAGGAACGTAACGGAAACCGATGGCGTGACTTTTGCCTGAATTTGCAAAAGGCATGACAGAGGTTGTAGTGGAGTGGAACGAAGCGGGGATGTATGCCACTTCATATGTTTATGGAAAGGCAACATATTTAGATAAGGGATGTTACTATTGAAAAACACACATGATCATGCTATTTTTTTTCTTGGTGGTAGTCACAAGGTGTGAAACTGAACTAATAAGCAGAGACCCAATGCATCACATAAGGTCTCTGCTTAAATCAGCTAAAGCATAGATGACTCTCTGAAGCTGAAATACCCTCCCTTGCTTCCTATGATAACATGATCCAACACCTTCACATCAAGCAGATTACCAGCATCAACCAGCATAGTAGTAACGTTTTTATCTGCATTACTGGGCTCTACATCTCCTGAAGGGTGATTGTGAGCAAGGATCACTGCATGAGCATTTGCCAGTAAAGCACCCTTGAACACCTCTCTTGGATGAATGAGAGTAGCATTTAGTGTTCCTCTACTGATCATCTCCATACCAATGACACGATTCTTTGTATTAAGATAGAAGCTGTAAAACTCCTCCTGTGCCTTCTCATGGAGTCCAATAGCTTGCAGCAGATCATAGACCATCTTGGCACCTATGATTTTATTGTGTTCATATTGAAACTGTGTTTCCTTCATAAGCTTGACATAGTATTGTGGAATGAAGGCTGGTTTTGTCTTAGGAGTAACAATAGGGGTAGTACGTGATGGTGTCATGATTTTTTTGATTGGTGGTTATTGAAGTTAGGTTTGAACGGATATTGATAAGTCAGAAGCTTGTCTATGCTGAGGGCAACTGATCAGACAGGAATGAATTATGAGAGTGAGGTTATGAGGGTATCAAACAAGCAAGAACATTCATACCATGAGCTGAAGATGCTGATAGGGCATAACAGATAATACCCTGAGCATCAATGACTGCAGGAATTAGATGAAGGACTTAGAAATTTGATCGTCAGGGCTAGAAACGGTGATTGACAGGAGATTTTATAGCTGCCAGATAAATTCTTTAACCAGAGAGGCTTACGGGGCGTTTTCGAACTTGTTATTAAGGGGTGGGTTTGATGTATGGAGGTTCTCAGGTAAATAAACACATCAAAAAAATTTTTGGGTGTTTTTTTTGATGCCTTTTAGGGTGGTTGACCATATTTCACCATCAACTTATTACTAAATAATAGGCTTGCAGCTTTTTTTTTAGTACACCAGCACTTATATTGAATGATGTTTTCAACAGTATTACACCCCCAACCCTCCATGATACATGCGTACGTGTTCTTCAATACTGTAGCCTTGTTGTTCTTGGCTTCACTCCCTCCCTTACATGAATGGACAAACACTCTATATCAATATTACACCTAATTTACATTTGTTCATCTTAAACAGATTCAAGAATAACACCTTCTATCTGGGCGTTAAATATTGATACTCTTGTAAAGAGTTGCACTATTTATTTTGGTGGTAAGAGATTAAAAATAGAGGCTGAAAATAAAGGACGGTTAGATATTTAATAAACATACTACATTTCTGCATGAGACACTACATTGTATGCATTTTATCAGCCTTCCTATTGTTTTTCCCCCTTAAGTCATATTGTGAGATTACTGGTACTAGCCAAGAGACAAGCACGAATCCTGATATAGTTAAAATCTACGGTAAAGATGTAGATATATCGGTAAATAGTTCAGTATCTGCTGGGACAGTAGCTTTACCAAGTGAATATGCTAATTTACCTGATAGGTATAGATCAAGTGCTGATTTAGAGAATCCAGATTCCATGCAACATGCAATAGATGCTTATCGACAAGATCAAATTACTGATAAGCTACCCTTAGTCATTATTAATACAACGATTGCCCTATTACTTGCTTATTATATTGGAAATAAACGTCAAATAGGATTTGGTTGGTCGCTATTCTTTTTCTTGTTTGCACCTATATTATTTGGTCTTATTGTCGTATTATCAAGCAGACAGAAAGGTGAGCAACCACCACCATTTTCAAAGACTATATATATTATAGGATGGATATTGATACTATTCTTTTCTATGACTGGATTAGTTAATCTTTATCTGCTTATGCGAGATGGCGTAAATGTATACAGATTTCTTGGACTATCAGGTGCAATATGGTCTGTAGGACTAGGTTATTATTTGGCTCAAAGAGGCAAATCAATAGACTTAAATAATTGGGTATCAAAAAAGAATAGTACTGAAAATGTATTCAGTACAAAACAACCATCATACAAGGAAGTATTAGAAGATCAATTTACGGGTAAAAAGAATAAGCTCTATAAGCTTAAACTTGATGGGTTTCTAACTGAAGATGAATATAACGATAAAATCAACTTATTAGACACACAAGAAAGAGTGGATAATGAGCATAAAAACGCATTGAATAGAGCAGAGGAGATCAATAAAAGAGCAAAGCCAATATTGGACAAATTTGATAGTTTGTTAAAAGATGGAGTATTCACTCAAAATGAGTATGACCAAAAATGGGCAGAACTATATGATAGAATTGCTATTGAAGTGGATTCCGAGCTTAATATATCAAATATCACTCCAAATGAGTTGTTTGCACAACCGAATGAAACAACTTCTAAAAAGAGTGATAATAATTGGGATATTACCATTTTATCATTTTCTATTATTGCATCATTTATTGCAATTATTTACGTTTATATCGAATATGCACATAAGCCTATATCTTCGCCAGCAGAAGCCCCAGCAGCAGAACCATCTCCATATGCACCAACACCTGAACCGCCACCATATGCACCAGAAGCACCTATTAAACCTTCATCTCAAGAACCTTCATCTCAAGAACCTCCCCCTCTAGAACCATCTTTAAGCATAGGTGAACATTATCAAGGAGGTGTAATTGCATTTTTAGATAATACAGGGAATCATGGTTTAATTGCTGCACCTGAAAATTTAAATATACATGGTTTTGAGGATCTCATGTCAGTGGAACAAGCTAAAAAGGAATGTGCTGGTCTAAGTATAAACGAAAGGAATAACACATACTCCAACTGGCGCTTGCCGACAAAAGGAGAGTTAAACATATTATATCTAAATAAAAAGACTATTGGTGGTTTTAATATTAACCCTTTTAACACACCATACGTCAGCCTTGACATTCAAAAAATTAATACAAAAGATGATCTTAGTATTAAAAATTCGGAGACCATCTCTACACAAGACTTCAGCAATGGCTATCAACACTCTAATATTGATTCTTCAGTTCATGGTATTGTTCGTCCAGTAAGATCTTTTTAGTGAATACGAAAATAGGTTATGACTTACGCTATCAATTTATAGTTATTGATCTTAATTTTTCTATTAAAATCTACATAAAAAGAAGTACTAATGAGATATATTGACATCACATTATTGGTAATCTGTATATTATTATTATTAAGCAATAAAGCGAATGCAAGGTTTTAGGTATCGGGAATACCTACTCCTGACTTTGGTAATACACTTCCTTATGAGGCACTGAATGACTTAAGAAAAAGTGAAGCGATAATGCGCCAAGAGAATATAAATATCCTTTACAGAATAATAGATTTTAGACAAAATGCAGTATTGCGTATAACAGACCAGATTAAGAGAGAACAACTAATGGAGAGGCTATTACCAATAGACGGAAGAATTGAGAACTATAAAAATGCGCTTCGTAATGACAACGGATCATTTGCGCATATGGGTAATGCATTAAATGCAATATATATGGACTTACAAGATACAGTTTATAAGTTCCATTAAAAGATGAATAAGATTGCTTGCAAACCATATGTCAATATATTAAAAGGGTATAGAGTTGTACTTATCAGTACTCTATTGGTATCTTTATTACCACCATTTATCGCATTAGCAGGGGGCTCTTGGTCTCAAGTTGAGGTGTCCAATGGTCTATATGTTGATTTCCCTCATACACCTAAATATACCATCAGTAATACTGGCTCTTATAATGCAGCGACATATGTTACCAAAAGTAATAACTGTCTATTTATGACTATAATAGCAAGGCAAGTCTTCTCAAGATATCCTGAGTTTATATTTTATAGCCAAAAGTGGAAAACAGAAGAGACTAAGGCAGTTCTTGACAAGTTTTTAGACTCTTATGTTGGAGGGAAGCTTCAATATGTTAATGCAGTAGGAGTCATAAAACCAATTACTTTAAAACAATACCTTGGTCGTAAGGTTTCCTATAGTGCTATTAATCCAGTTGATGGCAAAAAACATTTAAGGTATTCTGAGATATACTTAATTAAAGATAGTGTGGTATCTTTTGACTGTTGGTACTTAAGAGATGATTTTTCAATATGCGATCAAGAAAGGATTAAATATTTTAAGACTGTAACTCTAAAAGAGTATTAAATAGTCTCACTATGAAAAAGCTACTTATTTTTCTCACTCTACTTATCATATCTTCTCCACTTAAGGCAGGGGCGCATTGGGAAAAAATAAGCAGCACAGGGCCACATGGCCTAACATTCTATCTTGATACAGATAAGATTGAGTGGCTAAAAAAAGGTGTTTTTGTAAGGCTTTTGACAGATTACAATTATAGTCGTCCCGAAGGACAAAGTATTGTGAGTAAAGCTGTTATTGATATTGAAAATTCTAAGTATGCGATCTTGCATGTTGCGCTTTACAGTCAACACATGCAACGGGGAGTCGTTCTTGAAAATAAAGCAATACCTAATCCTACTATAGGAATAGAATCAATAGTTCCTAATTCCATCTTTGACTTACTTCGTAACAAACTGATTCATATGAGTCATGAAAGAGCGAGTAGATGACTGTTTTCTTAGCCATGATAACTAGGAATTTTATTCACCAATTATAAACAAGTATATAAATAAGTCTTTATGTGATCAATCTCAGCTAAAGCTACTATAATCCTCTAGTAGTGCTTAACATCATCAATTGATATCACTCTACCTTTTCTATCTTCTAACCACTTCTGAACAGGTTGATAAACTCCTATGTAGAAGTCACATGCTATAACAGGAACTCTATCTGATTGAATAAGTACTACCTAGAGTTAATCAATATACAATACATTATCCAATGACCAACCTCATATACTTACCTTTTTTGGTGGGATTGAAAAACGTTCCATAGGCGCATCAAATTATGAGGCATACATTGTATCGGCCACCATTAAAACTTTGTCTTAGAAGGCCATTCCTGAGAGTTATTTTTATGTCAGAAACTAACAAAAACGGTCATAACATAATATTTTCAATTTATCATTAGATAAGTGCTCTCAGTAATACCCTCATTCTGTATTGAGTTAAACTGTAGTAATAGTACAAGATTATAATATGCTTTGTATGATGCAATTACATTTCTCATATCTTCATTGATTGTTACCCCCACCAAAAGAAAAAATATTTAATATCTTTCATTCCTATATTCAGCTACTATGCTGATTATTTTTGAACACTTATCAAGGAAGTATTAAATAAAGCTATGTTATATATGTATGAGTTTTAATCCTAATAAAGCGGGTTCATAATATGTAGTTATGAACCCGCAATGTATATCAATAACCAATCAACACTACATTAAACTATAAAGCCTCATCAAAGATGACTTTTAGACTAAGGATGGTATAGCCTGTTGTTCTTATTCCATTTAAGCACTTCTCAGACTTTTTTGTGTTGTAAAATATATTGATATCTGTTGATTTAACATTTCGGTTACTTCCAGCAGATTCATAAGCATCTTTAATTAACGTAACCACCTTTTCTTGTGATATAAAATCACCTACAACTAACCCTTTAACCTTTAAGTGTTTTGCTACCTTTGAAGTTGTTGATATGTCAAGTTTATTTATTGTTTTTCTTTTAATGTTTGTTATGTTATAATTACACTTTTCAATTTCATCATAACCTATCTTCTCTATTGCTTCTTCAAGATATGGATATTTCTTTAAATAATCTGCTACATTTTCTTTTACATGCTCATCACAATCAGGTGAATATCTATATCCACTACAGGTAGCCTCCATAACATAAAGACCGCTTTCTTTTATATACTTTACAGCCTCTTTAAATGACTCACAGCCTCTTACTTCTGCTGGTACTTTATCCTTTGATTTGTCTACATGTTCGTTAACTTTATAACTATTTGATATATACTCATCTTTTAGTGCTATTTTGATAGAGTAAAGGCATCTAGTAATCTTAAAGTTATAGAGGTCAATCTTTTCTTGATTAGAATCATAGGTCAATATATTATCTATCTTTGTGACATAATTATCACATGATAGCTTTACAATACCCCTTTTTAGTATTGGGTCTGCGTTATTGTATTTTTCAAGTAGTTCATTTGTTGCTTTGATATTCTTTTCACATTCTTCCTTATACTCCTCATAAGTCACTGCATTTGAATATCTAGTTGACTTATAAAGATGAACTATTCTACTGCTATACTTTGAATTCCTTATTCTTCCACCGATCTGCTTAAAAGAAGTGCTTATGTCTATAAGTGTATGACTTCTGCCGCTATCTGATATTATATATATTTTACCTTCTTCATCATATATGTCAGCACCTTCAAACACTGTTGATGTTAGGAAGTTAATCTTTTTTGATTCACTACTCACATCAGAGTTTTTAATGATCATCTGTTTCTTGTTGTTTTTGGAGTAGATAACTCTAGTGTTTTCTTCTGTAAGCTTGTTTCTTTCAATTAGTCGTTTCATAATTTCAATGGAGTTCACAAAGAAGTACGCGTTACCTGAAATTCTGTTGACTAAGTACTTCTGTATCGTATTGCTTGCTACCTTCATAACATCATCACACTTTACGCTTTCAACAACTACTTCCTTTGATTTCTGCCATACAGCTATTACAAGAGGTATATCTTTTAATTCTTTAAGTATGAACTCTTGTTCTAATACTGTCGCTGTCATAAAACAATAATCTTTGAAGCTTTTATAGTTATTCAAAACACTTGAAGCAGCCTCCTTTCTAAATGAATACTGAGTAAATAAAATATGATACTCATCAACTAACAAACGATACTCTTTTGGATTGATCAATTCCATCAGCCTTGGGAGTGAATTGTATGTAACCATATACTTCTTGACGTCGTTCTTCTTACTATACTCAATTATCTTCTTGTTTGATACCCCTTCATATACACCTAAAATGTTATCATGCTGTGAGATTTTGTTTTCTATAAGAGAAACAAAGGATACTACTATTACATAGTTCTCTTTACTTCTTATTGCTATAGTTGTTCCTCCACACCCTACTAATCCTTTATCAAATAAGCAATCCTTTGGTAGTTCACTTATTGCATCAGATAGATATGTTGTTTCAACTGGAATATTTATATAAGTGCTACTACTATTACTACTACTATTAATATATGTGCTCATTCTAAATCTGATTTAATTGATATTATTTTCTGTTTATATCCAAAATCATTATCTGGATGAAATCATGATAATGAAAACAGTTTTTAATTCCTAGCTAAAAATGGGCACTTATAATTATTTTTTTAGTGTCTCTTGATGGTGAATTTTAGACAAACCCATAAAATACAATTTACAGGGTATTAAAAAAGAATATTATTATTAAAATTTATGTTACTATATCTTGGAAAGCCCTATAATAGGGTAGGTAATAAATCCTTCTTTGAATGATAGGGCTTAAGTTATTGTTATTATTGACCTTATAAAAGGTATTGGCTCGCTGTCGTGGTATGAAATATGCTAATTACATGCTTTATTGCTAGCTTCCTTGTATTAATAGTTATACACTTTAATTATATCTTTAATGTGATAGATGCCTTTTATATTGATATGTAGATAAAGTAGGTATTTGGTTTGCTTTTATAATCATAGATTGGTATGCTTACTTAATGTGTTTCTTTTTTGGTGGTCTATAAGTATTGTGATAACTGTACTTATTTCTTAACTGCTTGATAAGATTATGATGCAAGTCATTGTTGATGTTACCATACTCTTTTTAGAGAATACAATCAATTCTATTCTTTAATAGTCTAAATTATACTATATTGTGTTATAGTTATATCAGTTTATTAATGCTACTTCGTATTAGTTCATCCTTATACTGTTGTGGTGTCATATGACGTGCATAATGCTTTTTTATGATTGTTGGGTCAACGTCACACTGAACTGACAACATCCAAGGGCTGCTGCCGTCTGCAAGTGCCTGCATTATATAATAGTGTCTGAATGATTTTGCATCTCTTCTTTCACCCCTACTGTTTTCCCTCAGATTTGCTGCTATCAAGAGTGACTTTAATCCGTTAACAGGGGATATCGGAAACAGTAGATCGTCTTGTTTAAGTTGGGCTTTAAAAAAAATCTTGATATCCTGAAAAACTGAGTACAGGTAATGTTTGGTGATTACTTGTCTATCACCTCTTTTTCCAATGACATCTATGCTGAGGTAGTTTTTTGTTTTTACTTCACAGGTGTGTTCTGTGATGTGCTTGAGTTTTACCCTCTGAGCTTCCCCCGGTCTCATTCCTGTTCCACACAGCCAGTATATGTAGAAGAGTAAGTATTCTCTATCCCTTAAAATCTTTTGATAGTTCCCCCCTTTGACTGGAGGATTTTCAACCAGCAATCTTGTTTCTACAATCCGTTTTCTTGCAAGTGTCAAGAGTTGATGAATCTCTTCACCATTAAAATAGGTTCGTGCTGGGGTTTTCTTTGTTGAGATGGTTTCAACTCTGATAGAGGGTGGAAACGTAGGTAACTCTTTAATGATACCATCGCTGACAGCTTCATTGAGCATTGCTCTTAATATGGTGATTTCCTTTCTGAGTTCTGCTGTTAGCAGTAGTTGTGTACTGATACGTTGGTTGCCTCTCCAACGTAACCAAGCGTTCATTCTTGGTGTTGTTATCTGATCAATGGAATCATTTCTAAAGAAAGGTTCAAGGTAGTTCTTGTATCGAATCTGGATATCCTTAGCAAAAGTTTTATGTCTTTTGCCATGTCTGACAAGGTTTTCACATCGCTCAATGTATGAGGCTGCGACTTGTTCAAACTTGTTGGGATTCCCTGATACGATATGGTAATGGTTATTACCTGAAATAAGATTCCCATACCAAGAGAGAGCTTCCTGTTTTGCTCGTTTGATGTCTTCTTCTCTAGTAGAAATCTGTCTGGTTCTACCATCAAGAAAGCAGCGTGCTTGCCAGCTATTGCTTTTGCATTGAGATTTCTCTGTCCACTTCCAGAGTGTAAGTGCTCTTCCACCCATATCAAGAGTAATCCTTTCAGTAGTACCCTTGCTATTGATGGATCTGCCATCAAGTGTTGTTCTTGATACTGACATTCCTGAACAATCTGAGATTATTCAAGAACACTCAATTATCTGTTAACTGTAGATGTGTAGGAGGATAGGTGATTACTAATGCGATTACTATAAGTGTTGAATGATAATCTATTGTTTTATTATCACTTAAATTATGTACACCGAAGCGCACAACGGTTTTCGAGACCGTCACATTCAACCACTCTGCCACCTCTCCGTATTATTCTGCAACTAACGATGAATCCGCTCATTAATTGGTCTGATGAGCTGTGAATTTATAAAAATCCGAAAGCTTTTCCTTACATTTTGTTTTCTGATTGCTGCACGATAACGCATTCCTGTGTCCGATTCGTTCGATTTTACAATTTATTTGATAGAGTAAACTCTTAAGAATTGGCTTGTCGTTGTTGCATGAGTGGGGAATAAAAAAGCCTCCGGAGATGGAGGCCTTTTTTTATGGTTATGTCTATGAGCGGGAAACGAGACTCGAACTCGCGACCCCAACCTTGGCAAGGTTGTGCTCTACCAACTGAGCTATTCCCGCGTTATGAGGCATTAATATAAGGATATTTTTTTTTTGTGCAACTTCTCAATGCATTTTCTTAACAATCATTTTCTCACAACCCAAGTTCCTTCATGATTGTCTCCATATCTTTGTCACCACGGCCTGAGAGATTAACCACAAGCGTGGCATCTTTAGCCATACCGGGTGCTTTTGTTATGGCGTAGTGAACTGCATGGGCTGACTCAAGTGCGCAGATTATGCCTTCTGTTTCTGCAAGTGTTCTGAGCGCTGAAAGTGCTTCGATGTCTGTGGCTGATGTGTAGGTGACCATTCTGAGTTCCTGCAAATAGCAGTGTTCAGGTCCTACACCCGGATAATCGAGACCAGCGGATATGGAGTGAGCCTCAAGAACCTGTCCATCCTCATTCTGCAGGAGTTTTGTCATGGCGCCGTGCAGTACTCCGGGTGTTCCAAGTGTCAGGGATGCTGCATGTCGCGCCATCAGCCCTTCTCCTGCGGCTTCTACACCAACAAGCTCGATCTCTTTTGCATCTTGTAAAAATTCATAAAACATGCCGATTGCATTGCTGCCTCCTCCAACGCATGCCGCAATGACATCGGGAAGTTTTCCTCTCTGTTCAATAATCTGTGAACGGGTTTCACGGCCAATGATGGACTGGAAATCACGGACTATCATCGGGTAGGGATGCATGCCGACAACTGAGCCGATAATGTAAAAGGTCTCTTCGGGGTTGTTCATCCAGTCTCGGATAGCCTCGCTTGTTGCATCTTTCAAGGTTCTTGAACCGCTGTATACTGTGCGGACTTCTGCACCGAGCAGTTTCATTCTTGCAACGTTTGGTGCCTGCCGCCGGATATCCTCTTCTCCCATATAAACAATGCACTCCAGATCGAAGAGTGCACAGACGGTTGCTGTGGCTACTCCGTGCTGCCCTGCACCGGTTTCAGCGATAACCCTTTTTTTGCCCATGCGGCGTGCAAGCAGTACCTGACCGAGTGCGTTATTGATTTTATGGGCCCCTGTATGGCAGAGGTCTTCCCGTTTGAGGTAGATCTGTGCTCCCTGCAGTGTCCTGCTGAGCCGTTCTGCGTGATAGAGCGGTGTAGGCCGGCCTACATAGTCACGGAGGAGGTGATTCAGTGTTGCTTGAAATGTTGGATCGTTTTTTGCCTTGAGGTATTCCGCTTCAAGATCGGCGGCATTCTGTACAAGGGTTTCCGGGATGAACTTGCCTCCGAAACTACCGAAATGTCCGGTGGGATCGGGTGCGGAATAATCTATTGGCACCATTTGATGAGTAAAAGTTAATGAGCTTTCTGGTGAAGAATCTCTGTAGAAAAAAACTTACCAGCGATTAATTAAATAATATATTTAATCTTTTATAAGTGACCATCACAATACTTTAGCGGAGCAATACGGCCTTGATGTTTATAGACCGACAAACCTCGAAACTGACCATTTTCTCTCTCTTGACAGGAGCGGCTGCTCTTTTATTTTCAATACTGCTCTCAGCTGCGGCATTACCGGAAAAGCAGAAAACTGTAGCTTCTGAACAACGAACCGAACCAATCGATTCGTTTTCTGTTCCAGGAGGTTTAAAAAGTACTCTGTTTTTTACGGCCAAAGATTCTGTTATCTATGATCTCGGATTGCGGACAATGGAGTTGTGGGGGAAAGCGCGCATCGACCATGAAGAGAGCAATGTTAAAGCCCCTAAAATTGTTATTGATCTTGATACCTCGCTTTTTCATGCTTACGGCACAGCCGACTCCTCGAAAATTCACTCAGAGCCCGCTGTTTTTACAGATCAGCAGGGGAGTTTCAATGCTGAAATAATGACCTATAATTTTAAAACAAAAAGGGGAGAGACTACCAATGTTTTATCCTCTTCCAAACAGGTCATTTTTAGTGGAGAGCATGTAACAAAGCTGGAAAATGGTGAGATGCTCGTCAGGGATGGAACCTTCACTACCTGTGATGATGAACACCCTCATTACTGGTTTTCCTCCTCCTCGATGACAATTATTCCTGACAACAAGATCACAGCAACTCCCTTGATCATGTATATCAGGCCGGAGATTTTTTCTGAACGTCTTCCCGCTATACCCATTCTGGCGCTTCCCTATATGGTTTTTCCGTTGAAGGATGGTCGTTCCTCTGGTTTTCTTATGCCGAGTATCGGAAATAACAGCGACATGGGTTATTCATTGTCGAATCTTGGCTATTTCTGGGCCATTGATGATTACATGGATCTCAGGGTGAATGGCGTCATATCGTTCAATGGAAGCTGGGGGCTTGGTGACAGGTTCCGTTATAAAGAGAGCAATATTTTTTCCGGAGAGATTTCAGGTGAGTATTTGCACTATCCTACATACAGTGACTGGAATGCCAAATTTATCCATAATCAGGTTTTTGATTCTTCTACCCGGCTTGATGTTAACGTCCAGCTTCAGAGTCCACCGCAGGGCTACGATCTGAACTCGAACAACTCGATAGCCATGGTGACCCAGCAATCGAATGCCCGTGCAGCCCTGGCAAAAACTTTCAACAACGAAAACAGCATTGCAGCGCTGACCTACAATCGTTCCGAAGATTTGAGCACTCTTGATGCAACCGAGACAATAGATGCATCATTCTACCAGAACCGCGCCTATCCCTTTCGTTCAGCATCTTCAGCTGATGACTGGAGATCTGATCTTTCACTATCAACCGGTGCTTCATTGAGCGCTTCATCTTTCTCGCAGAGCACGACTTCATCATCCGGCTATGCGGCAAATGCCAATGTTGAGCTGGGCTATTACCATGAATTTACCGAAGGGTACAAGGCACTCTTTACACAAGGGGTCACCCTGCAGGCGATACAGCCGGTCTCCGGGCTTTATAACTATGCTTACAGTGGAACAAGCGTTGCGTTTCCACTACGTATGCAATCCACCATTTCCCATTATTTCTATGTTAATCCCAGCCTGACCTTTATCCGCTCGCTCTCTTCGGATGGTGCGAACAAGGATGTTTCAACTACTGTTTTTGGTGTTGATGCAAGCACAAGGCTCTATGCTACGCTTGAGACGGGATACCTTGAAAATTTATTTGGGCTCAGTGCACTCCGTCATACCTTTATTCCAACTCTCTCCTACCTTTGGAATCCGCCCTTTTCCGCCACCCCTTACAATTACTATGGGAATGTCTATGACTGGAGCGATCCTCAGCTTTTCGCCCGATTATATAACACAACCTATGGCGGTGTTCCTGCCGGGCAAAGCAGTGTTGGCATCACCCTGAAAAATCTTGTTCAGGGTAAAGTAAGGAGCTCCGCTTCATCAGAGGATGATGGTTCATCTGCTGGAGAGCAGAGTGTGCAGCTTCTCTCATTAAACGCTTCGACAGCCTATAACTTTAATACTGATGTCCTTCACATGGCACCTCTGACTGTTACAGCATCGAGCAATGCCTTGTTGCCGAACATCCTTTTCAGTGCTGGCGCCATGTATGATATTTACAGTTATGACCCACTGACCGGCGAGAGGATCAACCGTCTCAACAGTGAAGATGGTAATGGATTATTTCGCTTTATCAAGGGATTTCTGAACATGAGTCTGAGTATTCAGGGTAACAACGAAGTTGCTTCTTCCGCTCTGCCATTGGTCTCTGCTCCTGCACAGCCGAATTCGGCACAGTCCATATTTCTTGAGCGTTTTAACACGGATTATTTCAGAACCATTGATTTCCGCCAGCCCTGGCAGTTCCAGTTTTCCCTCTTTCTGCAATCAGACCGGAGTAATCCTCTTGTTCCGGTTACTACCACCCTGTTAAACGCATCGGTTAAGGAGTCGTTATCAAAAGAGTGGCAGATGGTGCTGAATACGGGGTATGATCTGCAAAACAATCAGTTGGTTTTTCCTATGCTGCAGCTTAACAGGGATCTTCATTGCTGGCAGATGAGCTTCCAGTGCATTCCTTTTGGCCAGTTCCGAAGCTATGCCATCCAGATAGGCCTTAAAGCTCCATTCAGCGATCTTAACATCAGAACTGGAAATGGAACCTATTAGCTTCTTTTATGCAGTGTGCTCAATCAAACTGAGTATTTTCTTCAGCCGTTTGTTAAACTCCTCATGGGCATCGTGGTGGATGCAATGAGCTGCTTTGGGGATAATAAATGCGCCGGCCTGTGGCAGAAGCTGCTGAAATTCAGGTATGATTTTATGAGGAGGGAGCGCTGTATCTTCGGCACCCCAGACAAGAAATGCTGGTCCTTTGTAATCGCAGGGTTTTTTAAGATGATCGAGCCTGAAATCAAGAGGTCTTCTGGAAGGAGAAAGGATAGGCCATTGGGCTCCTTTGTCCTGAAGCGGAAGGGTGAACTGATTGATGAGCTTTTCATCAACTTTATTCTGATTATAGTAGGTTGGCATGAGGCTCTGGCTTACTCCCATGGGATTGGCAAAAGCTGAAAAAAGCACTTCACCAATCAAAGGAGAGCCTACCAGCCCGAAAAAAACACTGGTCATCCCCTCCATTGTGTCTCCAAAAAGTCCGGACGGGTTTGCAAGGATAAGCGCCTTGACTTTGCTCGGTTTATGGTGGGCAAAATAGATGCTACTGGCCGCGCCCATGGAATGACCGATAATAATAATCTTGTCAAGTTTTTTCAGATAGAGAAAAGCTTCAATCTGTGAGGCAAACAGTTCAAGACTGTAGCGCACATTTGGTTTCTGAGATTTCCCGAATCCAATCAGATCCATGGCATAGATTTTATGCTCATGAGCAAACTCGGGAATATTAAGGTTCCAATGTTCAATCATTCCACCGTAACCATGAATAAAAAGAAGTGGGGTTTTGCCCGGGTGATTTTGACCGAACTCCTGATACCGGATTTTGGCCTCATCTTCAGGTGAGAATTGCCACAAAAAATATTGATCTTTTACGGTGCTGCTCATGATAACAAACAGTAAAATTTTCGGACAGTTAAAACTTATAAAACAATATAGATGTTAGACGGCAATATAAAAGATATTGGTTAACATAAGGAACAGGTCTAAATTTATCCTACTTATAGAGTTTTATCATATGCTTCAGGTTTCCAGAAAATTTGAATATGGACTTCACGCGGTTACCTATCTTGCAACCAAGGGTATGGACAGAGTGGTAACCGTCAAGGAAATGGCCGATGACATTGGCTTTTCACAGGAGTTTCTTTCAAAGGCCATGCAGAGTCTCAAAAGGGCTGGTATTGCCGCCTCTGTACAGGGGGTTAAGGGCGGTTATAAGCTTGGCAGGAGCACGACGGATATCACTGTTGCCGATATCGCACTTGCAATCGAGGGTAAGCCGCATCTGGTGCATTGTGGCCAGAAGGCGAACAGCTGTGAAATATTTTCCTCCTGTCACCATCGCGACTATATGAACACTCTTCAGGGTAAAATTCAGGATCTTTTGGCGGAAACCACCATTCACTCTCTTTTGCAGCAGATTGCAGAGTAAACCTCCTCAAGAAAAAAAAGGTTTTTTCCTGAGCTTTGTTCTGTGTTTATTATCCCCATTGGGTTCGTGTACCCTTCATGGAATCTCTCCCTCGACATTATTAAATGCATAAGATTATTTTTCATCATGACCACTCATAGGCTCAAAAATTCAGCGGTTGCTGAAACGAGTCTGCCGGATATCGTTCTCAAAGGCATCAATACTCATAATCTCAGAAATATTTCCGTGTGTATTCCCCGCAACCGCTTTGTGGTACTCACTGGCGTCAGCGGATCCGGCAAATCAAGTCTTGCGTTCGACACCCTTTATGCTGAAGGTCATCGCCGCTATGTTGAATCTCTTTCAGCCTATGTGCGCCAGTTCCTTGAACGGATGCCGCGGCCTGATATTGAAAGTGTTGAAGGAATTGCACCAGCCATTGCTATTGAGCAGAAACCAATTCCAAAAAATCCTCGTTCCACGGTTGGTACGGTGTCGGAAATATATGACTATCTCCGCCTGCTCTATGCAAGGATTGGCAAAATCTACTCTCGCGATACCAATGAGCTTGTTCTGAAGCATACTCCCGATGATGTGAGCTTTCAGGCTGGTTTTTTTGATGAAGGGACAAAGTTTTATGTAGGCTTTCTTTTTCCTTCGCATCAGGACAGAGATCACCATAGTTGTTCGGTGGAGGATGAAATAGCAAATCTTCTTAAGAAAGGTTTTTTCAGAGTTGTTGCCGGGGATGAGCTTCTTGATCTTAACAGTGAGCAGAGCTGCAAGCGGGTGCTTGAAATGCCGAAATCTGAGCGCTCAGCCCTTCTTGTGCTCGTTGACCGTTTTGTAGCAAAGCACGATGACAAGGTGTTCAGTCGTGTGTCACAGGCGGCGGAAAGCTGTTTCAATGAATCTGGCGGCTATGCCGTTCTGAAGGTTATGGGAGGAAAAACCTACCTCTTCAGCGACAGGCTCGAACTGAATGGTATTGAGTATCAGGAGCCCTCTCCTCAGCTTTTTGCCTTCAACTCTCCGATAGGTGCATGCACAACCTGTCAGGGGTTTGGCCGGATTGCCGGTATTGACGAAGATGCTGTTGTGCCCGACAAGTCGCTGACGATAGAAGAGGGCGCTATTGCGTGCTGGAACTCGGAAAAGTATCGCTGGAATCTCAAACAGCTTCTTGCTGTTGCTCCAACTCTTGGTGTTCCGCTTGATGTTCCCTATGAAAAGCTCTCTTATGCCCATAAGGAGATTATATGGAAAGGCCTTCCAGACGAGCGTTACAAGGGTATCCGGCCATTTTTTGCTGAGATAGAGAAGGATGCAGGTTACAAGATGCACTACCGAGTCTTTTTAAGTCGTTATCGCGGTTATGCGATCTGTCCTGATTGTGAGGGGAGCCGCCTTAATCCTGATGCCCGGCTTGTCAGGGTTTCGGGGTGCCATATTGGCGAGGTTTCGCGCATGAATATTTCCGAGGCTGACGAATTTTTTCGTAATCTCGATATTTCGCCTTTTGACCGCAAAGTTGCCGATGTGGTTCTGCAGGAAATCATAAAACGTCTTGGTTATCTGCTTGATGTAGGATTGAACTACCTCTCTCTTGACCGACTTACCCATACCTTGAGCGGCGGTGAGTTTCAGCGCATCAATCTCTCAACCTCTCTTGGTTCTCCGCTTGTCGGAGCCATCTATATTCTTGATGAGCCGAGCATAGGGTTGCACCAGAGTGATTCTGCGCGCCTGATTACGCTTCTCCGCCGTCTGCGCGATCTTGGGAATACGGTTGTTGTTGTTGAGCATGACCGCGAAATCATTGAAGCTGCCGATGAAGTTATCGATCTCGGCCCTTATGCAGGACGTCTTGGTGGCGAGGTGGTCTTTCATGGTTCGGTGGCAGCTATGAAGGAGTCCGGTGACTCTCTTACAGCCGAGTACCTTCAGGGCAAAAAACGCATAGCTGTGCCTCAACTCCGCAGAAATCCCGATTTCACCTCCTGCATTGAGATTATCGGTGCCATGCAGAACAATCTGAAAAATATTGATGTGCGCTTTCCTCTCGGCGTCTTGACCTGTGTGACCGGTGTGAGTGGTTCAGGCAAGTCAACCCTGGTCAATGATATCCTCAACAAGGGGATTATGAAGGTCAAGGTTGGGTTGAAGGAGAGTGTTGGGACACATCGCTCGATTTTAGGCACATGGCTTGTTGACCGTGTGGAGCATGTTGATCAGTCTCCCATTGGAAAATCAAGTCGCAGTAATCCTGTAACCTATCTCAAGATTTTCGATGATATCCGAACCCTTTTTGCCCAGACAAAGGATGCTCGACAAAAAGGGCTGAAGGCTGGTTATTTCTCCTTCAACATTCCCGGAGGTCGCTGTGAAACCTGTGCTGGTGAAGGCAGTGTCCACATTGAAATGCAGTTTCTTGCAGACATAGAGGCACTCTGTGAGGATTGCAACGGCTTGCGTTACAAGCCCGAAACCCTTGAGGTGAAATATCAGGGGCTTTCCATTGCTGAGGTGCTCGATATTACTGTAGAGGAGGCCATTGTTTTTTTCCGCAATGAAAAGGGGATTGCAAGAAAACTTATGGTGCTCGACGAGGTAGGGCTTGGCTACATCAGACTTGGTCAGTCTTCAAGTACCCTGTCGGGTGGGGAGGCCCAGCGACTGAAACTGGCAAGTTTTATTGTCCGTGCTGATGTGGAGCACACCCTTTTTATTTTCGATGAGCCGACAACAGGTCTTCATTTCGAGGATATCAACAAGTTGATAAAGTGTTTTGAAAAACTTCTCGATCAGCACAATACTCTTGTCGTTATTGAGCACAATCCCGATATCATCATGCAGGCTGACTGGGTGATTGATCTCGGGCCGGGGGCTGGTGATAAAGGAGGCTCTATTGTTGCGGAAGGCACTCCGGAAGAGATTGCTCTCGTGGAGCACTCGCTGACCGGTCGTTATCTCAAACCTTCGTTTGAACGTTGAAGGGGATTGTCCTCAAGCGCTCCGCCGTGCAGCCGTATATGCGGAAAGTGCGACTGCGCAGTGCGCTCCACCCATACCTCTCTTCCCTGACTGAATTCGCTCTCGTTTGCTGCAACTGAAAGACGGTTTTTGGCAAGTGCCGTGATCTCCTGCAAAAGAGTAGCGAGTTGCCGGTCTTCTGATGTAGCAGTGTCGTCCTGCATTTTCGACATGCAACTTGCCAGTTTTTCCATTGTGACTTTACCAATAGTGTAACAGAGCGCCTGATCCATAGTCTTGTTAATATTCTCTGGCATAAAAGAAGATTTGTGCTTGTGAAAAAAATACGTTATGAAATAAAGAAAATTTTGGAGAGGGCAATATTTTTTTTTACTATTAAACGTTCATTTAGCACTCGGCGTCCTTGAGTGCTAAATGTATAAACTCTAAAATTGAATCAATAGTATCTTACTATTAAACTAAAACCAAAACAAGAGAAGACAATGAACTTGAAACCCTTAGCTGATCGAGTTATTGTTAAGCCTGCAGCGGCAGAGGAAAAAACCAAAGGCGGCCTTTTTATTCCTGATACCGGGAAGGAAAAGCCACAGTACGGTGAAGTTGTAGCCGTTGGAGCAGGTAAGATTGCCGATAACGGCCAGCTGCTTGCAATGCAGGTAACAGTAGGAAAGAAGGTGCTGTACGGCAAGTATTCCGGTACTGAAGTCAACGTGGAAGGTGAAGACTACCTCATTATGCGCGAGTCTGACATTTTTGCTATTCTCGACTGACCCGTTACTAAAATTTTTTAAAAAACCTTACAGGAGGAACGTTTTACAATGACTGCTAAAGATATTCTTTTTGATGCTGAAGCCAGGGCCAAACTTAAAGTTGGCGTTGACAAATTGGCAAATGCTGTGAAAGTTACCCTCGGACCTGCCGGACGTAATGTATTGATCGATAAAAAATTCGGTGCTCCGACTTCCACAAAAGACGGCGTAACCGTTGCAAAGGAGATTGAACTCTCTGATCCCTTTGAGAATATGGGTGCTCAGATGGTTCGTGAAGTTGCATCGAAAACCAGCGATGTCGCCGGTGACGGTACAACCACCGCAACAGTGCTTGCTCAGGCCATCTATCGCGAAGGTCTGAAGAACGTTACTGCAGGTGCACGTCCGATTGACTTGAAAAGAGGTATTGATCGTGCTGTAAAAGAGGTGGTTCAGGAACTGAGAAACATCAGCCGCAATATCTCCGGTAAAAAGGAGATTGCACAGGTTGGTACCATTTCCGCTAACAATGATCCCGAAATCGGCGAACTGATTGCTGAAGCAATGGACAAGGTTGGCAAAGATGGTGTTATCACCGTTGAAGAAGCAAAAGGTATGGATACCGAGCTTAAGGTTGTTGAAGGTATGCAGTTTGACCGTGGTTACCTCTCTCCTTACTTTGTGACCAATCCTGAAACAATGGATGCTGAGCTCGAAGATCCGCTGATTCTTATTTATGACAAGAAGATCAGCAACATGAAGGAGCTTCTTCCGATTCTTGAAAAATCCGCACAGAGTGGCCGTCCCCTGATTATTATTTCTGAGGATATCGAAGGCGAGGCTCTTGCTACAATTGTTGTGAACAAGCTGAGAGGAACTCTGAAAGTATGTGCAGTCAAGGCTCCTGGCTTTGGCGATCGCCGCAAGGCCATGCTTGAGGATATTGCTATTCTTACCGGTGGTACCGTTATTTCCGAAGAGAAAGGCTACAAGCTGGAAAATGCAACGATTTCATACCTCGGCCAGGCCGGTCGTGTTACGGTTGACAAGGACAATACTACTATTGTTGAAGGTAAAGGTACTGCAGATTCCATCAAGGCTCGCATCAACGAAATCAAGGGACAGATTGACAAATCAACCTCTGATTACGATACTGAAAAGCTGCAGGAACGTCTTGCAAAACTTTCAGGCGGTGTCGCTGTGCTTAACATCGGTGCATCAACCGAAGTTGAGATGAAAGAGAAGAAAGCACGTGTTGAAGATGCTCTGCATGCAACTCGGGCTGCTGTTCAGGAAGGTATCGTTGTTGGTGGCGGTGTTGCTCTTATCCGCGCCATCAAAGGTCTTGACAGGGCTATTGCCGACAATGAAGATCAGAAAACCGGTATTGAAATTATCCGTCGTGCTCTTGAAGAGCCTCTTCGCCAGATTGTGGCAAACACCGGCACCACAGATGGCGCTGTTGTTTTGGAGAAGGTCAAGGCAGGAACAGGAGATTTTGGTTTCAACGCCAGAACAGAGCAGTACGAGAACCTTGTTGAGGCTGGTGTAGTTGATCCTACCAAGGTGACCAGAAGTGCTCTTGAGAACGCAGCATCGGTTGCCAGTATTCTTCTGACCACAGAGGCTGCTATTACCGACATCAAGGAAGAAAAATCAGACATGCCTGCTATGCCTCCGGGCGGAATGGGTGGAATGGGCGGCATGTATTAAGAGTTGCCCTCCAGGAAAAAAAAGCCAGCCTTCAGGTTGGCTTTTTTTTTAGACATGCCATGGCATGTCTAAAAATCGAAAATGAATGCATCAACATTTCAAATAGTCGAGAGCGTTGCGTACTTTGCCATGCGAAGTTCAGATGATATACAAATTGAACTTGACAATCATAGAGTTTTATGGTAACAGAAAAGGTAAAAGCCGTCGTTCTTTTGAGCGGGGGTATGGATAGTCTTGTCACCACTGCAATCGCTGATGCCGAGGGCTTTGCACTGGCGGCAATGCATGTCAATTACGGGCAGCGTACCTGGCTGAGGGAGCTGGACTCCTTTCGAGCTATCTGCAATCACTACAATATTGAGCAGCGCCTTGAAGTCAATGCCGATTTTCTCGGCCAGATTGGCGGCTCTTCGCTGACCGACTACTCCATGCCGGTGAGTGGGGCAGACTTTCAGGATTCATCGATTCCAACCAGTTATGTCCCGTTCCGCAATGCCGGTTTTCTCTCGATGGCGGTCAGTTGGGCGGAAGTTATTGGAGCAAGAAGGATTTTTATTGGAGCGGTAGAGGAAGATTCATCGGGTTATCCCGATTGCCGA
>Ga0214231_100167_pt1 | contig 17689 bp, 22 predicted proteins | sample TroBogypolimnion_44_FD_153069 | JGI IMG/M metagenome (GOLD analysis project Ga0214231, IMG submission 153069) | Freshwater microbial communities from Trout Bog Lake, WI - 12MAY2008 hypolimnion | ecosystem: Environmental > Aquatic > Freshwater > Lake > Hypolimnion/Profundal zone | place: Trout...
TTTATGGGGGGGGGGAGGCTGGAATGCTTAGGGATTTCCTATACCTAAATTTTTTTAATCAAGCGCCTATTTTTTTAGTAGGCTGTTATTTGTATGGTTATTCAAATACTAATGTCAAAATAAACTTTTTAAAAACAGTTTTTATTTTTCTAATGTGGATAATCGTTGCAATGATTGTTAACATTTTGCTAGGTTTGCCAATAAAGAATATAAGTTTTTTATTGGTTATTGTCAGTGAATTTGTATTTGTAATATGGGTTATGCGTAATAGGTTTAAATGTACGATTTTAGAAAAACTAGGGCGAAACTCTTATGCTATTTATCTTAGCCATTTTGCTGTTATAAGTTTAGTAGCTACTATTTATGAATGGACTGCATTAAGTAAAGCGGGCGTTACAGCATTTGTTTTGGCTATTATTTTAGTTACCACAATTTCATATGTTTTTTCTATGGGGTCATATTACCTAATAGAGAAAAAGATTCATATTTTAGCTGAAAAGCTAACTCGATAAATTTATTATATTTAAATGGATAGCAAAGTAGTGCGTTTAAAATTATTTGTGCGGCATTGGCTGATGGCCTTCATTTACCCACGACCTTTACTGGGTCTTTGGTATTTACCTCGTTTTTTTAGTCACTGGCTAAAATATAGAAAAACAGTGGGTGCAGAAAAAATCAGTGCCCTTGATTTACAACCTTGTTTAGGTGATTGGAGTACACATACGCCCTTTGATGCTCATTATTTCTATCAAGGCGCGTGGCTTGCTAGGCGTGTTATCGCAACAAAAGTCGCTAAACATGTTGATATTGGTTCTAGTGTTCTGACCATTAGCATACTGAGTGCTCAAGTCGAAACAATTTTTGTTGATTATCGTCCTCTTAAAGTATCTCTTCCTGGCTTGACTTCAATTGCGGGAAATATCCTAGACTTACCGTTTCCTGATGATTCAATCGACTCGTTATCATGTCTTCATGTTATTGAACATATTGGTTTGGGGCGCTATGGTGATCCAATTGACCCTAGCGGAAGTATAAAAGCGGCACTCGAATTGAAGCGCATAGTGAGTCGTGGTGGCAATCTATTTCTTTCGGTGCCCATCGGTCGTGAAAGAGTTTGTTTTAATGCACATAGAGTACATTCTGCTATGACCGTATTAACGTTATTCCCAGAATTGACCTTGCTTGAATTTTCATTCGTTGATGATGAAGGTTTATATCATGAGTATCAATCTGTTGAAGCAGCGATCGGACTTGAGTATGGTTGTGGGCTGTTTCATTTTCAAAAGTCTTAATGGTTTTTGTTGGTTATGAATAGACTTCTTCCTGTGTCAACGATTGGTAGTTCGTAATAGATGATACCAACGGTCAGTTGCCTTTTTCTTTAAAGAAGGCAACTGAATAAATACACGCTGGCTTGCTCTTGACTTTTAAAGCGAAAAAAGACCACAATAAAGCCAATCTAATAAAAGAAAGGGTCTTAAATGCAAGTTTCTATGCATGAATTCAAGTCTCATTTGTCCAGTTATGTTACTCAAGCGCAATCTGGGGAGCTGATTGAGTTAACCTCGCATCGCAAGGTGGTGGCTAGGCTTATTGGTGTTCCATCTATTGAAAGCGCGAGTATTTCTTGTTTGCTAAGATTGGGTAGTGCAACTTGGCAAGGCGGAAAACCTAAAGGTGCAGCCTTTAAATTACAAAATTGTGGCAAGCCGGTTTCTGCGCTGGTATTGGAAGATCGCGGATGATTTTATTTTGCGACACTTCAGCTTTAGTTAAGCTGTACATCGTAGAAGTTGGTAGTGATGAATTAAAATTGCAGGTACAGCAAGCTGAGGCAGTTGCAGTGTGTCGAATTGCTTGGGCAGAGGCTTATGCTGCATTATCCAGACGTGCCAGAGAAGTACCGGAAGATGCGTTTATTATCGAGCAGGCAAAGTCGGCGCTAGCGGCAGATTGGCCTCACTACGTAGTATTGGAAGTTGATCAGCCATTGGTTGAGCGTGCAGGTGACTATGCTGATACCTTTGCTTTACGTGGCTATGATAGTGTTCAACTCGCAGCAGCTTTCGAGACAGGTCGCATTTCACAATCACCCATATTCTTTGCTTGCTTTGATTCACGCTTAAATAAAGCAGCCAAACTTTTGGGTATGTCTTGTTTATAGTTTTTGGCAATGAATTATAGAAAATCTGATGGACTTTACTTTCATTGCTAAGAGATCTTTGTCAGCATGGTAATAAGCAATATTATCGGTGGCTTAGGCAATCAAATGTTCCAATATGCCGCTGGGCGTGCGCTTGCGCTAACTAATGATAGATCATTGTTGCTAGATTTAAGTGATTTTACAGCTTATCAATTGCATCATGGTTTTGAATTGAGTCGAGTTTTTAGTTTGGTAGCGGCTAAGGCAGAGCCATCGACTACGCATGAATTATTAGGCTGGCGTGAAAACTACTGGGCTAGGAAAATATTACGACGACGTCAGCTTGCTTGGTTAAGGGGCAAGAAGTTTGTGGTTGAACCACATTTCAATTATTGGCCCGATTTCTTTAATGTTAATGGCGATTGTTATTTGTACGGCTACTGGCAATCAGAACGCTACTTTAAAGCCTTTGAAGCTATTATTCGTCAAGATTTTATCTTTCGTGAGCCATTGCAAGAACAAAATGCTGAGCTAGCACTGGACATGGCGACGAATCAAGCGGTCAGTTTACATATTCGTCGTGGTGATTATGTGAGTAATCCAAAAAATCACAATATTATGAGTGTGTGTGACTTAGAATATTATCGACGCGCCATCAACTATATTGCTTCGCAAGTTGAGCAGCCAGTTTTTTACCTTTTTTCTGATGATATGGCTTGGGTAAAACAGAGTTTGCCGATGAAATTTCCTTGTATCTATGTTGAATATAATAGTGGTACAGAAAGTTATAGAGACATGCAATTAATGAGTTTATGTCGTCATCATATTATTGCAAATAGTTCGTTTAGTTGGTGGGGTGCTTGGCTAAACGCTAATCCTGACAAAATAGTTATCGCACCGAAGCACTGGTTTAGCAATGGCAATGATGATACTGATTTAATTCCTGATGAATGGATTCGACTATGATGCGTAGTGACTTAGAAAAAGCGCCGGTTAGTGTAATCATTCCCTGCTACCGTTGTGCCAATACTATCAAGCGGGCTCTCGAATCTATAATGGAGCAAACGTTGCTGCCAGAAGAAATTATATTAGTTGATGATTTTAGTAATGATCAAAATGAGACGGTTGCGGTACTGGAAAGTCTTCGAAATCTGTATAGCAAAACGAACATAAAAATCGTGAAACTTGATAAGAATAGTGGTCCAGGTAGTGCACGTAATGCTGGGTGGAAACAAGCATCACAATCTTATCTTGCTTTTTTGGATGCGGATGATAGTTGGCATCCAAATAAACTTGAAATTCAATATCATTGGATGGCAGCGCATCCAGACGCTGTGTTGTCAGGACATCAAAGTCTAAAAATAACAGCACAACAAATCTTGCCGGCATTGCCCGATCATTTAGTTGTGGCTAGAGTTAACAAATATAGCTTATTGTTTTCTAATCGTTTTCCTACCCGATCAGTGATGTTAAAGCGAGACGTTTCTTTTCGCTTTGTGCCTGAAAAACGTTATGCAGAAGATTATTTGCTTTGGCTTACCATCGTATTTAATGGGCAATCAGCTTGGTTCTTAAATAGTACTATGACGTATTCATATAAAGAAGATTTTGGTGAGAGTGGCTTAACGGGTGATTTATGGAAAACCCAATTAGGTGTGTTGGATACTTATCAACAAATTTATAATTCAGGATTTATTTCGATGGTGGTTTTTATCTTGGTTTCTAGTTTGTCTCTTTGTAAATATTTAAGAAGATTAATTATTACTAGAGCAAGATTGCTATTTAAAAGACCAGCAATAAACATGAATCTACCATGAAAAAAATCTGCTACGTTGCAACCATTCCCGCTGCTGTTAATTCCTTTTTACGTGATCATATTCAGGCTGCGGCAGAAATCTATTCGGTAACTATCATCTGTAATTTTGAAGATCAACATTTGCTTGACGGCCTTAATGCAAAGATCATTTTTCTAGCTATCGAACGTAAGCCATCACCGTGGAAAGATTTACAAGTTTTGTTCAAATTATTCAAGCTCTTTCGAAATGAACACTTTGATATTGTTCATACTCACCTGCCAAAAACGGGGCTTTTAGGTATGTTAGCTGCAAGATTTGCTGGTGTGCCGATACGAATCAATACCTTCCATGGAGAAGTGTGGGCAACACGAACGGGTTGGCGTAGGCGCGTGTTAAAACTATTTGATCAATTAGTTGCTTTACTGGCAACTAATATTCTAGTGGTGAGTCCTTCGGAGCAAGCCTTCTTGGTAAAGGAGGGTATATTGCCACCAGGCAAAGCAAAAGTGATCGCTGCAGGTTCCATTTGCGGTGTAAATCCAGCTCGCTTTCATCCTGATGCAGATGTCAGATGCAGCTTGCGAAATGATTTGGGAATTGCCCAAGCAGCCACTGTTATTTTGTTTGTAGGTCGACTCAATTGGGATAAGGGAATGCTGGATTTGGCGCGTGCTTTTAATGTAATTGCCAAACAAAATCCTAATGTAGTGCTGTTGTTGGTAGGTGCTGAAGAGGATGTGTCTTTTAGCCGGATTCAAGCATTATGTGCAGAAGAAAGCGATCGTTTGCATTATGTGAAATTTACTTCTACGCCAGAACATTACATGGCGGCCGCCGATATTTTTTGTCTGCCAAGTTATCGTGAAGGGCTTCCTATGACGATTCTTGAATCGGCGGCTTGTGCTGTGCCGACTGTAGCTTCACGTATATATGGTATTACTGATGCCGTGGCAGAGGGTAAAACCGGTGTATTGTTTACAGCAGGTGATATTGCAGGGCTTACCCAAGCCTTGCTTAAGCTGATAGATGATGTTCATTTACGGCAAGAAATGGGCAAAGCTGCAAAGAAAAGAGCGCTTGATTTATTTCCTAGTTATAAAATTACAGCAGGAATAATGGATTTATATAGTGAGTTACTGGCTGATTAGTTGTGTAGTTTGATGCTGCTGTAATCCCATACCATTATGCAAGAAATTATTTGGTATATCTGGAGTAAAACAGCTTTAGCTGTTTTATAAAACAACAGCTGAAGCTGTTGTACTCCAGTTTTTAAATTAATGTAATAGTGGATTGGTAAGTCGGGTTACGTTACGTAACCCGACACTCTATCAAATCACTATCAATGGCTTGGTTGATTTTTACAGCTATTTTCAAAGCAACTAGCCTCGATGCAGCAACGCGCAATCGAGATTTTTTCACCGATTCTTTCGATTGCACTAACGTTACATTGAGGTAACTTAATGTTATGTGTGTAAGCAGGATTCTTTTATTTGTTATGCGCTCACGAAACATCAAGATGGATTTTGTTTGACGTATATTGATGTACCAACATTTGTATAATGTTTTGATACGGCACACCATTTTCCAGACTTTTTCTTTTTAATTCATAAAGATCGTTTTCAGAAATCCTGATGGAAACAGATTTTTTCTTTTCATGCTTCAAAAAACCTTGTAGCTCTATTAGTCTTTCCTGAATGTTGCCTTTACTGAGCCATTCATCATTCTCAACACTGTCGAGAATATCTTGTTCAAAACTATCAAAATTTAACTTAGTCATCTTTTGCTGCCTTGTTGTAACGTTTATTCATTTTTCGAGAGGGGATAATGGTTTTTAAAAAAATACTGACCTCATCTTCAACATAAGGCACCATATAAACGTAATCTTTTATAGTGATTAAAATAATAAAAACGGATTGATTTGGATATTTTTCAGGATTGAAGTGTGCTAAATCATCTAACACATGCCCCATTTCGATAGCTAATAATACCTCCTCAAAACCAACGCCTCTTTCTGCTTTTAATAGAGTGTTTTTTTCTGGGGAGAAATGTATTTTTTTTGTCTGTATGCCATACGATGTATAGTATTTTCTCAAGCTAAGAACTGTCAATAATTAATTTTCTTAATAGCTAAGAGAGACTGTACCAATAAAGGCGAGAGCCAGTACCACTCTATTTCTCAGCCGTAACCGGTAAGGTGATATAAAAACTAGAGAGTAGGTAGGGATAGATCACGTTTAATTAGCTTATGTCTAGCGTTCAATTTCTATAATGGCTAAGCAGGATTCTTTTATTTGTTATGTTACTGATATCTTAAATTTTCAGGGATTTCTATTGTAACAACGATAGCATCCGTAGGCGCGCCCTATTAAATATACCCTTTTTTCGACGCGACATTGACTTGTGTAGTTTTGGTGAGCAATTTATAGCCAGCGTCCAATACCATTATTGAAGAAAGTGCTTAATATGTCTGGAGTACAACAGCTGAAGCTGTTGTACTCCAAGTCTAAACTAAATCATTCAAATCAAGCTGCAATGCCTCAGCAATTTTTTTAAATGCTAATACGCTGCCGGTGCGCTTGCCGCCTTCCATTTGTGCGATAGAAGCTAGCTCCATACCAGACAACTTAGATAGCTCTGTTTGGCTTAAGGCTCTGTACTCACGCCAAACTTTTATTTTGTTTTCACCGTTTAAAAGGCGTTTAACAACGTCACTTGGAACCAATTCGTCATCGTCGTGCTTAGCTTTTTCATAAGCATCAACATCCTCTAACCATTCGGCTTTTTCTAGCAAATCGTTGTAAATATTACCTTTGCTCATTATTATCTAATTCATTGATGGTCTTTAGGTGTCTAGTTGACGCCAAGCAATAGAGTTACCATTAAATACATCCCAATGCATTGAAACGTCTGATGTTGTGGTCGCTTTGGATAAAATATGCTGATTGAGCTATATTTTTTATATTAAATATGATCCGTCTTACGTGTTTCTGGCAATGCCGATAAAATCGCCCTCAACGCCTTATTGACGGCCTCTGAGGTGGTAAAGATTTTAGCTATATCTTCATCTAGAGTCACATTTACCACGTTATGGGGAAATCGATTAGGTTTTGCTTTGCTTTGCTGTAATCAAAATTATATACGGGTAATAAATCTTCAGTTTCTGTCTGCGCGTTCATAGTTCTTTATCTCAGGATTCGTTGAAATTATAGCATAACAGGTGCCTAGGCCGAGTTAGGTTACCTAACTTAACCCGACACTCTGTTAAATCACTATCAATGGCTATGATGATTTTTACAACTACTTTTCAAAATAAGTCAGTAGACATCACTTGTGCTCTTAACCTAAACGCCTTTAACACCAACTTCTAAGACCTGACTCCAATGGCCTACTTGTTCATCGTGGATATGATAAATGGTGCGATATTTCCACACACTGGCGCTGCCTGAGGCGGGTAGTGGTGTATTGTCTTGATAGCCAGAAGACATACGAATAGTCAATAAGCTAAAACTTCCTGTACCGTGATCTGCTTCTATCTCTAACGCGCTAGTGCCGTTGCTTTTCCAGCTTATTACAGGGTGACCGCCTTGTATATCTATTGTGAGTAGGGGTTGTAAGGTTGAGGTGTCAATGGCAGGCTTAATGGCGGCTATAATACCTAAGGTTTTTCCTATGGCTTCAGTGTAATTAGGATGTTTTTTGATGCGCGTAATTAAGGGTCCTACAAAACCGAAGATATCAGAAAAAGGTGTGCTGGTTGGTGGTGTAGGCAGCGCCGGAGCGTTTGGCAAGGTTATGTCAGTATTGGCGGGGCCATCACGTAAAATACGTTTAAGCGAGAAGATGGCGTGCGAGTAGTTTTGGGCCACTTCTTGGCTATTAAGTAAGTAGTCAAACCAAGCAGAAGCTGCCGCTATTTTAGTTATTTCATTGCTGGTCAGATCTAAAATAGTCGCATAATTAGGTAGCTGTGTACTAAGTTGTTGTAATAATATGCTTTTATTGGCGTCATCACTGGGTATAGAGCTAGAATTTGACATGAGTTGAATCCTATTATTAAAGTTTGATGTGCGTTAAGTGGCTAGTTAGATAGTTATGCGGACTAATAATGCCTTGTATAGCTAGTGCAGCGCAAGTTATTTTTATTAATCATTGAAATAAAAGTTTATAGTGGCCGTTAGGTCTCTATTAATAAGGGTTTTTTCAACGATTAGTGAGCGATCACTGCTGATAATACCCAAATTTTCACTCTGAATGCTCTATTGCTTATCTTAAAGCGAGCCATTTATGCCGTGCTATTGGCTGTTAGTGGTCTGAAGCTGGCCTTTCATGATATGAAATTGACTATTTGTGGTGTGAATACCGGTATTCGAGCTTTGAAGTTAGCTTGGCACGGTGTGCGATGGACTGTTCGAGGTGTGCGATCGGGTGGCCACAGTATGAAGCTGTCGTTGCTAGGTGTGGAGCTGGCTATTCTTGGTAAGTGATGCACCATTCATGGCGTGGCGTGGGGTGTTCATGCTATGAAATCAGGTATTCACAGTATGAATTTAGGTTGTCTAGGCATGGAGCTAGCTCTTCACAGTAAGTGATGGACTGTTCGTGGTGTGGCGTTTTGTGTTCATGGTATCGTTCCCACGTAAGGCGTCACTGCCATTAAGTTAAGCGAAAATGTAAAAGCTTGGAGTGCAATAGCTTCAGCTATTGCCTTTTAAAACAGCTAAAGCAGTTTTACTCCAAACATACAGATCCATTAACTTAATGGCAGTGACGTAAGGCGTTGGAGCGATTATAAAATTTAGAATACTTTCAAAGCGTATGTTGAAAGCCGACATGTCTGCTGTTAAGTCGGTAGTCATTTTATTTGATGGCCTGTAGCTATAAAAATCTGCTGTTATGTAATACATTGTGTGATACTATTTTTGCGTGTTTAGTGAGGTAGTTTTGAAAGTTTACAAAAATTCATGGTTTGGGCGTTTCGCCAGAAAACAGAATATTTCTGCCCTTGCTCTACTTGATGCCGTTTACAGAGCAGAGCAAGGTCATATAGATGCTGATTTAGGCGGCGGAGTTATTAAGCAACGAATTTCTCGCCTAGGGGAAAGTAAATCAAAGGGTTATCGTAGTATTCTATTATTTTGTAAGAATGAAAGAGCATTCTTTGTCTATGGTTTTGCCAAGAATGTTCTTGCCAACATTCGAGAAGATGAAGAAGAGCAATTTAAGAAAATGGCAAAGTATGTTTTGGCACTGACAGATATACAATTAACTGAGTTAATTGATAACGGGTAGTTTGAAGAGGTTTTAAAAGATGACTAAAAAATATCGCAGTGATGCCTTTGCTGCCATTCATGAAACAATGGAAGCTTTGCATGAGGTTAGTTCAATTGATAAGCAAACCATGCGTCAGTTTGATGAAGCGTGCCTGACCCCTGTTCTAGTATTGAGCCCAGATGAAATAAAATCCTTAAGATTGCGCGAGCACATTTCGCAACCGGTGTTTGCTCGCTACCTAAATGTTTCCAAAAACTTGGTTTCTGATTGGGAAAGAGGGGTTAAAAAACCCGGTGGGCCTGCATTACGCTTGTTAGCTGTTATTCAGAAAAAAGGCTTGATGGCAATTGCCTAATTCCAAGAAGCTCAGCTAGTCGCCTCGATTCAATAAGGCTGAATTGATGCTACTTTTGCTCAGATTTCCTCGATTTCACTAACTGAGTATCTAGGCTACATGGATACTGGCATCCTCGCCGGTATGGCGGTTTATTTAAGTGTTTGCGCGCAAAACGTTGAAGCGATTATAGAATTTAGAATTCTTTTACCGTCTCTGAAGCTCAGCACTCCTAAGTTTTTACTTAATAATGGCAGTGCAACTGAATTTAGGTTGCAGCACAATATTTAGCCATAAGGTTGATATGGTATACTCTATGGCAAAGCTAGATATATATTCATATACAGGGAGTTAAAAGCATTGCAACATTCAGATAATTTAAGGTCAGGGCTCGTACTTGTTACGGGCGCTCAAGGTTTTGTAGGCTTACCTTTATCGACAGCATTAGTTAAGCTAGGCTATCAGGTGCGTTGTGCAGTCCGTGGTAGTTTTCAAGCTAATGAAGGGCAAGAAACATTATCAGTAGGTGACATTAATGGCGATACGGCTTGGGCACAGGCGTTAGTGGATGTCGCGGTGGTGATTCATTTGGCGGCTCGTGTACATGTCATGAACGAAAAGGCCGTAGATGCCTTATCTGCCTATCGTAAAGTCAATGTCGAGGGCACTTTAAATCTAGCTAAGCAAGCCGTTCAGGCAGGCGTCAAACGTTTTATCTTTATCAGCTCGATTAAAGTCAATGGCGAAGGCACAAAGTTAGGTCATCCTTATTGTGAAGAGCAAGCCCCGCTTCCTATGGATGCTTATGGGCTGTCTAAATACGAAGCCGAGCTGGCCTTACAGCAATTAGCCCAAGATACGGGCTTAGAGGTGGTTATTATTCGCCCGACCATAATTTATGGTCCGGGCGTTAAGGCTAACTTTAAAGCCATGATGCGCTGTCTAGCCTTAGGCATTCCTCTGCCCTTAGGTAGTATTCATAATCAACGCAGTTTATTGGCCTTAGACAATTTAATTGATTTAATACGCGTTTGTATTAGCCATCCCGCTGCCGCTAATCAAACCTTTTTAGCCTCAGATGGTGTGGATTTATCTACGCCTGAATTGTTAATGGCGATGGGGGTAGCGCTAGGTAAACCCGCACGTTTAATAAAATTACCCGAGGGCTTATTAATGATGGGCGCAAAGTTATTAGGTCAGCAAGCTATGGCACAACGTTTATGTGGTTCTTTACAAGTCGATAGTTCTAAAGCTCGCAAGTTGCTGTGTTGGCAAGCACCGGTCTCTGTGCAAGAGGCGTTGCATAAGGTTGCAGTCGCTTATAGGCATAGCCAAGCATGCTAATAGTCATCGGTTTATTGATAGGCGCTTTACTATTAACTGGCTTATTGACTGGCTGGCTACGTCGTTATGCCTTAGCCGCTAGTTTGATAGATATTCCCAATGCGCGTAGTTCACATCAACTGCCTACACCTAGAGGTGGCGGCTTATCGATAGTTATCGTGTTTTTATTAGGGTTGCTTTCGTTATTTGCTTTAGATTTACTTAGCTTGGCAACGCTAGGGTCACTGTTGGGTGCGGGTGCTATTGTCGCTATCACTGGTTTTTTAGATGATCATGGCCATATAGCCGCACGCTGGCGTTTATTGGTACATTTTAGTGCAGCCAGTTGGGGGCTTTATTGTTTAGGTGGTTTGCCGCCACTAATTTTACCTGTGCCAGGTTTTAGTGGCGGTGCTGTAGAGTTAGGAGGCTTAGGTCAGCTTTTAGCCGTGCTATATTTAGTGTGGTTGCTTAATCTTTATAACTTTATGGATGGTATTGATGGCCTAGCCAGTATTGAGGCGATTAGCGTTTGCCTAGGTGCTGCACTTTTGTACGCTTTGCAAACTGAAGTCAGTATTTTATGGGTAGCGCCGGTATTGTTGGCGATCACCGTAAGTGGTTTTTTGGTGTGGAATTTTCCGCCTGCCAAGATTTTTATGGGGGATGCTGGCAGTGGTTTTTTAGGTATAGTGCTGGGCTTGTTGTCTATTCAAGCCGCATGGCTGGATTCTTCATTTTTATGGAGCTGGCTGATTTTATTAGCGGTCTTTATTACTGATGCGACATGGACCTTATTCAGACGTTTATTGAGAGGCGATAAAGTCTATGAGGCGCATTGTAGTCATGCCTATCAATATGCTGCGCGTTGTTATGGCTCGCATAAAAAGGTGTCTTTAGCCGTGACTGTTATTAATGTCGTCTGGTTATTACCCTTGGCCTTAGCTGTGGGATTAAATCAATTAAATGCTGGCTTAGGATTGTTGTTGGCTTATCTGCCTTTGATGGTACTAGCTATTGTTTTTCGTGCCGGCCAAAAGGAAGTCTTATGAGGCAAGCTATTTTAGCCTATTGGTTTATTGGGCTTAAAAGACACAATAAGGCTTTAATTTTAATTAGTACCGATGTGTTTTTTGTCTTGTTTGCTTTATGGGCGGCTTTTTCATTACGCTGGGGCGAGCTATATATACCTAAAGGCGATGAGTGGTATTTGTTTGCGATAGCGCCAATGATTGCTGTGCCTATTTTTGTTAAGTTAGGTTTATATAGAGCCATTATTCGTTATATAGAAATACGCGCTTTATGGACTATCATGCAGGCGACCACTATTTATGCCTTGATTTTTGCTTTTGTGTTGTATGAGTCGGCTATTAAAGGCATTCCGCGTACCGTTTCGCCCTTAAATTGGTTGCTGGTGATGTTGTTGGTTGGTAGTAGTCGTTTTTTTGCGCGCTGGTGGTTGGGCGAGACTTATTTTCGCTTAGGTGGGCTTCGCGATAACACCGATGTTCGTAAGAAAAATGTGCTGATTTATGGGGCCGGTAATGCCGGTGTGCAGTTGGCTGCTGCCTTAGGGCATGGTCGAGAATTTCGTCCTATTGCTTTTATAGACGACGATCGCTTATTGCACAAAAGAAAAGTAAATGGTTTACGGATTTATCCTTTTAGTGCTTTAAGTTATTTAATAGAGCGTCATCAGATTACCGATGTGTTGCTGGCCATGCCTTCGGCTAAGCGTTCGCATATTAGTGAGTTAATTCAATTGTTAGAGCCCTATGCCCTGCATGTCATGTCCATGCCGGGCTTGTCTGATATTGCTCAAGGTAAGATTACCGTTGATGCCTTGCAGGAAGTTGATATTGCTGATCTTTTGGGGCGCTCTCCAGTTGCTCCCGATCAGTCTTTATTGGCAGCCGCTATTACTGAAAAGATAGTGATGGTTACTGGGGCAGGGGGCTCTATAGGCTCGGAGTTATGCCGGCAAATTATTCAGTTACAGCCGCGTACTTTGATTCTTTTTGAGTTGAGTGAGTTTGCCCTGTATGCCATAGAAAAAGACTTGCAGCATTTATTAAGCCGTAAGTCTCAAATAGTGGCTATCGAAATTATTACGGTGCTAGGTTCTGTTGCTGACGCTAGGCGCATAGACAATGTTTGTTGTGTTTTTAAGGTGCAAACGCTTTATCATGCGGCGGCCTATAAGCATGTGCCTATGGTAGAAAAAAATCCGGGTGAGGCAGTCAGGAATAATATCTTCGGTACTTTATATACCGCACAAGCGGCTATTAAAGCCAATGTCGAATTGTTTGTATTAATTTCAACCGATAAGGCCGTCAGGCCGACCAATACCATGGGTGCCACTAAGCGTTTTGCAGAGTTAATTTTGCAAGCCTTGAGTGCCGGCTTTGGTAGTACCCATCAGACTCGTTTTACCATGGTTCGTTTTGGTAATGTGTTAGGTTCATCGGGTTCTGTTGTACCTTTATTTAAAGAACAGATAGCCAGAGGTGGTCCGGTGACGGTCACCGATGAACGGATTATTCGTTATTTTATGACCATTCCCGAAGCCTCGCAGTTGGTTATTCAAGCCGGTGCTTTAGGTCGGGGGGGTGATGTCTTGGTCTTAGATATGGGTGAGCCCATACGCATAGTCGATTTGGCCAAGCGCATGATTCATTTAAGTGGCTTACAAATAAAAGATGAAGCACATCCTGCGGGTGAAATAGAAATTATTTATACTGGATTGAGACCGGGAGAAAAGCTCTATGAAGAGCTGTTGATTGGCGACAATGTTTCAGAAACCAGTCATAAACGAATTATGCGCGCACAAGAGCAAGTCATTGCTTGGTCTGAATTAGAATCGATGTTACAGATATTAGAGCAGGCTAGTTTAGAAGATGATTTTGAGCAGATTAGACAGGTATTAATGCAAGCAGTATCGGGCTTTATGCCGCAATGTGAAATTAATGATGTACTATGGAAGCAGGCAGCGACCAACTTAAGACAGGATAGTTTCAGTTCAGACGTTAAGCCTGTCAGGTCTTAATTTGTTAGTCTAATAGCCTTAATCTTTCGTCTTAAGTTGGTAGCCTGTTATTTTAAGCAAAAAAAAACCTCCCAGTACACTGACGTACAGGGAGGTAAAAGTTCAAGCAGAACATTATGAGGAGAAACTGCTTGGAGGCATAACACCAGGAGGTAGTTAACTTTGTAGCGCTGAGCTGTTCAGGTTTGCACGTATTACGATGTGGCTGTAAACGGTAAAAATAATAAATTCACTGGAGATAAAGTTCCAGATGCTTACAACAAATAGCAAGTCAACAAAGTGTGTTGGTTTAGATTAGCGCCTGCTTAAGGTAGAGTCTTCAGGGCTTGTTGGTTGCTTTAAGTGTCGTATTGTTGTAGTGCTTGGATCTTATTATAGATGGATATTTATTAAGCACAATACGCATAACAATGAATGGATTGTTTCTTTTTAGGATATAATTACCCCTATCAATGATTTGTTAGCCTTAGCGGGGATTCGGCTTAAAAGTAGCCTTGTTTTTTATAGATTAATTCGCTTACAAATACAAAAAAATGGCTACCCACTTAAGACGGGACAGTGGGAACGATAAAAAGCTTTCACTATCGTTTTGTCCCGTCTAAAGTTGTTAGCCAAAAAAATCAACAAGATCGGATTGCGTTACCGCTAAGCCGACTTATTACTATGAGGACATCGTGGATAAATTAACGAGTATGACCGTTTTTGTTCGTGTCGCAAAAGCCGGAAGCTTTGCCGGAGGGGCGCGTGAACTGGGTATTTCTAGAGCAATGGCCACCAAGCATATTATGCAGCTTGAAGGCAGTTTAGGTACGCGCTTAATTAATCGCACCACGCGTAGCTTAAGTTTAACGGATGTGGGCATCTCTTATTTGGAGCGCTGTCAGCAAGTGTTGCTAGATGTGGATGAAATGGAGTCTGCCGTTACCCATTTGCAAACCGAACCACGAGGCTTATTAAAAATCAGTGCACCACCCGCGATTGGAGCCACGCATATCGCACGAGCTGTTGCCGAATTTTTAAAGATCTATAGCGATTTAACCATAGAAATGGTTTTGCAAGGCAGTCCGGGTGATTTAATTGACGAAGGCATTGATCTGGCTATTGTGTTGGGTGATTTAGATGACACGAGTATGGTGGCGCGTCGATTAGCCAGTTCATCTTTGGTCATCTGTGCTTCACCAGAATACTTGCAGCGTGAGGGAGTGCCCCAAACTCCAGAAGATCTATCTACTCATAGTTGTTTAATTAATTGGGCGGTGTCGCCGCGTAATAAATGGCAATTTAAAAATGGCTCAGGATTTAAAACAGTGGTGGTCTCAGGAAGAATGCAAGCTAATGCCGCGCATCCCATTCGTATTGCGGCACTTAACGGCTTAGGCTTGGTGATGTTGCCAACCTATATCGTGGGTAAAGATATAGAAAATGGCACTTTGCAAGTGGTCTTGGAAGATTATCCGTTGCCACCTTTAGATATTCATGCGGTTTATCCTCATAGAAAATATTTATCCGCTAAAGTTAAAAGTTTTATGGATTTCTTGCAAGTGTGGCTACAAGGTCGGGTGACTATGCCGGGCTCGGAATAATGAATACGCTAATCAAAAAATGGAATTTGCTTTATAATCAGGCCGATGTTGTTGATTATTCTGCCGCAAAAGTGTTGACGGAAAATCATTTTTTGTTACCAAGTACCGGAATCGCTTTGGATTTGGCGTGTGGATTCGGTGCTAATGCACTCTATTTAGCACAGCAAGGCTTGGCGGTGACTGCCTGGGATATTTCAAATGTCGCTATTGATAAATTAAAGGTCAGTGCGACTACGCAAGGGCTAACTATCAATGCTTGCCAAGAAAATATACAGATCGAAAGCTTCGCTAAATGTAGCTTTGATGTCATCGTTGTCAGTCGATTTCTTGACCGAACTCTAAGTGATGCGATAATAGGCGCAATTAAACCTAATGGTTTGCTTTTTTATCAGACTTTTAATCGAGAAAGAACTAATCGAGTAGGTCCTAATAATCCAGATTATTTGTTGGCTGAAGGTGAGTTATGCAGGTTGTTTGCTAAGTTAAAGCTAGTATTCTACAAAGACCATGCTTTAATTGGAGATATCTTGCAGGGGCTACGAAATGAAGCTCAATTTATCGGTCAGAAATATAGCGTATGAGTTGACAGCATGATTGAAAATTTAAATCCACAGCAGACGTGGAATTTATGGCAACAACATAGTAATGCGCTCTTAGTTGATGTGCGTACAAAAATGGAGCATGTTTTTGTAGGGCATCCACCCGGCGCTATACATATCGCGTGGAAAGAAGCCCCTGATTGGCAGATTAATCCACATTTTGTTTCTGACGTTGAAAAGCATCAACTGGATAAAAACGCATTCGTTTTATTATTATGTCGTAGTGGTCAGCGTTCCTTAGAAGCGGCCATGGCTTTACAAGCGGCTGGATTTACACACTTGGTTAATATCGTTGATGGTTTTGAAGGTCCCTTAGATCAGCAACAGCATCGTGGTCAAATAGCCGGCTGGCGTCATGATGGCTTGCCTTGGCGACAAGGTTAATTATCTAGGTAGGATGTAGTAAGCATCTTACTTGTTTTAAAGGGCGCTTTTTAGCGCCTTATACTTATTTATAAACCCCTTAGAGTACACAAAAAGTGATCGAAAAATTAAGAAATATCGCCATTATTGCCCACGTTGACCATGGTAAGACAACATTGGTTGACAAGCTATTACAACAATCAGGTACCTTTGCTTCACATACCAAAGTGACCGAGCGCATGATGGATTCCAACGATATTGAAAAAGAACGTGGAATTACTATTCTGGCAAAAAACACGGCCTTAGATTGGAACGGCTATCATATTAATATCGTTGACACCCCAGGCCATGCTGATTTTGGTGGTGAAGTAGAGCGCGTATTATCGATGGTTGATTCAGTATTATTGCTGGTTGATGCGGTTGATGGTCCTATGCCACAAACTCGTTTTGTAACTCAAAAAGCCTTTGCTTTAGGTTTAAAGCCGATTGTTGTTATTAATAAAATTGATCGTCCAGGCGCACGTCCTGATTGGGTAGTTGATCAAACATTTGATTTATTTGATCGTTTAGGTGCTACCGATGAGCAACTTGATTTCCCAATCGTTTATGCCTCAGCCATCAATGGTTATGCTGGGTTAGAGCACACCATTACCGGTGGCGATATGACTCCTTTATTTGAAACGATCATAGAAAAGGTCAGTCCACCGCCTGTTGATATGGATGGTCCTTTCCAAATGCAAGTATCTAGTCTTGATTACAATACTTATGTGGGTGTTATTGGTATTGGTCGTATTCAACGCGGTAGCATTAAACCTAATCAACCGATTACGATTATTAATCGTGAAGGTGTTGAGCGTAAAGGACGCATGCTGCAAATTTACGGCTTCCATGGCTTAGAGCGCGTTGAAGTCGCTGATGCTCGCGCTGGAGACATTATTGCTTTTGCGGGTATTGAAAAGCTAGAGATTTCTGACACGCTTTGTCATCCTGATAACGTAGAAGCGATGACGCCTTTATCGGTTGATGAGCCGACGGTAACGATGACCTTTCAAGTTAATAACTCTCCTTTTGCAGGTAAAGAAGGCAAGTTTGTTACGACTAGACAAATTCGTGATCGTTTAGATAAAGAATTACAACATAACGTTGCCTTAAAGGTTGAAGATACGGCTGACCCCGATAAATTTAAAGTATCAGGTCGTGGTGAATTGCATTTATCGGTATTAATCGAAAA
>Ga0214231_100190_pt1 | contig 16336 bp, 9 predicted proteins | sample TroBogypolimnion_44_FD_153069 | JGI IMG/M metagenome (GOLD analysis project Ga0214231, IMG submission 153069) | Freshwater microbial communities from Trout Bog Lake, WI - 12MAY2008 hypolimnion | ecosystem: Environmental > Aquatic > Freshwater > Lake > Hypolimnion/Profundal zone | place: Trout Bog...
GTTATTTTGTGGATAAACGCCTGATCGAACGAATCGAATTGACAGGTGCTAACGATTTTAGTGATTATTTTATCATGTTACGCTTTGAGGCCAGCGGCCAAGAGTTGCAACAACTGATTAACGTGATGACCATCAACGAAACCTATTTTTTTCGCGAAGAATATCAGTTTAAGTGTCTGGTCAATTCGATACTGGACGAAATCACCCGAAACAAGAAAGATACCTCACCTATCCGTATCTGGTGCGTGCCGTCTTCTTCGGGTGAAGAAGCCTATTCCATTGCGATTTACTTGTTAGAACATTGGCCGGGCATGGCGAAATGGGATGTGGAGATTATTTCTTCAGACATCGACAGCGTGATGATCGAAAGAGCACAACGTGGCCATTATTCGTCGCGTTCGGTGCAATATCTGCCGGCTACGCTACTGACAAAGTATTTCAAACCCAGTGGTGACGGCTATCAAATCTGCGAGGATTTACGGTCTAGTGTGGAGTTTACCTGTGTCAATTTAATGGATAGTGTAGAGATGCGTGCTTATCGAAAATTCGACGTGATTTTCTGTCGCAATCTGCTTATTTATTTTGACGATTTGTCGCGCAGGCTGGCTGCGGAAACCTTTTTTGATGCGCTAAATCCTAACGGTTTTGTGTGTCTGGGTTATTCAGAATCGATGAGCCGAATTTCTTCTTTATTTCGGGTACGTAAGTTCCCAGAGGCGATAGTCTATCAAAAACCTGGAGTAGACCTATGAAACGCATTTTGATCGTTGATGATGCGGCAACGGTACGTTTGTATTATCGCACTATACTTGAGTCGGCAAATTATAGCGTCGAAGAAGCCATTAATGGTATTGAAGCGCTGGAGAAAATCATGTGGATTTCTTTTGACTTGTGCGTGGTTGATATTAATATGCCCAAATTGGATGGCTTTGGTTTTTTGAAGGAATTGCGCCGTCAGGCTATCGATCAGCCGCCAGTTATCATGATCTCAACCGAAGCTCAGGCCAGTGACAGGCAGCAAGCGTATCGGGTTGGTGCAAATCTTTATTTAATTAAGCCGGTAAAACCGTCTGAACTACTGACTCATTTACGTCTATTGCTGGGAGAGGCTAGGGCATGACGCCGCTATTGGAACAATTTCTCTCTGAAACGCGGGAGTTGTTGCAAAGCATCGCTGAAAATTTAATGCAATTAGAAAGCGATTCAGGGCCAGATAGCCCTGTAACGATGAATGAGTTATTTCGATTAGTGCATACTCTGAAAGGCTGTAGCGCCCTGTTCGAGTTTCCAGAAATGACTCAGGTATTACATGCCAGCGAAGATTGGCTGGGTGCGGTGCGCGAGGGTCGAGTGCTTTACTCTCAGGCGCTTGCTGACCGTTTGTTGGATGCGATGGATTTTGTCAGCTTGCTGGCCGACGAAGTGGGTTTGATGGGAGTGACTGGTGCGGGTCATGGAGACAATGCGCTGTATTTGGTTGAAAGGTTACGACAGGCGAAGGTATCAGCCTTAGCTGATGCTAATGATTGCCTAAGTACTTTAAGCCCTCTCGATGAGACGGTGATAGATAGCGATTTTCAGGCGCAACATTTGGTTAATGCGGCGCTGCCAGAAGATGAAGCCTGCATTTTTGAGACTATTTTACAGACACAGCGCGAAATTCTGTCCTTGCCAGATAGTGATTCATGGCTGATCGGTCGATTGACGGGGATTGCTGCAACGCTGGATGCTACTCATCGCTCGGTAGGCTTAACCGAACATTTACCTGAACTTGCCTTAGCATTGGCCGATAGCTTAGCGTGTGCCTGTGCCGCGCCGCTGCTGGCTTGGTTGGATGCCCAAACTGCCCAGCAACACGAGACTGCACCGAAACTAGAGCCCGTGCTTGAATCGGTATTGACTGTTGTTAAAGGGGGAGAGCCAAGCGTTCAGTTTGGACGTCGTGCCGAAGATGCCTACAGCACGCCTAAGACCCTGAAGGTGGATCAGGAAAAGATTGATGTGTTGATGGACTTAATCGGTGAAATGGTGGTGGCTAAAAACAGTCTGCCTTATCTTGCCGTCAAAGCCGAGACCTACTATGGGCTTTTGGAGCTGTCTCGTGAAATTAAGAGCCAGTATGCCATCATCAACCGTATTGCAGAGGATATGCAATATGTGATCATGAAAGTGCGCATGATGCCAGTGTCGTTCATCTTTCAGCGCTTGCCTAGGTTGGTGCGCGACACCTCCATAAAATTGGGCAAGCGCGTAAACTTGATTTTGGAAGGTGAGCAGACTGAAATCGACAAGACTATCGTTGAAGCGCTGGCCGCCCCGCTGATACATATCGTGCGTAACAGCCTAGATCACGGTATTGAGATGCCGGATGTGCGTAGCGCAAAGGGCAAGCCTAAGGAAGGTAAGATCACGATACGTGCGACTCAAGAATCGGGTCGAATTTATATTGATATTGGAGATGACGGCAAAGGCATAGACCCTAATTTCATCAAGTTCAAAGCCTACGAAAAAGGCATCATCGACGAGGCTAAGCTAGAGCGCCTGACCGATCAAGAAGCCTTGAATCTAGTGTTTGCCGCAGGATTGACCACCGTTGATGAAATTTCAGATCTTTCAGGGCGAGGTGTGGGCATGGATGTGGTCCGTAACGCGATGGAAAAAGTTAATGGTATCGTTAGCTTAACTAGCGAAGTGGACAAGGGTACGTTGATACGCTTGTCGTTGCCGCTATCAATGGCGGTCACTCAGGTTATTATCGTAGAGTCAGATAAGCAACTTTTCGGTATACCGATGGAGAGGGTGGAAGAAATCGTTCGTATTCCTAGAGCAGCCATCCATACCATTAAAAAGCGTCAGACCACGGTATTGCGTAACCGTATTGTGCCGCTGGTTGCGCTGAACCAGCTTTTAGCAGTAGCGGCAGAGCCACTGGCTAATGAGGACGATCGGTTTGCAACACTGGTGGTACGCATTAATAATGAATACCTAGGTATTTTGGTTGACGATTTTCGTGACACAGTCGGTGTCATTGTCAAGCCGATGGATGGCATCATCGGTGGGCTTAGCGGCTATGCTGGCTCGGCGCTATTAGGCGACGGTTCGGTGCTGATGATATTAAATCCAAAGGAGTTGCTATAATGGCGCTCATCGTTATACACAAGTTCTCGCGCGAGACGGGGTTTATAACCCCGTCTCAAATGTTTGATTGCCACTCCCTCATTGCTACAAAAAACCTTATTAATGGCAGTGGACGCAGAGCGTGGGAACGATAAAAACACAGTGGCGGCATAGAGCTAATTTCCTCGAACGCTTTCATTATTTAGCCAACTTTTATAATGAGCTAGGCATTTAGTCTATTTCTTAACTTTACTTTCGGTACACAAACGATGCCTGACACCTTAGATGACCCCAATAAAGTAACGGTCACTGTTAATACTGACCCCATGATGCCGATGAACACTTATTTTCAGCTATTTGAACAAATGGCTGATCCGGTGCTGCTGATTAAGGACGGTAAATTTATAAACTGTAACCAAGCCTGTTTGAATGAGCTAGGTTATCCTGATAAAGAGAGTTTTCTTAATCTATCGCCTTGGGATATTTCACCTGAATTTCAAGCAGATGGACTGGCCTCCAAAGAAAAAGCCCTAGCCCTCATTGTCCTTGCCGAGCAGCAAGGTCATCTGAGTTTTGAGTGGCTGCACCAGTGTTATGACGAGACTCTTATTAATGTTGAAGTCACCTTGACAGCCGTCATTGTGTTCGGCGAATGCTTATTACATGTCGTTTGGAGGAACAACACGGCCAAAGTCGTGCAATTAAGGCAGCTGATGGCCGCTTCTGCCTTAGAATCGGCTATTCATAAAAGCACCTTTTTTTCGAGTATCGCCACCGATGTTAATGGTGTGATTCAGATTTTTAATGCCGGAGCTGAAACCATGCTTGGCTATGATGTGCTTGATGTCGTGAACATCATGACCCCCGCCGATCTATCGGATGCCGTTGAGTTAATCGCACGAGCCGATACCTTGAGTTTGGAATACGGAAAGACCATTACCGCCGGTTTTGAGGCGCTGATTTACAAGGCCAAGCAAGGTATAGAAGATATTTATGAACTCACCTATCTGTGTAAAGATGGTCGTCGCTTACCTGCGATAGTTTCAGTCACCTCTTTGCGCGATGAGCAGCATAAGATTATTGGTTATTTGCTTATCGGTACCGATAATACGGTCCGCAAGCTGGCAGAACAGAGCATGGGGCTTACCTCCACTGCATTTTACTCTGCGCAAGGTATGTTTATCACCGATGCTCAAGGCATCATTACGCTAGTCAACCAAGCCTTTGCTGACACTAGCGGCTATAGCAAAGCTGAACTGATCGGTCAGAATCCTAGGCTGCTGAAATCAGGCATTCATGAGGACGATTTTTATGAAGTACTTTGGGAGTCTATTAAAAATAAGGGCTTTTGGACAGGAGAGATATGGAATAAGCGCAAAAATGGTGATATTTATTGTGAAAAGATGAGTGTTATTAAAGTCCTTGATGAGAAAAATGACGAGGTTAGTTATGTGGCGAATTTTTATGATATTACCCAGCTTAAAGCTTACGAAAAGGGTTTGGTAGAAGCTAAAGATAAAGCGGAGCGTTTTTCAACACTCAAATCGCAATTTATGGCGACCATGTCGCACGAGATTCGTACCCCCATGGCCGCCATCATCGGCTTTTCGGAACTGGCCTTGTATGAAGAGATGTCTGATCCAGTCAGGACTTATCTACAAGACATCAATAAAGCCGCCTCGAGTCTACTAACCATATTGCAAGACATCCTAGATTTTTCTAAATTAGAAGTCGGTCGTATTGTTATTGAGGCTGAGCCCTTTAATCTTAACGAGTTACTGGACACTGTCAGTATTCTCTTTATGGGCGCTGCCAATCAGAAAGGGCTGGCTTTTAGTATCGCCAGTGACAGCGCTATTCCCGTTGAGTTGGTGGGTGATAAAAATAGGCTGCAACAAGTACTGACTAACTTGGTCGGTAATGCCATCAAATTTACTACGCAAGGCAGTGTTAAGCTTAAGGTGTCTTTGCAAAAAATTGATCTATCTTATGTGCGCTTGTTATTTACGGTAACTGATACGGGTATCGGCATCGCGATTGATGATCAGGATAAGTTGTTTCAGGTTTTTACTCAGCTGGATGGTTCCCATACCCGTAAACATGGTGGCTGTGGTTTAGGCTTAGCCATTAGTAAAGAGCTGGTGGAGTTGATGGGGGGCGATATTGCTGTCGATAGCAGGCAGGGTAAAGGCAGTGTCTTTAGCTTTGTTTTGGTGCTTGATATGGTTAAAAATGCTATAGAGCACACCACTAACTCAAGGTTGCTAGCACCAGACGTCAAAAACATAGCCCGTCAGTCGGCGTTGAAAGGGGCGTCTGTTTTGGTGGTGGAAGATAATGTGATGACCCAAACGCTAGTTCGACAACATCTCAATCATTTAGGTATTGATGCCAAGATTGCCCAGCATGGTGAGGAAGCACTGTCTATGGTGGAGCAGTATAATTTTGATATTATCTTAATGGACATTCAAATGCCTGTCATGAATGGTATTGAGGCGACTAGGCGTATACATCAGCAAGAAAAGTTTGCTAAGTTGCCGATTATTGCCTTAAGTGCGGGCGTTACCGAATCAGAGCGCAATAACTGCATCGCCTGTGGTATGGTTGGTTTTATTTCCAAGCCGATAGATTCAGAACAGCTCTATTCAGTACTTGAGCTATGGTTAAAACCGCACGATGGGCAATAGTGCATAGTTATCTAGCATCTAAACGTTTCGGTCGGGGTTGCAAACCCCGACCGGCATTGGCATAGTTATCTAGCATCTAAACGTTTCGGTCGGGGTTGCAAACCCCGACCGGCATTGGTGCTTAAACGTTTCGGTCGGGGTTGCATACCCCGACCGGCATTGGTGCTTAAACGTTTTGGTCGGGGTTGCAAACCCCGACCGGCATTGGTGCTTAAACGTTTCGGTCGGGGTTGCATACCCCGACCGGCATTGGTGCTTAAACGTTTCGGTCGGGGTTGCAAACCCCGACCGGCATTGGTGCTTAAACGTTTCGGTCGGGGTTGCATACCCCGAATAGTTATCTAGCATCTAAACGTTTCGGTCGGGGTTGCAAACCCCGACCGGCATTGGTGCTTAAACGTTTTGGTCGGGGTTGCAAACCCCTACCGGCATTGGTGCTTAAACGTTTTGGTCGGGGTTGCATACCCCGACCGGCATTGGCATACTAAAGCGTAACGGGGGGCTAATACACTTGCGTATAGCTGTTTCTAGCGTCTTTCAGATCTATCGCTATTTCACGTTGTAGGCGGAAATTACGACGGGTATCGGCAATATTGTAGGGAATGTTGGGGTTTTTCTCGTACTTAACCGCAGTACGGATTAGCCCTATCCATTGACGATCATTATCTTCCATTTCTTTAAAGCGATTTCGAATGCGCTCTAATTCTTGATTACAATAGGTTACAAAACCTGCGGCATAAAAGACGCTATTTTTGAGATAGTCATTTAAGGCGGCTAAATCCGCATTGATTTCAGCAACTACTTGTTCAAAATTACTCGGTTCTGGTAGCTTTTCTAGTTCGTCTGCTGGTTTTTTAAGAGAATTAACCACTTCATTAGCAGGGGAAAGAGTCAGTTCTGAATTCATCGCTGCTTTAATCGCTGTTTTAACCGTTCTGCCTACAGCGGGAGCGCTGGTCGTAGTTGTTTTAGCCCATAAACCATAGCGTAAATAATGCGTGACATCTTGCTTGCTCAGGTCTTCGCCTTGATAAAAGGCTTCTAGGGTTTTAATTTCGGCTGAGCGTTCATTTAATAAGCGTTCGCGAGCCTGTAGCGGTTTGGCAATAAAGGCTTCAACAGCGACTCTGCCAAACCGTAAAAACAAGACTTGAAAACCATGGCGTATACGCACTTGTTCTATGCTTTCGTCGGCATTGAGTAAGGTTTTGCGTACGTCATTGGTTTCCCATAATAAGGATTGTGTTTTATGGGCAATTTGATCGATTAACACTTGTAATGATTGCGCTAATTGATCGGTGAGTTCGGTTTCAAACTTTTGTTGAATTTCTCTAAACAATTCCTCACGAATTTTATAATTGCCTTCGCGTGGATCGGGCATAGAAATAGTGCGGCCTGCCGTATAAATACGTTTTAGCTCATCCATTTGCCCAGTGGTTAGGTTAGAGAGTAGCCCGTCGATTTTTTCGTCATAAGCGGCGTGTAAGGTGGCGAGTTCTTGATGCTCTGCACCGATGGCGTCGGCTTCTTTGCGACCTTGAATGCTCTCTGCATACCAGACATCAAAATCTTTTTTGATGCGCTGCCATTCACGTCCCCACCATTGATTAAATTCTTTGCCTAATAGGTCATCTTCTTCGGTTTCAGCTTCGGTGATGTGTTCATAGAGGATCTCTAATTTACCTAAAATTTCAGCCGCATAGTAGCGGATATTATTAACCAAAGCATCACAGCGTTTTTGTAGTATTTCAGCCCGTTCATTATCAATGTAATAATTAACGGTCTCTTTTAAGAGCAGGATACCATCGGTGATGCCTAGCTTTTTTAATTTTGTTTTGTCATCAGCTGCTTTTGAGCGGCGTAGTGTATCTTCAGTGGGTATGCCTGATTCAACCAGATGTGAGCGGGCGCAAACGGGGATCATGCGGCGCTCGGGAACGCTAGGCCAGTAGTTTCTGTGTTTGATTAAGGTTTCTTTAAAATCAATGCGATCATCTAAAGCATCGGCTTGGGTGAGTACTACAAAAATTTTGTCGGATACTTTAATATTGGGGTCTTCGACGTCAGCAATGAGTAGTATTTCTTTTTCTGGCCCAGTAATAGAGGGCTGTTTCATTTCTTTGGCATAAATAATGGCGTCGCAGTCTTTCAGTCGGTCTATCGCCTGTTCTGAATGCATTTGTATGCCAGAATTAAAGCCGGGTACATCATGAAAAATAATATCTTTGTCACTGCGTAAACGTATGGTTTTTAGCTGTATCCGTTTGATGGCCAGTGACTGTGCGCGGTTTCTAAAAATGGCCGATTGTAGTTGTTCGTTTATTTCACTGATATCGATAAAGGCTTGGGTATAGCCATTTTTTTGCTGGGTAAATTCATAGATGGCTTGCAGATGCTTTTCGGTATCCTCGAAATCTTCTTGTATTTCTTTTCTTTCTTTGTCACCCAGTGTGTTGTCTAGTGCTGCTTTTCTTTGTTGCTGTAGCAGTGTTATTTCTTCTTTGCTGTAATATTGAATAAATAACAGTTGATCTTGCTCGGTCTGGGCTGACCAAATTTCGGTGCTGGTAAAGGTGCATCTTTCGCGTGCAGAAGGCAATATTTCTTGGCCTAACCAGGCATTGAGTAAGGCACTTTTTCCTGCTTTTTCAAGGCCAATCACGGCGACCTCAAAACGATTAGCCTGTAAGCGTTCTAGTTGTCGATTTAATCGAATCTGCTCATCGTTGAGTTTTTGTATCAGCTCTGGGGCAATATCTTCGTTGGTTTTATTACATAAGGCGACTAATTTATCAGCCAGTACAGCGGTTGTTTCCAAGCGTGCAAGTTGTTGTTGACAGGTTTCTAGCCAAGTAGCCATAGATATTCCAGAGTTGTTAGATGCTTTGTGAGTCGCTGGTAGCTTAGCCTGCTATGATTGAAGCTAAGCTACAAGGTTACTTTGAGGTATCGATTAGTGGCTTACTTCAACTTTAGCGCCTTTAGTTTGACCAATTTCAGTCAGTGTTTGGTTAAACCAAGGAGTGTCAAGATCAAAAGGTTTGCCGCCTTTGATGCGCGGGAATTCAATGGCACGTAAAACACCGCCACGGTCTTCATCGTGACCAATAACGCCTGATTCACGACGGAAAGCGCATTCGACCGCTAAATCCGCACAAGACTTAATTAAACGGATGTCTTCAACATTAGAGGCCGACGCTCTAGCAAAATAACCTGATTTTTGGATTAGGGTTTTTTCTGCACCTAGCATGTCGGCAAATTGTTCGCCGAACCATTTGCCTGGGTTGACGGCATCCAGTTTGACATGACCAAAAGCATCACGCGGTACTTCTTGGCCTTTAGCTTGCATTTCGGCAACGATAGACTCTACACCTGCACCTTCAGAAACAAAGATGTTGACGCAATCATATTGATCCATAACCGCCCGTAAACGTGTGGCTTCGGCAGCGATGTCGATAGTCATTTCGGGTATGAATATGGCATGAACTTCAAAGGCGTTGCGATCTAGACCTAGTTCGGGCAACCATTCGGCTTTATCGAGTAATTTACGATATTCCTGAGCAGTTGCTGCCGTTAACCAGCCACAACTACGTCCCATGACTTCATGGATGATGAGCATACGTGGGTTAGCATTGTTTTCAGCCACCACGTTTGAAAAATACAGGGCGCCTTGCTCTGCTGCTGTCCAAGCACCGAGTGATTGTTTGATTGGGAATACATCATTATCAACAGTTTTGGGTAAGCCGATAACGGTTAGTCCGTAGTTGTTATTGGCAAGAAATGCGGCTAAATCTGCAGCAGCCGTATTGGTGTCATCGCCGCCTATGGTGTGCAATATATCGACGCCATCTTTAACGAGTTGATCAGCCGCCACTTTTTGAGGGTCTTGACCTTCTTGAACAAGACCACGCTTTAGGCAGTCTTTAACATTGGTCAGTTTAACGCGACTGTTGCCAATTAATGAGCCACCAAAGCGATGTAAAAGTCCTGCTTTTTCACGCATGGCTGGAGTAACCGTATAAAAGTCGCCCAATAGTAAGCCTTTGTAACCACTGCGATAGCAGATGATTTCTATGGAAGGGTCGATTTCAGTGTAGCGTTCGATAAGACTGCCGATAGCTGAGTTTAGGCAAGGTGCTAAGCCGCCTGCAGTAAGAATGGCAACTTTTTTAGGTTTGTTCATAAGTATCGTAAGGTATGGGGTTGGACAAGTGATAGTAGAGAGCTGTATGAGTTCTCCATTAGATTTATCGTTTCACGCCAAGGTAAAACAACACAGGTGAATAGCTGTGTATTAACTTAGACTTAGGGCTAAAACGTTGGCAAATTTTACCATAGTAAGAAATAATAGCTGAAACTTTCATTCTAGTTAAAAGCGACGGCTAACCGCACTGTAAGGTACGTAGTTAACTATGCTTGTCAAGAGAGGGGGCTAATGTAAATTGCAGTTCTAAATGTTGGGATTCGTACCTCATTCCAGCCTACCTATAATGGGCTACCAACTTAAGGTCTGACAGATACTAGCCTTAATCCTTAACCTTTCGCCTTTTGTCTGCGCTTAGAAGAATTCTATCTAAAAGTGAACGATTAAACTAAACGATCCCGCTTTAAGTTAGTTGCCTTTATTTTTTAAAGTAATCGTTGATAACAGCGGATAAAGTCAGTTCGTTTTTAGCCAGCGGTTTGATAATACAGAAAGCATCGAACAGTATTTTTGCTGCCTGAGGTAGGCGGGTAATGCTTTGACGAACTAAATCGTAAGCACCGAATAGTGCTAGATTGGCGAATTGTTTTATTAAAGAATAATGGTTTTTGTTTAATCCGGCCAAAATAGCAATGGATTCTAGGGAGTTACTGCCACCACATTGCAAGTATTTAAAGACGGCTGTTTTAAGTAGTTCGTTAGACATCACGCCATAAAGCGCATTGGCCAGTATATTCAGATTGGCATTCGCATTCTGTCTATCGCGATAATAGGCTTCTATTTTTTTATGAATCAAATCGGTATTGTAAAAATCAGGCATTGCTAACAAATGCGTGCTTAATATTTGTATATCGGAAAATACAGCGGTCAAGCCGCCCCCTGTTAAAGGGTGGCGCATATTAAGTGCATCGCCTAACATGACCGCACCTTTGCGGATGATCGGGTTTGCTGCCATGTAATGATTAGGCATGACTTTAAATCCGCCTGTTTTTATAGCCCGATCATAACTGCTACGCATCCCTTCGGGAATATACGGCGTAACATTGGCATCTAAATGCGCCTGTAGTAAGGCTTTTCTAGGGAGTAATTCGCCCGGAAAGTCGATCAGTAATCTGACTTCATGGCTGGAGATGGGATAGCAAATGAAGGGCGTAGGTCCAGATAAAAACACATGACCATGCCGGGGAAAAGGCATGTCGCAGTCATTTAAGATCAAACCTATAAAATAGGAGGTGACTGTTTTTTCATTATTACTGAGGTCTTCTCTAAAGTTTGAGAAAAAACCATCGCTAGTGATTGTTAAGGGGGCGTGTATGGTTTTTATTTCTGAGCTGAGCTCTTCACGGTAACTAACGCCAATAATTTCTTGGCGATCATTTTCTAGTAGCTGTAGAGCTTTGCCATGAATTTTGGTGACCGAGTCATTGGCTAAGGCAGAGGCTCTGATTTGCTGTAAAAATTGGCCATTATGTAAGCCCATGCCCGTATAGTGATTGGGATACGGAATAGTGGTTTTTTGCTCGCCTTGTATCAGTGCATAGCCATCAACGGCTTGAGCGTCAAAACCTTTTAGTAAGTCCAGCAAGCCCATTTGCTCTAATGAGAGAACAGCGCCGGGCTGTAATAATTCACCTACAATGCGTTTTTTTTCTTTAAAACATTGATCAATTAACGCGATTTTAATACCTTTTGGCGCCAGATAAGCTGCGATAGTGGCGCCAGCCATACCTGCACCGATAATGCAAATATCGAATTTTGATTTTATATTGGACAAGTTTTGATTCCTATTTATTACCAGGCTGATGCGTTATCATCGGGTTATATAATGCTTGTAGTATCTACTTAATGCCCAAATAGGAAAAATATTTCTATAGTTAGCGTAAGTTATCATACAGTTATAATTAAAAACACCGGAAATGTTTTCCTGTGCCCAGTCGCCGATGTCCTTTTGCCTGTTTAATAATAGGCTCATGCCGGACTTAATCAGATTTTTGTCTTTAAAATCAGCAGCCATTAGGGCTAATAGTGCCCAGCTAGTGTTGACTACTTGTGAATTCTTTGACTCAGTATAAACCATTTTGGAGCAAGATTCGAAAGTCTCTCCCCAACCACCATCAGATTTTTGCTTGGTGACTAGAAAAGCACAGGCTTTATCGAGGCTGGCTGTGATGGCTAACTCATCATAATAATCTTTATTTTTGGCCTTGCTGAGTGCTTCTATGGCAAACCAACTGGCATAAGTAAAGCACACTGCCCAGCCACCATACCAAGAGCCATCAGGCTTTTGCTGGTTTAAAATAAATTGTAAGCCAGTGCTGACAGCTTTGTGGATTTCAGCGCTTTTAAAATGAGGATACGTTTCTTGAAATTCAATTAAGGAAATGACGCAAGCTGCGCTGCATTCGGTCCAAGAATAATCAATCATAATGTCTGCAAACACTTCAGACGGGTTAAGCTTTTCTAGCCATTTTGGGGCGCGAGTTAATTCATAGGTGGCCCAGCCGCCATCAGGATTTTGATAAGATAGCAATGAGGCTATGGCGAGTTGTAGGCGAGACTCTGATATGGTCCGATCTACCAGGCCAGAGTGATGTATTGCTAAAGTAGCACTAAGACCTTCTGCGGTGCAGTCGGCCACTGGCCAGCCATTTTCAGCGGTTGAAAATGGCCAGCTACCGATCATGGGGTGACGAAAAAACTCGGCATGAGTTTCATGTTCTGTCTTGATTTGTGAGAGATCAATAAATTGGTAGCTTTTTGCAAGGGTCTCAGGAAATAGTTTGCCCAAGTCGCTTTCAAGCATGGCACGACTTGCAAAAGCGGTGTCCCATAGTTGAGAGCCGTTATAGCCATTCATTTTCATGCCGTCTTCGGCGACCCATAAATAATCATACCAACGTTCGACGTGCTTTTTAAACGGTGTCGAGTCTTTGCCGTAGGCATGCCAAATACAAATAGAATTGATGGCTTTATTGACAGGGCCTATGTTGATGTAATCGGTTTGCGCATCTTCGGCATTAAGATATTTTAAGATATAGTTTGTGGCTATTTTTCTTAAGCCAGTACTAGCAAAGCGCTCATAATGATTCGTGAAGAAGTTCATCCACTTTAAGACGGGTGATAGCGTGGTATAGCAGTCTTTTTCGCAAACGCTATTGCGGTGTTTAGACCATGCTATGGTTGCGAAATCCTCGTTATAGAGTTCTGCTCTTAAAGATAAGATTAAGGCATTTTCGGGCGCTTTAATTCTATGTGCATAACAATAGGCCATCGGCAAATAAACCATGCGACTGTGACACCAGTAACGTGATGGATGTATCGGTAGCCATTTTGGAAATAACCACATTTCGGGAAACAAGCTATTAAAGCCTTGCCAGTCATAGCAGTTTAAAATCGCCAGATAAAATTTACCCCAAGACGGTATGCCAGTCGCACCGCCATTGTCTTTGATCCATGCTCTGGCTTTGGCCATACGCTCATCATCTGGATTAACGCCCAATAAACGCAAGGACACATATTGCATGACGGTGCCAAACATAGTCGAGTCGCCTTCAATGTGCATGCCCCAGCCCGCATCTGGGTTTTGATGATTGAATAGATACAGTTTCATCATTTCACTATGCGCCTTAGGAAAAGGCGTATTGGAAATATAGGCCGCTATCAGTAAGCCGGGTAGTAAAAACAATGGGCCGCCGTAATCGCCTGGCCAATGGCCGTCATCACTTTGCAAGCAACTATAGTAATTCATAGCTTTGACTAGGGCATCGGTGATGTTTTGATCATCTGGATGCTCTGCTTGCGGTATAACTCCTGTAAATTCTTTGAATTTCTCGTTAACGGCGGCGTATCTATAAACGTGATCGCCAGAATTAGGGTTGTCAGTTTTATTAAATTGAAAGTCTAGTGCTAGCTGGGCTATTTCTTCAGCAGAGATGTTATTGGCATTTTTTAGATGTTCGTCTATGCGAGTTGAATCGGCTTTAAATGACCAGATGTGCCGACCTTTGTCGGTGAATAATTGCCAGTTTTTCCAAGAAGCTTTTATAGAGGGCATAGGTTTTTTTTGTTAGTGGTGGTTGCTATAGATATTGTCACTGCTCGCCTTTGAGAGTAGACAAAGGACAAAGGGCAAAGGGCAAAGGGCAAAGGGCAAAGGGCAAAGGGCAAAGGGCAAAGGGCAAAGGGCGAAGACTTAAGCTTTCGCTCTTCGCTTTTCGTCTGCTCTTAGGAGAACTCTGTCTAAAAGTAAACGATTAAGCTAAACCAACTTAATAGCTCAACTAAATAACGCGATACCTACCATAGCAAGAAAGCCTTGTAGTTTTTTTAATAAACTAGGTGGCTTACGTAGGTGTTCGTGACCGGGTAATAATTGCCCTTTAGCCAGTTTGCCTATTTTTGTTTTTACCGCAGGATCGAGTTTGCCATCGGCGGCCAACTCAAAAAATAATGCTTTTACATTGCCTAAGTCAAAGAAGTCCCGTTGCCATTCCCATTTGTAATCACCGCCATAGCGAAACCAAGAGCCGCCGATGCCGGCAACTTCATAGTGACTACCGTCTTCTCGTAATGCCGGCGATATTTGCGTCCACAGGCCGATCACTTCCCCTTGTTTTTCATCTATTAATATACGGTGATAAGGATAACGCCAGGCTTCAAAGCCTTCCATTTGTACACCTAAGGCCCATTCTTCTATTTCTTTACGGCTACGGGCAATAAATTCTTCATTAGGGCCAATATTCCAGCGATATTCTGCATTATCGGTATACATGGCGCCTAAGTATTTGGGCCAATTACCTTCTTTTTCAGCATCGCGATTCGCTTGTAACCAGCGCTCAACCATTTCTTCTAATTCTGCTCGGGGATATGCGGCCATAGGTTATCTCTGTTTAATTCAGTTTGATTTTAAGTGCTTTGCTAGGGCAATATTTTTCAGCTTGCTGGGCTTTACTGAGCAGCTCTAGCGATGGATGCTCTTGTAATAGCGTGACGTTGCCGGCTTCATCTACGTGAAAAAGCTCAGGGGCTTCAGTCATGCAGGTTGCATGGCCTTGGCATAGCCCTCGGTCTAGGTGTATTTGAAAGCTAGGAGCTGATGATGGGTTGGTTTTGGTATTATTTTGTGTGGTTTCGGTAGTCGTGCCTTTAATATCGGTACGTTTGATATAGCGAACTCTGCAAGGTGATAGGGGTTGTACGACCATTTGAGTGAAATCATCTTGGTAGTAATCTTTCTCGTCGATCAATTCGAAGGTATAGCGGCGTAATAAAATGCTAAAAATGGCCTTTAGTTGCAGCATAGCAAAGGCATTGCCGGTACATTTGTGTTTGCCGCCACCAAATGCGATCCAACTAAAAGGCTGTGCATCTTCTTGACGATCTGCTAGGTAGCGGTCAGGATCAAACTTTTCTGGCTCAGGAAAAACCTCTGCAATCCTATGTGATACGCGCGGTGAGGCGCATACATATTTTCCAGCTTTGACGGTGTAGCCTTTAAAATGAAAATCCTTCATGACTTTTCGGATTAAGAAGATTAAAGGAGGATGTAGTCGTAGCACTTCTTTAATGACATTTTCTAGGATGGGTATTTCACGTAACGATTGAAACGTTACTTCGCCATCGGCGCCGAAATGCTGGTCTAGTTCTTTTAATACGCGATTGAGATGCTCTGGGCGTTTAGCTAATTCTAGTAAAGTCCAAGCGGCCGTGCCGGCAGTGGTATGATGGCCAGCGAATATAGTACCAATTAACATGCCGGTTATTTCATGAGCAGATAAGCGACTGCCATCGTCATAACTCGCATCAATCAGTAATTGAAAGGCATCTTCACTTTTCTCTGACTTTTGGGCTCTTTTAGCGATAATCTCTGTGACTAATGCTTGCAGTTTAACTCTAGCTTTATCACGTCTACGAAATACAGGTAAGGGCAGATAAGGAAACACAAAAGCAAGCGGATTGACACCTTTTTCGAGGTCGTGATAAATTTTGGCAAACTCATCATTCAGTTCGTAACGGAATTCATCGCCCAACAAACAATGGCTGGACGTATAAATGGTGAGCTCTTTCATGAATTCAAGCAAATCAATTTCGCCGGACTCTCCCCAGCCTGCAATCATTTGCTCAACTTCCTGAACGATAACTTGTGCATAACCGCGCATAGGTTTGTCGCGTAACACCGGCATCAGCATTTTTAGTTGCTGGTCTTTTTTGTGCGGGGGCGCATCAAAGACTACGCCTTTGCCGAAGATAGGCGTCATAATTTTATAAGCTTGGCTTTGATCCAGCTGTGCATCGGGTGCGCGAAAAAAGGCTTCATTCGCTTGAGGTC
>Ga0214231_100216_pt1 | contig 15095 bp, 7 predicted proteins | sample TroBogypolimnion_44_FD_153069 | JGI IMG/M metagenome (GOLD analysis project Ga0214231, IMG submission 153069) | Freshwater microbial communities from Trout Bog Lake, WI - 12MAY2008 hypolimnion | ecosystem: Environmental > Aquatic > Freshwater > Lake > Hypolimnion/Profundal zone | place: Trout Bog...
CACTCGGAAAGTCAAGGTATGGGAGGCTCCTCAAACGGTTATCTTAAACCCCGATTAGGATTAGTAATTTTTTTTAAAAACAGCGACATTTTTGTTGACATTTACCGGAAGCCTCGTATGAATAAACACCCCGATAACCCTTATTCTGGGCAATACAATTGATGGTTTTTCAATTGCATTGAGTTTTATTTTTCCCCAGTCATAGTTAAGGAAATAGGCAGCAGCACATTGGCTTTCTGCTTCTTTATATTTGGAGATTATCATTCGAGCAAAAATATTATTGTCAAATAAAACCGCCAGAATTGGCCGTAACTTATTCAATGACACCACGGATATTTCAGCCTCCTTTGGGAAGATTGATCAATATGCCGTGGGGGAAGTTCATGACTATTTACACTTTAACACTAACGATTTCGGTAAAGAATCTGATTCACTGCCGAAGCAGAAATATCAAGCAATCAAGCAGTATCAGCATACGATAACCCTCATTTCAGCACAAACTGACGAAAAAGTTCTCTACGAACCTGCGTGCTAAACGCTCAGCTACAAGTCATTCCGTAATAAAATAAGACCTGAATTAGTGTTTCTGGAAAGTATTACGGAGTGACTTTCTGTTAAGCGCTTATTAACTTATTTTTTGTTTGCCTTTATTCTTATTTCTGCTTGCTCTAATATTTCAGCTTTTTGCTTATTGTGAAATTTTGACTCAATTTTTGTTGAAAACTTATCTTTTACCTCTCCGGCCGCATTCTTCAATTCTCCATAACAAGCAAAGGTACTGTCCACATAGTTTGAGCTCTTGTAATTCTCTTTTAATTGCGAAGATATGCCTTCTACCTTCACCTCATACATTACCCACAGTTTAGGCTTTTCTTTAATCCATTTTTTAACTGTACTCTCTGTTGAATGTAGATGTTGACTATTTGCATAGCCAGTAATTGGAAACATATTGTCGGCTTTTCCCTCTCCCCCAAGATGCTCATTCAATAGATGGCCTCGGATGTATTTATCTTTACTTCTTTTCGAAGGATTTGTAACAAGAAGCTTCATCAATTCTGATTGAACACCACCTTGTGGGGGGCTTCCCTGTTTATGTTTAGATCCCAACCAATCTACTTTCATTCCAAGACCAACAGAATGCCCATTTATTTCTCCGGGCTTGAGAGTTAATTCCGTTTTCTTACCAATCTTGACTGTTTTGGGCTTACCGGGTACCACGCTACTTGCCGAAGCGGTAAAATGAACCGTTTCACTCTCTTCTGCCTTAGAGTCAATGACAAGGTCAAGAGTCAAGAGCTTATAGCGTTTTGTAATAGGAATCAGTTTCTTACGAATGACATCATCATCAAAATCTTTCTCAGACAACAGCTTTTCAGCTTCACCGATTGCTGCCAGTTTGTCGCGATTCTTCCCTTCTTCTGTCCTTTCGTCCGACTTATCCCCCTTCCCGAACAGCTTGCCAAACAGCAGCTTTGCCTTACCCACAATCCAGCCAATGACTGCATCAATAGCTTTATCTACCGTGAGGCGAACCTTACCAATGACTTCTTTAATTTTATCGGTGATCTTACCAAGTCCGAGGAAACCTGCAAGGAAGCTGATGGCGAGCGACAGCAATCCCCCCAGAATGCTTTCCACACGATTCGCGGCAAAGGTTATATTGCCTTCGGCAATGGTGACGATCGAGTCGATAAAGGCGGTGGCCACCTGGATAATTTTTGATATTTTTTCCTTGAACACCATTACTGTGTCGTAGATCGACATGATCGCAGATATAAAGCCCGCACCGGGAATAAACATGGCAATCAGCTTGGGAATGGCCTTTTTGACCACAGTATCGGTTACGAAGCCGATAATTCCGCTGATGACCGTATCCTTGAGGTCAGTGAGTTTCTCCTTGATCAGCTCCCAGGCTGCAGCCGGCCCGCCTTTCACAAGGGCAACAACAATGTCAAAGCCGGTTTCGAGTTCTTTCATGATCTTTTCGCCATTCGGGCCAAGCACCTTGACGATCTTTCCGCGAATCTGGGCCCAGGTGATGCCAAGAATACTGAGAGCAAACTGACCAAGTTCCGCAAGATTAAGCGCTTTCGGAATATAAACGCCGGACAACGAACCGGTAAGCCAGTCGATGAGGCCGGCTTTGAGGTGTCCACCGATGTTGTCGGCGAAATTCAGGAATCCCTGCTTGGCGGCCTTCACCAGATTGCCGACGAAAGGTAGCGGATTCTGGAAGATGCTCTTAATCGCCGAGCCAGTTTTTTTGATATAGCCCAGCGCGCCAGGGCTTACGGCATCAAAAATAATTTCCAGCAGATTCCAGACTGCCGTACCGGCCCACCGTATAAAGCGATCAGCGAAACCACCAAACACGCCGACCAACTTGCTGAAAGCCCTTGGAATTAACACAATGTCAATGACTTCCAGCGCATTGAAGGCTTTCTTGAACATCGCAGGAAGCTCCTGAACAAATCCCTTTACCGTGCCCAGCGCTTTCTGGAACCAGGCCCATGAACGTCCGATTGCGTCAGACTGTTTCATGTTCTCCCAGACTTCCTCCTGACCAATCATCTTCATAAATGGAGCGATCAGGTTCTCTGGTGTCTGTGGCACTGGTTCGTCGCTGATAGGATCTTTGCCGAGTACGGCACACAGCAAATCATAACCGTTTGGAACGTTAACTTTGGCAAAGGCTGCGATGGGCTTAAGAATGGCATCTTTAATGAAGGTGACGATCCCCTCTTTGAGACCAATTGCAAAGGCTTTAATCTGTGCAATTGGATTGGTTATAATGGCTTTGCCACGTTCCCATGCATCGCCTGGACTAAATAAATCTTTGCCAGAAAGATTTTTGATAAAGCCCTTAATATCTTGCCAAATAGTACTGCCAATGGATTTGATTGTATTAAACTGTGTGACCGCCCAACTGCTGACCGTTGAAAACACCCCATGATTATTGAGTGCGTCTGTAATGGCAGAGCCGACAACAGGAATCATCTCAATAGCTCCTTTGAGAATATTACCAGCACTACGATCAACTCTCGCACCCGTAATAGGGTTTAAGCCGATAACCACGGTCAGCATGGTAAAGCCCGGAATAAGTCGTGCTTTATCGGCAATGTATTCAGCGGGATCAAGCCCCAAGCCATCACGTTGAATAAGTGGTGGTGTGGTAGAGGTGCTCAGCTGTGGGCTGCGCTGTACAGCATGCCCCTGCTGAATCGTATGGGTCAGTTCATGCGCCAGCAGTCTCTTACCCTCACTACTGCCGGGCTGGTATTGGTCACGGGAGAAAAAAATATTGTTTTGATAGGTGAAGGCTCGGGCACTTAACTGATTGCTGAGGCTTGCCGATTCCTGGTCGCTATGGACTCGCACATTGCTGAAATCGGCATTGAATCGGGGTTCCATATAGCCGCGAACATCACTGGAAAGCGGCTGGCCAGCGGATGGCGATTCGATGCGGCTGGAATTACTTGAACTTAACGATGAATTAACATCCGAAGATTTTCTTCGAATATATGGCGTAATCTGCGAGGCAAGAGGCTTGCGTTGGACCCGCTTATCACCCTTTTCACAATCCGCACACTTCCGCTGCGCAAATGGCGCTGCGGGCATGCGCATGACTTTATCGGCAACTCTGTCGGCCTCGTGTTCAAGAGGATCATTGACTGCGCCAATCTCTAATTTTCGCTGAATGGCAAGCCCTTTTCCAGCTCCTGCTGCTGGAATAGTCCTGGATTTATCGGCACCGGCAGTTGATTGAGGTGCAAACATAGATAAGGTTTTTAAAGAGTTTTACCTTCTTTTCTATACTCCTTCTTGATGCCTTCCAAAAGGTCGTCCACTTTTATTATGTTATCATTGCGGTTAAGGGTCATCAGTGATGCGTATTGAACCACATTCATGATTGAGCCGCCTGCAAGCTCATATTGCTGGGCTATTCGCTCCAATTCTGCCTTGATTGGCGGCTGGCATGCAGAACTGAAGGCGTTGCTCCAGATTCTCAGGCGCTCTCTCGGCTGCGGTTTCTGGAAATGAATAATGGATTGCAGTCGACGGGTAAACGCATCGTCAAGATTATTGCGCATGTTGGAGGCAAGAATCACGAGACCCGGAAAGTCTTCAAGCCGTACCATGAGATAGGCTATCTCCTGGTTGGCGTATTTGTCGTGCGAGTCCGAGATAGCTGTTCGTTTTCCAAACAGGGCGTCGGCTTCATCGAAAAAGAGTATCCAGTTTTTGTTTTCCGCTTTTTTAAAGACCTTTTCAAGATTTTTTTCGGTCTCGCCAATGTATTTGGATATTACCATGGAGAGATCAATACGGTAAACATCAAGGTTGAAGAGTTTTCCCAGCAGTGAAGCGGTCAGGGTTTTGCCGGTTCCGGGAGGTCCGTAAAAGAGCGCTTTGTAGCCGGGTTTCAGTTTTTTATCCATTTCCCAATCTTCATATAGCGTTTGTCCATGCTGCAGCCAGATTCGGATTTCATCTAACTGACGGGCGGTGAAGTCATCCACAACCAGATCAGGCCACTCCATTTTGGTACTCAGTCGTTTGGCAGGAAACTCTATGCTGAATTGCGGCTTCCGGAGGGTGCCAGTGGTGAAGAAATCGACATATTCCTGCGAAATAGAGATTGAACTGCTGTGAACAGGTTCATTGCCCACGTTTCCATGATCAAGGGTGATGATATTATGAGCCAGAAGCAGATGGTCGGGTTCAAAAAACCTGTACAATCGGAATCGATGATCTAAATCATTGCCTGCCATAATAAACAGAGCTGTTTCAATTGTGGGGATGAATCCACTGTGCCGTTCACCTTTTACTCCGCCAAATTCTGTATATCCGCGCCCAATCTCCTTGTTGAGAGAGAAAAAAACGTCCAATAAATTCGGCTGTACGTGTGGAATAATTGCCAGCGTCAAAAGCAGCCGTTCCTCGGTATTAAGGTTGTAGTATTTTACAAAATCAGCATACACTGAGTAGTCGTTGATCAGATCAGGAGGGGAAATATCAGTTGAGGGTTTTTCCGATACAGTATGTTGCCCATCGGCTCTATCACCCTTAGCTGTCACATGCTGTCGCCCTATAATGAGCTCTAACAAGTTTATAGCTTTTTCCTCGACTTCTTCCGGCACGGAAATATTTTTTTGAAGAAAATAGGTATGAAGTTTGGCGTTAACCACCTGCGCGAACCAGGTGATTTCGCGTTCAAGAGTTTCGGCATTTCGGTAAAGGTGATCGTCTTTAAGTATCCCTTGTTCCATAGCAGGTTTATTTTACCATTCTGTAAAGATTATAGAGCTGTTCCATGTCACGCTAATGGTAGAGTAACCCCAAGGAATGCTATCGAGCAGCACATCGAGCGTTTTTCGCTCAACTTGTAACAGCCACCCTTTTTCTGTTCGGGTTATTATCCCGTCACGCTTGAGAAACGTCTCACGGAAGCCGTTAATGGAGGTATTTTTAAGCGCTTGCCAATACCCAATCACGGATGCCAGTAAAACTTCCGCTTCTTTTATTTCATTTTCCCCTAAGACAACATCAAGCGGGATTGGGAATTCTATGGCCAACCCACAGAGAAGTTTTTCAAGCGTCAAATTATATTCGGGCACTTTCTGCTGCCCGGTAGCGAGGAATTTCAGCAGATGAATTGCCTTATATTGAGCATCGTTGTTTTTCCATTCAGACCCATCGAGTAAATTCAGTTCACTGAAAAACGGTTTTAAGAATGGGGCCAACACAATAATCCCCGCATGCCTCACCACATATTTTTTTAACTCTTCTTTATCTGCAAGGTCGTCGTGGAGAGTCTCATCTTGATGAGCGGTTTCTATTTCCTCAGGAGATAGTGCAGTGCCCGAGCCTCCTAAAGAAATGTTACTCTCCATGTTGGAGAGAGCATCATTGATTGTTGACATTGCAGCAGCGTTTCCTAGTACAAATTCTGCGACATAATTTTTGAAAATGTTCAAAACAACACGGTTATTCCCTGAATGCCGAAAGAGCAGTGATGCATTGTTAAGAAGGATGTTTTGAATAGCATTGTTTTGTTGTATCGATTCACAAATCCCTGGATCTACTCCCCTGTCAGATAGTTGCGCTATCCAGAGAGTGAGTAATGATTTTGCTTTGATGAACTCTTCAAAAAGCAGCAAGATGAGAGTTTTGGTTTCATTATTGAGCTGTAAAACGACACGGCGCCAAAGTGCTGGATTAAAGCGGTGGTTATAAAAAAATTGCCGAAGCGACTCCTGCTGAGTAACAATCACTCGATGGGTGAGCTCATCGACATCAAGTTTGGATTCATCTGCCCACCAAGGCAGGGTTCCATGTTGCAGGAAAAATTGTACCAATTCCAACTCGGAGAATTGCCTGGAAGCCTCTCTTTGCCCGGAGGGAATTTCAGAAAGCTTTTCGGTAAGTTCCTTTTCAAATTTAATCAGGAAAACATGAGCAAATTCTGAGGCAAAAAAGTTTGAGCTAAAATGACCAAGGTCAATCTCCAGTTTATCGATTCTGATAGACTCCTCTTCACTGACATATTTTGAACAAACCCGGTCTATCACCTCGGTGATTTGCTCCTGGTAAGTCTGCGAAAAATTATGACGGACATTAAGTGCCATATCCTCATCAGGGCATTGGATTTCAAATTGCAGGCAGTTGACCAGATGTGTCATGTTCACTCTCGTTAAGATGCATTATCCCGGTCTGTTCACCGTTGACGGTGGTTGACAGTCATCCTCGCAGCAACCGCAGGAACGTAATGAGTTAAGCGCATCGACCAGCGGATTGACCTTTTCGTAGGTCGGCATTTCCGTCTGTGCCATTTCCAGCAACCAGTCGCCATAGACTTTTTCAAAGCGCTGCATTTCCAGTATACCAAGCCAGACAATCCGAATATGAGTATGAGCCGGCGATTCGGCCTGGATGGTTTTTTCAACGAGATTGCGGTAACCCGGATTGCGGAAGCGTTTGGGCCAGCAAGGTAAAACAGCGGTAGCCCTAAAGGAAAACGGATCCTCATTGTTGTCGCAATCATTGTCTTCACAGTACAAATAGAATTCAAAACTGAAATACAACATGAGAGAGGCAATCTCCAGCTCAATGTCATCCTCAGGAAGAGGTAAATCTTTTGCAGACTTATTGCTGAAAATGAAAGGACTTTGTGCCAGCACTACATTGTGATCGCCATGAATAATAAAGCGGTAACGTGGGTTTTGATCGTTCTGATTTGAAACAATTTCGTAGTTGATGCGTTCGGAACCAAACTCCTGAAGGTCACGGATTCGCTGAGCTACATCATCATAACGCCTGAACTTTAGCGGAACAGGCGCACTGCCATCTATCGGATATTGTTGCCAAAGCAATGATACTTTGGAATTGTTTTTAATAAATTCGACTACCCAGGGCATATTGTCATAACATTGTGTAGCAGGGATTCGGTAAATATGCTTATGGTATGCGGGAAGATAATCTGTGTCCTTATCAAGTTGCACATCACAGGCATCCAGACAAATCAGCGGGAAGGAGACTGCAATGGTTTGATCAGCTTCATCAGTAGCCAGGTCGAATTTTGGTCTGAGCAGGATATGTTCAACAAGATGTAAGCCTTCGTTACTATCGATGTTTGCCATCACCGCCTGCAATTTTTTAAAGCAGATGTCACGTGCCTGCTGAGTGTCAAACACAGGACTGTTGGCCAGCAGAACGGCTGTATTCATATCGCTGCCATCCCATAATTCAAACCAAAACGCACCGAGTACCGCTGCATTTTTGCGATTGCCTCGCTTCAACTCCTCCTTCAACTGAAAATTCAATGGATTATCGGCAGCGACCAACATAGCCATCATCAGTTTCTCGCTGCAACAGCCATCGATCACTTCAACACTGGTCAGTAATACCTGACTTTGCTCATCAGGATCGTTTAACTTGATGACATTGAGAATCTGACCGTTCAGATTCTTTTTTGGCGTGGCAATTTTTGTTTTTGGGTCGATTTCCATCACTGTCTCACATACCACAAGATCAGTGGCGAGAATGTGCCGTGAGGCATTCGTAAACCCCAATAAACGACTGACCCTACGTTCAGTACCGGACACATTGGCCGTATCCCAAACATCCGCCTGGCTATAGTCATAACCCTTGCCTCTGCCACTGCTGATTGCGCTGTATTCGCCATCTTTTAACAGACTGATTTTGTCGCTGATCAAGCGATCCTCTACCCCATCAGGTGTCAACCAGTGGCTAAGGGCCTGATATTCACTCATATCTTCACTGAAACGCGCCAAGAGATGATCAAGACATGTGTTTCGGCGATGCTGAAACAATTCCGTCGGTTCGGCCAACTGCTGCAAGCTCTTTGCAAACGCCTGTTTAATCTGATCAAAGTGATCCGCTCCGACGTTATTCAAGTCAAGCAACAGGTTTTGCAAGCCATCGAGTTCAGTCAAGACACGGGTAAAACAGGTTTGTTGAATCGAGTTGTCGAAGCTGAAAAGCTCCTTGATATGATTCAGTTGAACCAGATAGTCGGCAAGTATCTGTTCGAAGAACAGTAAATATCCTTTGAGTTGCAGTGCTTGTGCCTTCCGGAGGGCATCGGCATTTGCAGGCAATCCAAAGCGCTGACTCACACCATAACACTTTGGCAGGGATTCGGTAACCGGAAAGTAATCCTCCAACTGCATGTATTCACCAGCCGGTACTGCAAAATCGGTAGCCTGACCTTCCAGCTTATATTTGCGTTCCTGACTTTTCAGCTCTTTGAACAATTTAAGCACCCGTTCCGGGCGGCGATCTTGAGGTCTGCCAATAAAATAACTGATGAATTCCCGATTTTTACAGAACATCACCTGCGATAGCGATGGTTGAATGCGGGCAATTTTTCTGGCGTTTTGTAGAGCATCCACCCAGCTCTTGAAATAGGCATCGCCAGAATCTGTTTTTCCAAAACCGTTAAACGGCAGGTGTAAATAAAGGATACCTTTTATGCCACTTATAGCGGCTATGCGCCCGATAAGATCGGATAGTCGGATATCTTTGAATAACTGGGTTTTCTCAAGCTCAACATTGTCTATAAATCCATGCGTAAGCGGTGGACCATTGAATATCTCATCGACCTGATAACCCTTTGAGAGCATTTGATCGATAGTGTGAAACGGTATGGATGGCGTGAAATAACTATATATGGTAAAAAATATATTGGCCAGTACCAGATCGGGATCGGCATCTTCCTCCAGTTCGATCGAGGCACCTATGCCAAAATCTTCATATTCAATAGCATTGACACTCAGAAAATCCTCACAGAGATTCCGGTTTGCCAAAAGGCGGGAAAGCACCTCCTGTCGGACAGCTTCACGGTGTTGCTCTTCGATAACATCCTCTTCGTACTCGACCAGCACATTGTACATACCCTCCAATTCCAAAATATTGGGTGTGATGTAAACAAATTTTCCTGCCAATGAAATGGCTTCCCCTATCAGGGTTAGCTTTGCTGTTAATTTTTTAATTTTCTGGTCAATTTCAGCAATTTTAGCAGTCAGATAAAAACTGGAGTCTTTCTCGTTCTGGCTCTGCAACTCTTTGCGAATGGATTCTAATTGAGCAATCTGGTTAGTAAGCTCATCATTTTTTGCGGTCAGAACTTTGACGCTCTCTGCGTTCGCCTTCGTAGCTTGATCTTCGGTGACATTGTTTACACTCAAGCGACCCGTACAAATCCTTTCACTGACTTCACTACAGTTGCAATCCAGTACCGGATGAATTTCTATGGCGTTGTAATCAACCCAGATCGGCACTTCGTAATCATGGCTTATTTCCAGCCAGGCATTGCGCACCCCTTTCACATCGATAATCAGCTTGCGGTAGTCATCCATGGTCAACGGGCTGTTGTGGAGAATCTGCCGTGCCGTGTAGAAAATATGCTGCCAGGTTTCTTCCGTCAAATTCTCTGGTGCGAGAATATCCTTGATATCGAAACCGGTGCGATACCCCAGATCGGTTATGGCGTAACAGAGAGCTTCCAAAATGGTGATACCAGGATCAGAGTTGTTATAGTCCGTCCAGATGGCGCTACTTAATCGCTCAATCGATTGAAAGCCCTGCTTACGAAGTGCGTTGTAATCCTCTGCGGGAAGCAGCGGGTTAGCCTTGCTCAGTGTTATCGTATCTGCCATGATGTTTTATCTTCAATTAATCGAGTAACTCCCTGTATTTGCCACGCCATATTTGAACATGTAACTGCTTTTCAATTCTCCGGCTCAGGCCAGAGGTTTTGGGTTTCATCGCTGATGGACGTGACCAGGATTTTTGGTAACTGATCGCACGGCGAAACTATCGGCGGCGGCTGATATGGTAAAATGATATGCTTCGGCGCAGAGACCAGAATCGAGTGCGACGAAGAGGGTTCAGCTATGACTTTGCCTTGGAAATGATCACCGCTGGCAATAAGGTTCTCCAAATCACAGCAACTGCTGATCTTGGAGAGCATATCGCTCAAGGAAACTGGGGTTTCGCTATCATCAGCCTTTTGCGTTTTAATGGCTGGAGGGCAGCACTTATCCAGACATACAAACATTAAAAAATCGGTGATAAAATCCACGTAGGGCCGCTTTTCAATGAAATTAATAATGGCCGAGGCATAAATTTTCTGTACAAAGCTTACCTCGACATATTCATCAAATGCCCAGGGTGTAAGGTATTGTACCAGCTCATCATTGAGTTTTTTCAGATAATACCCTGTATCGCTACCAGCCAGAAACTGCACCTTAAATGCGACCAGCACCTGTTCGTAGAGAGGGTTTTTAGCCCGAATCTTAACAAACGGCGAGCTGAGCTGGCAAAGATAGCTCTGAATATCAAGCAGCGTTCGACGACTGGTTTTCGGTTGCAAAGGATTAACCGCGTTACGATTTTTCAGATCAGCTATAGGTATGATCAACACATGCCCCGGCGCAATTTGCGGGCCACAACAGGTTGATGAACTTCCCGCAGTTCGACAGAAGCAGTTCGGGTCACTATGGGTAATACATTTAACTTTGTAAATACCGGGAAAGCGATACAGTACGAGATGTTCGTAGTCCCAGGCAGTGACAGCCCTCGATTTGTGGCGCAATCGCTCGCTAACCCGAGTGTAGAATTCCTTGCCTATCTCCCTATGTTTGCCATCAAATGAGGCAAAAGGTTGCGCCACCTTGGCAACTTGAGGCAGAGCGATAGCCAGTTTTGAAACACTGCCAGCAGTCAACGCACTATCGAAATGGCTTGGCAAATTGCCGTTATCCTGAAACTGCGCTTCGACTGCCTGGGCAACCACGTTAATCAGCATCGGTATCCTTTCGCTGTATTCGCTGACACTGGCAGCAAACCAGTACAAACCATCGGTAATGACCGTGTTATTATTAGTGATGTCTGCCGGCACTTCAATTTTGACAATACCTGTGGCCTGAAAACCGAAGGTGCCGTCAGAGATAAGCTTCTCTACTGGTAAAGGCTGCCAATTGTTACAGCTTAAGTACGACCAGTGAATAGCGGGCGGATCGTTATCTTCATCTTGTGCACTACCTTCCGCAAACTGGAAGAGTAGGGAGAGCGAGTCAAGCGGCTGCAGCTTTTCCAGACCAATGTAAAGTATACCTTGCTCTTGTAGAGGACAGGAGTACTGATTGTTCGCACCTTTCAAGATTTGCCCTAAGCCACTGGCTTCGTAGATGAGAGCATTCCTATAGCTTATAGGTTTTGTTGCAACGGCTTGTGTTTCAACGATTTCTGTGGACGGGTTGATAACTATAGGCTGTAAACTGCGCTGAATTGCAGGCATATTTTGCAAAACAGAAGCTGGATTGAGATAACTAAATGACGACAGCAAACTGTTCCTGGCATTTACACTCAGTTTATTGTCGGTCGCTTGCAAACTGGATGACACTTTAAACGCTTCCAGGCTGGTAAGTGTCAAAATGTCATTTTCGATTTTTGACACATTTGTATCAGCAGGTGCAAGAAGGATTTCGGTGACACCAAAGGGGTATACGTGGAAAAACTGATCAATATCCGGATCGAGTTTATCGAGAACAGAGTGATAGCTGACTGATATTTCCTTGATTTGCAAGAGCGGTGCTAATGCCTGACTGTATTGAAGGTTTTTAGCAAAGTCCTGCGAATTGAAAGCTAAACTCTCGCCTAAGTTGAGTTCCAATTGGATAAAACCCTTTAACGATTGTGGCTGATAGATCTGTACATCGTTTATTGGCGTACGATCAAGAGAAATAGGCGTGATCACTTGGTTTCCACTATCATTATTTTGCTCTTGAACCAAGACATTAGAGGTAAGTCTTACATTATCACTATTATTAAGAAGAGGTAGCCAGCTACGGTTGGTCAGAACGCTTAAGTTATAAGAAATATATGGCGTATTCTGAGTGCATTTAATATCGATAGCCAGTTTGTCCAATGGCTTGTTAAAAACTTCACTGCTACCGATATACAATGATTTGCCGTTATTCGGATAAAGAGTAAACGGGTCGAATGGCTTATTGGCATCCAATAGTCCATTATCGTTTTGCAAGACCAGCTTTTTTAAACCATCAAATTGATTAAAGGGTAAATCCGCCACTACCGGCAAGGCCTCAACAGTCCCCACTTCAGCAAATGCCGCCACAGCCTTTCCCCTAAGTGAACTCTTTTGATTGATCGAGCCAACCCAAACGGAAATTGTTTGATTGGTAAAATCAGTTTTAGTTATTTGATCAAAGTTTATGTCAAGCTTTGGACCAAGAAGGAGCTGCAATACGGGATAGCTGCTCTGATAGCGATAAGTTGTATGCAGATTTCCGTCAAATGCGATAATTGCGTCTGCGCTAACAGGCAAATAGATATATAGTTTACCACTTGTCTCGCCACTGACATCTAAAAAATAACCACCTTCCTGAGGAATCTTTGCAGGAAAAATACCGCCTTCTTCAATCAGCTTCAACAATTTTAGAACTTCATTAGTCGGAACAACATCTGTCAATTTCGGGATAGTTACCCAGCCTTTCTCTCCGGTCAAACTGATTTCAAGCTCAATATTACCTTGAAATAATTGTTGATTAAACACAACAGATTCCCAGACCAACAGCCGATTGCCTCCCTGTAACACTAACTGTGGTGAAGCGATCGCAAAACCGATCTTGCTCTGATCTTTGCGGGAGAGTATTTCTCTGGCTTGAGCAATTGATTGACAAATATTCTTTGGAAGGAGTGTTGCGGGATCGCCTTTGCCGAAAGTCGGCCATTTGCCGCTGGGATCAGTGAATGGCGCACCAAACCCATCCTGAGAATTGGCTACCGAGCGGGCATAAATGCCGGTAATGGTTTTGGTATCTTTGACTGACTTCTGAATGAATATGGTTTTCAGTTCCTTGACCTTTGCCTGATTGATTACCAGATCGGTTGCGGTGGTATAAATTTGCTCTTTACCAGCGGCATCCTTTCCGGCTTTCAGAGCAGTTGCCTGGGGAAGATCATAGGCGACAATGTCCTTTGCCAGTTCGAAAATCATATAGACACGATCCGGGATGGCGGGTTTCGGTGAGAGCCGGAGAACATCCTGATAATAAAAATCCAGCATTCGCCCGCTTATCTGGTTCATCTGATCCTGCGCCAGCCGGAACAACTCCAGAAAGGTGATAAACAAGGCCATGTGCGGCTGATGTTTCGGATAGGCTTGTAGAGCAAATGTCAGATATCCAGGCGATTTAACCACTACCAAATCGGTTAGAAACGCATACATTACCCCAAAACAATCGTCCACATAGAGTGCAGCATAGCGGATTTTATCATCCAGAGTGGCACCTTGATAGATTGTTGCATCCGCAGTTATCGCTGAGTCTATTCCCCAAATCGTGGTATTTTTGATGGCCGAGTAGTCCAGATTCAAGGGATTGGTTAGCTCAACCGACTGATAGGCTTCGCTGTATGCGATGATTTTTTGCACCTGATTGGCCAAAGATGACTGAATAGCCAGAGCCAGATCGGCATAGAGCGGATTATCGGGAATAGCAATGGTGTACCATGCATCGATTTCTGATGCCTGTGTAATAATCTGATCAAAGAGGGTTTTCAGCGCTTGGCCGCTCGGCTGCATATCCAGATTGGTGCGGTTTTGCTCGTAATCGCGCCTAACTTTGGCCAAATCAGTATTTGCTATAGACGCGGCGATCACCGCCATATCACGACGAAAAAATTCCTGCCAACTGACCAGTGCAGAAGAGATACCATCCTTGATACTACTTTCTGGAATGTCGTAAAAATGGATGAGCGACGCATAGTCTCTGGCAAACACCAGCAAATCTTCAATGCTGCGACCATCAACTGGCACATAGCTCGGGTCAAGCGCTTTCAGGTTGCGCTCAAATTGGCCGGAGCCATCACGTGGTATCTCTTCCTGGCAATTACAGTTCTTCATATCGCAATATTGGTGGCTTCATTGATATAGAACGGAAATACATAGTTGTAACGCGTATTTGTGGTGATGATCGTGTAGGCAATATCAAGCTGTAGTATGCCATTCGCTTGATCCGCGGTTGAAACGATATTTCCGACAATAATGCGCGGCTCATGAAAAGCCAGGGCTTCCTTAACAATTTTTTCGATCAGGGTCTGATCCTGGATATTCATGGTGCTGAAAACAAAGGGCTGCAAATCGGCGCCATAGGTGGGCAACATAACCCGCTCACCGTTGAGGGTAGAGAGAATAATGTGCATACTACTTCTCACGGCTTCTTCTTCAACCAGCATTTCAATGCCATCCCATTCGCGACGAAATGTGGGTGGAAAGCTCCAACCAATCCCTAAAAACGATCGATCAATATTTGCCATAGCTACGGGTATCTTATGTTGCGTTTTGACTTTTTTTACTTTTTCATCCACCAATACTTACGGTAAAACAGCCGCTAATAATGCTGCCGCCATGCACTGTTGGATCACCTATTCTTGCAGCGGGCTGTCCGGCAATTTTAACGGTCATTGAACCCTGTAGAATGCTGTCCGGCGGACCTGCACAAACGCAAACACTGCCCACTGTCGCTGCAGGCAATCCACCGATTCTTACA
>Ga0214231_100240_pt1 | contig 14289 bp, 17 predicted proteins | sample TroBogypolimnion_44_FD_153069 | JGI IMG/M metagenome (GOLD analysis project Ga0214231, IMG submission 153069) | Freshwater microbial communities from Trout Bog Lake, WI - 12MAY2008 hypolimnion | ecosystem: Environmental > Aquatic > Freshwater > Lake > Hypolimnion/Profundal zone | place: Trout...
ACCATTAATAGTAGCCTTGGGCTTTTAGTAGGTTTTCTACGTAGTTAATGGGAATAGCGTAAGAAATACCACTGGGCTTGGCTAAGATGTTTTCTTTGCCTTCTTGTACAAATACTTTATTAAGGATGCCTATAACCTGTCCTGATTCAGGATGATAAAGTGGGCTGCCACTATTGCCAGGATAAGCCGTTGCATCAAGTTGAAAGACAGAGTAGGGATCTTGTAAGCGTTTAAATTGAGCTTGTTTGATTTGGCCGGACTGGATCATAGGAATAATGTTAGGCGTAATAGCAGAAATAATCCCTCGGTGCGTCACCGGCGATAGCCCTAAAACCATACCGATAGGAAAGCCGGTGAAAGCATAGAGCTGGCCTTCGCGCACCGATGCTACTGAGCCTAAGGTCAATGCGGGCAGGCGCTCATTGTTGATTTTTAAGAGTGCTAAATCATGGTCTTTATCGACGGCTAATTCAGTTGCAATAATGACTTTATCGATACTGTCTTTATGATAAAAAATAGCGAGATTTTCTAAGCGCTCACTATTTAAGGTTTCTGGTATCGCGTGTGCGTTAGTAATAATTAAGCTACCATCGCCGACGGCAAAGCCTGTCGCCATGAATATCGAACGTGGATTGCGCTTAGGCATATAAGTGCCAATCGCCACAATACTGGGTTTAATCTTAGCTACTGTATCGGCGAGTGAAGGTTCTGCACAAAGTGATCCGCAACGCACTAAGGCGATAAGGCTTAAAAGACAGCAGCGCAGGCTTAAGCTTTTGTTAAATAAGGGGGCTAACGTTGAATGTGACATAGGCTTTTGAGTTAAAGAGTCGTTGCTGTTTTCCAAGCCTGCGGTGTACGTAGCAGGGCAAGAAAGAGTAATAAGAAAAATAATAGCGTTAGTCGTGGTGCATCAAAAGGGCTGTCAACCCACGCCACCACCAAAAAGCCGCTAAAAGCCGACAATAAAATACTGGAATCAAGGGCTTGTTGGGGCAAAAACCGACAGCAGCGGTATAGAGCGAGTGCAAATAACAAAATAAACACACTAAGGCCCAACCAGCCTTGATCGAATAACAAATGCACCCAAAGATTAAAGATATGCCAAGGGTTATGTTTCTCAGTAGAAAATAGCCAGAAATCGGTACTATGTGAGAAATCGCCATTTTCGATGAGATTAACCCCGTCAGGATTAAGCAGCTGTACATGAGTAATATCTAAGGCTTTTCCTACACTATTACCGTTATAAAGCGATAATTGTATGGGGCGCGTTAAACCTGTGGCGACGGGTTCACCGAGATTATGGCTGTCGATAAGATGTTCTGCATGCTCCCATTCAGAGCCGTGGGTGGTGATTAGCTCAGTGCTACAGCGTAAAGAGTATTGCAGTGATTTTTCACAAAGTGAGGTGGATAAAGGTAGGCCGGACTTTTGACTGCTGATGTCCAAAAGTAAACGATACGCTGTGTGAGCTTTGATAGCGATATATTGCCCCATAAATAAAGCATCACCGCCCGATAAGCGTAAATAAGATTGGTTTTTTTCGCTGATTATTTCATAGCTGGCCGGCTTGATGCCCTCATTGTTCAGCCAAAAAAACGTGCGTGGAAAACTACCTAGACCCATGCCGAATAAAGTGCTTGCTAGATCATCATCGCGCATGGATAAGGCATTTTTCCAGTGAGCGCTACGACTGCTTTGATCTTGATAGGCTACGTTAAAGCGTTGTTGAATATAGCTGCCCTTTAATACAGGTAGCGCGATCAGTAAACTAATGACTATCATCAAAAAAGCTAATAGATGTTTTTGGGTAAGTCGTGGGGTTTTTCTAAAGGCTATGAATAGGGCGAGTAATAATACTAAAAAGCCTACACAAAAACCTAAATAGCCACCGCGAGAAAAAGTCACTAGTAAGGTGTATACACTAATGACAAATAAAATAACACCCGATAAGCCTCGGCGCTTATGCGATGAGTCATTAATAAATAACAGCGTTATAAACGGTAACGTTAACATTAAGTAACTTTCAATATGGCCGCCGCCAGTGTGCATACTGGAAAATAAAGCATTGATGCGATAGTCACTACTAAAATCAAATAAACCGACGAAGACCAGTCGTTCAATGATGGCAAACAAGCAGACACCTGCTAAACCTAGCAAGATGCCATAGCCAAAGTAATGCCGAGCATCACGATAGCGACGCAGGGTGAGTTGCAAAAACGGCAACAGCAATAAGCTCCAAAGATAACCTTTCCCGATTCGTAAGCTATTAAAGTGACTGTAATAATGATTAAATGCGTTGGCATTAATGACCGGCAAAGGCAGTAAGCCTCTTAATAAACTGATGCCATACAGCACGGTAAATAGCGTTAACAGTAAAATACTCGATAGCGTTAACAGTGAGCGTTGCCTATGTCTGGGTTTATGCCAAAAGTAATAAGCTAGGGTGGTTAAAATGAGTAAATCAAATTCATCAAAGAAAAAGCGCCCTGTCCACGGGGTAAAATCCATGAGTGGCAATAACGCAGGAATCACGATTAACCAAGCATAAGGCAGATAAGTGAGTAACGTGGAATAGCCTAACAAAAATAATCCTAAAGCAAAGGGCGCGACAGGATAATCGAATAATACCCCCATGATAAGGCCCCACAATAATAATGACACGATGCGCCAACGCTTATCGGTCTCAAAAGCCGGTAATATCTGCTGTTGTGTGTTTTGTGTAGTGCTCGCCAGTGGCGCAATGATTATAGTAGGGGGGGGGGGTTGAGCATGAAATAACCAAGCGGGTATGACGCTCATCAATTGAAAGCAAGCCGCTGCTGCCATAAAAGCCAACCAAATATTACTGGGATCGGGATGTTTAGCCACTAAAAATAATTTAGCTGTCTCTATGGCGAATGCCAGGAATGCTGCAAGTAATCCTACATAAAACCAATGCACAGTGGGGGGACGTTGTGGATGATCTTTATTGATGAAACTTAGCCAGGACAATAAGCCGACAGGGCAATAAAGACCGATGGTATTTAACAGGCTCACCAAGGCCACACCTTCAGAGGTGTAATAAAAATAATACAGCGGTAAAAAATGTATGTCTGCCAGCCTTTCCAGGGCGGCTTGCGGTAATAACCAGTGAGTAGTCAGTTCTCCGTTAGCCGTAATCAGTAGTAACAAATAGAGAGGTAGGATTAAGTACAGCGATCGCTTTAAAAAACCCAGTGTAATAGAGGCGTCTAAGACTTGAGAGCGTGTCCATACGCTAGCACCTAAGCCCATGCCGATCATACGTGTGATGATGGACAGCCCTTGCCCAGAGCCAGATAACAAAAAGACCTGTATCAGTTCAAGTACCAAGCCTATAAAAAATCCGAGTAGTACAGCAACGGTTATTCGTTGTTGTACCGAGGGTAAATAAGCACACAAAAAGCCTAACGGAAATAATACGGCTATTTCAGAAAGTAGTTTAAATCCACAATGGCCGACATTAGCTTGGCAAGTAGAGAAAGACATAAAAAAACTATCTGAGCCATGGGCTAATTTCAGATTAAGCTCGGTGACGGAGGTTACAAAATCGTAAGGAAATAGACTGAGTCCCGTATAAATCAGCACATAAAAGATAATGGCTGATTTTATGGACAGTCTGTTGCTACCCAGTAACTGACGGCATAAATCCGAAAAGTAAGTACTTAAAAATAGCCAGATCAGTACGCCGATTAGTGAGCCTAAGGCTTCAGCGATTAAATCGTTTAATGAGACTGTTCTAGGTGGAAAAAATAATTGACTAAATTCCACAGCAACGGCGATCAGCTGACAAAAAGTGAATACTAGCAGGGCTACTAAAAGCCGACCTAATAGAGTATGTACTCGATTAAAATTAGATGACATCAAAAAAGACAACGGAATATACAGCACTATATTGGCTATCCAATCGGCCCTAGAGGCAATACCTAAGTTTAAATAAGGGATATTTTTAAATCGTGTTAAGGCAGTCTCAATGGCTAAGCTATTGGGCACTAACGGCACTAAGCTGCCATAGATGACAAAGAGTAAATATAAGCCAGTCGCAAAAAAAACACTGCGGATTATCATGACATCATGTTATCGGTAAAATTCATAGGCCAAGTTGGTTGTAGCGGCATTGTTAACGGTAACCGTAGTAATTTTAGGTCACTATTATAGGATGATAATAAGTTTGATTTTCTAACGGTATAACAGTTGGGCTAGATCTAGCTATGAGTTAAGTATAATTATTCAATCCCTCTCTATGCAAAGAGGCTGTCTGAATGGTTACAAACTAACATGTTAATGTGCGGCTGTCAAAATACGTTAGCAAAAAGTATTAATTCAACGTTGTCCTAAATTAATAAGGGTGTTGATAGATTGACTAACATGGCACGTAAGTCGAGTATGCTGTTACTGCTCGTTCCTAAGTTCCCCCGCTTGGGAGTTCAGCGCACCAGCGTGATGACTTTATTTAATCATCTCGGCTTATTGGCGATATAAGGCTAATACCTGTTTGACGTAATTTTGGGTTTCAGGGTAGGGTGGAATAGTGTTGTTATTGCGCATGACCGCATTTTCACCGGCATTATAAGCGGCTAAGGCAAGGTCTATCTTGGGATTGAACAACGCGATTAAGTGTTTTAAGTAGCGAATGCCACCATCGACATTTTGGTCTGGGTTATTACGATCGATAACACCAAAGCGTTTGGCAGTATCTGGCATTAATTGCATCAGTCCCACTGCACCTTTGGGCGATTGCGCGTCAGAATTATAAGCAGATTCTGTTTGAATCACAGCATGCACTAATTTGGCATCAACTTGGTGTTTATAGGCCGTTTGTTCTATGAGTTCGGCAAATCTTTTTTTATTGCTGCCAATGAAGGATTGACTTTTGAAAGAGGTATTTTTAAAAGAAAATTGGCTAGGTGGTGGTGGCGGTGCTAGCGGTGTTTTAATGATGCACTTATAGAGTTTGTTGCGTGGTTCATCGGTATAGTAAATACGACCATCCGTATCGACAAACTTATAAATATCGGCAACGACCGAAGTAGCGCTTAATAACATAGCTAGCATAACGACAATTTTCATTACTTATACACCTTGTTGATTAGCGTAATGGTTATTTTAAGCGGTCATTATTGTAGTCGCGTAGGTTGAGTTGCATGCTTTTCTCAACTCAACCTGTTGATGCTTTAATGTTGGGTTAACGATAGAGCCGTTAGCCCAACCTACATTGATAGGCTTATATTTTAACCATGACATAACTTGCCGCTTTAACGGCTTTGTTTTTAGCTTCATCAACACTGTCGGCGCTGGCTAAAGCGACTCCCATGCGTCGGTGAGTAAAGGCTTCGGGTTTACCGAATAATCTTATTTCGCTATCAGGTACTGTGAGTGCTTGGGCTAAGCCCTCATAACGAACAGCACTCGCATCAACGCCGCCTAAAATAACCGCACTGGCGCCTGCTTGTTGTAAATTGGTATTCACCGGTAAACCTAAAATAGCTCTAGCATGTAATTCAAATTCATTTTGTTTTTGGGTGACCATAGTGACCATACCCGTGTCATGGGGTCTAGGGCTGACTTCACTAAACCATACTTGATCGCCTTGGATAAATAATTCCACACCAAACAAGCCTAGTCCGCCGATTTCTTGCGTGACTTTAAAAGCAATATCTTGAGATAAGGCTAAAGATGCCGCGCTCATGATCTGTGGCTGCCAGCTTTCTCTATAATCACCATTTTCTTGTCGATGTCCGATAGGCGCACAAAAATAGGTTTGTATCTCTTGATTGGCATCTAAGGCGCGGACGGTGAGCAAGGTAATTTCAAAATCGAAATCAATCTTGGCTTCAACGATCACTTTGCCCGTATCCACTCGACCACTAGATTTAGCGTAATCCCATGCGGCTTTAAGTTGCAAAGACCCGTTGACCATCGATTGGCCTTTGCCTGATGATGACATAGTCGGCTTAATAAAGCACGGATAACCGATGCCGGCCTCTACCGCGGCTTGTAATTCCTCAAAACTTTGTGCGAAAGCATAGTTTGAAGTCGGCAGCTTTAACTGCTGGGCGACCAAGGTACGTATGCCTTCTCTATTCATGGTTAATTGTATAGCTCTGGCATTAGGTACCACGGTACATAAGCCTTCAGCTTCAATTTCAGCAAGTGCTGTAGTGGCAATGGCTTCAATTTCAGGAATAATAAAATGCGGCCGCTCAAGAGCAATTAACTTTTTGACGGCCTCGGCATCGGTCATGTCAATCACATAACTACGATGAGCGACTTGATGAGCAGGGGCATTTTCATAACGATCTACCGCAATCACCTCAACGCCGTAGCGCTGTAGTGAAATGGCCAGTTCTTTACCTAATTCACCACTGCCTAATAATAAAGCCTTGGTCGCATTGTCGCTTAATGGAGTGCCTAATATCATATTATGTCCCTTAAATAGTGTTCTATATCTTTTTTTGAAAAGCAGTCAATTAATTTATCTTGCTGGGGCTTGTAGCTTATCAATCGTGTTATAACGTTGCGTTAGAAAACGAAATAGTAGCTTGACTGACTAGGTTTTCCGGCTATGCGGGGCGGGGTTTGCAACCCCGCCCCAAACATTTGATGCTGCCACTCTCTTTAAAAAAACTACTGAAACAGGTATTCCCGCTAGTGCTTTTATAAAACAAAGCCTGTTGCCTCGTTAGAAAATTATGCGTTGTTTTATGTAGTGCCGCTTAGTTCGTACATCCTAAAAACATTAAGGACGGGGTTGCAAACCCCGTCCAGCATGACGATTGACAGCTGACTTCCCAGACGCTATGGCGGATTCTATGCACACCTAAGGTTACATAAAGAGCCGCAACAAAATCCATCGCTGGCTAATAGTGTAAATGAAGTAAATTAATGAGGGCATCAACATGTGCCTGGCTATCATTTAAGCAAGGAATGTAACGATAGTCAGTACCACCAGCCTCTATAAAGATTGCTTTATTTTCCATAGCAATTTCTTCCAAGGTTTCTAAACAATCGACTGCAAAACCAGGACAGACAATATCAATAGCTTTAATGCCTTGTGTGGGCAATACTTGCAGAGTATCCACACAATAAGGTTTTAACCATTGAGCCTTACCAAAACGAGATTGAAAAACTATCATCCATTGTTTTTCAGTGAGTCCTAATTTTTCAGCAATTAAGGCTGCTGTTTTATGACATTGGTGAAAGTAAGGATCACCCCACTGAGTCAATTGCTCAGGTAAGCCATGAAATGACATCACTAACAGTTCGTTTTTAGGCTGTTCACGCCAAGCCTGTTCAATAGAGGCAGCAACGGCAGCAATATAATGGCTGTCTTGATGATAATCACTAATAAATTGAAAGCTAGGCAAATGTCGCCATTGCTTCAGTTCTTTAGTTAAATCATCATAAATAGAGGCGGTAGTCGTTGATGAATACTGTGGATATAAAGGTAGCACAATGACATCAGTGATGCCTGCTTTTTTAAAAGCCTTTAATTGAGTGGCAATAGAAGGCTCACCATAACGCATAGCATAATTGACGCTGATACCTTTAGGTTTGAGTTGTTCGGCAACGTTCTCGGTTAATTGTCGAGTCAGATAGGTTAACGGTGAACCTTTTTCATGCCAGACTTTACGATAGGCTTTTGCCGAACGACTGGGTCGAAACGGTAGCACAAAAAAATTAAGAATCAGCCACCAAAGCGAACGAGGCAAATTAACGACACGCGGATCTCCTAAAAAATCTTTAAGAAAACGGCGTACTGCCTTAGTCGTCGGTGCGGTAGGTGATCCTAGATTGGCTAGTAAGATTCCGATTTTTTTATGGCTCATGAGGGCTATTATCTATTAATAAGCGTTAAGAATTCTGAGCGGGTGCTGATCTCTTTACGGAAAACACCCGTCATCACTGAAGTAGTCATTACCGAATTTTGTTTCTCAACGCCGCGCATCATCATACATAAATGCTTGGCTTCAATTACCACGGCCACTCCACGAGCGCCAATAGAGAGTTCAATGGCATCAGCGATTTGTTTGGTCAGTTTTTCTTGGATTTGTAAGCGCCGTGCATACATATCAATGATCCTAGCGACTTTAGACAAGCCTAGCACTTTGCCTTGAGGCAAATAGCCCACATGGCATTTACCGATAAAGGGTAATAAATGATGCTCACACAAAGAATACAACTCTATGTCTTTAACGATAACCATGTCTTCGGTGTCGGCGCTAAAAATCGCACCATTGAGGACTTCTTCTAAGGTTTTATCGTAGCCATTATTAAGAAACTTGAAGGCCTTGGCCGCTCTTTTTGGCGTATCAATCAAACCTTCACGGGTTAAATCTTCACCGACGGCTGAAATAATACTAGCGAAATGTTCTTCCATGTTATGAGGTCTCAGTTATCAAAAAATGGTTAAAATTATAGCATTACCTTTTAGGTTACTGCCAGATTTAGGGCTACCTATTTAAAACGGGACAGATAAATAAAGCTGGCCTATTGATTCCGGGAGCGCTGAACCCCAGCTCGGCGTAGTCAGTCATCGACTTGGCTATCCCGTGCCGAGCTGGGGCTCGGCGTTCCCAGAAAGTGATCTGTCCCGGCTTAAGTTGGTAGCCAGATTTAGCACTGATTTAGATAGGGTGTGCATGGATTACCGTCTTCAGATTTGTAGCTATTAATAGAGACATCTATAAAAAGGCGCTTACTGCGATAGTTTTGTTAAGCGGGTTGCTCACTGTCTCGTCTAAAGTTAGTGTTCTTATTGAACAATGCTTAGTCATCATCGTCCTCATAAGGTTGAGCTTTTACGCTGTCTGGAATATGAGGCGATTTGGCTGAACGCAACAAAATTAACAGCCCACCTAATACAAACAGAAAGACGATTATTAATACTATTATCCACATAGATTATGACCTTATTTTGGCTTGCTTAAGCTGGTTGCGATAGAATACCCTATACCCATCATTTACACAGCTAAACATGAAACAAGTCGAATTACTTTCTCCTGCCGGAACTATTAAAAATATGCGTTATGCTTTTGCCTTTGGTGCAGATGCGGTCTACGCAGGACTGCCACGTTACAGTTTACGCGTGCGCAATAATGACTTTTTGGAAGACAATCTAGCTAAAGGCATTGCTGAAGCCCATCAGCTCAACAAGAAGTTTTTCTTGGCAACTAATGTTATTCCCCATAACACCAAGGTTAAAACCTTTATTAAAGATTTAACCCCCATTATTGCTATGCAACCAGATGCCTTGATTATGGCTGATCCTGGTTTGATTATGATGACCCGAGAAGCGTGGCCAGATATGCCTATTCATTTGTCAGTACAGGCTAATACCGTCAACTATGCGACCGTCAATTTCTGGAAAAGCATGGGCGTTGAACGGGTCATTTTATCGCGTGAATTGTCCTTGGATGAAATTGCCGAGATACGCCAACGCTGCCCAGATACAGAGCTGGAAGTTTTTATTCATGGTGCATTATGTATTGCCTATTCCGGCCGCTGTTTGTTATCAGGTTATTTTAATCACCGCGATCCTAACCAAGGCACTTGTACTAATTCTTGTCGTTGGAAGTATGACACGCTACCCGCACATGAAAATGCTGAAGGTGATTACGTATTAGACGGTAATGCCTTATCAATGTCAGATATCAGTCATGCCAGTTGTGGTGGCGCAGAACGTCATCCCTTAGCGGATAACGTGTATTTTCTGGAAGAAGAAGGCCGTAAAGGTGAGTTACTGCCGATCATGGAAGATGAAAATGGTACTTATATCATGAATTCAAAAGACCTAAGAGCCATAGAGCATGTGCAGCGCTTAGTTGAAATCGGTATTGATAGTCTTAAAATAGAAGGCCGTACCAAGTCCCATTATTATGTGGCACGCACGGCGCAAACGTATAGGCAGGCTATTGATGATGCCGTAGCAGGGCGAGACTTTCAGCCTGAATTGATAGGAGTCTTAGAAAACTTGGCCAATCGGGGTTATACCGATGGTTTTTATCAGCGCCATCATACCCACGAACAACAAAACTATATCACCGGCTATTCCAAAAGCCATCAACAGCAGTTTTGCGGAGAGATCAGAAGCTATGATCAAGCAACCGGCCTTGCAACGATAGATGTTAAAAACAAGTTTTCGGTAGGCGACAAGCTAGAGTTAATCTTGCCTGAAGGCAATCATGATATTGTCGTTGAGCGTATGGAGGGCATGTACGGGCAAGAGATGGAGGTCGCCTCTGGCGGCGGCTATGAAGTAAAAATACCCTTACCGGATATGTGTTCTGACAAAGGTATGTTGGCTAGGTATTTTTGAGTATAGCTTATCTACCCATAATGGTGTTTGTGTATAATTTAAACTAGAATTAACATTGTTTTATTTAATTTGCCACACTTGAGATTTTCTATGCCGACTATCAGTATGTTTTACGGAATTCTTGTCTTGATGTATTTTCGTGACAATAAGCGTCACAATCTGCCGCATATCCATGTGCGTTACCAAGGTGAAGAGGCTGCTATATCTATTGCTGATGGTACTGTTTTTGACGGACGCCTGCCACCGAAACAACTTAAAATGGTTCAAGCATGGATTGAGATTCATAAAGAAGATTTATATGTGGACTGGGAGTTGGCTATTAACGGTGATGAACTTTTTCGAATTGCTCCTCTTCAATGAGACTGCCCATGTTGATTGATGTTATTTCTGTTTGTGTACGCCCTGAGTTTCAACTTGACCTCGTATTTAAGAATGGTGAGCAACGTAGGTTTGATATGCGACCGTTGCTTTTAATGAAGCCGTGGAATCGTATTGCTGCGCCAACATTGTTTGAGTGTGTTCGAGTTGATTATGGTACCGTAGTTTGGCCAGGTGAAATCGATATTTCACCTGAAACTCTTTATGATGATTCGGCGCCAATAATACAATAGATTTTTTGTAAAATAGAAAATAATAGGAGAGGACTATTATTGATAGTTAACCTAAGTCCCATGGTTAATCTGAAAGCACAATCAACGCCACTGGATGCCGGACTAACATTGAAAATTGATCTTTACGTCTATTCAGCCAGCCACGCACTTCAACTGTTTTGTTGACGTAGCTATTGATATCAGGAAATAGCGATAGCCAGTCTTTATCAATACGTGCTTCAAAGCGATTAGAAAACTCTAAATAAACAAAGCGTTCACTAATATGCACAGCCGTCACTTTACCGACGATGCGTGTCCAACCCGCATGGCCAGCATCGCTTAGCTGATTAACAGCGATGGGGGCATATTCTGCTCTATTCCATAAGCCACGTTTGTTTTTCTGAGCATCATTTTCAGCGGCTTGCAGTTCAGCTACATACTGTAAATTAGGCGGATAAATGCTCAGTGTCGCTAATCCTGTTTTAACTAACGAGACATTGATGTGTTCTTTAGTTTCGGTAAACAAATGCGCTAAGGTTCTGCCGTATTTGTCGGTTTTTTCAGTACCTATTTCCAAGCGAACTTTAGTGTTTTGTAATTTGTTAATCAACCACGTTTTTGCGTCTTCACCGCCCGCTTCAGTAGGTTTGTCTCTATGTTCAACTTCTGGCGTATTAATGCCCAGCAAGCGAATTTTACGACCATCTGTTAACTGTACGGTATCGCCATCATAGACAGTCTTTATGCTATAAAAACCGTAACCAGGATTGATGTAGAGAGGTTTTGCATGGTCTTGGCCGCGATCAGAGTAATGCTCCTTACCTTTGCTATCTTTCCATTCAAAAATTTCTGCATCCGCACAAGCCGATAGGCATGATAATAGCAGGACTGCTATTAACGTAAGGTCATAGTGGTTTATGGATTTAGTGCTTAGTTTTTTGTCATGCATGTAAAAAGCCTTAACGCTAAAGTCAATTGTTAGGTTGTTAATCTGCAGATTATTTTATCCTAAAGTAACTGGCCTCCATAAAGCAAGTCGCGTAGGCCTGGTTAGCGATAGCGTAACAGAATAAAAATCAGACAAGAAAGAATCGGAACTTAGCTGGCAAGCTTCCGATTTGTTTAACCAGAAATCGCCGCAAAAAATATTTTAACGGCACTGTTTAGACTATCGTTGCCAATTTTGATGGGGTTGATTGCACTTCATGAGCTTTAGAATGGCCGATTCGTCATTTTAAAATCGCAATCAAGCGTGAACAAATTGCAATCAAGCAGGAATGAATCGGAACTTAGCCGGCAAGATTCCGATTCGTTTAGCGAGAAATCGCCGCAAAAAATATTTTAACGGCACTGATTAGGCTATCGTTGCCGATTTTGATGGCGTTGATTGCACATCACGCGCTTTAGAATGGCCGATCCGTTACTTTAAAATCGCAATCAGGTATCGGTGATTGCGATTTGTGTTAAATGAGTTTGCTATCTTGAGGCGATGAATGCCTATCGAGAGTCACCGATTGCGAACTTGTCGCCGTAAAATTCCCATTTTTTTTGCTAGGTTTTCGGATTTTTGGCTGATTTTATCCAGAGCTATAGGCATCAAGTAGTTTCGATGAAGTCGCTACATGCTGGATTGGTATTCACCACACAATATTCACGGGGTAATCCACAAAAGCATGATCAATACTGATGATGCTCATACCCTCTATAATAGCCTGGGCAATTATAATGCGGTCAAATGGGTCTTTATGATGTGAGGGTAATTGCTCTAAATAATTAATATGCGATAAATCTATCGGCAATAACTGGATGTTATTTTCCTGTGTATTTTTAATGACTAATTCTGCAATGGGCATGGCTAATTAACTTGCCTAATTGATGTTTTATTTGCATTTCCCAAGCAGAAGTCATACTCAAATAAAACTCATGCTCGCCAGAACTGCACAGTTCTTTGACTGTCTGGGTGAGTCGTTCAGACTCATCGTTAAGCCAAAGAAAAGCATGGGTATTGAGTAAATATTTCATAACTGCCCTAATGACCAAAAACTGTCGGGCAAGGGTTCATTAAAATCATCGCTTAACTGTATTTTTCCTTTGAACAAGCCCAGTGTCAGCGGTTTTAACGGCTGTTCAATCTCTGCGGCTAATTCGATGGCTTGCATGGTTTTCTCCTAATAAATACTGTTTCAGGATATCTTGTTTTTAGTGGCTGCGGCGATGATGGTTTCTTGGCAGATTCTCTATAATGCTATTCGTTTGGCAATTTCAATATCTTTGCATCTGTTCTTGATTAAATGCACCACTGTTATGGAAATCGTTAGCAGTTTCATGGATAGCGTCCAGTAGGCGGCTATTTTTATGCTTTGGTGTCATAATAAATCTCCTGTAAGGTATTGTTTTTTTTACGCGACCTCTTTGTGATGGTTAGCCGTTGCAAACTCATATAACGTTTTAGGCTCTATATCAATCTTGCCGTCATTAAATTCTAGGCATCCCCATTCAGTGTCTATACGGGCAGAATTTAAAGCATCCAGCGCAACATAATGACCAATCAAATCAAATCAAATCAAATCAAATCAAATCAAATCAAATCAAATAAATCAGTCTCTTTAGTCTCTCCATTTTCAAAGGTCAGTAAAAAACAGTAAGCATCTTGGTGTTTAAAATGTTTAAGTTTCATTTTCTTTACTCCAAAGGGGAGGTGTATGAAATTTTTGAGTATCCCACATCTCGATTATTAAACCTAAAAATCACCAAACTGTTGCAACAGGATATTGCATAATCATTTTATCCGATGTCAAAATGGTCAAATCGTGTGTTTGTGCCTGACAAACCAGCATTTTATCGAAAGGGTCACGGTGATAATTGGGCAAGCGATACAGATTAAACACTGCTTTTTCATCGAGAGATAAATATTCAATATAATGTTTTTCACACTGTTTCTTAATAAAATCGTCTGCCGCACTGGGCAAGGGCAATTTTCACAGCTGATTTTTAACAAGGATATCCCATACTGAAACGCTGCTCAAGTAGACGGGATTGTTGGGATTTTGAAACAGTATTTTGGCTTTTTCACTGAGTTCTGGCGCATCGGTAGTGAGCCATAAAAAAGCGCAGGTATCCAACAAGATTTTCATTTTATTCCCTCAAACCCATCCAGTATGTCGTCCGGCAACGATTCAAAAAAACTGTCTGGAATCTCAAACTGTCCTTTTGCCAAACCAATAGGCCGCTGATTGATATTTTCTGTTGGTTTTGCCTGAGCCAAACCAAGCCTGAAGTAATGAATCAAGTCATAAATCTCTGCCAATTTTTCGCTGGGAATTTGCTTTATTTCTTCGATCAGTTGTTCTTGTAACATGG
>Ga0214231_100253_pt1 | contig 13996 bp, 10 predicted proteins | sample TroBogypolimnion_44_FD_153069 | JGI IMG/M metagenome (GOLD analysis project Ga0214231, IMG submission 153069) | Freshwater microbial communities from Trout Bog Lake, WI - 12MAY2008 hypolimnion | ecosystem: Environmental > Aquatic > Freshwater > Lake > Hypolimnion/Profundal zone | place: Trout...
GCAAGCCATTGCTGAATTAGAGGCGGGCAAAGGCAAGCGGTTTCAAACTCTCCAGGCCTTTATCGATGATCTTCATTCTGAAGAATCCAGCAACCTCCCGAAACCATCCGATGTAATCATTGCTCATCGCGCTGAGATTCGTGCAATTGTTCATACGCACCATGCAAGTAATCCCCGTATTGTTGAGTCAATAGTCTGCAGTAATGATGAGGGAAGTAATTTGAGTATTTTGATCGATCCCGATAGTCAGACAACATTATTTGACATTGCTGCTATTAGTCTTGAATTAAAGAAGTTACTTGGAGTTCGAGTGGAGGTATTAACGCCTAATGCTTTGCCGGAAAGGTTTCGAACTAAGCTCATCGAGATGGCTCAGCCAATCTGAGCTTGAACCCCCTTAGGCTCAATATTTATGACCACTCAGCCTTTAATCCAGTGGTTCAGTTGTATATCAGCACCCCAAACCCCCATTTTGAGATTACCCAGTCACCAAAACGACATAAATACTAGGTAAATTGCCCCTTATTGGGGATAATTCGGTCTGCACCACTGTTGAGCTTCAATCTCCGCCCGTGCCGCAGTACCGACGAATGACTAAATGAGCTGTATATACCCAGGCCTTGTTGCCACTAATTGAAATCGTGAATGACCCGCAAGTGTTTCCTCATTCTCCTGTTGAGCCTCATGACTGCTTCTGCGTTTGCACAGAGGGCGGGGTCAGGTGCTGACCAAATAGCCAGTTTTGCCGATCCAATTGAAGGATTGCCAACAGAAGGAACCCTTTTTGGTTTACCGGTGAATGTCCACGGTCAAACGACCTACATTAATCAGCGCTATAACAATTTCACATCATCCTATTCGGGGATGAACAGCTTATCGGCCAATAAATCGATGAGCTACACCTGGTCTGGCACTTTATTCTTTGGCGCGCGGGTTGCGCAAAATACTGATCTTTATTTCAACCCAGAGGTTGTGTCTGGAGTCGCTTTTTCTGGGCTCACTGGTCTGGGTGGTCCGACCAATGGTGAGGCCACGCGTGCGCAGGGTGCGCAAGCCCACTTTTATTCCGCACGTGCTTTTGTACGTCAGACTATTAATCAAGAAGGTTCGAAAGTTGAACTTGATAACGACGCCAATCAAATTAGTCAAATTGTTAGTAGTAATCGCTTCGTCATTACTGCGGGCCAGTTTTCTACTTTAGATATTTTTGACGATAGTAAATATGCTAAAGACCCTCGTGTTCAATTTATGAACTGGGGCAATATGACCTACTTAGCCTACGACTATGCTGCTGATGCGCGTGGTTATGGCTGGGGCTTAGCTGGCGAGTGGTACCGAGATAACTGGATTTTCCGCGCATCGCGAATGACCACGCCAACTACACCTAATCAATTGGCAATCGATTGGCACATTTTTTCAGAATACGGCGACCAAATTGAAGTGGAGCGCGATCACTACATTGGTGATCTTCCGGGCAAGGTCAGTATTCTTGCTTACCGCAATAGGATGATCTTGGCGCGTTTTACTGACGCCACGAATTACATGATTGCTAATAATGCGCAGGGTACTCAAGCGATTTTTAATGTCCGCAATAGCGAACAAATTAAAACCGGTATTGGTATTAATGCAGAGCAAGCTTTGACTAAAGACCTTGGTATTTACATGAGGGCCTTTACCTCTGATGGCCACACCGAGACTATGGCTTTTGCTGAGGCTGACCAGTCCTTATCGATAGGCGCAGGCATTAATGGTGAAGGCTGGGGTAGGCCAAGGGATTCCGTCGGGGTATCGGCCATGCTGAACGGGATTTCATCAGACCGCAGGGCATATTTACAAGCGGGGGGTATTTCCAACTTCGTGGGTGATACGCCTTATCCCTACACTCCCGGGCAATACCTAACCTATAAACCTGAGCAAATTACCGAGCTGTACTACAACGCCTTGGTAATCAAGAATGTCTTGCTGGGTGCGAACTATCAGCACATCGATAATCCAGCTTATAACGCAGCTCGGGGGCCGGTGAATGTGCTGTCATTTCGTATTCACGCCGAGTTTTGAGTTAGATCTTACTTGAGCGATATTTTGGTATTTTTAGATGTTGACAGGGTGCCGTCCGTCCTTGAGAATGGCGATTCTTTGCAAAATGCACTATTTTTGTGCACGACATAAAAATATCAAATTAATGGGTATTAATGAGGGTTTTTTGAAGCGAATCCAGATTAACCCTATAAAATCGATCCGACATTTTAAGTATTTGGCTGATGGGCTTCTTGAGCTCTTATAAGTGGTTATAAAAAATGAAATTATCAAAAATACCTTGTGATTTTGCTGAGTTCCTAAAGGGCTTTTATGCGAAACATTTAGCCAAATTTGTTATGCCGCTTTACGCAAAATACTTGCAAAAGCATGTTGAATACTTCTATCTAAATCATCTGAAGCACAACAAGTTTTTTGAAGAATTTGTTTTTATTCTGAAGAGCACCCCAAGTTATATTGAGAGTATCTATAAAAAGTATGCCAATTACTACGCTAGTAAAACCAGCCCAAAGCAGCGTAAATGGATTGCTATTCTGATTGCAATTTGGATTGCCACCAAACTCGCATCTGCTGGGTATGATTATTTAGAGGTGGCTATTGAGCCTAAAACAGAACTGGGAAGGGATGACTCGCTCCTTATTACCCCGGCACAAGTTAAGCAAGTTAGCGCAGGCCCAGTCATTGAGAGGGATTTCTCACAAGATAGTTCCGCAGTGGGCATCATTGATTTTAATCAGGATCAAACCGTTCCTGTCTTTGGCTCCTATCAAGGTCGTATTGGTAAAGTGCTCGTGCAGGCCGGTGACGAGGTGAAAGTAGGGCAGGCGCTCTATACCGTAATGAGTCCGGATTTAGCGCAGGCTGCATCTACGTTAGTTTCCGCTGCGGGCGTACTCAAGATGAATAATGAAACTTTGAGGCGCGCCAAAAGTCTCTACGAAACGCGCGCCATTTCTCTCAAAGAGCTCGAACAGAATACTTCGGATCAGCAAACTGCTGATGCCAATTACCAGGCTGCTCTCAAAACAATGGGTTTGTTTGGTTTAACTGACGCTCAAATTAAGTCGATTCTTTCTGGTCGGAAGATCGATACTGAGACCGTCATCGTAAGTCCAGTTGCCGGCAAGGTGGTTGCCCGTTCTGCCGCGCCTGGCCAATTGGTTCAACCCGGTACAGCGCCCGCACCGATCACTGTTTCGGATACGACAAAGTTGTGGATGGTGGCGAGCGTTCCCGAAGGCGAGATTGCGCGCTATCACGTAGGGCAAACGCTTTTCGTACGCGTTCAAGCTTATCCAGATAAAACCTATTCAGGAAAAGTATTTTTTGTGGGCGAGTCATCCGATCCTGTGACGCACCGTATTCAGTTGCGTGCGAACTTGATTGATGAGGCCCACGAATTACGCCCACAAATGATTGCGGATTTCAATGTCGTATTGGGCGATCCCATTTTGTCACCAGCGGTGCCCGCAAAAGCATTGGTTAGGGAGGCGGATGGTACGTTTTCGGTTTGGGTGACCCAGTCGGATAAGTCAACTCAATACTTTAAGCGCGTAGTCAAAGTGGGATTAATGCAGTCGGATTATGTGCAAATTTTGGATGGATTAAAGCCCGGTGAAATTGTTGCTCAAGCGAACGCTCTTTTCTTGAGTAATCTTTTTATTAATTTGCATTAATCATTCTGTACCGCTTAAGGCTTCATGTTTAAATCGATCCTCGCATTTGTATTGACCAGAAGACCCCTGGTGTTGATGGGGCTGGCTGCCTTTATGGTCGCTGGTGTCATGGCATTTATGAAGCTCAACGTTGAGGCTTACCCCAATCCAGCCCCAGTCATTTTAGAAATTACTGCACAGTCTGCCGGCCTCTCTGCCGAAGAGATGGAGCGTTACTACACTAGGCCGATGGAAATTGGGCTGGCTACAACGCCGGGTGTTGACACTATTCGCTCGACTTCATTCTACGGCCTGTCCTTTGTTCGAGTGACGTTTAAGTATGGCGTTGATTACTACTTCGCATTAACCCAGGTCGCCAATAATCTTGCGCAGAATGTGAATTTGCCAAATGGCGTTCAAGCGCAAATTCAGGCATCGAGTTTGGTTGGTGAGATTTTCCGCTACCAAGTGACTGGACCGCCTGGTTATAGCTTGACAGATTTGCGCACAATTCAAGATTGGGTGGTGACACGTCGCATGTTGACCGTTCCGGGCGTGGTAATGGATGTTACTTGGGGCGGCACTACCAAGGAATACCATGTAGAGGCTGATCCTAGGAAGTTAGAGGGTTATGGTATTAGCTTGCAACAACTCCTAACGGCTGTTGGTAATGCTAACTCGAATGTAGGTGGCCGAACCGTTAGCGTGGGCGATCAGTCCGTGAACATTCGCGGCCTCGGTTTGGTGGGTAGTCTTGAGGATATTCGCAACATTGTCATTACGCAGCAAGGCTCCTTGCCGATTTCCGTTAAAGACGTGGCAACTGTAGCCGAAGGCTACGTGCCTCGCTTAGGCGAGGCTGGGAAAGATGATGTTAATGACGTGGTCACTGGCATCGTCGTAATGAATCGCACGCTGCATACTAATGAGGTGGTGGATCGTGTAGAGAAGGCGATCAAAAAGATCAATGTTGACGGTACTTTGCCGCCCGGTGTGAAGGTGGTGCCGTATTACGACCGTTCAACCTTGGTGAACGTCACCACCCATACCGTACTCCATAACCTCATCTTCGGTTGCCTGCTGGTCTTTTTCATTCAGTGGGTTTTCTTGGGCGATCTGAGAAGCGCGGTGATTGTTAGCTTAAATATTCCCATCGCTTTATTTTTCAGCATCATGATTTTGGTGTTTACGGGGGAGTCGGCAAACTTGCTATCTTTGGGTGCGGTTGACTTCGGGATCATTATCGACTCGGCAGTGATCTTGGTTGAGAATATTTTTCGTAACTTTCAGCAGACACCTGATAATCGCATTAAAACATTGCGCCAGTTGGCTTTGGGGCCTTATGCTGACGTGACCGATCCCGCAGATGGTTGGACCAACCGTTTGCGCATGATTTATTTGAGCGCGGTTCAAGTCGATACGTCGATTATTTTCTCGACTGCAATTACGATTGCCGCCTTTATTCCGCTTTTTACGATGCAAGGCGTCGAAGGACAGATCTTTAGCCCAATGGCGCGTACCTATGGCTATGCCTTGGCTGGTGCATTGCTCGCGACCTTTACCGTCACCCCGGTGATTGCTAGCTTTTTGCTTCCTAGAAAAGTGGAAGAAACCGAAACCAAGATTGTTGAGGCTATTCGTGAGTTCTATACGCCTAAATTGAAATGGGTGATGGCCAATACTCATCGTGTTTTGGTGCTGGGTGGATTTGCGCTTGTCATTGGCTTATTTATGGTCACTCGCTTGGGGAGTGAATTTTTGCCCGCATTAGAGGAAGGTAATTTGTGGATCCGCGCCTCGATGCCCCCCACAATCTCCTTGGAAGCTGGATCACCTTACGCCAATCGTATGCGGGAGATTATCAAGAGCCATCCTGAGGTGATTACCGTAGTCTCGCAACATGGTCGTCCTGACGATGGCAGTGATGCGTCTGGTTTTAATAACGTGGAGTTATTTGCCCCGCTCAAGCCTTTTGACGAGTGGGAACATGGCATGACCAAAGAGAAGTTGGTTGCTAATCTTCAAAAAGAATTCGAAGAAGAATTCCCTGGGGTGGTATTTAACTTCTCCCAATATATTCAAGACAACGTGCAAGAGGGCTTATCCGGGGTAAAGGGCGCCAATTCAGTCAAAATTATCGGACCAGATCTGGCTACGCTAGAAACTATCGCCAACCAAGTTAAGGCTGAGATGTCTAAGGTAAAAGGAGTTGCTGATTTAGGTATCTTCTACATTATGGGTCAACCCAACCTTAATATCAATATCGATCGCGCCAAGGTTGCCCGCTACGGTTTAAATACTGGCGACGTTAATGCAGCCATTCAAACAGCCATGGGCGGTAGCGTGGCCACGATGGTGCTTGAAGGCGAAAAACAATTCGGTCTCTCTGTGCGTCTTATTAATAGTGAGCGCAACAGTATTGAGAAAGTGAAGAACTTACGCATTGGCTTTACCACTAGCAATGGCGGCAATGGCTACATTCCACTAAAAGATATTGCGGATATCACTCTAGATACTGGCGCGACCTATATCTATCGCGATAGCAATGAGCGCTACATCCCGATTAAGTTTAGTGCGCGCGATCGAGATCTAGGCAGTACCGTTACGGAAATCCAGAAGCGAATTTCTCAAAACGTGATCTTGCCAGAAGGCTATCGTATTGCTTACGCTGGCGAGTTTGAAGAGCTTGAAGCTGCTAAGTCGCGTTTGATGTTGATCCTACCGATTGCGATTGCCATGATCTTCGGACTTTTGTACGCCTTGTTTAACAGCATGACCTATTGCTTATTAACTGTTGCGGGTGTCCCATTTGCCGTGCTCGGTGGTATTGTGGCGCTGTATATCAGTGGTCAGACAATGAGCGTCTCAGCCATCATTGGATTTATTTCATTGCTGGGGGTTTCTGTGATGAACGGTATTTTGATTCTGAGTTACTACAAAGAATTAATTGCCTCCGGCCGCTCAGTGCGTGAGGCAATTTTTGAATCTCATGAGCATCGGATGCGACCTCTATTAATGACGGCCTTATCCGCCTGCATTGGATTGCTTCCTGCCGCACTGTCTCATGGGATTGGTAGTCAAGTGCAAAGACCGTTGGCAACAGTAGTGGTTGGCGGCATGATTATTGGACCCATTTTCTTGCTCTTGGTGGTGCCCGCTTTATTGGTTGAGGTATTGCGTCGAGAGAAGCCTAAGAAATTGCGTAGACCAAAAGAGGGTGACGATGAATAAGACGCGCATCAAGAATATTCAACTAAACCCCTCTCCATTGCGTTTTGCCCTTCTTGTGCTCTTTATCGCAGGCTTGATGTCTTGTTCGGTAGGTCCTGACTTTAAAAAGCCAGATGCGCCAAAAGTGAGTTCCTTCACTCGCGAGCCCAAGGCTCTTGAATCTGCCGAATCAAATCCGATTGATGCGGAGTGGTGGAAGGCATATGGTTCGCCGCAGTTAAATGAATTGGTTGAACTGGCTTTAAAAAATAATCCGAATATTGATGCTGCTGTTGGAAATCTCAAGGTGGCTCAGCAAAATGTGATTGCGCAGCAAGGCTATTTTTTTCCACAAGTTGGCCTTGGGTATGCCGCCTCTAGGCAGAGTACGGGCGCAGGTCCTCAGCCTATCGTGAATGGTCCTGCAGCGCCGGTAATTTACTCCTTTCAAACGGCTCAAGTGAGCGTGGGTTTCGTGCCTGATGTCTTCGGTGTGAACCGTAGGGCGGTTGAGTCATTGGTGGGTCAGGCGAACTCGGCGCAATATCAATTAGAGGCGTTGCGAACTACCATCATCACTAACGTTATCGCATCAGCTGCGCAAGAGGCGGTGTATCGAGAGCAATTGGCCGATGCTAAAGCTTCAGTTGAGGCGCAGCGCGCGCAGTTAGAACATATGCAAAAAATGGCCAAGCTAGGCTATATGAGTGGAGTTGATTTGGCGAACGCGCAAGCCGCATATGCTGCCGCTGCAGCTCAAGTCCCCACGTTGAGAAAGTTGCATGAACAGGCCTTGGATTTGCTCTTGGTTTACTGTGGCAAGTTGCCGAGTGAGCAAGTCTTATTGCCTAATTTGGATTCCCTGCATATCCCAGATCATCTGCCCAATGCCGTGCCTTCGACCTTGGTTGAGCAACGTCCTGATGTGCGCGCTGCCGAAGAAATCGTGCGCGCCAATAATGCGCAAATTGGTATGGCAATCGGAAATCGGATTCCTCAATTTTCCATTGTGGGATCTGCTGGCGGATTCCCAACTAGCTTTACCCCTACGGGTGGATTTTTTGGTCCGAATTCATTTTGGGGCTTAACGGGTGGTGTCACGATGCCTCTCTTTGCTGGCGGTACTTTATATGCCCGCCAAAAAGCGGCTGAAGCAGGCTACGAGGTGGCGTTGGCCCAATACAGATCAACGGTCTTAACCGCATTTCAGAACGTGGCGGATACGTTGTATGCCATTGACAATGACAGTAGGCTTTATGAGTTGGCTAAAGATGGAGAGATCGCCAATAAGAACGTTTATGAGATGACTAAGAGTCAGTTTTTACAAGGTTACGCATCCGATCCAACCTTGCTGATGGCTCAGCAACAATACCTGCAGTCCAGGATTAACCGTGTTCAAGCTTTTGGGGTTTACTTGGGGGATACAGCAGCGCTTTATCAGTCTTTGGGCGGCGGCTGGAATCCTGAGAAACCTCCGACTGAGGTCTCACCTGTGCGGCCTGCAGCCAATTAAGGCACTTTTCGGGTTGGTGTGCCCAGCATTGCATAATTGAGCCATGCATATTCTGATTTCAAATGACGACGGTTACCTGGCGCCAGGTTTATTGGCCCTAGTTAATGCCGTTCGTCCTCTGGGGCGAGTAACCGTAATTGCCCCCGAGCAAAACCATAGTGGCGCTTCAAATTCCTTAACACTTTCACGTCCATTGTCGATTCATCGTGTAGCTGGTGGCGAGCGTGATGGATTCTTATTCATCAATGGCACGCCAACCGATTGTGTGCATATCGCCATGACGGGATTCTTGGATCAAAAGCCAGACTTAGTCGTTTCTGGCATTAATCAGGGCGAGAATATGGGTGAGGATGTTTTGTACTCCGGTACCGTGGCTGCCGCAGTTGAAGGCGTCATGTTTGGCGTTCCTGGGATCGCTTTTTCGCAAATTGATCGAGGTTGGAGCCGTATTGAAGACGCCGCTAAGGCGGCGCACGATGTTGTGGCGCAAATGTTGGTTTCACATTTAGCTCATCACAAGGATGGTATTGCTCCATTACTCAATGTCAATATTCCCAATCTGCCGTACAAAGATTTAGACCGCTGGCGCGTTACCCGTCTAGGTAATCGCCATCATTCACAGCCGGTAGTTATGCAAAAGACCCCGCGTGGCGATGATATCTATTGGATTGGTGCTGCGGGTGACGCCAAAGATAGTTCTGCAGGCACCGATTTTCATGCGATTGACGATGGCTGCATCTCCATTACGCCTATGCAATTGGATTTAACCCATCATGCTCGTTTAGCGGCTATGCGCTCTAACGGTTGGGACCGCGGTTGAAACCCGTCGCCGAAAGATTTGCAGGTCATCGCCAAGCATTGGCAGCCAAAGTACACGCTGCAGGTATAAAGCATGGCAAGACATTAGAAGCTATCGCCACCGTTCCAAGACATGCTTTCATGGACCCCGGTTTGCATCCACAGGCTTATGAAGATTCTGCATTACCAATCGGCCATCAACAAACAATCTCCAAACCATCAGTAGTAGCTCGCATGATTGAGTTATTGCATAAGCCTAGGCATAAGTTAGGAAAGGTATTGGAGATTGGCACGGGTTGCGGTTATCAAGCTGCGGTCTTGAGCTTGCTAGCTGAAGAGGTTTACTCTGTAGAGCGCATTCGTCCTTTGCATGACATGGCCAGGGCTAAGCTACGCCCATTTCGGATTAATAACCTGCGCTTGATCTACGGTGATGGTATTTTGGGTCTCCCGCAAGCCGCACCGTTTGATGGAATCATTTTGGCCGCCGCCGGCCTGGGTATTCCGGATGCGTTGCTGGATCAATTGGCTATAGGAGGACGCTTAATCGCCCCCGTCGCTAGGAATGAGAAAGAACAGCAATTAGTACTTGTTGAGCGCATGAGCTCCCAGCGCTACCAAAGAACTGTGCTGGACGAGGTCTTTTTTGTCCCCTTACAATCAGGGATAGTATGAAAACCATGCCAAATATCCTTATTCGAGTTCTCGCCTGTCTGATTGCAACGGTATCCATGTTTGCTATAACGGGTTGTTCGACTACGCCTCGTGCGAAGCCTGCTAATGTCGTTGACCGTACTGGCGGCTCTTATGAGCCAGCGCCACCTGGCTATTACCGAGTGAAGAAGGGTGATACCTTAGCTCGTATCGCCTTGGATAACGGCCAGGCGCCGCGTGATGTGATTGCCTGGAATAACTTAGCCAATCCCAATCAAATTGAAGTCGGTGATCTGATTTTGGTGAAGCCACCAGCAGGATCTAAGTCCGTCGTTAAACCCGTTGTCAAGACAACAACTGTAGACACTTCAAAATCCGATACTTCTAAAGTTAAAGAAACTGCTAAGTCAGATACTCCTGTCTTAGCTCCCACGGAGATGGTTGCAGAGCCTGGCATTCGCTTATCTTCGCCAGCCAAGGGCAAAATTACTGAACAGTTCAGCGAAACCACTAAAGGTATTGATATCGCCGGTAAGTTGGGCGATCCAGTGCTGGCCGCTGCTGACGGTAAGGTTGTATACGCCGGTAACAGCTTGCGTGGTTATGGCAACTTAGTCATTGTGAAACATGACAATACTTATCTGACTGCATATGCTCACAACAGTAAGCTCTTGGTTAAAGAGGGTGACCCTGTTCGTAAAGGACAAAAGATTGCCGAGATGGGTGATACCGATAGCAATTCAGTGGAGCTTCACTTTGAATTGCGCGTGAATGGCAAGCCAGTAAATCCAACGCCTTATTTGCAGCAATAAGTTGCAGTAACGCATTTGGTAATTTACTGAATCACTCCGATGGCAACCGTACTAGTCTTTGATATTGAGACCATTCCTGACGTGGCCGGTTTACGTCGTCTCGAAGACTTCCCTGATTCCATGTCGGACGTTGAGGTGGCGGCTAAGGTTATGGCCGACCGCGCCGAGAAAACTGGTAGTGAATTTTTACCTCTCTATTTGCAACGGATCGTTGCGATTTCTTGTGTAATCCGCAGAACTACTAAAGATGGATTGCCTCAGATTAAGGTGGGGACCTTGGGCGCCGCGCAAGACGATGAGAAAGTCCTGATTCAAGCCTTCTTTGATCTGATTGAAAAGTACACCCCGCAATTGGTATCTTGGAATGGTAGTGGATTTGATCTGCCGGTGTTGCACTACCGCGCCTTGGCTAATCATATTCAAGCCCCTCGCTATTGGGAGATGGGTGAGAGCCAAGAAAACGATAGCCGAGAGTTTAAATGGAATAACTACATTAGTCGTTATCACATGCGGCATATTGATTTGATGGACCTCTTGGCTAAATTTAACGGCAGGGCAAATGCACCATTAGATGGTTTGGCTAAGCTCTGCGGCTTTCCAGGTAAGATGGGAATGGATGGCAGTCAGGTTTGGCCAGCGTATGTTGATGGCAAGATTGACGATATTCGCCGCTATTGCGAAACCGATGTGGTTAATACTTATTTGATGTACTGCCGTTTTCAATTATTACGCGGCGGGTTTTCATTCGAGGAATACCAAGAAGAAATTACTTTCGTTAAGGCGTATTTAGAAAAAGAGTCTAAAGAGCCTAATGGCGCTCAATGGCAAGAGTATCTCCAGGGTTTTGCTCCGGATGCGTAGAGGAGAAAAACCAGTCAATATCGTAGTGACTGAACCAATTAAGGTGGAATCGCTTGACCTTGATGCTCAGGGTATCGCCCGTTTAGCGGCTAGCGAGGAAGAGCTTGCGGAAGGCCATAGCGGCAAAGTTATATTTATTCAAGGTGCATTACCAACCGAGCTGGTGACCTATACGATCACTCGTGACAAAGCCCGTTTCAGTAAGGCCAGGGTCCTCGATATATTAAATCCCGCAGTCTTTAGGGCTGAACCTAAATGCAAAGCCTTTGGCGTTTGCGGCGGTTGCACGATGCAACATTTGGATATACGCGCGCAAATCGCAATGAAGCAACGTGTGCTTGAGGATGATTTGCGCCATATCGCCAAAGTGAAGCCAGAAGAAATCTTGCGTCCGATGGGTGGACCCGTTTGGGAGTACCGTCATCGCGCGCGTTTGAGCGTAGTTAATCGCTCCATTAAAAAAGGCACGGTATTGGTGGGATTTCATGAGGGAAAGAGCGGCTACGTGGCCGATATGACGGCCTGCGAAATTTTGCCCAAGCACGTCTCGGATCTATTGCCGGAGATGCGCAAGCTCGTGATGGGTTTATCCATCGTGGATCGCATGCCGCAGATTGAAATTGCTGTAGGTGAGTCGGAAGAGCCCAACTCGGATGATCCCAAAAAAACTAGGCCGGTAACTGCTTTGGTCTTTCGGAACTTAAAGTCTTTAACTTCTGCGGATGAAAAAAGTTTGAGAACATTTGCGGATCAACATCAAGTTTGGATTTGGTTGCAGCCAAAAGGCATTGAAACGGTTGCGCCCTTTTATCCTGAGACGGGCAGGCTTTGTTATCGCCTGCCAGAATTTAAGGTGGAGATGCCCTTTAAGCCGGCAGACTTTACCCAAGTCAATCACATGATGAATCGCGCCTTGGTTAGTAGGGCGATTCGCTTGCTCGAAGTGAAGTCAGAAGATCGAGTGCTCGATTTATTTTGTGGCATCGGTAATTTTACTTTGCCATTGGCGAGAAGAGCGAAGAGCGTTCTTGGCATTGAAGGTTTAGAGAGTTTGACAACTAGAGCCAAGGAAAATGCTGAGCATAACCAGCTTGGTGGTAAAGCTAGTTTTGTGCAAAGCGATTTGTTTCAAGTGACGCCAGAAACGATTACATCTTGGGGTAAGGCGGAGCGTTGGTTAATGGATCCACCGCGTGAAGGCGCAATGGAAATATGTAAAGCTTTGGCTGAGTTGCATGTCTGCCAAAGTTCCTTGATGCCTGAGCGTATCGTGTACGTCTCTTGCAACCCCAAGACCTTGGCAAGGGATACGGAGATACTCTGTTATGACGCTGGCTATGTATTGCGGGGCGCTGGGATTGTGAATATGTTTCCGCATACATCCCATGTGGAATCTATGGCTGTCTTCCATAGGGCTTAAATCAAGCAGGTAGCCCCAATTATATTTTTGGCGCTATAAAAAAGGCGCCTTGTGGGCGCCTTTAGATCCCGCCGAAGAATGTAAGCCGTAGCTTGCTTAGTCTCTGTTACCCCCAAAGATGCCAAGCAGAGCCAACAAGTTGGTAAAGACGTTGTATACGTCAAGGTAAATGGCCAAAGTAGCCATGATGTAATTGGTTTCTCCGCCATTGATAATGCGTTGAACGTCAACCAAGATAAACGCAGAAAAGATGGCAATAGCCAAAACCATCACAGTCAACATCAATGCAGGCAATTGCAACCAGATGTTTGCCAGTGAAGCCACAATTAAGAGCAGAACACCAACCATCAACCATTTGCCCATGCCAGCGAAGTCACTCTTGCTAACGGTAGCGATAGTGGCCATGGTGGCAAAGATCGCTGCGGTGCCGCCAAATGACAGCATGATCAATGCTGAGCCATTGCTGTAGCTGTTGAGGGTGAAGCCTACTAAACGGGATAGCATGATACCCATGAAGAAGGTGAAGCCTAATAGCAATAGAACGCCTAAACCGTTGTCTTTGTTTTTCTCAATTGCCCAGAAGAAACCAAAAGCAATGGCCATAAAGACGATGAAGCCCATAAAAGGACTGCCGGCAAATAAGTTGAGACCCATTGCCACCCCAAGCCATGCGCCAATGATGGTTGGCACCATCGAGAGCGCAAGTAGGGCATAGGTATTGCGTAATACGCGGTTGCGAACCAAGGTGTTGTTTATTGAGCCGGACTGGCCAAAACCGTAAGCGTTCAGATCACTCATGTGGACCCCTTCTTTTAAAGTGAATACATAAGCCCGCGCAGGGCTCTTGACAGTAAGTATAGACAAAACACCCCAATTTCAAGCCCGTATTTCAAATGACTACAAGTAATGGGGTTATGCCCAGTAAATTCAATAGCTTAGGACTACTTTTATAAGGGTAAATACCCTCAGCCGATGTATAATTCGGGGGTCGTCGAATCAGGGCAGACTTATTGCAAGCCTTTTCGACTAATACCTT
>Ga0214231_100266_pt1 | contig 13590 bp, 10 predicted proteins | sample TroBogypolimnion_44_FD_153069 | JGI IMG/M metagenome (GOLD analysis project Ga0214231, IMG submission 153069) | Freshwater microbial communities from Trout Bog Lake, WI - 12MAY2008 hypolimnion | ecosystem: Environmental > Aquatic > Freshwater > Lake > Hypolimnion/Profundal zone | place: Trout...
AATACTGCTAAGAAGTAATTAATAAAACTATTTAACAGCCTTGTTATGAAAATAATTAGCAAAGCCATCCTGCGGGGTGGCTTTTCTTTACCGCCGATAGTCCGCTGTCGGCCAATAGCGGTCGCTAGAGCATGGGATTAAAATCCTCGTATCGAGTCGTACAACCAAAACCACCTTCGTGAACTGACCCCCTTGGTTGGACTTGGTGTCCAACTTTTGGGGGTCAGTTCATTCGGGTGGTTTTTTGTTTAATGTCCCACTTCGATTCTTTTGTCGTGATATTCTCATTTTGTAGTTTATAAAAATAAATTGGAGACAAAATGAGGCTAATCCAGATTCTGGTTATGGCGGTACTTGCCATAAACTTTTCAAATGTAATGGCAGAAAAAAATAACCCCCCCGTCGTACAAAGTGCTGAGCACTGGATTCAAAATGGTGACATCAAGATATATGTTTGGGAAAAATTCACAGGCAGTCCAAAAAATAAACCAGTGATTGTTTTGGCGCATGGCTCTGCCACGGCAGGAAAAGAGTCTTTCGATTTACGCGTTCCCGGAAAGGCCGACATTAGCCTGATGGATGTTTTGGCTAAACAAGGCTTCGATGTATTTGCGCTCGATATAAGAGGCTTTGGTAGGTCGACCCATCCAGAAGGGCACTTCACTACAGAAGATGCAGCAAGCGATCTAAATGCTACTGTAGATTTTGTCATGAAGTCTAGAGGCGCACCCAAGGTCAAGCTGTTGGCCTGGTCATATGCGACTCAATACGGCGGATTATTTGTGATGGCTCACCCAGAAAAGGTTGATCGCTATGTTTCATATGCTCAGATGGGTGTTGATAGTATTGATATTGGTAAGCGTAGAGCAAACTTAAAAACTTACCAAGACAAGGTCTACATTCAAATTCCTGAAGCAGGATGGCATGGACGCTTCTATTCGCTTACCCCTAAAGAGGATAACTTCCCTGAGGTTGTGGATGCTTACGCTAAGAATGCCGCGGCTATTGAAGTGAATACTGCTACGAGCCCACAATTAGATCTGGTAACGAAATTACCAATGCTCAATCCCACCCAAATTATTGTGCCAACAATGATTATCCACGGTCAGTATGATGATGTAGCCGATACTAAGCAATTAATGCCATTCTTTGAGCAGTTACCCAATGCTAATAAGCGTTATGTAGTTGTGCCCAATGCGGGACATATGATGATGTATCAAAAAGGATATAGCATCTTCCAGCAAGCAGTTTCTGATTACTTTAAGGAGCAGTTCTAGAGATGGCCATCTGGAGCTATTTCTTAATAATTCAATAATAAATAACGGAGACAAAATGAAATTAATTAAATGTATCGTGGCTGGCGCTATTGTTTTTTGCTCGATGAATCTTTGGGCGCAAAACTTCCCAGACTGGCATCAAATGGATCAGCAAACGCTAGATGATTCGTATAACAACACTAAAGCCGTTCCTGAAAGTCCGGCAATGTTCAATGCGTGGATTGAAAGAAGCAAAGCCTTTAGGGCCGCTCACTCTCAATATTTAGATATATCTTATGGCCCCCTTGAGCGCGAAAAAATAGATTACTACTCCGCTGGGCCAAATACACCAGTAGTGATATTTATTCACGGTGGATTTTGGCAGGCACGGTCTAAAAATGATTTCGCTTTTCTGGCAGAAAGTTATCTTAAAGAGGGTATCAGCGTAGCTATGGTGGGCTATCCATTGGCGCCCCAGGCAAATATGGATCAAATTGTTGCCTCTTCTGAAAAGGCAGTTAAATTTATCAGTCAACATCTTTCGGAATGGGGCGGTAATCCAAAGAATGTAGTTCTATCTGGCTGGTCTTCGGGCGGCCATTTATCCGTTACTTCTATCAATGGTATGAAAGTAAAAGCCGTTGTGCCCATCAGCGGTATTTTTGAATTAGAGCCTCTAATTGGATCATTCCTTAATAAAAATCTTCAAATGGATTTGGCGATTGCTAAAAGAAATTCACCTATGTTGAATTTGCCAAAAGGTAAAACCCCGATTTACTTATTTGTTGGTGGTATTGAATTAAGTGAAATGCGTCGACAGTCTTATGATTTTGCCGATAAATTGAAGGCAAGTAAGTATCCGGTTGTATTTGTAGACATTCCAGGAAAAGATCACTACACGATGCTCGAGCAATTTGAGCTTCCTGAAGGAGCTATCCATAGTCGGATAGTTTCGTTAATAAAACAGAAGAATTAATTATTCTAGGCCCTGGTCGATTCCGCCCCGGGCCACCAAGAAATACTAAAATCACCGTCAGGTGGTTTATCTTTGACTATCCGCCTTGGGTCGGTAGCGGTCATTACGGAGACGACGCACGCAAAACATCATTGCTTTCGAAAGAAGATTCTGGATGTAGAGTGTTAGACACTCAATAAGTATTAGCCTCAATCTCCATTATTTAGCGAGTAGTGCTTCTAGTTTTTCTGTATCGATGCAGAAATTGCGGATGCCTTCAGCAAGCTTCTCTGTTGCCATGGCGTCATTATTCAATTGCAGGCGGAAGTTCGATTCATCAAGCTTAAGCTCAGTAGTATTTTCATCGGCCAAGGCCTTGGCAGCATTGCTGGGGTCAAGCTTTTGATTGACCGCTGTGTTACTAGTCTGCAGTTCGGCAAGTAGCTCTGGGCTGATCGTGAGCAAGTCGCAACCAGCCAATTCCAGAATCTGGCTAGTGTTTCTAAAGCTGGCACCCATAATTTCAGTTTTGATGCCAAAGTGCTTGTAGTAATGAAATATGCGCTTGACAGATGTCACGCCGGGATCATTGGCACCACCGTGATCGACATCACTCCAGTTGCTCGCCAGTTTGGCTTTATACCAATCGGTAATGCGTCCGACAAATGGTGAAATCAGTTGTGCATTAGCGGCTCCACAAGCTGCAGCTTGAACTAAAGAGAAGAGCAAAGTCATATTGCAATGAATGCCTTCAGCCTCAAGCTCTTTTGCTGCAGCAATGCCTTCCCAGGTACCTGCTAATTTAATCAACACGCGTTTGCGATGAATTCCATGGGATTCATATAACTGAATCAGGTGCCTAGCTTTTGCAACGGTTGCTTTGGTATTAAATGACAGGCGAGCATCAACTTCTGTCGATACGCGACCGGGGACAATCTTGAGAATCTCCAATCCAAAAGCGACCAAGATGTAATCCACCAGTTCGGTAGGCTTCATGCCCGGATGGGCTTGCTTGACTGAGGCAACGAGGGCTTGATAGTTGCTCTGTTGGGCCGCTTTGAGGATGAGAGATGGGTTGGTGGTGGCGTCTTGCGGCTGAAATTCCTGCATACGCTCAAAATCACCCGTATCCGCTACTACGGTGGTCAAAGTCTTAAGTTGGCTCAGTGTTGAAGTGCTGGTCATAGGGAAACGGAACGCTCTTTATTAGGATTGCCTCTGAATATCATATGATAGATGGAATAATGCATTTGCTCCACAATCTACAAGGGTATTGGCTACATCATGAATCAGGATCAGTTAAAGCAAATGGTGGGAGAGGCAGCTCGCGATGAAGTGCTTAAGCTCGCCCCCGGGCAAGTTCTGGGTGTTGGGACAGGCTCTACGGCCAACTGCTTTATTGATGCCTTAGCGCCCCACAAAAATCATTTTGCAGGCACGGTTTCTAGCTCTAACGCGACGACTGAACGTTTACTAAAGCATGGATTTAAGGTTCTCAATCCCAATGATGTCACTGGCTTACCTGCCTATGTAGATGGCGCAGATGAAATTGATCCAGCCGGCCACATGATTAAAGGTGGTGGCGGGGCCTTAACCCGCGAAAAGATCATCGCCTCCATGGCCAAGCAATTTATTTGTATTTGTGATTCTTCCAAGCAAGTACCTGTTTTGGGCAACTTTGCCTTGCCCGTTGAAATTATCCCTTTGGCTCAAGGTGTTGTTACCAGGGAGCTTGAAAAGTTGGGTGGCAAGGTTTCATTGAGATTAGCAAAAGGGGCGCAGAAGCCTTTTGTCACAGATAACAGTGGCTGGATTTTGGATGTTGCCGGCTTGAAGATTGCAGACCCGAAAAGCATGGAGTCTCAAATTAACCAGATTGCTGGCGTGATTACCGTTGGCTTGTTTGCTAAAGAGAAGGCCAACATTCTGCTGGTGAGTAATGCTGCCGGCGTTGCGCGGATCATCCTCTAATTAAAAAACCCGACGGGGGAATGAATCTCCCATCGGGTCTGTTTGCCATGATGATCATGGCGCAGACAATCGGAAGGTAATTTGTTCCGATGCCCATGAGTGCATAGATGCGCTCATTTAAAGTGGCTTTCGCCAATGCGAATCAACACTATAACTGTCAACCCACGATTCAATCCTATGCTTCCAAATTCCTGAAGTCAACACGTCTTGAAAATATATTTTCAGAATGTGTTGCAAGTGTTGCGCTAAATCAATTGTTGGGATGCAGCACTCAGTCTGCGGGCGGAACGTAACCTTGAGCAGTGTCAGCACCACCTTCGAAGAAATGTTTTTCAACTTGCTTTAGTAAGTACTGGCGTGCACGTGGGTCAGCCATATTCAAGCGATTTTCATTGATCAACATCGTTTGCTGTTTGAGCCAAGCTGCCCAAGCTTCTTTAGAGACTTGATTCCAAATCTTTTTACCCAAATCACCTGGAAGTGGAGCGAAATCTAAACCTTCAGCCTCTTTATTGAGTTTGATGCATTGAACCATGCGTGCCATCTGTAATGCCTTTCTAAATACTAATTATCTATTGGTGAGGCTAATAAATTGTGAATGTGATCTTATAGGTCTTTGGTTAAGACCATGGATTTGCGATCCCAGTTGTAGATTTGCTTTCTTTCTTCAGGCAAATCATCAACGCTAGCTCTTTTAAATCCGCGCTTTAAGAACCAGTGCTCGGTTCTTGTCGTTAGAACAAACAAACGCTTGATGCCTTCTTGTTTGGCACGCATTTCGACGCGTTTTAATAAGCGCTCACCATCACCGGATCCCTGTACATCTGGATCAACCGCTAAGCAGGCAAGCTCCCCAACGCCATTAGGGAATGGGAAGAGGGCGGCGCAACCGAACAATACGCGGTCATGCTCAATCACTGAAAAGCGTTGAATATCGCGCTCAATCACATCCTGTCCGCGAGCAGCCAAGATGCCTTCTTCTTCAAGAGGCATAGTGAGTTGCAAAATACCACCGACATCATCTTGGTTGGCTTCACGTAAGTTCTCAATATCTGAAGACGCCAACATCATGCCAATACCATCGTGGGTAAATAATTCTTCCAATAAGGCGCCATCTTGATTGCATGGGAGGAAGTGAACGCGGCTTACACCAGCGCGAATCGCCCTGCCAGAGATGTTGAGTAAACTCTTCATACCCAAGTCGAGCTCTTGATGATGTTGGCCTACATATTCTTGAAGTTGTGGCATGGAAAGTTCGGTGATGTAATCACCTTCTTCATCTTTCAATCCAGCATGTGGGCTTAAGAAAATCAATTTATCGGCTTTTAATGCGGCAGCAGTGGAAGCTGCAACATCTTCGAATGCTAAGTTAAATGCCTGTCCTGTTGGAGAAAATCCGAGCGGGGAAAGCAAGACGATCTTGTTGCTATCAAGAGATAACTTGATCGAGGTCGAATCTACTTTACGCACGAGGCCAGTATGAATGTAATCAATCCCTTCAACCACGCCTACTGGCATTGCCGTAATAAAGTTTCCCGAGATTACAGAGATGCGTGATCCTGCCATCGGGGTATTTGGTAAGCCACGACTAAATGCTGCTTCAATATCGAGACGCAATTCACCAGCAGCTTCTTTAACGCACTCAAGTGCAGCGGCGTCAGTAATTCGATAGGCATGTATGCTGCTCTTGCCAAACTTGCTTTTAATCTTTCTGAGCATGAGTTGCTCTTCAATTTGGGGGCGTATGCCGTGCACAAGGACAATTCTCATGCCCATCGCGTGGAGCATGGCGATATCTTCGATCAGGTTCTCAAGACCAATTTCTTGAACCAGTTCACCAGCAAAGGCAATAACAAAGGTCTTTTCGCGAAAGCTATGAATGTACGGCGCAACGTCGCGTAGCCAGCCTACGAAAGGAAAGTTTGAGCTGGATTCTTCGCTGCTTTGAGCGGGGTTTGGTGCATTTGTTGGCATAGTGAGAAAATTATAGGGTGCAAGAGCCCATAAACCAACAAAAACCCCCAGAGAGTGCCAAGCCTGTGCCTGCTTCCAACACCTCGCGCAAGCTCGAGATCCGCTTTCCGGAGGAGTTGCCAGTCTCTGGACAGCGTCAAATCATCAAGGATGCCTTGCAGTCGCACCAGGTGGTGATTGTTTGCGGCGAGACGGGATCGGGTAAGACCACTCAGTTACCGAAGATCTGTCTAGATATGGGCAGAGGAAGCATGAACGGTGGCAAGCTCATAGGCCATACCCAGCCACGTCGTATTGCAGCGACCGCTACCGCCAAGCGCATTGCCCAAGAGCTGGGAACACCTATGGGTCAGGATGTGGGCTACCAAGTGCGCTTCTCCGATAAGACGGGCCCGAATGCCTCCATCAAATTAATGACTGACGGCATCTTGTTGGCCGAGACCCAAAGAGACCCTCAGTTGCGCGCCTATGACACGCTAATCATTGATGAGGCACACGAACGCAGTCTGAATATCGACTTTCTCTTGGGTTATCTCAGGCGTTTGCTGCCAAAGCGCCCCGATCTCAAGCTCATCATCACCTCAGCCACGATCGATGCACAGCGCTTTGCTGAGCACTTTACGATCAATGGCAAGATTGCGCCCGTCATTGAGGTCAGCGGTAGGTTATTTCCAGTGGAGCAGCGTTACGTGCCTTTAGAGCCTGATGTCAAACCTGACGGCAAAAAAGAATCCAAAGAAGCAAAAGAAATCCCCGATGCAGTAGCTGAGGCGATTGCCAACGTATGGCGTGAGGGTGCTACCGGTGCTGGCGATGTACTGGTTTTCTTACCTGGTGAGCGAGAGATACGAGATTGCGCCGAAGTATTGCGCAAAGACCATGTTCTGGCCCAACGCTTTCATCCGGAAGTCTTAAGTTTATTTGCACGCCAATCTATTGCTGAGCAGGAGAGGGTTTTTAGTCCTGGCAACGGTCGCCGCATTATTTTGACGACGAACGTAGCTGAGACCTCTTTAACTGTTCCGAACATTCGTTATGTGATTGATAGTGGCTTAGCTAGGGTCAAGCGTTACTCCTATCGCAATAAGGTTGAGCAACTGCAAGTTGAGCCGATATCGCAAGCTGCCGCCAATCAACGGGCGGGTCGTTGTGGACGTGTTTCAGATGGTATTTGTATTCGTCTATATAGCGAGCTAGATTATCTTGCTCGACCTAAATTTACTGATCCAGAAATCTTACGCAGTTCATTAGCCGCAGTCTTGCTGCGCATGAGCGCATTGCACCTGCCGAAGATTGCAGAGTTTCCCTTTATTGATAAACCATTGGGTAGAGCAATTGCAGATGGTGTTCAGCTATTAGATGAGTTGGGCGCCATTGAATATGATGAAGCGCAAGATGCCGATGGAAAAGACCTTAACAATAACTTCAGGCTTACTGCAATCGGTAAGCAGCTCGCTGATCTACCATTAGACCCTCGGATTGGCAGAATATTGTTGGCAGCAAAAGATCAAAATGCATTGCGTGAAGTCACCATCATTGCATCAGCGCTTGCTACTCAGGATCCACGCGAAAGGCCACTTGAGCAAGCCGCAGCCGCTGACCAAGCGCATCTGCAGTTTGCCGATGAGCGTTCTGAGTTTCTCAGTTTTGTAAAACTCTGGGATTGGTATCAAGACGCCTTGCAACATAAACATAGCAATCGCCAATTAGAAACCCTCTGTAGAAGTAAATTCCTGTCACCGCGTCGCTTACGAGAGTGGCGCGACGTGTATGGTCAATTGCATACGATGTTGGGTGAGAAGGGTTGGAAAGAAAACGGCCTAGCCGCAACGTATGAACAAATTCACTTATCGCTGCTAACCGGCTTGCTAGGTTATGTGGCCAAAAAAGAAGAAGACGAAAAATCACAAGAGCGCGGTAGTAAGACTGGCGGCTATATCGGCGCTAGAGGGATACGGCCATTTATTTGGCCTGGCTCAACCATTGGCAAGAAAGCGGGTGCGTGGATTTTGGCAGGTGAGCTGCAAGAGACCAATCGGATGTACGCTCGCACGATTGCCAAGATCGAACCGCAGTGGGTTGAGCGTGTAGCAGCGCATCGCCTCATTAAGTCCTTAAGCGACCCATTTTGGGATAACCGCCAAGGCGAAGTCATGGCCTTTGAACGGGGCACTTTGTATGGCTTGCCGATTTATCACGGTAGGCGAGTGCGCTATGAGCCCCATGACCCCGTGATGGCGCGCGAACTATTTATACGCCAAGCATTGGTTCAAGAAGAAATGTTTGGTCGGATGGATTCTCCAGGGCTTGAGCGTGAGACCGAGACCGATGCTAAGAAAAAATATCCAGACTGTTTTGGATTTTTTTGGCACAACCGCAGACTCATCAAAGACATTGAAGCTCTGGAGCATCGTTCACGTAGGCCTGACGTCTTGGTCGATGATGAATTGCTCTTCGCTTTTTATGACTCGCGCATACCAAACAGTGTTTCCAGTAGAGAAGGCATGAAGGTCTGGTTGAAAAAGCCAGATCCAAGCGGTGAAAAACCTGATACTCAGCTGCGCCTAGCAAAAGCGGATTTGATGCGCCATGAAGCAGCGGGCATTACGGTGGATCGTTACCCCAAAAAGATGATGGTAGGCGGTACAGAGTTGGGGATGACCTACCACTTCGAGCCTGGCAGCCCCAAGGATGGTGTAACGCTGGTAGTGCCACTCACGCTGTTAAATCAGGTGGATGGCCGTCGCTGTGAATGGCTAGTACCTGGTATGTGTGAAGAAAAGACTTTGTTATTGCTGAAGTCCTTGCCGCAGAAACTGCGGCGCCACTGCGTACCGTTGCCAGAATATGCCAAGTCCTTTTTGGAGCGCATGCTCGAAGAAAAGCACTTTGGTGTGGGAGATTATTTAGATAGCTTGATTGCCGATATTCGCAAAGAAAAAGGTTTGGAGATCAAGCGCACAGACTTTAGGCCAGAAGCGTTGCCAGCCCATTCATCTATGAACTATCGCCTGATTGATGAGCATGGTCGTCAATTAGATGTGGAGCGCAACTTATCTCGTTTGCGCGCTGAATATGGCGAGACTGCTAGAAGTGCCTTTCAGGCGATTGCTCAAGAGGCCGCACAGGTCGAGCTTGGCGTTGAGGCTAAGCCAGCAACAGTATTAGGAAGAGCATCCCCAGGAGACGCCGCTCGTAAAGTCGAGCAGGGTGGCTATAAGTCTTGGGAGTTTGGTGAGCTGCCAGAAACCTTGGAGATTCAAAAAGGAAATCGAACCTTATTTGGATATCCTGCGCTCGTAGACCGTATCGATGCATGTGACTTAGAAGTGTTTGATGACTTGGTGGAAGCCAGAAAGCAGCACTGGCAAGGATTGCGTCGCCTCTTCTCCATATCGAATAAAGAAACCCTGAAGGCTTTGCAAAAGCAATTACCAGGCATTCGTGAATTGGGTCTTTTATTTATTAATGTGGGGTCTGTTGATAACTTGATAGAGCAGATTCTGAACTTGGCGGTTGAGCGAGCCTTTTTAATGGACCCGTTACCAACTAGTGCAAGCCTGTTTGAGTCGCGCCTCCAAGAAGGTAAGCCGCGTTTAGCGTTGATTGCCCAGGAGATTTCTCGCCATGCCCTTAATGCCTTACAGGCATACGCAGACCTACAGAAAAAACTCCCCCAAGCAAAGGCAGCTTCTACTGCAGCCCATGCGGATATTCAGACGCAGATTCAAGGTTTGGTGTTCCCGAAATTTGTATCTGATATCCCCTACATGCAACTAGTGCATCTGCCGCGCTATTTAAAGGGGGTGGCGATGAGGATCGATAAGTTGCGCGCCAACCCAAGTCGTGATGCCCAATGCCAAAAGGACTGGGAGTCCGTTCAGCGTCCTTGGCAAAAATTACTTCAAGGCAGCAAGGGTTCAGCCTCTTATGCCATGGTGGAAGATCAAGCCTTGCAAGACTTTCGCTGGCAGCTGGAAGAGCTCAGGGTGGCCCTGTATGCGCAGGAACTAAAAACCCCAACGCCAATGTCATTAAAGCGTCTCGAAAAGGTTCTGACGAGCTTACGTTAGGCTAAATCTGGGTTTTAGACCCCCTTGGATTGCTTACAATAGGGTATGTATACATTTCATCAGAATCATCGCTTTCACAGTCTGGCGACCGGTATTTTCCTAGCCCTCATTGCCAGCGCCTCGCTGACCTTCGCTCAAACAATTCCAGCTTCAGCTCCAGCGCCCACTCCGGCCGAACCTAAACTCGCCATCGTGTTGAATTCAGCTGAGGCAAGTGTGAGCTTGATTGATATGCCGACCAGAAAAGTCATCAAGACAGTTCCAGTTGGCAAAGAACCGCATCACCTGATGCTCACCCCAGATCAGAAGACGCTTCTGATTGCCAATGCAGCGGGTAACGATGTTCAGTTAATGAATCCAGTCAACGGAGAATTGACTGGAAAAATTCCGGAGATTATTGACCCTTACCAAATCGGCTATTCACCAAACCATAAATGGTTTATTGCTAACGGCAATCGTTTAGATCGCGTTGACATTTATGCGGCTGATGGCGCCAATTTAAAGCTCGCCAAAACGATTAAGTTGGCGAAGACACCAAGTCACATTGCCTATACATCCGATAGCAAGATTGCTTTTATCACATTACAAGACTCGAGCGAACTGGCTGCGATTGATTTAGCAACACAGACACTGCTTTGGAAAATGCCAACAGGTAACACACCTGCAGGCTTGTGGATGACGCCAGGCGATCAGTATTTATTGGTTGGCATTACTGGTGAAGATAATGTGCAAGTGATCGATTGGAAAAATCGCAAAGAAGTCAAACGCATCTTGACTGGTAAAGGGGCGCATAACTTCCGTCCTTTAGGCGATAAGAAGCAAGTTTTTGTGAGTAATCGCATTGCTTCTACGATTAGCTTAATCAATATGCAGACTCTTGAAAAAGTAGGTGACATCACAGGCCTACCTTCTGGCCCAGACGATATGGAAATCACGCCTGATGGAAAAACCATGTGGGTGACATTTCGTTTTGCAAAAAAAGTGGGTGTGATTGATATTCCTTCCATGAAGCTCATTGCCACGATTCCCGTTGGAAAATCTCCTCATGGCGTTTTCTTCACACCGCGGGCAGCTTGGGAATAAATGTTGCGCCTTTTTGCCTTCTTCGTTTCGCTAGCTTGTTCTTTTTCAGCCCTGGCCCAGGGCGCTGCTTGCATTAAGACTGTTTACCTTAGCTTTGATACGGGCAATATGTCAGTTGCGCAACTGGTATCTGATGTGCTCAATCGTCAACATGTTAAAGCCACCTTTTTTCTTGCCAATGAAAAAACCAGTCGTGGCGATTTTGCTTTAGACGATTCTTGGAAGTCATTCTGGCAAGATCGTTTGCGAGAAGGGCATCACTTTGGTAGTCATACCTATGACCATGTGTACTTTCTGAAAGATGCACCCAATAAGGATGTGTTTGAAAGGCCGCAATTTGGTCCCAAAGCTGGTGAAACGATTCTGTATAACGAAGCCAGTTTTTGTAGAGAGATTCGCAGAGTGGACGATCGCTTTAAGGAGTTGACGGGCTCATCGATTCAAAAAATTTGGCGTGCACCTGGGGGAAAGGCTTCCCCACGTCTAATCAATATGGGTAATCAGTGTGGTTACCAGCATATTGGCTGGAACCATGCTGGATTTTTGGGGGATGAGCTTGATTCCAAAGTACACCCCAATTCAGTCTTATTAGAAAAGGCGAGCCGCAATCTTCAGGATGGCGACATCGCTATGGCGCATCTAGGGATTTGGTCTAGAAAAGACCCTTGGGCCCCAGCAGTTCTCGAGCAATTGATTATCAATCTGAAGAATCGCGGTTTTTGTTTTGCTACCCTGCCAAAGTAAGGCAATTAGTCCACAATAAGACATGGATTTGAGCTTCATCACCACGCCGATATCAGCAGGATATGCTGCCGTACAAGAGTTCTTGTTCGATAATATCCTTGCCCCCATTTTGTACCATTTCAACCTCATGGGTTGGGCGGAAGATGCGTTTGATGGATTAGATTGGTTTTTGTTTGGTTGCATCCAGATCTTATTGATCGTCGTAGTTCTAAGAGTCTGGGAGCGCATTGCACCAGCAGAAACCCAAGAGCGTTTCGCTACGGCTACAAAGGCCGACGTGATGTACACCTTATTTCATCGCCTTGGTATTTTTCATGGTCTGATATTCATTGCTTTATCAGGATTCTTTTTTGAGATGGACTCGATCTTGCACGACTTTCGCTTTGAGCGTCTCAATGTTGAATCTTGGTGGGAACCCATCACATCCATACCACTCATCAGCTTTTTAATTTATCTGATCTTGCTTGATCTGGTTGAGTATCTATACCACCGCGCTTCGCACACCTTTAACTGGTGGTGGAAACTCCATTCTTTGCATCACAGTCAGACAGTCATGACGGCATGGTCCGATAATCGTAACCACATCCTCGACGACGTTTTGCGAGCAGTGGTATTTGCATTCTTTGCCTTGCTGTTTGGAGTGTCGCCAGGCCAATTCATCGCTTTAGTGGTGGTGAGTCAATTCATTCAAAGTTGGCAACATGCCAATATCAAAGTAAGCCTGGGTAGATTTCAGTATCTCTTAATATCCCCGATGTTTCATCGCATGCACCACGCTGTTGGCTATGGTCATGAAGTGATAGGTAAGCCCGGAGTCTTAGGCGGATGCAATTTTGGAATTCTGTTTCCTTGGTGGGATGTCTTATTTAAAACGGCCATCTTCCCCAAGGAGATCTATCCAACCGGAGTGAGAGACTTATCCGTTTCCAATAATCTTTTGATTCAGCAATGGCAATGCTTTGTGCTCTCGCTTCGAGAGATTAAAAAATCGCTGCGCAAGTAGTATCAATACTTGGCATATAGGAGTTTTATGGAAGATTTGCAGCAAGTGATCAAATCCTTTGGCTTAGCGCTTGTGGGTACAATGCATCCGCGCATGATGTGGTTGAGTTTGCGCCCATTTTTGATTGTGTCAGTGTTATGGGGTTGCACGATCTGGCTTACTTGGACTCCCGCCCTAGAAATGCTCAGCACCTTTCTCACAACATCGATGTTTACCAGTTGGATTCAGGATGGCTTAATCTGGGCTGGCTTTGAAAATGCCAGAGCATGGATTGCCCCTTTATTTTTCGTGATGCTGCTAATTCCACTCATCTGCATCAGCTTGTTGGTACTCATTGCGTTTACAACCGTTCCTGCCATTGTGAAGACGGTTGCACGCCAATCGGCCTATAAGGATTTGGAATGCAAACGTGGCGGTGGTTTACTGGGAAGTCTTTTTTACACCCTGTGGTCCGCACTGATTTGTTTAGCGTTAGTCATGCTGACATTGCCGGTGTGGTGGATGCCACCCTTGGTGGCTGTGCTGCCGCCA
>Ga0214231_100401_pt1 | contig 10637 bp, 9 predicted proteins | sample TroBogypolimnion_44_FD_153069 | JGI IMG/M metagenome (GOLD analysis project Ga0214231, IMG submission 153069) | Freshwater microbial communities from Trout Bog Lake, WI - 12MAY2008 hypolimnion | ecosystem: Environmental > Aquatic > Freshwater > Lake > Hypolimnion/Profundal zone | place: Trout Bog...
GTTCTTGGTCCATTATTTTTTCCTTCAAGCGACCCCACTACAGGTCTTTTAGCAAGTCTTGCAACCTTTGGTGTTGGAATGGTGGTTAGGCCCATCGGATCAGCCCTATTTGGATCATTAGGTGACCGCATAGGCCGCAAGCCTGTCTTCATGATCACGATTGCCTTAATGGGTCTGGCAACCGTCAGTGTAGGATTTTTGCCAACCTATGCACGGATCGGCATCTGGGCCCCCGCTTTTTTAGTTACCTTACGGTTAATCCAAGGCCTCTCTGCTGGAGGTGAAATTGGTGGTGGCGCAGTATATCTAACAGAGCATGCTGGTAACGAAAATAGAGGGCTCAAAACAAGCTTTCTTCAGCTAATGGGGCCGCTAGGAATTTTGGCATCGACTTTGCAAATCGCCTTCTTACGGCAATGGCTTTCGCCAGAAGAATTTCAATCCTGGGGCTGGCGTGTTCCATTTTGGATTTCCCTACTGCTTCTAATAATTGCCTTCCACATACGTAGGTCATTAGAAGAAACGCCTGTGTTTTTAGAGCTTACCAAACAGTCTGAAAAAAAAGAATCTCAACTAATTAATAATTTTAAGGATCCAGAAATTCGCAAAAGAATGTTTTTACTATTTTTTTGCGTCTCCTCTAGTGGAGCAATATTATTCTTTTGCGTGCAAGTGTACACAGCAATTTATCTAAAGACCACAGTTAGGCTACCCGCTGAACTAGTTGATAAATTAAGCATATTCGCAACTATCATCCTGCTACCGCTCACTATTTTTACTGGCTATCTCTCTGACAGAATTGGGCGTAAACCCGTTGTATTAGGCGGGATTTTTCTTGGCGCAATATTTATATATCCAGCATTTCAGTTACTTCAGAACTTAGGCAACCTATACCTTCAATCTCACACTCCTATTATGCTACTGGGAATAGTGCTGATATTGATCATTCTCTCGCTCTCTCTGGGGCTAGTTGTGGGACCTCAGACTGCACTCCTAGCAGAACTATTTCCCGCAAAAAATCGTAATAGCGCCGCAACACTTCCGCATAATTTAGCTGCCGGATGGGTTGGTGGATTATTGCCACTAAGCGTAGCTTGGATAAACCAGATGTCTGGCAGCAATCTTTATGGACTTTGGTACCCAATTATTTTTTTGGGCATTTCTGCATTAATGGCACTTTTCTACTTGCCAGAAACAAAGGGGGTTTCCCTCACTATTTAGAGTGAACTAACTATTGATGGTAATTTGCTGTCTGCATTTAAGCTGGAAAGTGCAGTATCAAAGGCTAATAAACTATTGAGCTTAATCTCTTGATTTTTTTCTGACTCTTTAATTGCCTCAAAAATTTGACTCAGTATGAGCGGGTCTAAATCCTCTCTTTTGATCACATTATTCAATGCGCTTTTGACTCTAAAGTGGAAATAGCCAGCATCTAAGGCGGCCCGGATTCTTTCCCCAATATTTATTGCATCAATTGGTGAGTATGATTTTTCAGACACAAAATCATATCTTTTAAAAGGAGTTCTTGGAATATCAGCCAAGATCAATGAAGTCCATACATCATCGAGACAATCCAAGGATAAACTTTCGCACCTATTCACCATTAAACTTAAAACGTCAGATGAAAAAAGTTGGCCAGCCCCCGAGACCATTACAAAATAACTTTCTTCATAAGGCATATTCTTAAATATTGGAGCCCCCCCAAAAAAGTTGGAGCAGTCATTATTTTCAATAATTTGCTTTATCCGCTGAAGAGATATGGCGGATGTGACTGTTGTATATAAAACCCAAAATGGTTCAGAATTTTTACTCAGAAGATATTTAGACGTAATCACTCGTCTCTTTATTAACTTTATTCTCTCCAAATAACTCCAAGTACGATTTTTTTCATAGCTACTGAAATCTGAAACGCTTGCATGCGATTGTTCGTAACCAACCCTTAACTCGTCGCCATCCACTAATACCTCATCTGAATCGAGATTTGGGCACAGGATGGTGAAGTAGAAGTTGGCATTATGATTTTTCATATAATCAGACCATAACTTCCTTGATCGCACAAAGGTTTCCGATTCATCACCATATCCAACTAAGATATAAATTTTTGGCGCTTTACTCATTTCACGATCAATCATAAAAATTTTATGCAAAAAATTGCGCTTGTTATTGCAGATACCCATCTAGATAAGAATCTATCTATCTTCGCCATTGAAAAGTCGTTGGCCTGGAACAAAATAGGCCAAGTTTACACACTATCAGACATAAACTTTTATAGCAATTCCAAGCATATTTTGCTTAATTCAAGCTCCACGATTGATAGAGTTGATGCACTAAAAATTCTGCTTGATAACAGCCAAGAAAATACCTATTTATTCATTAACTGGGATTCCTTCATCTCCTCCCCAGAACAATGGCAAGATGAATTTGCTCAATATGATTTTATCGGAACCCCAATGTGGATTGATGAAAATGCTTATTTTCTTGGCGGTCAAAACTTTTGTATTCTTTCTCGCAGACTACTATCTAATTTGGTTACAGCATTAGAGCAAATGGATCAATCAACGCATCAAAAAAACTGGTCAAATCATAATATTTACATGCACTTGAATCATTTCGTGAATATAGGCTGTAATTTTGCTAACCAATCTACTTCACAATTATTTTCTTATGAGTCTGGACCTCGTATGCAACAAACCTTCGGAGTTAGTGGATCGGCAAATTTTCCCTTACTCCTTAGCGAGCAAGAGATTTTAGTCAATGCCAATGAAATTGGTGCCAGGCAAACATCTCCAACAACTTTACTAAACTTTTTGAGATTTTGTCTTGAGACGGGAAAATTTCAATTATTTAAAACTAGTGTTGAGGGATTTATAAATAAACCGAATCTGAAAAAAGCTCTTGAATATGAACTTTCGATTAATCCCATGAGTGAGCTTCCGAGGGTAATTCAAAACTTTAACTCTGAGGATATTTTGAACTCATGAAAGTTTACCTACACAACCACGGGGCCAATGAGGGAGCCCCGTATTTCCCAGCGTTAAGACAAACTTTTTTCTCCAATGGCGTTGTAGGGGAAATAACCTTTTCCGAGCTGCCTAGCGTAGATGATGAGTGGGTTGTATTATTTGGTGGTGTCGAGTACCCCAACTCACACTTGCACATTGATAAGTCAAAGCGCATTTTAGTTTTAATGGAACACCCAGCAATATGGCATCCATCAACAAACTTATTAAGCGAAGTTGGCCTAGTTATCTGCCCCTTTCCAATAAATCATCCCCCCAATGTGAAATTAGTAGTTCATCATGCAGCAGTGCCATGGTTTTATGGGATGAATTTTAAAACTGATCAAGGGTTGAGTCATGTGCCTATTCTTGCAGATTACCTTGAATTACAGGACCTAGAGAGGCTGAAACCTCCCACCAAAACCAAACTTCTTTCTTGTGTAGTTTCTACCAAAAGAATTTCTCCAGGACACGCCTGGAGAATAGACTTAGCTCAAGCTCTGAAGAATTATTTTGGAGACAAAATGGATCTTTGGGGATTTGGATGGAATCCACTACACAATAAGCGCGATGCTATTGACCCATATCAATATACGTTGGCTATTGAAAACGATCTATCAGAGCATTATTGGACGGAGAAATTATCTGATGCAATCCTTGGCTACTCCATCCCAATTTATTCTGGGGCCACCAAGGTCCAAGATTATTTTTTGGGTGAAATCCCACAGATACAATACGCATCTGATATGGATGCTGCCATCAATTCGGTAAAAAATATCATTGAGAAGACATATGAAGTAGATGATTTGATTGAAAATCGCAAACAAATTCTATATCAGCACAATCTCTTTTATTTCCTTGAGTCCGTAATCACGGGGAAATTTCAACAGTCAATGTAAGAAAGCTATATAAATTTTATTATTCGGTATATATTTTTCTATAAAGATCTGTCCCACATTTTGAACAAAAATGAGATTTAAAGTGTAGGTACTTTTCATAAGAATTTGAAATATAACCAAACCTCATATCTGCAGGAATTACCATCTCAAGACTTGGTAACACCCTTTTCTCCCCGCAGAAATCACACTTAAATGTAGAAATAGATTGGTCATTCTTTTCGCAATACTCATCAAACGAAGGTCGATCATGTGCCCACGCAATCCATTTATTCTTTTTTACTAAATTTTTTTGAATTAAAAGATAATTTTTTAAAGGAAATGCTGCGATCAAAAATATTAGCACCCCCAGAATAGATCCGATGATCATTGAAGTGCCTCAATTAACCTTCTATCCGATTGATTAGTTCTTGACAAATAACACTCCATGAATAATTCTTCTCAATCAAAACTCTAGCTTTTTTCATATCAATTACAACTGCCTTGTGATTTATGAGTTGCGTCAAGCTGCTGATTAAACTCTCTAATAGTGGCTCTAAGAAGTGTTGACTGGCATATGACTGTTTAACACTCTCAATTCGAACAGCAAATAAGTCATCAACATAGTCATCAGTAGATCCACCCTTCGTTACAACAATTGGGCAGCCGGCTGCTGCAGCCTCCAAGGGGGGAAGATTAAATCCCTCAGCCCGATACGATGATACATAACAATCTGCTGCGTTATATAAGCCATTAAGCTGGCTTAAATTTAAATTCTCTGTGACACACACAATCCCAGAAATTGCATCAACCATATCCTTGGAGGATGGATCAATATTTCTTTCCTTGCAATAAATGGATACAAGGTCATTTGCTGAAAAACCATAAAGGTTACTTTGATCTTTAAGCACTAACCTTACTTGCGGGTATTTTTTCTTTAATTCAATATAGGCCGCTAAAAGAATATCCACCCCCTTATTCTTTGTCATGGCACCTACAGATAATAGAACAAAGGATTCGCCATTAGCCCCCAGCAATTCTCGATATTTGTTGCGTAATTCAGAGCCCAAGGGCCTAAAGATGCTTAGATCAACTCCATGAGAAATGACTGTTACTTGATCTTCTCCAAAGCCCGCATTTATAAAACCTACTTTAGACCAGTTCGAAGGGGTGATGATTGTAAGGGGTAAGTCTTTATAAGCGCATGAAGTATTTTGGAAATAAACCATATCTTGAGTAAGCGTCTGATACTCAGAAGTTCCATATACGAATAACTCATTAGATTTTGTGGGCGTCAAGTTGTATGGAAAACCGATCCTGTAAATAGCATCTGCATTACTCTCCTCTTCCAAGCAGGGGATCGATTCTATTTCTTGCATTGCCTTTGCATCGAACCCGCAAAAATTTTGGGTAGGGTTCCAGTTTTTTCTATAAAAAGGAATGTCATTATGATAAAGATCGAGCTGAAGTTTTTTTAACTCCAAAAGCTGAAACTGATTAACCATTGCATAGGAATGATTAATTCCGCGCCAACCTTCTACTAGTAATTTTTTAACCATGGTGCATTTGATCAACAACTTTTTGTAAATCTAGGTTTGTTCTTAAATACTTTTTGTTTGTAAGGTTAATGTAGATAGCCTCCAAATCAAGCTCCTTAAGCTCGCCCCAGTTATCTAAAATTAAGACAGGGAATTCTGAATAGGCGGAGGTCCAGTCGCGCCAAAGAATGACAGGAATACTGTCCAAATATTGGGCCTCCCAAAATCTATGTGTATCTATTCCATTGCCTCTTGGACACATACAAAATTTATGTTTTGCAAGATTTTTTAAATAGCGCTCATAATCCACGCCTAACTCAACTGTAGCGTATTGCAACTCTCTAGTGGCTGATAAGGCAGCAGCTCTTCCGGGATGCGTGTGGGCGGAGAAGTTTGCGTACAAAATATTGGTCTTCATGATATTTTTGCCAATACTGACTAGTTGGTCAATTTTTTCAGCTCCCCACTGCTTATTCTGCAACCCTATTGGTAATGGCCTGAGTTTTGAATGATTAAACTCGCAATTTTGTGCGAACCACTTTTCAAGATGAGGGTGATTCAATAACTGATAGTCCATCACCGTCACTGGATAATCTGAGTTATGAGTGACCAATGTAAATGGGGTTTTAATTCTGGGGGCAAAATAGTACCTAAAGTAGGGAATTAAATGTGTGTATACAAATATTCTCTTGGCCCGCAACACTTGCTCAATGAGCTCAATAGATGGCGGCCCCAAATTACCCTCACCATCCTCAGGCAACTCAATCAAACATTTAGATTGAATATTGTTTCGCCCATGAAATTTTGTAATTGAAGGAGTTCCTATAGTGATGTCGCAAAATGATTGCAAACGTTCTCCTGTTATTGCGATTGCCTCATTCCCAAGAACACCATGATTGAATGGTGAAACTCCCTCCAAGTTTTTTGAGTGGGCGTGCATCCCTAGTACTGACACTATCTCATCTTTGTAAAACAAAAGAGGGGATCTTATTCCATCTTTGATAGCCCAAGAAAATGAGAAATCACTCATAATTAAGTCGCTGCTCTCATTGATAAAGAGAGTGGTATCTGCTGGATTATTCATCCAGTGAATACCCCCAATAAATTGCCCTATAGCTGCCGCATCAAATACTCCACCAAATAAATCAACGCCATCTGCATACTTTTGAACATCTAAACTCTTGGCGCTAGCATATCCATAGGGTATTGTTGGCAATGCTTTTGAAAGAATATCGCTTTCTTCGACACAGAATCGCCCAACAGTCGCCATATCATCTTGATGTGGATTTTCAGAAATATAACTGGCTAATCTGTTAGCTACTTTCGAATTCTTAAGCCAAACAATGCCAGGGATCGCGCGCACTCTATCCAAAGGGACGGCAAAATCAGCATACGAATCAAATGCTTCTAATTTATCTGTTGGGTCAAAATAAAGAACATAGTCATTTTCTATATGAATTACATTGCCTATATTTTTATGAGCCATGTAATCAGCCAGCACCAAAAACCGATTTGATGTATTAAACCAAAACCCATCTCTAAAACTTTTATCGAGAGCAGAGTTCATTCGAAATTTTTGCGCGACATCACTTTCGGGGATGTCTTCAATAGCAACAAAATTTATCCGATTTCCTGAATCTCCAAGATCATGCTGAATCCGCTCAAAATCAATACGATTTATTTCATTTGCTAAAAATACAATGCGACTCTTTTTGGCGATTGCCTCTGTATTCAACAATAGTTCGGGGATATGAGCTGGAAGCTGGGCTGGTCCAGCGTGAACCAAAATGATTGTGATTTGATTCATAAGTAGTTTGGTGGTGCCCCTTGTCCGACTCGAACAGACCACCTACTGATTACAAATCAGTTGCTCTACCAGATGAGCTAAAGGGGCACGGGGGTTATTTTAGCCTATTTCACAATAGTTAAGGATGGTCTACTAGTTTTAGGCTTTTCTGAAGCTTGATCTTGGGAGTCGGCTATATGTAAATCTCGAATCTGGGTCGGATCAAACGGGAATGACATACCCTGACCGTTTTCTCTGGCGTAGATAGCCAATACATGGCTCACCGGAACCGTGATTTTCCTAGGAACCCCTCCAAACCTAGCCTGAAAACTGATCCAATCATTGCCCAGGTCAAGCTGATGACATGCCTCCAATGACAGATTAAGAACAATCTCATCATTCTTAACAAACTCCATGGGCACTTCGACCCTTGAATCCACAAAAACGGCGATAAAGGGCGTAAAACCAAAATCCGTGCACCACTGATGTAGAGCACGGATTAGGTAGGGTTTATTGCTTGGGACGTCAGACATGCCGACTATGAATGAACCGCTAGGATTGCTTAGCGGCGCATCACCTTCTCGGAAGGAGTTAACGCTTCAATATAAGCTGGTCTGCTGAAAATACGCTCAGCGTACTTCAAAAGAGCTGCAGCATTGCGAGAAAGATCGATGCCGTAATGCTCAAGACGCCATAACAATGGGGCAATTGCCACATCCAACATCGAGAACTCATCACCTAACATGTACTTGTTCTTAACGAAAATAGGGGCCAACTGAGTTAGACGATCGCGAATAGCCAAGCGCGCTTTCTCATGAACCTTCTCTGCAGCCTTGCCTTTTTCATTCTCAAGAGCGGCTACGTGCACAAAGAGTTCTTTCTCAAAGTTAAAGAGGAACAAACGTGCGCGTGCGCGTGCAACTGGATCAGGCGGCATTAACTGTGGATGAGGAAAACGCTCATCAATGTATTCATTGATGATGTTGGATTCATACAAAATTAAATCACGCTCAACCAAGATGGGAACTTGGCCATAAGGATTCATCACTGAAATATCTTCTGGCTTATTAAATAAGTCAACATCGCGGATTTCAAAGTCCATGCCTTTTTCAAAAAGCACTAGACGGCAGCGTTGCGAGAATGGGCAATTAGTACCCGAGTACAACACCATCATAAATTTATTTCCTTAAATTTCTACTTCAATACAACAAACGCTAAACAGCGGCATTAAATCTTTTGCCAAATGAAGTCCTTCGCATGAAAGACCTCATTTGATACAAATTAGTGGATATCTTTCCAGTAGGCTTTATTCAAGCGCCAAGCTAAGAGTGTGAAGATAGCCAAGAATAAGAGAACTACAACACCAAGACGCTTACGCTCTAACTGGACTGGCTCAGCCATCCAAGACATGAATGAGACTAAATCAGCAATGTTGTCGTCATACTCTTGCGGCTTCATGGTGCCTGGAGTGAGTTGCTCAAATCCTACGAATACTTTTTCTGTTCTACCTTCTTCGTGCGGATCTTTGCGTTCCTCAAATTTTGCAGCACGCTCTCCCTGGAGTTGCCATAAAACATGTGGCATACCAACGTTTGGATATACCAAGTTATTCCAACCGGTTGGACGATCATCATCCTTATAAAAAGTGCGGAAATAGGTATAAAGCCAATCTACACCTCTTGCGCGAGCTTCAACAGACAAATCTGGTGGTACCTTACCGAACCATACCTTAGCATCCTTAGGTGACATTGAGATCGTCATCAAATCACCAACCTTGGCATCATTCAAAATGAGGTTGTCTTTAATTTGTTGGTCAGTCAAGCCGATATCGCGCAAGCGGTTATAGCGCAAGCTAGAAGCTGCGTGGCAATTCAAGCAATAGTTCACAAAAAGCTTTGCACCGTTTTGCAATGAGGCATTGCTGCTCACGCGATTAGGCGCTGCATCCAATGGGAAACCACCTTCATTTGCATTAGCGGAAATACCAAAGCCCAGGGCCAAAACTAATACCGTTGCTTGGCAGAGGCCCATCAAAGTTTGCAGAATTCGTTTCATACTAGTTCCTAATTTCTCTTTACTGATATCTCAGGCTTAAATTAATGGGACTCAAAAGTAACGCGGCTTGGAACTGGCTTGAATGTACCAAGCTTGCTCCAGAACGGCATGGCCAAGAAAAAGCCCAGATAGTAAATAGTGCAAACCTGAGAAATCTTTTCAAATATTGGTGACGGTGGCTGAATACCCAAGTAACCCAAAATTACGAAAGTCACCACGAATATTCCATAAATATATTTATGGAATTGTGGGCGATAGCGAATCGATTTCACTGGAGAATTATCAAGCCAAGGCAAGAAGAACATGATCACAACTGAACCACCCATGATCACAACACCCCAGAACTTCGCATCAAACAAATAAAATCCACCGGCCAACACTAGAGCGATAGCCACACATAGACCTTTAATCTTGAAATCTTTAGCACTCTTGGCAAACAAACCTAAAATCACCGCCAAGAAGATCCACAAAGGCAACAAGAAGCTAGAGGTTGTAGCACGCAACATCGAGTAGAACGGCGTGAAATACCAAACAGGTGCGATATGTGGCGGCGTCTGGAATGGGTTGGCAGGTACGAAGTTATTCGCTTCGAGGAAGTATCCACCCATTTCTGGGGCAAAGAATACGATGCAAGCAAAAACCATCAAAAAGCCGCCCAAATACATCACATCGTGCACTGAGTAAAAAGGGTGGAATGGTATGCCATCAACCGGATGACCTTGCGCATCTAAGTTTTCTTTAATCTCAACGCCATCTGGATTGTTAGAGCCAACTTCATGCAATGCAAGAATATGCGCCGCCACTAAACCAACCAATACCAATGGAATTGCGATCACGTGGAACGCGAAGAAACGATTGAGGGTGGCATCACCCACAACATAATCACCGCGCAACCACAAGGAAAGATCTGGCCCAATGAATGGAATCGCAGAGAACAAGTTCACAATAACTTGGGCGCCCCAGTAAGACATTTGACCCCATGGCAGCAAGTAACCAAAGAATGCCTCACCCATTAAGCACAAGAAAATCGCGCAACCAAAGATCCAAATCAACTCACGTGGCTTGCGATAAGAGCCATAGATCAAGCCACGGAACATGTGCATGTAAACCACCACAAAGAATAAAGAGGCTCCTGTGGAGTGCATGTAGCGAATCACCCAACCCCAGGGTACTTCACGCATGATGTACTCAACGGACTCAAAAGCCTTAGCAGCATCAGGCTTGTAGTTCATGGTCAAGAAAATACCAGTAACTATCTGGTTTACCAACACAACGATAGCTAATGCGCCAAAAATATAGAAAAAATTGAGGTTTTTTGGTGCGTAATACTCACTCATATGCCTCTTAAAGGCCTCAGTAACGGGCAAACGTGAGTCAACCCATG
>Ga0214231_100426_pt1 | contig 10293 bp, 9 predicted proteins | sample TroBogypolimnion_44_FD_153069 | JGI IMG/M metagenome (GOLD analysis project Ga0214231, IMG submission 153069) | Freshwater microbial communities from Trout Bog Lake, WI - 12MAY2008 hypolimnion | ecosystem: Environmental > Aquatic > Freshwater > Lake > Hypolimnion/Profundal zone | place: Trout Bog...
CTGTAGAAGCAATTTTTACTGCTTTTACTACCTTTAACTGCTTGATTTAATTAAGTAATTTTAATAAATCAAAAAACTTAATTAGATTATGAGAGCAGACATCCAAAGAAAACCATTAGGATATCAAGAGCTTACGTCTCCTAAACATCGGTGTGTAGCGTTTTGTGTAGTGGATTTAGTGTAATCAGAAGAACTGCTGATGCACTCTTTAGTTTTGAAAACCAAAGGAATTTTGGAACAACCGTTTAGCACTTCGTTGTTCCAAAGCGCCACTATGGTGATAACAAAAGACTGATGAAATGTAACCTTCTATTAAAGAGCTGATTTACCGCGCTCACCAGTTCTTACACGAATAGCATCATCTATTGTCATTACAAAAATCTTGCCATCGCCAATTTTTCCGGTATACGCAGCTTTTGAAATTACGTGCAATGCTTGATCAAGAACATCATCGTTTACAACAACTTCAATTTTTAATTTAAGCAAAAAATCAATGACATACTCCGCACCACGATATAGCTCTGTATGGCCCTTTTGCCTACCAAAGCCTCGGACATCATAAGAAGTCATTCCAAGAAGTCCAATATGGCTCAAGTTTTCATATACCTCGTCAAGCTTAAAGGGCTTAATGATTGCGGTAATTAATTTCATTTTCTAAGTATTAACTTTTGATTAAGCTGCAATTAAAATATCGCCTAGCTCCATCTTCTCCCACCAGATGAACGGCAATAAATAGACCGGTTCGCCAGCATCTTGCAAGATTTCTAGCGCCCCATCATTAGTCTTATTGGCAACATACTTTCCAGGATTTAATGGAAGGCATCCCTTATCAGTGCCGTCATTGCGGCGCATTCTAGCGACAATATTGCGAGTGATGTAAACGACCATGATCCCTCCTTAACTTAAAGTGCTGACTGAATATGATTGCGAACAACAGGGTAAATTTGTGCATCCCAGCGTTTACCATTGAAAACGCCATAATGTCCAACACCTGCTTGCAGGTGATGGGACTTCATATATCCTGGCAAGCCACTACAGAGATCTTGCGCAGCTAGAGTTTGACCAATACCGCATATATCATCCCTTTCCCCCTCTACGGTGAGCAAGAAAGTCTTCTTGATTAACTTGGGATTCACTAAGCGGCCTTGATAAATTAACTTACCCAAAGCAAGGTCACGTTCTATGAATACTTTCTGAATCGTTTCTAGATAAAAAGCTGCCGAAAGATCCATGATGGCAAAGTACTCTTCATAAAAGTCATGAATAGCATCTGCTTTTTCAGTTTCCCCATTCATGCGGTATTCGTAAAGCTTTCTAAACGACTCGGCATGGCGGTCTGGGTTCATGCTCATAAAAGCCATAAGCTGTAAAAAGCCTGGGTAAACTTTGCGGCCTACGCCATTAAATTGGCTTGGTATGACTCCAATCAGCTTTTCCTCAAACCAAGATAGGGGTTTGCTGGTAGCCAATTCATTCACCTTGGTAGGGCTTTGACTGACATCAATCGGCCCTGCCATGAGCGTCAAGCTAGCCGGCACATAAGGACTCTTATCTTCAGACATGATGGCTGTTGCAGCTAAACAGGCCACGGTAGGCTGACATACAGCCATCAAATGCGCTTGTGGACCAATGACCTTTAAGAAGTTAATAATGTGCTCAACATATGAGTCGAAATCAAACTCTCCACAGCTAAGGGGTATATCGCGTATATTGAGCCAGTCAGTGACATAGACATCATGGTCACGCAGCAGCGTTTTGATCGTACCCGCCAATAAAGTAGCAAAGTGTCCAGACATTGGTGCCACCAACAAGATCTTTGGCTGCCCTTCAATACCCAGCTTTGTAAACCGTACTAGATTGCAAAAATGGGTGGAGTGAATCAATTCTTCCTGGACAGCTTGCTCTACCCCAAAAGAATCCAGCACTGAATGAATCTTAAAATCCGGTCTAGTGTGAGTAAAGCCCAATAAAGCTATTTGCTCATAATGCGCGGCAAGACGTTGCATTGGATTTAAGGCGAAATTACCAAACCAATTATTAGAAACACGTTCAGACGCCTTCGCAAAGAGACGAATAGGATCATGCAGGTTTGAGAAAGTTTGGTAGGCCCTATACATCATCTGTTTACGCCACCTTCTATATGACGTAAGGCTCGTTCAGTTGTTTTTAAGGTTGGATCAAATACCCTGCTTAGTGAAACATCATTGGCAATAATGGCTGCGGTTTGCGCTGCTCGTGCAGACACAATCGACAAATTAACAAACCCAGCAACGTTGAACGTTTTCAGAAGATCGACATCATCACCATCCAACAATAGTTCGCCCGATTCTATCTTCTTATAGAGCTCACGGTAATACTCACGCATACCGTCAAGCTCTTCAGCCATGGTCATGATCCGCTGAAACAGGACAGCAAAATCTGATGCGAGTGGGTTTTTGGTGGCTACTTCCATGGCGTAACACCTGGAACCTCAGCAGGGCCAACAGCCACTGGAATTGATCCAAAATCTGCCGGACCTACGATCTCGAGATACTCCATATCAGGCGAGTAATCGAAAAGATAGTGAGTAATACCAGGCATTTGATGGACTACGTCACCCGCCTCTACTAAGGTCACCTTATCTTCATACATGAATTTTGCCCAACCCTTGTTCATGATGACAATTTGGAACTCAGCTACGTGATAGTGCCAGCCTGTTCCATCTACTGGAGGCTTATTAGCCTTGACCAAATGGGCGATTACCTTTCCCTTGGTTGCCTTTGCAACCCCCAGATCACGATATAAGAAAAAATCTCTCAGCCCACCTGGAAGAAACTGGGTATCACCAGGCTTTACATGGGAAAACTCGGTATCACTCTTAAACTTTACAGGTGCATTCATGATCAAAACTCCACTTCAAGTTCTTCAATGTCGTCGGGTTCTTCAAGGGCGCCCATCACCCATTCCTTCATTTCAGGCATTGCCATGATGTGCTCGCAATATTGCTCGCTCGCCTTATCAAGCTCAACGTTGTATGTCAGGAATCTAGTTACGACTGGTGCAAACATGGCATCAGCCAAGGTGGGCTCTTTTCCAAATAAGAAAGGGCCACCATATGTGGAAAGACAGTCTTGCCAAATTACCAAAATTCGGTTGATATCGATTTGGGCTTTTGACCAAACTTTGAATGACTCAAACTTACCTTTAATGTTCATCGGCAAAGACGCGCGCAGCGCTGAGAAGCCAGAGTGCATCTCTCCACAGATAGAGCGACAATGCGCACGAGCTACGGGGTCTTTAGGCAAAAGATGAGTATTAGGCTTAAGTTCATTGAGATACTCACCTATAGCCATAGTGTCCCAAACCTTGCAACCATCATGATCGAGCCTGGGAACTAAGATTGAAGGTGAAAGCAACAAAAGTTCTGCCCTGTTATCCACATCATCTGGATGAACAGCTACTTCCTGAAATGGTATGCCAGAAAGCTTGAGCATTAACCAACCGCGCAAAGACCATGATGAATAGTTTTTGCTGCTGATCGTCAAGGTAGTGTGCTTAGACATATCCACTTTCAAAAGGTTTGCAATTACACCTTAGTCCTCTTGAAAATCGACAATTACTTGAAATGCACTACTTTTGAACTATTTTTCCCAGTTTGGGGCATTAATAGCCAATTAAAGATCTATGAAAGGTCTTGAGCAGCACTGAAAGGACAAAACCCCCACCACTGCTGATGAGGCATTGTTTTCTAGTACTTCTGGACATGTCCATAGATAGCAAAGTGTAGGTTATTTGATTTATTAAAACTTGGCCAAAAGTGTGTAGTGTTGCCTACACACTTTTCAAACCTCACAAGCGTTACTTTAAGTAACGCTCACGCGACCAAACCTCACCATTTATATTATTGACCTACTTTTTATTAGTTTTAGAGCATGTTTAGGTTCTCAGGTTATGAGAGCAGACACCCAAAGAAAACCATAAGGATTTCAAGAGCTTACATCTCCTAAATATCGGTGTGTAGCGTTTTGTGTAGTGGATTTAATGTAACAAGAAGAACCACTGACTCACTCTTTGGTTTTGAAAACCAAAGGAATTTTGGAGCAACCGTTTCACACTTGATTGCTCCAAAGTGGTTTTAGGGTAGTAAGCGTTACTTTAAGTAACGCTGGGCATACCCCTTATTTACGCCTATCTCTTGAAGTAGTAGCAAAGCTAATCTTGGTAACACCATTAGTTTGAGCCAAAGCCATGATCTCAGCGACACGTCCATAAGGTACTGCTTGGTCAGCCTGAATCTGTACCTGAAAATTCGGATTGGCGTTCACTTTAAAGATCTGTATTAATTCTGAATCACTAGTATTTTTGCCATCAAACGCAATTTGACCCGCCGCATCAATTGCCAAAATCGAGTTTTTTGTCGGCACCGCCTTATTCAGCTCTACCGTCTTTGGTAAGTTGACCTTCATTGATTGAGGGACTAACAATGGTGCGGTCACAATAAAAATAACCAGTAGGACCAACATCACATCTACGAATGGGGTTACGTTAATCTCAGCCATTGCTTGTGGCGCCTGACGATTGAATTTTCCAGCCATAGCTCTAACTCCAATTAGTTTTTGACGCGTTTTACTTCAGCAACAGCCAAGCGCAAAAAATCATTGATAAAGCCATCCATATTGGTACTAGCTACCCTGAGTTGTCTTACAAAGTAGTTATAGAAAAATACTGCGGGCAGCGCTACAGCAATACCAATTGCCGTTGAGATCAGCGCTTCACCAATAGGTCCTGCAACCATATCAATACTGGCTTGCCCCGATTCACCAATTGATTTGAGGGCCTCCATAATGCCCCATACGGTGCCAAAAAGGCCAATAAAAGGAGCTAGCGAACCGATCGAAGCTAACTCATTCAAGCCCTTTTCACGCTGACATATGATTTCTTCAGCTTTTTGCTGCAAGGGGCGCTCTAGCACTTCATTGACTTCTCCAGCATGTCTTAAAGAATGCGGATTATTCAAGTACTCGTCATACACGACAAAGCCAGCATTGGCAATTTGTCCTAAATGAGTGCCGTTTTCAACGATATTTGCCCTCGCCTCATCCCAGTCATTAAAGCCCCAGAATGCTTTTGAAAATGCTCGATCATGTTGGAATGCTTTGCGGTTTTGCAAAAGCTTATATAGCGCCAAAACCCACGTAAAGACAGATAGGAGGATCAGTAGACCCAGAACAATATTCATAATATTGAGATTCATGATGACTTTCTTTATCGATTATTCAAACTAAAGGTAACTGGAATACGCAGTCTTTGTGCATAAGCCACACCATCTCTTTTTGCTGGTACAAAATGCCACTGCTTAACTGTTTCAAGAGCAGCTTCATCTAATAACTTAAAACCACTACTGGCAGCAATACGAATATCGGTTGCGCCGCCATTGGTCAATACCTCCGCTAAGACGACCACTACACCCTCTTGATGTGTCTTACGTGAGTAGATTGGATAACGGGGCTGGGCATTTCGCAGACTCTCCGATTTGTAATCAGCATCTGCCGTTCCCGAACCCGCAGAAAACCCAGAAGCAGAAGATTTAGCGTTTGAGATTTGTGCTTGCATCTCAGTGCTTGCTCCATTAGACGAAGCTGCCGCCTGAGGGGACATCGCTGGTGAGTTCGATGAGGATCCACCAGAGCTGGCAGACGAGGTAGCGCTGGCTATATTTGAGGATTTAGCAGAATCACTTGCTGGGGCCAAAGAAGGATTTCCAGATTTACCTGGTGGCTGGACTTCTGGCGCATCCTTGTCTTTATTTCTTTTATCTACCAATACGGGCAATGCGTTTGAAGCAAGCTCTTCTTGGGTATTAGCAGCTTTAGTTTCAACTGTTGCTAGATTTTTCAGTGGCAATGATTCAGGAATTCTTTTTTCATCAATCTTCTCAGCAATTGGTGCCTGAATCTGCTTATCTTCTATCCGCTCAACTTTGACTGGTTTGTTATTTGACTTGACTACTTCTTCATTGAATTTGACTATCGGAGTGTTATCAACCACCTGCGGTGCTTGAGCAGGCTGAATAGGATTTACTTTTGCAACGGGCTCGGATGAGCGTTTACTGGACTGTTGTTTTTCAAGTGGTTCTGTTTTGATTTTTTCTGGAGCCACTTCAGGAGTCATGATGGATGGATTAACCTGAATGATCAGCTCATCCTCAGCCAGAGCAGTGTTCAGCTCATGTTTTAGTGATAGCAAAATGAATATGAGGTAATGTGCAGCAAGAACAATAAATGCAATGCGCCAACACTTGCTGAGCACATCAGAAGGAGAATTTTTTTTGGGACTGTAGCCTAGGGCATAAAGACTAGCAAAGCGCATCTGATAATGACAAATAAATGATTACAAAAAGAATACGATATTGCTAGTAAGGGCGATGCTTTACTTCACACAACTCAGATAGTTTGACTCATAGCGCATTTCACATGCTTGACTTGGCGTTCCCACGGTTACGGTACCGCTGAGTTCATCCAGAGTATCGTCAGAAGCTAAAAGATTGAGCAGATTATTTTCGATATTTTGCAATACGCCAGCGTTTGCACTTAAGCTAGTATTGTTGATGGCGCTGCTTGCAGAGGCAGTAGCAGTTGTATCAGTAATACTGTATTTGAGTCCAGATCCAGATAGACCAGATACCGTTCCACCGCCATTGAATATGTCTAAAAATAACCCGCTTCCTGCTGGCGTAAATCCTGCACCACTGGAGGTGCCCACATTAAAGGTAATGTTTCCACTTTGCGTGCTTAAGGCGAGGGTTTGGTTGGATGATCCATCACCCAAAACATAATTATTGGCTGTATAGGTTTGATCACCCGTAGTGGAAATATTGTTTTTAATTGTGACGGTGCCAAGATAATGTGCAGGGTTATTGTCTATCGCGCTGTAGAGTGCACCAGAACCCGTATCTTGTGAGCCTGTTGAAACGGTGAGGCTTTCTAGCGCGGCAGTGCCCCCAACGACGCCATTAAAAATAATCGTGGGTATCTGACCTTGGGTGGTAACTGCTCTGACATATAGGTTATGAGTGCCTTTAGCAGTGTCATTAATTGTGCCATTAAAAACAATTGCAGGATCTTCTGATAGTAGGACACGTGTAGGTCCATTGCTACCGTTATCCCCAACAATCATTGATCCTGTATAGGTTTGTGTACCCAAGGTACTGATATCGGCATTGAGATTAATCGTATTGGCGCTGACAACTAGATTGGTCAGGTTATTACTTGCTTGAGATTGGTAGCTACTATAGCTTGTTGGGCTATAGGCTTTAGTGCTGCTGTTATAAGTCTGGGCTGCAACACCGACTTGTCCATTAAAGCTTACTTGTCCTGCAGCGGTACTTAATACTAAAGATTGATTTGCTGCGCCAGCATTAATCGTGCTACCAAAGTTAATATTGCCTGAAGAAGAGCTCAGCGTTGTTGTATTAGAAGGATTATCAATTGTCACTGCGCCGTTATAGGCTTGATTACCAGCAGATGCAATGTCGCTAGCTAAAATCACAGAGCCATTGACCGTCAGGCTTGCTAGAGTAGCGCCATTGGTACTCAATGTGCCACCAGAGGAGTTTAGCGCACCAGCACCCAATGCCGAGCTAGAGCCCAAGATCAAGCTGGATCCAGCGGCAAGGTTTGTGCCGCCACTATAGGTATTAGTGCCTGTCAGTATTAATGCTCCAGCGCCAGATTGGCTAATCACACCGGTACCGGATACATTATTTGCAAAAGTTGTTGGCAATGCACTAGTAAAGCTAATAGAGCCGTTATCAGTAATTGCAGAGGTAGGTATTAAGTTAGTCAGATTCGCTGTGTCATAGATCACGGTTTTTGCATTAGGAATTACTACCGTTGCAACGTTACCTAATGTTGGGATAGCGCCACCGGCCCAGTTAGAGCTATTAGACCAATTACCGCCAGAAGTGCCAGTGTAGGTTACAGAAGAGAGTTGAGTAATGGTGCCAATATTAGCGGTGAGCTGATTGCTAGAAAGAATGTAGTTACCAGCATCATTACCTGTCAAACCTACTGATACTGTCACAGACTTATTATTACCAACATTAGCATCTGTATAAGTACCCGTACCTGTGATCGTAACTACATCACCACTCTTAATCGATGAGCTTGCAGAACTTGTATTTAGACTTAAGCCTGAAATTGCAGTACTGCCGTTATAGACCTTGCTTATTTCAGATACGCCTAATTGATTAGCCGATATCGTTAGTGGGGATATCGTTAACGCTCCAGTAAGCAAAATCGTATTACTAAAGTTATTACTAGCGCTAGCAACATTAGAGGCTGCAAGCTGATAACCATTCACGTTTGTATTACCAGAGCCGCTAGTAGTTGCTCCAACAGGAACAATATTCAAGCTCGCTGATCCGCCAACGCCATCATTGACACTCAAGGTATTTCCAGTAATGACTGGACTTAGGGTATGAATGGTATTGATTGAACCACTTGAAGGACATCCAGAGACAGAGCAACTTAGATACTGCGCAGTAGCGGTATATGTTGGTGCCACGCCATAAATGGAAGTCACTGGGCTTACTTGCACCAATAACTCATTTGCAGGCACGATCGTAAAATTACCAGCTACCGGAGTAATGGTGTAATTACCGTTGTTAGCTGTTAGACCACCAGGAACCAACACTCCTGTGTAGGAGCCAGCTGAGTTAGTAGAAGCATTGCCACGAGTGACCGTGAGGGTTCCACTCAGGGCTGAGCTAGCAGTCTCTCCATTGACAAAACCAGAGTACACCACTCCATTAAATCCTGCAGTATCAGACTGAGTGACAAACTTAGCTGCATTATTCGCGGTAATCGTTAGAGAGGCTGGTGTCACTTGGCTAGTGCTTGAATTAACCAATGTAACAGCATAGTTTGCGCCGCCATTACCATCGCTAATAGTGGCACTGTTTAAACTCACTGACTTATTAGTGCCCACATTCGGATTATTACCAGTAAAGACTACAGAAGCAGCGGTTACGGAATCACCACCAACTAGTTGACTCGACATTGCTGCTAAATTAGCTGCTGTCATATTGTAGGTATAGCCACCGTCATACACTTTCGTAATCGATGGGGCCGTGAGCGTCACCGCTAAAGGCGTGATTGTAATACTCGTATTAGAGACATTGATCGGATTGTAGTTAGAGACTAAGAAGCTTCCGTTCGGCGTTAATACCAAACCATTGACATCTGCTAATGGCTGATTGGTTTGTACATTCTTCGTTGTTAAATCAGCAGTACCACTTCCGGTAAAGGTTTGTCCCGCCACCCCAGAAATAGTCAGACTTGATCCTGCGATGGTTGCCGTACCGTTATAAGCTTGTGTACCAGTAACGCTTAAATTAGCCTTACCAATCGTCAAACTACCATTGGTGTAGCTGATGTTGTAGTTGCCTACGATTGCTCCACTGGCAGCATTTGGAGTCATACTGAGGTTATCTGGAATCGGAGTACTACTTGCATTAAGTCCGCTTGCATAGCCACTTAAAGTAAATGTTTGAGCGCCAATACCTGTTGAAACTGTTGTTCCATTGATTACACTCGCCGCCGCACCATTGACGCTGAGGGTCGCTGCTGAATTGGTTTGGGTTGAGCCGTTATAAGTCACATTATTGTTGGCTCCAGTAATCGCCAGTGTTGCAGGACTAATGACTAGATTACCAACCGCATTACCGGTTGTAGCAATCTGATAATTACTATTACTAATCGCTACTTGCTGGGCATACGTTCCGACATTAGTGGTTGCCGATAGCGTTACAGGTGTTATGTTGCTATACAAGGTGATGGAAGCGCCTGGATTATCGGAGCCAATCAAACCACTAAAGACTGGAGTACTTAAGGTAGCCAAAGTTCCATAGGTACTCGTTGCACCAGTCGTGGTGTAAGTAATTGTTTTTGAATTAATCGTAGCTGCTACCGTACCCCCCGTTATCGAGTAGTTAGGGTTTGATAGCACTAAAGAGCTGCTAGTAAAGCTAGCATATGGACTAGCGCTAGCGTTGGGACTGGAAACTGTTGCTGATCCACTGGCAATTGTTGGCAGACTGTCGCCACTATAGGTAGTGCCACTTAAGGTATAAAGATTGGCATTGGTGAAAGTTCTATTGCCATCATAAGTTTTTGAGATGGCGATATTGAGCGGCGCTTGATTAACGGTATATGGAACTGAACTTGCTGCCGCATTAAATGCATAGTTCGTTGAGCTCAAGCCACTAGCGTAAGTTAGATTATAAGTACCGGCATTTGATGTTGATGTCGGCGC